>Ga0265338_10001285_pt1 | contig 41182 bp, 38 predicted proteins | sample 42126metaG_FD_193579 | JGI IMG/M metagenome (GOLD analysis project Ga0265338, IMG submission 193579) | Rhizosphere microbial communities from Carex aquatilis grown in University of Washington, Seatle, WA, United States - 4-21-26 metaG | ecosystem: Host-associated > Plants > Roots > Rhizosphere... | reverse complement strand
TGGTGCGTTCCAGCGAACTCCCTTCCGGCATGTTGAGAATGATTTGGAACTCGCTCTTGTTGTCGAACGGCAGCATCTTGACCTTCACGAAGCCAATGCCAACGAGCGTCATTGAAACCAGGAGCAGCACGACCAGACTGCCGAGAAAAAAGTAACGCGCCTTTGGCTTGGCTACGAGCGGCTCCATAAAACGACGATAAAGTCGGGAAAAGAAATTATCCCCGGAAGAATCCACCTCACCCTGGCCCTCTCCCCCCGCAGGGCGGGCGGAGAGGGAACCACCGTCGGATGTGCTGGCGACATTCTTGTATTTTCTGCCCCAGCGCAAAATCCGGATGCTCGCCCACGGCGTGACCATGAACGCGATGGCCAGCGAGAAAAACATCGCCGCGCCTGAACCGATGGGAATCGGCCGCATATAAGGCCCCATCAATCCGCCGACAAACGCCATCGGCAGCACGGCGGCAATCACCGCGAACGTGGCGAGAATGGTCGGATTGCCCACCTCATTGATGGCTTCGACGGCGATGGCGCTCCATTTTCGGCCTTTGTTGCCGGGCAGATGGAAATGGCGGACGAGGTTTTCGACCACAACCACGGCGTCGTCCACCAGGATGCCGATGCTGAAGATGAGCGCGAACAGCGTGATGCGGTTCAACGTGAAGCCATAGAGGTAAAACACCAGCAGTGTCAGCGCGAGCGTGGACGGGATGGCGATGGCCACGATGAGCGATTCGCGCCAGCCCAGCGCGAGCAAAATCAGCAACGACACACCAACAACCGCGATGAGCATGTGCCAGAGCAGTTCGTTGGATTTCTCCTCCGCCGTCACCCCGTAATTCCGTGTGACCGACACCTGCACGTCGGCGGGAATGATGCGGCCTTTGAGCGTGTCAATCTTCCTGAGGACTTCGTTGGCGACGGCGATGGCGTTGGCGCCCGGTCGTTTGGCAATGCTCAACGTGACGGCAGGTTGTTCGTTGGCCAGCGCACTCTTCGCCGCGCCCGTTCCAAAGAAAACGTATTGCGAGGGTTCTTCCGCGCCGTCCACGATGGTGGCCACGTCGCGGAGATAAACCGGTTTGCCTCCAAACACGCCCACGACCACATTGCCGACGTCCTCGGCGCTGGTCAGGAAACCGCCAGTCTCCACCACGACTTCCTTGTTGTTGCTGGTCAATCCTCCGGCAACATACTGGCGGTTAGCCTGTTGCAGCATGGAAATCAAACCAACCGGACTGAGATTGCGCGAAGCCAGCTTGGCCGGGTCGAGCAATACCCGCACTTCACGTCGCGCGCCGCCGATGAGGGTCGTCCCAGCCACCTGCGGCACCTGTTTCACCGCGTCGTCCACCTGCGCTACGAGCCGGCGCAGCGTCAAATGATCATATCGCGCGCTATGAAATGTCAGCGCCAGAATCGGCACATCGTCAATGGACCACGCCTTGATGAGTGGTTGCGAAACGCCGTGCGGGATTTTGTCGTAGTTGGATTGTAGCTTCTGGTTGAGCTTCACGAGGCTGCCCTCCATGTCTTCGCCTACCTTGAACCGCACGATCACCAGCGACCGGCCTTCGCTTGAAGTGGAGTAGATGTATTCGACGCCGTGGATTTCCCACAGCAATTTTTCCATCGGCCGGGTGACACGCTCCTCGACTTCCCTGGCACCGGCGCCGGGCATGGTCACGAGCACGTCCACCATCGGCACCTTGATTTGAGGCTCCTCCTCGCGCGGCAGCAGGAGCACCGCGAACAAGCCGAGCAGCACCGACGCGATGATGATGAGGGGCGTGAGTTTGGAATCAATGAACGCCCGCGCAATGCGGCCAGCCACACCCAGCGGTGCAGCGGAAGAATAGTCAGCCCCGGTTTTCACGGCTTGAGCGTGACGGGTTGTCCATCCATCAGACTTGCCGCGCCTTCAGTGACCACTTGTTCGCCTGCGTCCACTCCGGAGACCAATTCAACCTCGTCGCCAACGCGTTTGCCGGTTTTGACGATGCGCAATTGCGCGTGGCCGTTCGCCACAACGAAAACCAGTTCCATCTCCCCGCGCGGCAACACGGCTGTTGTGGGCACGCGCAACGCCGAGGTTTCTCCCACCGGGACTGCCACCCGGCCAAACTGTCCGGCGCGCAGACCGGGTGACAGCTGCAGGTCGAGTTTGACCAGAAAGGTGCGGCTGTTGGGATCGGCGGACGGGGCGATTTCACTGACGACACCGGCGAGTTCGTTGCTGACGCCGGACACGCGCACGCCCAGCTTGTCGCCGGGCGTGAGACGTTCGATGACCGCTTCCGGCACGTCGGTTTCAAGCTGCAAATCGCGGGCATCCTCCATTTCCAGCAACGGCTTGCCGGGTGCGGCCAGATCGCCTACATCGGCGTATTTGCGGGTGATGACCCCGGCAAATGGGGCAGTAACCTTGGTGTAACCGAGCAGGGTTTTTGCTTCCGTTGCCGCCGCATCGGCCACGCGGAATTTTGATTGGGCGCTGTCGTATTCGGATTGCGAAAGAATTTTCTGCTGGATCAGATCCGTGGCGCGTTTCAAATCACTTTCGGCCTGTTGGCGCAAGGCGGCGGCTTGATCCATCTGTGCCTGGACTTCGCGTGCATCGAGCTGGACCAGCAGCTCGCCGGCCTTCACATCCTGACCGGGCACGACCCGCATCTGCTCGATCTTGCCGCTGACCTTGGCCTCGATGACAGAGTGCAGTTTGGCGCGTACCGTGCCCACGACCTCCTCCGTGGCCACGCGGCTTTTGCTTTCGACCACCTGTGCCTGCACGTTGGCGGCTGGCAGGGCTTCACCAGACGTGTTCGCGCCCGGGCGGCCGCAACCGTTCAAGGCGAGCGTCGCCAGCAGCAGCGTGGCCGCAGTAAAAATTTTCCGGTTCATTTTCCAAGCGCCGTTTCAACTGGCTTGGTGGCACAACAGCTTTCACTGTCACGGCCCACGCCGAGTTTCCGGAGGATCATTTCCAACGGACAAAAGTTCGTAAACGAGGATTGGAACAGGTTGAAGCCGACAAACGCCGCAAACCAAAGCCAGTACAGGCTGTGATAATGTGCCAGCAACAGGCTGATGAGGATGAACGCGCCGGCGAACCGGAGGATAAGCATGTGCATTTTCATGGTGGGTTTTGGTTTTGGGTTTAATGAAAACTGGTCGCGATCAGTACACCCATGACCATGCCGTAGAGAGTGCTGATGAACGGGTTGCTTGTCAACGGGCAGGTGCCCGTCGAGCAGCCGACCAGCTTCTGCCAGCCAAAGCCGAGCCCGCCCCCGATGGCCGCGCCGATGAGCATTCGCAGAATCATGACCAGCCCCCTCTCCCGGATGACAATTCAGGTTGAACGTTTAAGCCAATCATGTTATAATTATATAACTAAATAGTAATATGTCAAAGGGGAAATTCACAAACATAGTGGCCGCCGGAGAGCTGGAACAAATCGCCACGCGGTTCAAGATGCTGGGCGAGCCGATGCGGCTGCGGATTTTGCAGGCGGTCTGCCAACAGCCGCGCATGGTGAACGACATCGTGGCCGCCACCGGCTCGACGCAGGCGAACGTATCCAAGCATCTGGCGTTGCTGGCCGCCACGGGTATTCTGGAGCGTAAAAAGGATGGTCAGCGCGTCTTCTACGGCATGAAAGACCAACTGGCAGTGAAACTGTGCGAGCTGGTGCGGGCACAGATGGCAGAGTAATCGCAGCCGCAAAATTGTTTGCAGCGGCGGCGGCCTCTGTTAGCCTGAGATTGAAGTCGGAAAGTTATGAAGCATTGGGGTTTCATTTTGATTGCGGGACTGCTTCTGAGTGCGGCAACCCAGGCCACGCAAGTGGGGCTGATTAAAATTAACGGCGCCATCGGCCCGGCCACCGCCAATTACATCTCCCGCGCGATTGACGTTGCGGCAACGCAAAAGGACGAATGTCTCGTCATCCAATTGAACACGCCTGGCGGCCTCGCCAATTCCATGAACGACATCGTGCAGGCATTTTATGCGTCGCCAGTGCCGGTAGTCATTTACGTTTCACCCGAGGGAGCAATGGCCGGCAGCGCGGGCGTTTATATCACGCTGGCGGCGGACGTGGCCGTCATGGCGCCGCATAGCACCATCGGCGCGGCGCATCCCGTCGAGCTGGGCAACGAAGACGAAACCACCAACAGCATCATGATGCAAAAAGTTGGAAACGCCTACACCAAGGTGATGCAGACCATTGCCGAAAAACGGCATCGCAATGTGGAATGGGCCAAATCATCCGTGACCGCGAGCAAGGCCATCACTTCCGAGGAAGCACTGAAAATGAAGGTGATTGATTTGATCGCGACCAACGTTCCCGATTTGCTGCTAAAATTGAATGGGAAAAAGATTAATGACAAAGCGCTGCATACCGCGAGCGCAACCGTCGTGGAAATCCCGATGAGCGCCGGAGAAAAATTTTTCCAATTATTCTGGCAGCCGGAAGTGATGATGCTGCTCATGCTCATCGCGGTTTACGGCATCATCGCGGAAATGAGTCATCCGGGCGCGATTTTTCCCGGAGTGGCCGGAGCGCTCGCACTGATTCTCCTGCTTTATATGTCGGCCACACTGCCGCTGAACGTCGCCGGTTTGGCGTTGATTCTTTTGGCCGTGGCGCTGTTCATCGTCGATATATTTGCGCCGACGCACGGCGTGTTGACGGCCGGTGGCATCGTTTCATTTTTCCTCGGCGCGCTGATGCTGTTCAATCACGCGCCGGTCGGCTATCGTTTGCCCATGAGTTGGATTATTTCAACTACACTCGTCACCGCCGCGTTTTTCGTGTTCTTCGTCGGCAAAGGAATTCGCGCGCAATTTTCGCCGAAACGCGCGGGCGCGGAAACGATGGTCGGCAAAACAGTGGCGGCGCTGTCGCGCATTGACTCGCAAGGTGGCAAGGTGTTTATCGAAGGCGAACATTGGAATGCCGTCAGCGATGTCGTCGTCAATAAAGACGAGCTGGTCGAAATCACCGGCATCGAAGGTCTGACTTTAAAAGTGAAACCAAAAACTCAATAACAGAGAAAAATTATGGACACACAATCAATTCAACATCTCATTGGCGGCGGGTTGGCAATCATCGTTCCCGTTTGCATCGTGCTCGTCATCATTCTGCCGCAGGCCGTCCGCATTTTGCGCGAATACGAGCGCGGCGTCATTTTCCGGCTCGGCAAATTGCAAGGTGCGAAAGGGCCGGGAATTATCTTTCTCATTCCCATCGTGGACAAGATGGTGCGGATGGATTTGCGCGTCGTGACCATTGACGTGCCCAAGCAGGAAATCATGACGCGCGACAACGTGCCCGCTACGGTGGACGCGGTGGTTTATTTCCGCGTCGTGGACCCTAATGCGGCGGTGGTGAAGGTGGAAAATTTCTGGAAAGCGACCTCGCTCATCGCGCAGACGACGTTGCGCAGCGTGCTCGGCCAGTCGCCGTTGGACGATCTGCTCGCGCAACGGGATGTCATCAACCAGAAGTTGCAGGAGATTATTGACAAACAAACCGAGCCGTGGGGCATCAAGGTCACGGGCGTGGAAGTAAAAGAGGTCGCGCTGCCGGACAGCATGAAACGCGCGATGGCCAAGCAGGCCGAGGCCGAACGCGAACGCCGCGCGAAGGTCGTGAATGCGGAAGGTGAATTTCAAGCCGCCGAGAAAATGGTGCAGGCCGCTGCGTTGATCGCCAAGGAACCGATTGCGTTGCAACTGCGCTATCTCCAGACCATGCGCGAAATGGCCAGCGAACACAACACCACCACGTTCCTGCCGCTGCCGATTGACTTGTTCAGCGCGTTTTTGAAGAAGTGAAAAGATAAAAGCGATTTGCATTCAGGCGGAAAAATCAGCGGCCTTTCCTGAAAAGAGAGAGGCCGTTTTTTAATGAACATTCTCGCCATGGTTTTGGAATGCTGTCGTTGGTGGATAATAGGAAAAACAGGCTGGCCAGTATAGGTTATGAATGGTATTCTATTAACTGCTCATCCCGTAAAAATTCGGGAAGGAAAATCAGATGAAGACATTCATGAAAAAACTGCTCTTTCTGCCCGCTTTGATCGCCAGTCTCGACTTGATGCCGGTTGGCCAAGTGATGGCGCAGACCTTTACGAACCTCCATAGTTTTACCAACGGCGACGGGGCGCATCCGCTTTCGGGATTGATTTTATTGGGAAACACCCTTTATGGGACGACAAGTTCCGGCGGCGGTTTCGGCTATGGCGCGGTGTTCGCTGTCAGCACCAGCGGCACGGACTTTACAAATCTGCATAGCTTCAATTTCGGGACCGGCGATGGAATTACTCCGCAGGCCGGATTGATTTTATCAGGCAACACCCTGTATGGGACGACAGAGGGTGGCGGCAGTTCGCACGCCGGCATAATTTTCGCCGTAAACACCGACAGCTCGGGTTACACAAATTTGCACACCTTCACTGGCAGTGACGGTGGCAACCCATATGCCCGTTTGATTTTATCGGGCAACAAACTATATGGGACGACGCGGAACGGCGGTGCGGGCTATGGCACAGTGTTCGCCGTCAACACCAACGGCACGGGTTTTACCAACCTTTATAGTTTCACAACCCAGTCTCAATCCACTTTCACAAACGCCGACGGTGCCAATCCCCAGTCCGGATTGGTTTTATCGGGCAACACCCTCTATGGCACAACGCATGGGGCTGGATATTACACCTGGGGCACTGTCTTTGCCGTCAACACCGATGGCACGGGTTTTACCAACCTGCATAATTTCGGCTACAACGACGGGGCCGGTCCGAATGGTGGTTTGTCTATATCTGACAACATTCTTTATGGGACGGCAGGTCTCGGTGGCGGCTCTGGCTATGGCACGGTTTTTGCCATCAACACCAACGGCACGGGTTTTACGAATCTGTATAATTTCACGGGGCCTGCTTTTAACAACACCAACACCGACGGAGTGAATCCAACTGGCGATTTGATTTTATCGGGTAATACCCTGTACGGCGTGGCAAATGCGGGCGGCTATTTCAACCACGGTACGATGTTCGCCGTCAACACTAACGGCACGGGTTTTACGAACCTGCACAATTTCACATCGATCTCTGGACCGCTTTTAACCAACAGCGACGGAACTTCCCCATCAGCCGGATTGATTTTATCGGGTAACACCCTTTATGGGACGGCTGATAACGGCGGCAGTTCGGGCTATGGCACGGTGTTTAGTCTTTCGTTTCCTGTGCTGCAACTGGCCATAACCCGTTTCGGAACCAATGTCATTGTGACGTGGCCAACCAATTTCCCCGGATTCACTCTAATATCCACTACGAACCTGGTTTCACAGGCGGTCTGGATCACCAATTCTACAGTACCGGTCATCGTCAACGGACAGAACACAGTGACCAATCCGGTCTCTGGCGCCCGGAACTTTTTTCTGTTAAAGAAATGATGATTGCCTCAAAACTGCAAGCACCCGACCGCGCAACACGCTGGCGACGCGAAAACTCTTTTTGATTCCGTTCGTGGATTCCGCGTGGTTCGCGGATAATTTCAATTTATTTATGCCACTTTACGAATACGAGTTGTGCGAAGGTGACTGCAAGGTGTGCGGCGGCAAATTTACGTTGCGCCGGCCGCTCTCGGCCAAGCCGCTGACGAATTGTCCGGCCTGCAAAAAGCCCGTGCGCAAAATCATTTCCACCTTCAACTCACCGCACAAGCTCAAGCCACTGTCCGTTACCGACGCGAAAAAAGCCGGGTTCACCGTGCTCAAAAAAATCAGCAAAGGTGAGTACGAACGGCAGTAAATCCATTTTGACGCAGGTGATTATTTACAGTAGGCTGATGATTGAATGGATTTCCGCTTTTTTAAATTAGAATTGTCACTGCTTCCGGTTATGGCGGTTCTGATGGCGGTGTCATCCGTTGAAGCGCAACGGTCTGCGACGAATACCGGGCAGTCCATCATCTTTTCGTCGCCGGACAACAACGAGGTTTCCTCCAATCTGACGTCGCTTTCAACCCAACCGTCGGCGCCCGCGAATTTTAAGAGCCTGTTCCAGGACGCGTCGCCGGTGCCTTCTTTCAATTTCCCCGCCGGACCGGCGCCGATGCCGGGTGAAGGGCGGCGGCTTAAGAAATCATCTGATGAGCGCTCGGATTGGGTGTTCATGACACCGGCGGAAATTATGGGAGTAGCACCGGAAAAATTATTCAGCTCTTCGAAGCCGGACGCGGACCGCCAGCGGCAGGAAAGCCTGACGCCGATGGAACGTTACCTCGAAAGGCAAAGCCAGCCGGGCAGGACCAATTCGTATTTTTTCCCATCAGGCGATTCATCTTCATCGCAAGACTTCTGGGGTGATGGAAACAACGGGACGAATGGCGTCTCTTCCAATCCAATTGGCAGCCGGTCCGGAAATGGGCGGCCAACGCTTTTGAATCAGTTCTTGAACGCTGCGCCGGGAGAAAATTCATTCGCGGGGCCAAGCGGAGATTCGGGCTGGTCAAAAATGTTTGGTTTTCCGGCATTGGCACCGGCGCCGGCTCTCAATCCCGCGCAGCAGGCAAACCTGGATCAGTTCCGGCAGTTGTTGGACCCAAATTCCGCGCCCATTACGGCGGCAACAACACTGTCGGAGGGTACAACCTTTCTTAAAGCACAAACGGTTCTGTCTGATGCTGATTCCACCCAGCCGTTGTTCAACCCGATTGGTGCTTCGTTTACCCCCTTGAGCAGTGGAATTGGCCAACCGGCAAGTTTGGCGCCGATTCCCAGTATCACCCGGCAAATCAGCGCACCAGCTTCGGCCGCGCCGGCCTGGGCGCCGCAGCCAGCTCCGTGGATGTCGACGGCACCACAGCCATTCGTCGTTCCCCAGCGCAAATTCTAAGCGCGGCAGTGTGAATCAGTGCGCCGAGGTCATCACCATGACCTGTTCCAAGGTGGAAACACCTTCCCGCGCGCGATCCATCGCGGCCATTCGCAACGTGCGCATGCCCTGGCTGATGGCCACTTTGCCCAACTCCCGTGTATTGGCGCGGGCAATGATGAGTTTGCGAATTTGATCGGAGATGGTCATGGCCTCAATGATGGCCATGCGGCCGCCGTAACCGGAATTTTTACAACGGTCGCAACCGCGTCCGCGTAAAAGTTGCACGCCATCGAGCGTGGCGGGATCAATGCCGAGATCTTCAAACATTTTCGGAGGATAGGTCACCGGCTCTTTGCAATGCGGGCAAATGCGGCGAATGAGGCGCTGGGCGCACGAGAGAATGACGGACGAGGAAATGAGAAAGGGCGCGATACCCATGTCATCCAGACGCGCGATGGCGCCTGGCGCGTCATTGCAGTGCATGGTACTAAGCACCTGATGGCCGGTAAGCGCGGCTTCAATGGCGATCTCGGCGGTCTCGGTATCGCGGATTTCGCCGATCATGATGATGTCCGGGTCCTGGCGCAGAATGGAGCGCAGGGCATTGGCAAAAGTCAGGCCGATCTCCTTTTTGGTCGGCACTTGATTGATTCCCGGAACCTGGAATTCCACCGGGTCTTCAACGGTGACGATGTTATAAATTGGATTGTTAAGTTCGTTCAACGCGGAGTAAAGCGTGGTGGTTTTGCCGGAACCGGTCGGGCCGGTGACGAGAATCAATCCGTGCGGCGCGTCAATGGCGGCCTTGACCTGTTTGAAGGTTTCGGGGTCCAGCCCGAGCTTGTCAATGCTGGCGGTCAGGTTCGATTTGTCGAGGACGCGCATCACGATTTTTTCGCCATGCACGGTCGGCAACACCGACACGCGCAAGTCGAAATCCCTCCCGCTGACTTTGACGCGCATGCGCCCATCCTGAGGCAGGCGGCGTTCGGCAATGTCCAGGCTGCTCATGATCTTGAAGCGCGAGGCCAGGGCCAGTTGCAATTGCTTGGGCGGCGGTGTGGCGTCCATCAATACGCCGTCAACGCGGTAGCGCAGACGCATCGTCTTCTCAAACGGCTCCAGGTGAATGTCGCTGGCGCGGTCCTTGATGGCCTGAACGAGGATAAGGTTGGCCAGTTTGATGACGGGCGCCTCTCCGCTGGATGCGGCGAGTTGGTCAAGGCTGACTTCTTCAAGGGTTTCCGTGACGGTCTCAATGGAGGCATCCTCCTCGCTTTCGCGCTGCTTTTCAGCATCCTGGATGATGTCTTCTATGGAACTGCCTTTTGAGGAATCGATCGCCGCGAGCTTGTCCAGAATGGCTTTCTCCGAAGCAATGAGCGGGGCGATTTCAAGGCGCGTCAGGCGTTTGACGTCGTCGAGGGCGAGAACATTCAACGGATCGGCCATCGCCAGGAACAACTTGTTTTCCAGCCGCGAAATGGGAACCACCTTGTAATTATGTGCGGCGTCCCGTGGCAACAAATCGGCGATTTCAGGCGGGATGGTCAACCGGGGGAGATTGACGGACGGTACGTTGAGCACGCGGCCCATGGAAACGGTCAAATCCTGTTCGGTGACGTAGGCTTTCTCAATAACCAGTTTGACGAGGCGCGTGCCCCCCTTTCGTTGCTGCTCCAGCAATGTCTCCACTTGTTGCGCCGTCAACAAGCCGTCCTCGACGAGGGCGTCGGCGATGCGTTCTCCGAATGATTTGACTTTGGCCATGACTTTAACGGAAGGCTTTGCGGATGTTTTGCATCAATTCGGCTGGCGTTGTCATATACCAAAACAGCCGGCTCGTCGTGGTCTCGGCCAGCTCCTTGGCTGCCTGTTGATTGAATGGATTGGCTGTCACCACTAAAATGGCCCGGCTCATCCGGTCAAAGGGCAACACACACCACCGGCGGCAAATGGCCAACGGGAAGCCGCGCGCCAATTCGATGTCCACCTCGTATTTTTCCAGAGGGATATAGGCCAGACGCGATTTATCGGTCAACAGCTTGAGTGACTTCTCGACCGACAAAACACCTTTTTCCGAAAGGGTGTGAATGAACGGTTCGACCACGTCTGACGGCGACTGGGCCAGGTCCGGTGATCGCCAGCACAAGTCGAAATCGCCTGCGTTGATGACGCGACCTTCGACAAAAACCTTGTGCATCGCCTTGCGGCCGTCATCAATCTCTTCCGTCGTCGCGCGGACCTTTTTTCTAAACCGCGCCGTATCGGAAGACGGTGACAATGACGTCGGTTCCATCCCCGTGGTTTGTTGAACCGCCACGTTGTTGGCCTTGTCTTGAATTTGTTTGAGCGCCTCCTGCACATCGGCGTCGTTCGGGCGGCGTTGCAAAACTGTCTCGTATTCCAGAATCGCCGAGGAAAGCTGTCCCATTTGCAGGTAGGCCTGCGCGATGCGTTTGGACGTGCTGACGACCTCCTGTTCGCGGCCAAGCTTGGTATAGGCTTCCTTGAGGATTTCCAGTGACTGGCAATCGTTTGGCTGTGATTGCACAATAACCTCGAACATCTCAATCGTCTGTTGCAATTGAGCTTCTTCGCTTCCATTTAATGTCGCCGTAGCCATGCCTTGAAACCTACCACCGTCATTCTCGTCCAACAAATGCGGCAAGAGACACTTTTTTAGCAATTTTCCTGCCAGCTTGGGTTGTTATCGCCTCAATCAAACCACTGCCCGGCGAAGCCCTGCTTGACAATTATCAAGAATCCACATTTGCGATTTATGTCCTCACGGCTTCATGCTAAAAAATTGCCTGTGGAACAACCGATTCCGACCATGACGCCCGTGCCCGGCGAACGCCTGGTGCGTTTCGTCGGTGATCAAATTCGTTTCACATTACGCGACGGCGTGTCACCCCCAAGCCCGGCCGTGGCGGAGGGCGCGCGCAACCATTGGCGCGGGCTGCTCCGCACCAATCTTGGCCGCGGCGCCGCGCGGCGCCGTGAAATCATTGCGGCCCACGCCGGCGAACCCAGTCATGCCGGTGCCTCGTGGCACGATGTGCCGATGCAAAAAAAAGGCGACGTTTGGGAAATCGAATTGCCGCTCGCCGAAGTCGGTTTTTTCAAGGCCAAACCCTATTTGCTGGATCCCAAAGGCTGGCAGCACTGGCCTGAAGGCCCCGACGTTGGTATTGGCGTTCACCCCAATTTTAGCCGCACGGCCAATACCATTTACTGCGCCTTTACCCGGCTGTTCGGGGCAACGCGCACTGCCGCGGTCGCCGTGGATCCAGAACTGAACTTTCATCTCAATCCCCTCGAGTCACACGATTATACCGTCATTCCGCCGTCGGGAAAACTGCGCGACCTCACGCGACAGTTGACTCACATCGTGCAGACGCTCGGCTGCCGCATCCTTCATTTGCTGCCGGTGCATCCCACGCCGACTACTTATGCGCGATTTGGACGGTTCGGCAGCCCCTACGCCGCGCTTGATTTGACGGCGATAGACCCGGCACTCGTCGAATTCGACCATCGCACCACCGGCATTGATCAATTTTGCGAACTCACCTCCGCGGCACATGCGCTCGACGCGCGTATCTTTCTCGACATTGTCATCAATCACACCGGCTGGGGCGCGATTTTGCAGGAAAACCATCCTGAATTTTTCCTGCGGAATCCCGACGGCACCTTCGCCAGCCCCGGCGCGTGGGGCATCACGTGGGGCGACCTGGTTGAACTGAAACAGGACGGCGTCGCACTTTGGGATATCATTGCCGACGCGCTGTTGACGTGGTGCCGCCGCGGCGTGGACGGTTTTCGGTGCGACGCCGGTTACAAGATTCCCTTGCCCGCCTGGCAATACATCATCACCCGGGTACAGGAAGAATTTCCCCAAACGATCTTCCTGCTCGAAGGGCTGGGCGGTTCCTGGGAGGCCACCGAAAACCTGCTCACCGAAGGCAGAATGCAATGGGCTTACTCCGAACTGTTCCAAAATTATTTCGGACAGGAAGTGGCAAATTACCTCGACTACGCGCTGCGCCAAAGCGCCCGGGTCGGACTTTACGTGCACTACAGTGAAACGCACGACAATGACCGCCTCGCGAAGCGCAGTCGCGCGTGGTCGCTGTTGCGAAACCGCCTTTGTGCGCTGGCGAGTGTGAGCGGCGGGTTTGGTTTCACCTGCGGCGTCGAATGGCTTGCCACAGAAAAAATCAAGGTCCACAACTGCACCGGGCTTTCCTGGGACAGCCCCGACCATATCATTCCCGAGCTCGCGCAATTAAACCGACTGCTCGCTGACCATCCCTGTTTTTTTGACGGCGCGAAACTCACGCGCCTTGGTCCCAATGACTTGGCCGTATACGCCCTGCTGCGCGAATCCGCCGAAGGCCAGGATTCGGTTCTCGTTCTGGTGAACACAGACGTTGAGAAAGAAAATGTTATCGCGCTCGACGCCAAAAGCAGCGCCGGTGTCTCGCCTGCAAAAACGCAAGCTGGAAGCCTGCGCTACTTTGAATTGCTCGGCCAGGCGCCGCCCCCATTTGAAATCAGTAATGGCAAAATCACTTTCACTCTCGCGCCCGGGGCGGCCTTTTGCCTCGCATCCACGGAAAAACCGGTCGGCTTGAGCGGCGATGCCTACCGCCGCGTCCGGGCACAAGCCGCTTGGGCACTCGAAGCGTTGGGTGATATTTTACCATTGGAAACCATCCCGAACTTTCCGTGGCGCGGATTGGCAAGTTTGGTCAATGAGGCTCCAGCCCGTTTTCTCGGCAGCATTTCTTATCTGAAAGCTGAACTGTCAGGATTCAAAAAGGCAAACGCTTCCAAACTCAGCCTTGAGCACTTGGCATCGCTGGCAAAGCCCTTCAAACAATATCCCCGCGTCGTCGTGTGGACGTTGCTGGATTGCCGCCGCGTCACGCCCGTGCCGCCCGGCCATTGGCTGCTGATTGAGGATAATGCGCCGTTTCGAGCCACACTCGAAGCAAGAAACGGAATGGGCGAGGAACAGCCCGTGCGACATGTCCAATCCATCGCCGTCCTCAACGGCCATGTTGCCTGTTTTTCTCCACAAGCAGATGCGGCGGAAGCGGAATTGATTTTGGAACATTACGCCGGGGTTTCGCAGAAAGTTACCGCTGGAATCCGCTTTCTTTCAACCCAGATACAATTTCCAACTCCCGGCTCCCAACTGCCATCTCCTGATTCCCTGGTCTTGCTGACCAACGGCATCGGCGGCATGGCCCGCATTTGCGTGGATTTGGGCCGGGTCAATTCCAAATATGACTGCGTGCTCGGGGCAAATCTGCACCCAAGTGTACCGGCGGATCGTCATGTCTTCGTCAAACGCATCCGTGTCTGGGTCAGCGCCGACGGTTTTCTTTCGCCACTCGATGTAAAAAATCTTTCGTTATTCAAGGCCGGTCCCCCGGCGGTCTGGCAGTTTGTGGCCAACGCCGGCGATGGGCGCACCGTCGAAATCGAATTGCGGGCCGAAATGATCAAAGGCAAAAACACGACGGTTTTTCAATTCAGCCGTCCGACCGCCGAACGCGCCATCGGCAAACAATTGCCTGCCGACGCGGACGTGCGATTGACAGTGCGGTTTGACATTGAAGATCGGAACTTCCATTCGGAAACCAAACGCGACGGCGGCGCGGATCATCATTTCTCGACCAACATCCACGAACCTCAAACCCCGGACCTCAAATCCGGAACCCAAACCGGCTTTGTCTTCACACCCGCGCCCGACCGCCAGCTGCACGTCTGGGCGAACAGTGGCGAGTATCATCCGCAGCCGGAGTGGTGTGAAAACACTCCGCACCCGGTCGAGCAAAGCCGCGGGCAGACCGGCAGTGGTGACGCGTACAGTCCGGGCTGGTTTGAACTGCCGATGCCCAAAGGCATGAGGGTGACGCTGACGGCCACGGCGGAAAAGCAAGTTGACGTTCAAGTCCCCGCACATGATGACGGCATGCTGGAGCATGAACTCCAACCTGCGAAACATTCCGACGCCTCCTTTGAAGAACAACTCCTGCGAGCTGCGAAACAATTTGTCGTTCGTCGGGATGAAGGCAAAACAGTCATCGCCGGCTATCCCTGGTTTTTAGATTGGGGAAGGGACACGCTCATCTGCGCGCGTGGTTTGTTGGCGGCCGGAATGGTCGAAGAGGTCAGGCAAATCCTGTTCACGTTTGCCAGGCTGGAAAAGGATGGCACGCTGCCCAACGCGATTTACGGCGACAATATTTCAAACCGCGACACGTCTGACGCCCCGCTGTGGTTCGCCCTGGTGTGCGAGGAGATGACCAAAATCAAGGCGGATTTCCACTCCGAGACGGTTGAGTCAACGAACCGAACCATTCGCGAAATTCTGGAAAGCATTGCGGTAAATTATGCCAAAGGCACGTCAAATGGCATTTGCATGGACGCGGATTCGGCGTTGATTTGGAGCCCAAGCCATTTCACCTGGATGGACACGAATCATCCCGCCGGCACGCCGCGCGAGGGTTATCCGGTTGAAATCCAGGTTTTGTGGATTCAATTGCTGCGCCAGCTCGGAAAAATTTCCGGGCCCGCCGAACAAAAAAAATGGGGTGACCTCGCCAACCGCGCAACTGCTTCTTTTGAAAAGTTATTCTGGCTGGAAGACAAGGGTTGGTTCGCCGACGTGTTGTTTGCCGGACCGCGCGGCATCGCGCGCGACGCCACACCCAGCGACGCGCTTCGCAGCAATTGTCTGTTCCCCGTGAGTCTCGGCCTCGTGACCGGCGAACACGCGAAACGTTGTGTTGAGGCGGCGCAAAAATATCTGGTCGTACCCGGCGCCTTGAGGTCGCTCGCACCGCTGCCGGTGTCCGTGCCCCTGCCGATTTACGGCAACAACGGCCAGCTTTTGAACAATCCCTCCGAGCCATATTGGCCGCGCTATGAAGGCGAGGAGGACACGCGCCGCAAACCGGCCTATCACAACGGTACGGCGTGGACGTGGACGTTTCCCGATTTTTGTGAAGCGCTGGCCCGTGCGTGGGACTTCACACCGGAGGCGGTTGCAACCGCGAAGGCGTATCTGGGCAGCGTGGAAAAATTTATGAATGAAGGTTGCCTCGGACAGATTCCCGAGATTCTGGACGGCGACGCGCCGCACAGGCAACGCGGTTGCGACGCGCAGGCGTGGGGGGTAACGGAAGCATTGCGCGTTTGGAAATTACTTGCGCGCCGTTGAATCAAAGATCGCATGACGATTTCCTTGTTTCAGTTGTTGATTTGTTTGGCGGCGGGTGTCGCGCTCATCGTTTTGTTGACTGCGAAATACCGGGTCCACGCTTTTTTTGCCCTCCTGATTGCTTCATTTGTGGTGGGACTGGGCGCAGAGCTTCCTGTTCCCGATATCATCAATGCCATCAAAGACGGGTTTGGCAATATCATGAAGTCATTGGGGCTCATCATTGTGCTGGGGACGGCCTTGGGCATTTTGCTCGAACACACCGGCAGCACCAGGGTGATGGCAGCCTTCATTCTCCAAAAAGTCGGTGAACGCCATGCGGCGCTGGCGATCAGCATTACGGGTTTTATCGTGGGATTACCCATCTTTTGCGATTCCGGATATATCGTTCTCAGCGGGTTGAATCGGTCGCTGGCCAGGCGCACCGGCATCTCCATGGCCGCGATGGCGGTTTCTTTGGCAACGGGGTTGTATTCCGTGCATTGTCTGATTCCGCCGCATCCCGGCGCGACCGCCGCCGCCAGTGTCATCGGCGTGGACTTCGGAAAATTGATTCTGACCGGAATCCTGGTGGCGATTCCAGCCACGATGGCCGGCTATTTTTGGGCCAATTTTGCGGGCAAAAAAAATCCCGTGACGGTTGCCGCTGAGGAAATCACGGTCGAGGAAGCGTCACACCCGCCTTCCGTTGTGAAGGCATTTCTTCCCGTGGTCGTGCCCATCATTTTGATCGCGGCGAAATCTTTTTTGACCATAAAGATGTCCGCCGTCAAAGGCTGGTGGTTTTCTGCGTTGCTTTCATTGGGCGACCCGGTGATTGCTTTGTCCATCGGCGTGTTGCTGGCGTTTAATTGCCATCGGTCATGGAACCGGCAGACGGTGGGGCAACTGTTGCAGGAAGCTGCAGAGAAAGCCGGGAGCATCCTGGTCATCATCGGCGCCGGCGGGGCTTTTGGGGCGGTGCTGGCGGCGACCGACATCGGCCGGCATTTCAGCCAAACATCGGCACTGGATGGTCTTGGCATACTGTTCCCCTTTTTGCTCACCTCGGTTTTGAAAACGGCGCAGGGGTCGTCCACGGTCGCCATCATTACCGCCGCATCCATCGTTCAGCCCTTGCTGCCGGCCTTGGGACTGGCGACGGAAAAGGGCCAATTACTTTGTGTGTTGGCCATGGGCGCGGGGTCCATGATGATTTCCCACGTCAACGACGCCTATTTTTGGGTGATTACGAAATTCTCCGGACTGGAAATGAAAACCATGCTGAAGGTGTATTCGGTTGCTTCCGTGCTGATGGGGCTGGTTTCGCTGTTGATGACCTATTTGCTGTCTTTGGTCCTGCCGTAATCTCACCGTGCACATTCTGATTGCCCCTAATGCCTTCAAAAACAGCCTGACTGCGACTGCCGCGGCCGAGGCCATTCGCGCGGGATTGCAGCAGAGCAAACTGAAATGCACCTGTGAATGCTTTCCGGTCGGTGATGGAGGAGATGGAACGGCCACCCTGTTGATCCAAAAATGCGTCGGCACGATCGTGCCCGCCAAAGTCCGGGATCCGTTGGGCAGAAAAATCCAGGCCGGGTTCGGCTTGATTGATAACGGCAAGACGGCGGTGATTGAAATGGCCGACGCCTCCGGGTTGCGGTTGCTGCATCGTGAAGAGTTTGATCCGTTGCACGCCACCACCTTTGGCACCGGTGAATTGATAAAATGTGCGCTGGACCAGGGAGTCAATAAAATCATCCTCGGGATAGGTGGCAGCGCCACGGTTGATGGCGGCACCGGTATTTTACTCGCGCTAGGTATTCGTTTTCTGGGTGCGGGTGGAAAAGTTTTATCGAACCTGCCGGAAGAACTTACCGACCTTGAATCCATTGATTTGTCTGGGTTGGATCAAAGAACAGCTCATTGTGCCCTGACCGTTCTGTGTGACGTGGAGAACTCCTTGCTGGGCGATGAAGGCGCGGCAAAGGTTTTCGGCCCGCAAAAAGGAGCCACCGGACTGGCCACCGAAAAACTGGAAGCTGCTCTTACCAGATTACGTGATGTCATGTTCCGGCAAACCGGCCAAAACCTGGCGATGATTAAACATGGCGGCGCGGCCGGCGGCGTGGCCGCCGGATTGCAGGGGTTTCTAAATGCGACCTTGGTGAAGGGTATAGACTATTTTCTGGATATCACCGGCTTTGATGATGCCCTGCAAAAAGCTGACCTTGTCGTCACCGGTGAAGGCAGCATTGACGCACAAACGATGCGAGGCAAAGGACCGTTCGGTGTGGCGTTGCGCGCCAGAGGGAAAAATATCCCGGTAATCGGCCTGGCCGGCCGGGTGGCGCTGGCGGCGGATGCGCCATTGCGACAATATTTTGCCCGGCTATTGGCCATCGGTGATACCTCCATTGAATTGGATAAAGCCATGCAGAATACGGCGCGGGATTTACAGCGCACCGCAGCGGATCTGGGGGACCGGCTGGCCTTGAAAGCATGAATATGGGCGTTGCCAAGTGGTGGCGGGCGGGCAAAATAGCCGCGTGAACTTCCGCGACAAAATCATCGCGTGGGACCAATTGCCAGCCTGGCGCGCGGCGTTTCGCGCCAGCGGCAAAAAACTTGCCGTCACCAACGGCTGTTTTGACATTTTGCATCTCGGCCACGTTACTTATCTCGAATCGGCGCGTAACCTTGGCGATGTGCTGCTGGTGGGCGTCAATGGCGACGACGCGGCGCGGCAATTGAAAGGCGCCGGCCGGCCGGTGAATACAGAAGCGGACCGCGTTGCCGTGCTGGCCGCGCTGGCGAGCGTGGATGGTGTCTGCATCTTTGCGGACAAAACAGCGGTGAAATTTCTTTCAGCGGCCCGGCCCGATATTTATGTCAAAGGTGGCGACTACACTCTGGACACGTTGAATCAGGATGAGCGCCGAATGGTCGAACAAACCGGCGGAAAAATCGTGATTATTCCACTGGTGCCCGGCAAATCCACGACGGCATTGCTGGAAAAGATTTCAAATCTTTGACGCAATTCGCAGATGCGAATGAAAATACTGGTCATTTCCCTGGCGGGCATCGGCGACGCGCTGCTGTCCACGCCGCTCATCCACGAGTTGCGCGCGAATTTTCCCGACGCGACAATTGACGCGCTCGTGCTCTGGCCCGGTTCAAAGGACTTGCTGGAAAACAATCCACACTTGAACCGCATCCACCAGAAGAACCTCGTCACCGCCGGTAAACTGGACACTGCCGGCAAGCTGAGGGCGCTGCGATTTTTTTGGTCGCTACGGCGTGAGCGTTACGACGTTTCCATCAACACGCATCCACAGAGCCAGAGACTTTATCGCATAGCGGCACGCATTGTTGGCGCGCCCACGCGCATCAGCCATGAATACGAATGTTTCAACGCGCTCGACCGATGGCTCGTGAACCGTACGCTGTCGCAGGATTACACCAAACACTCGATTGAAAACAACTTCGATATGCTACCGCTACTCGGGGCGCAAATAAAAATGTCAGTTCACTCAGTTGAAGTTTTCCCGACACCGGGTGAAGAAAAGTGGGCGGATGACTTTCTGGCAAATCATAAATTGGCCGGACAAAGACTGCTGGGGGTTCACGTCGGTTCCGGCGTCACTAAAAACCTGCTGCTTAAACGCTGGCCGCTGAATAATTACACGGGACTGATTCGGCGTTTGAACCGCGAGCGGCGCGACGTCAGCATCCTGCTTTTTGGCGGCCCGGATGAAGCCAGGGATCATGAGGTGATTCTGGCGCAGACCGAAGGTGACCGCGTGTTTCAAGTCGGGGCGAAAAGTTTCCGTCAAGCGGCTGCGTTAATGAAGCGGTGTCATTCCTTTCTCAGTGTGGACACGGTATTGATGCATCTGGCCGCGGCGATGAAAGCGCCGAATCAAATCGTTATTGAAGCGCCGACGCTGAATGCGACGAATTTGCCTTATGGCATTCTGTTCACGCTCGTGAAAAATCCCGCCGTGGCCGGGCGGAATTTGGACTATTATCGCTACGACGGCGGCGATATCAAAGGCACGCGGGAGGAATTGCTGGCGTGCATGGCGTCCATCACGGTCGAAAACGTTTTCGACGCGGTGAACAAACTGATTTGACCCGCGAACAAATTACAATGAAAACCCGGCAGCCTTGGCATCGGCGGCAAAAGTTTTCACCGTATCCAGCGACATCTCCGGCAAGCCGATTCCCACCAGTTTCATCGCTTTGTTCAAAATATCATGCGGCACGGTCACGATTTTGCAGCCACATTCGTCTGCCTGAAAAATGTTAAGCACTTCTCGCACGCTGGCCCAGAGCAATTCTGCCTGTGGCCGGCCGGTCAGAATTTTATTCACGGCGCGCATGTGTGGTATCGGGTCCACGCCGGTGTCGGCAATGCGCCCGGCGAAGACGGAGACCACGGCGGGCACTTTAGGATCAAGCGCCTGGGCAACCCCGCTAACCTGTTCCTCGGTAAAAATGGCGGTGATATTAAGCTTCACGCCTTCGTGTGCCAGTTCGCGCACGAGGGGCAATGAAGATTCGCCACGTGTGTTGGTGATGGGGATCTTGACATAGACATTTGCCCCCCAATCCTTGATTTTAAGCGCTTGCCGCCGCATTTCTGAAAAGTCGTCGGAGAAAACCTCGAACGAAATCGGCTTCTCAGTGATGCTTTTCAAGATGTCGCGGGCGAAGGCCTCGAAATCGTGTACCCCGGCCTTGCGCATGAGCGAAGGATTGGTAGTCATGCCTTTGATGAGCGGGTTCGCGTTCAATTGGAGCATTCCGGCTTTGTCCGCGCCATCGGCGAAAAGCTTTACTTTGAGACTGGCTAGATTCTTCATGTTGGCGCAAAACATAAGACAATCTGGCGAATCTTCAACTTATTTCCCATCCGCCAGAATAATTTCCACCGCTTCCAGTAAATTTTTAGCGCGAAAGTTGGGTTGCTGCTTCAGTTCTTCGGCATAACCACGGTCAATCAAAATTGTCCGACAGCCGGCCGCGTGGCCGCAATCCACGTCCCGCCAGCGGTCGCCCACCATCCAGCTTTGCGCGAAGTCAATGCCCAGTTCGCGCGCCGCGCGCAGCAACATGCCCGGTTTTGGCTTGCGGCAGTCACAATCCGACAGGCCTTTGCCCGGATGATAACAAACCTCCACCCGGTCAAGCGGCAGGCGCCGGCACATTTCAGCATGAATGATTTCAACCGTCTCCTGCTTCAGAGTGCCGCGGCCAACGTCCGGCTGGTTGGTCGCGACAACGAGTAAAAAGCCGGCCTGCTTCAAACGCCGGCATGCCTCCGGTACTTCAGGAAAAATCTCGAATTCGCCCGGGTTTGCCGGCGGATACGGCAATCCGCCGCGCTCCAAGGCGCGATTGATAACGCCATCGCGGTCGAGAAAGACGGCCCGGATCATTTCGGGTTTTACTTCGTTGATTCCCACTTGGTTTGGGCAACCTTGAGCTTTGGATGGGAAACGAGCAAATGCCAGATAACCGCCTGAAAAGCTTCACTGTGCGGCGTAACGTGGGTTGGGTTAACGGTCGGCACAATCACACAGGCCGTTGCTTCCCGGGCGGTGTAACCACCATCGCGCCCAACGATGCCGACGACGGAAGCGCCAACCTTTTTGGCAAGTTGAATGGCGCTAACCAGGTTTGGGCTGACATTTTTCTCCATATTGCCGCCCCCAACGGAGAAAATCAGCAAACCGTCCTTTGCGCCCAAACGGCTGCCCTTGAGCCATTCGGAGAAAATTGTCGCCCAGCCGTCATCATTGGTGCGCGCGGTCAATTCGGAAACATTGTCCGTGGGCGCATAGGCTTCGAAACCACAGATCTTGCGGAAATCATTCACGGCGTGGCCGGCGTTGCCCGCGCTGCCGCCGACCCCAAGGATGAACAATCGTCCGCCGCGTTCGCGCACGCACGCCAGTTCATCGGCGGCCTTTTCGATGGCCTCGGCATTCAGTTGTGTGACAACCTGTTGGACTTCATCGAGAAATTTTTTGGCAAAGCTCATGTTGATTTTGATTGTAACAGTGATTCCAATTCCGCCAAGCCCGCAGGCGACCCCATTTCGTAAAAGCGTTCGCGCACTTCATAACCGGCCAGTTGCTTATCGTGAACAAGTTTGCCCATGACTTCGGCCAAATCAAACGGCTGATCCGGAGCGTAGGAGTCGAAAACCGTCGCCTTGAACAAACTCAAGCCATAATCAATGTGTTGCATTTCCTGCCTGCGATGTTTCTTGTCGTAATCCACAATTTCACCGTCACGGAACACAACGTTGCTGGTGTCGTAACGGCCTTCGTTGCGATAAACCGTCATGCAGCCGGGCTTGCCGCTGTGCCGGAAAAAATCCGCGATGGGCGCGTAATCAACCGGCAAATACGAATCGCCATAAAGCACAAAAAAATCATCGCCGAGCAAGGACAGCGCGTGTTTGATGGCACCGCCCGTGCCGAGCAGTTTGGGGCCATCGAACGAATATTCAAGCCGCACGCCAAACGCCGAGCCGTCGCCAAAGTCGTGCTGAATCATTTCACCGAGGTACCCGACGCACAACACCGCGCGACGAAGGCCGTGCGAATGCAGCAATTCAAGCTGGTGCGCGAGGAATGGCCTGCCGGCGACGGCCACAAGCGATTTCGGGATTTTTTCCGTGATGGGCCGAAGCCGTGTCGCGAGTCCACCCGCGAGAATGGCAACGGGCATTTCGATTGGCGCATTCAAGAGTTAACAAGTTTCGTGCCTTCGAAATCGAAACGGAAACGGACTTCCTTGAGTCCGGCTTGATGCATCGCATGACGCAATTTCGCTTTGTCCTCGGCGTAGAACATCAGAAAGCCGCCGCCGCCCGCGCCGATGAGCTTGCCTCCGAGCGCGCCGTTGGCCATTGCCATGTCGTACCATTCGTTGATCTTCGGATTGCTCATGCCGCCGCTGCGCTGTTTTTTACGCTGCCAATGCACGTCCATGAGCCGCGCAAATTCGAGCAAATTTCCAGATTCAAGAGCGCGCTGGCTTTGCACGCCGAGGTCTTTGACAAAGTGCAGGTTGTCAATCATGGCCACGTCGGACTGTTTTGATTTCTGGTCCTGCTCCTTCAAAATCGCCGAGGCCGATCGCGCATAGCCGGTGAAGAACAGCAATAAATTATCTTCAAGATTGTCGCGCGTCTCGCCGGAAATCTTTAACGGCCACGCCTCCACTTTGCCGTCCGGCAAAAATTTGAAACAGGTGACACCACCGTAAGCAGCGATGTATTGGTCCTGCTTGCCGATGGGTTCTTTCAGGCGATTGAGTTCAATGTCACATGCCTGCGCGGCCAGTTCGGCGGGATGAACGAGATTTTTGTTATAGGCGTGCAGCGCCTTGAGCAACGATGTGGTGAAACTGCCGGAGGAGCCCAGCCCGGTGCCGGCAGGAATGTCGGCCATAGAGGCCAGTTCCAGACCGCATCCGTTCATTCCGAGCATGGCGAACGCCTCGCGAATGATCGGGTGTTCCACCTTGCTGGCGTCCGCAACCCGTTCGAGCCGTGAATACTTCACGAGCAAATCCGGCGTGAAGTTGTCGTGCAGCGTGATGTAAACGTATTTGTCAATCGCGGCAGCGATGAGGAATCCGCCGAAATTTTGGTAGTAAGACGGCAAATCCGTGCCGCCGCCGCCAAGAGTGATACGAAGTGGGGAGCGCGCGATGATCATTTCAAATCTGGGTCTGGGATTTAGGGCATGGGGAGCGCGGAGTCAAAGTTAAACCCGCTTTTCCGGTAAATTTCTTCGACGATTTGAAGTGCGGCTTTTGCTTCTTTTAATCCTGCGTCCGGTTTTCGCTTCAACTGGATATCCTTTTCAAATTCGATCAATTCCGCCCGCCACGATTCATCCGGTCCGGAAAATTCATACAGCTTTGTGTCGGGAGGCCCCATTTCCGGTTTCATTTGATAATGAAAAAGCTTCTCGGCACCGTAACTGCCGCCCAGCCCCTCAATGTGGAGCTTGGTGTGGCGCCCATAAATTTCAAACGAGAAAAGATTTTTCCATTCGGTGCAACTAACGTGCAACCATGCCGTCTGACCTTTGGCCGTACGCAAGCTCAAAAATGCGTTATCATCCACCGGCATCTTCCAAAAGAACGTCGCGGCATGCCCGTCCACTTTTGCGAAATCACCCAGGAACCAGCCCGCCAGATCGATCAGGTGAATTCCCTGGTCAATCAATTCACCACCGCCGGAGAGTCTCGGGTCGGCGCGCCATTCCTGGTCGTAACCAACGCGCCCGCCATGACCATAGCGGGCCCGGAGGAACATCAGGTCCCCCATCACGCCGGAGGCCAAAATCTCCCGCGCCTTGAGGAAGGCGGGATGATAACGATGATTATAACCAACGCGGACACAAACGCCATGCTTTTCCGCCAGCGCGATCAATTTGTCAACTTGAGAAACTGAAATACCCGCCGGTTTTTCCACGAGAACGGGTTTGCCGGCCCGAACGGCTGCAGCGGAAACTTCGGCCAGTGCCGAGTTGATGGTCGCCACAATCACCGCGTCCACCTGCGGATCGGCGACGGCTTGCCTGAAATCGGCGACAGCCCGTCCGGTCCTGGCCAGCTTCACGAGTTCTTCGGCTCGACCAAAGTTCGTGTCGCAGGCAACAGCAAGTTTTGAACCCGCCGGTAATCCGGCGAGACGCTTTTTTCCAATCAATCCGCAACCAATGATGGCGTAATTCATTTGTCACCCCAGTCCTTCCCGCGGTCTTTCGGCACGATGCGGCGCAGGGTATAAATGTCACTGTTCAAATCAGCCTTAAGCGCAGGGAGTTTCTTCCAAGGATCCCACTGCGCGCTGATGAGTTTGCCGGAAATGCCATCGCTTTGTGGAGAGAGAAGAAATTCGATCAATCCTAGCACCTGCCCGAGTTGCGAGGCATTGTCGCGCGATTGTTTGGAGGCGCGCTCAAATTCAATTTGACCTGCGGCGGCCGCGCCGCGGGCCAGAACCTGCTCGGTCATGCGGGTAAAAATGGCACCGGGTGCCACGGCGTTTATATCGAGCGGTTGTTGTTCCCATTCAGCGGCCAGCGTTTCCACCAGCCGCACGACGCCGGTTTTGGAGACCCCATAAGCCGCAAAGTTTGCGCGCGGACTGGTTGAGCCGCCGCCGGAAAAACAAATCACTTTTGCGCGGCGTTGTGCCCGGCGAAGCAACGGGAAAAATGCGCGAATGGAGAAAAACGTGCCATCGAGATTCACCGCCAGCGCCGAACGCCAGGCCGCCGGGTCAATTTCCATAGCGGGACCGATGGGTTCCTGGATTCCGGCGCAACAAATCAGCCCGCCCACGGCTTCCCATTGCGCGGTAATTTTTTCAGCACAATTATGCATCGAGGGCCAATCTGAAACATCACATTGGAAACCAAACCTGGCTTGCACCGAACGCGCCAGACCGCAGACGACGTGACCTCTGGCCTCAAGCGAATCAGTAAGAAATTTGCCGATGCCGCTGCTGCTGCCGGTGATGACAAGGTTCATTTAATGGGATTGCAAAAACGTCGGCAATAAATTACCAGGTTGGTTCCCGCAATGCCATACAACGGAAATCGAGTTCGCAGTTCATCTAGAAATTGTACGACGTCTGGATATAAATGAAAATAATCGTCCCATAGGATAGTGCCCGTAGCCGACAAAACGCGAAAGGCGTTCTCCGTATCATTCTCGATAATCGGCAAACTGTGGCCTCCATCAACAAAAACCAAATCCACCTCTCTCATTTCTGTCTCGGCGCAAAACTTCATGGAGTCAGTGCGGATTTGAATGATTTGTTTGCTGAGTGAGCTATGTAAAAACGCTTCTCCTACCCGATGACGACTTTTACGGATGTGTAACTTGTCAATTGAATTAATTTTTGGAACTGCTTCGGGCGAGGTTTCATCGGGCAAATCCACAGTGTAAATCCGACAGTCTTTTGGTGCATTTAATGCCATCGTTTGTGTACTTACGCCGAGATAGGTTCCAAATTCCAAAATCCTCCTTGGTTCAAGGGATCGTACCAACGAACCCAGAACATGGTAACCATTCATACTGCCTATATCGCTGAGATCAGTGAATGGGCCCGGCAAGCTTACTTGCTCAAAGGAGTGGGAAGTGAACTTGGCAATAATTTGTGAGAGGGGAAGACTCTGGATTTTTGCGCGCGAATGGAACTTCAACTCGCGACACGAAGTGCTGGCCAGTTCTGAAAACCGCCTTCGCCTCGGATTAAGACGATCAAGCACAAGCACCTGCGTCACATCGCTCAGCCATCTCAATCCTTTAATGATTTTCATGCGACTACGGGGTGCAATGCAGTTTAACCTCGCTTTGTGAGCACCCACTGGTTTTGCTGGAGCCATTGCAGTGTGCGGACGATGCCCTGTTCAATCGTCCGCGATGTTTTCCAACCGGTGGCGCGGACTTTTTTTGTGTCGAGGAAAATGAACGGGTTGTCGCCCACCCAACCTTTGTTGCCGCCGGAGTATTCAAGCTTGGGCTTAAGGCCGAGTGCGTTGCAAATAAAACCGACTGAATCGTTGACTTGAACGTATTCATCCGTTCCCAAGTTATAGGTCTCAACGCAGTGTTTCGCCTTTTTCGCCAAGCTTTGCGCAATGACGTGAAGCATCGCTTCCAGGCAATCGCCGATATAAAGATAGGATTTTCTTTGTGTGCCGTCGCCGAGAATTTTTAGGTGGTCAGGATGGGCAAGCAGTTGTTTGTAAAAATCAAGGACATGGCCGTGCGTGTAACGTTCGCCGAGGATCGAAACAAACCGGAAAATGTAACCCTCAAAACCGTAGCCTTCGCAGTAAGCGTGAATGAATCCTTCGCAAGCCAGCTTCGAGGCTCCATAAAGTGAAGTTTGCACGGGAAAAGGCGCATTTTCCGGTGTCGGGATGATTTCCGACTCTCCATAAACGCTACCGGTGGAGCTGAATGCGATGCCCTTGATATTGTTGGTGCGCATGGCTTCGAGCACGTTGAACGTGACTACGGCATTTTGTTGAAAATCCTTGTGCGGATGGTCCAGGCCGAAACGCACATCGGCGTTGGCGGCCAGATGAAAAACAAAATCACAGCCAGCCATCGCGCGAGTCAGGGCGGACAAATCCAGGCAGTCCCCTTCAATGAGTTTGAACTTCGGATTGGCTCGCGCAGTCTGAAGAAATTCCTGCTGCCCGGTGGAGAAGTTGTCCCAGCCGACGACAGTCTTGCCATCGCTCAAAAGCCGGTCAACAAGGTTGCTGCCGATGAAACCTGCCGCACCGGTGACAAAAACTTTTTCCATGATCGGGCGCAAAGTTTAATGTAACTCAGCTCAACTCGCCAGCATTTTTGCAATTGATGGATTTTAAAATTGACAGCCGTTCAATATGAACAACATTGTTGCGCGCCAATAATACACATCATCTGGGTTGTTGCGTCTACGGAATCATACCCAATTTATGATATACGAACTTAAAATTGCCCGGCAAACGATACGGAAGGAAGGTTTTGGTTCGTTATTTCGAAAGATTCTACAGTATATCGGCCAATGGTTCCAAGCTGTTCGATTCGTAATGCTGCGGGTCCCGAAAGGTGATTCCCCGGAGGAGGCGGTGGATTTCAGTTTCCGCGCAGCAGGAGGATTGATTTATCCGGGACAAATCCGGTCGGAATTTGTGCGGCTGGCAACTCTCATTCAACAGCGGAAGCCGCAAGTGATCGTTGAGATTGGCACTGCGAACGGAGGAACCTTGTTTGCCTGGTGTACCTTGGCGCAAGCACGGGCAGTGATTGTCAGCATTGATCTTCCGGGCGGTATTCACGGCGGCGGGTATGCGTATTGGAGATCGTTCATTTATCGGCGATTCACTCAACCGGGACAGTCGCTGCACTTAATTCGCGCAGATTCACATCTCCCGAGTACTCGCAAACTATTGGAAACCGTGCTCCCACCACAAGGCATTGATTTCTTGTTCATTGATGGCGACCACACCTATGAAGGGGTCAAGGCGGATTTTGAAACGTATTCACCGCTCGTCCGGCAAGGCGGGTTGGTGGCAATGCATGATATCTGTGTGCATCCACCGGAAATGAACTGTCATGTGGATAGATTCTGGCGGGAGATTCAGCAAAAGCACAAGACTTATGAAATTGTTGAAAATTCAAATCAAGGAGGGTTCGGAATTGGGCTCGTCGAAGTCTAGTGGCCGAGACATTTTGAGGAATTCATGGGAGTTTGAATTTCTCAATGCTCCCCTCTAAGATACCGCCGTGCCGTTTAACTTGGAAAACTTCGTTGGTGCGCTCGTCAGCTCTATTCCGCCAACGTTCAACGTACAGAGGTTGCTGACACGTGTCCTGCGCCAATCGTTCCCGGCATTTTTGAATGGATGCACGATCAGAAAGAGACACTAACCCCACTCGCATGAAAAACGACTCATCCGACTTCGCCGGCCCACGAATGGATGGGCTTCTGCAAAGCGGCATCATTTTTACGGGAATGAGTTTTCTGGCACTGTTGGTTCATTGGGTTTTCCAATTCATTGTCAGCCCGCAACTGGGAGACACGGAAGGCGAATACGGCCTTTTCCTCGCGACCATTGCGTTCATCGGATTTCTCAGCCTGCCGCTGCCTATCGCCATCCAGGCGGTCACGCACTACGTCGCGCGTTTTCATTTCAGCGGGGATGATGCCCGGCTTCATGGTTTACTTTCCGGCTGTCGCAAGTTTCTTTTTCACATCACACTTGCCGGCTCCGTTATCGCCATTGTTCTCGTAAAACCATTGGGGGACTTTTTCAACATTCCCCGCACAAGTCTCACGCTCGTTGCGCTCGTTTGTGTGTTGGGCAACCTCTGGAGTTCCTACGTCACGGCGCTATGCCAGGGGCTCGGCTGGTTTAAACGGCTCGCAGTGATTGGATTGCTGTCGGCGATCCTGCGGGTTTTATTCGGCTGGCCGGCGACCAAAATTTGGCCGGTGGCCGAATTAGCGGTTCTCGCTTCCGCAGTCATGTTGCTGCCCAATTTGATTTTGCTTCTTTGGAAAAAGGACTTACCGCCCCGCACGGACACCATTATTTCGCCGTGGACTCCGGAATTTGTCCAATTCCTCGTAGTCAGCGCCGCGTGTGCCATCGGGGTAAATTGTTTTACTCAAGGCGACCTGCTTGTAGCCAAAAAATATTTTTCCAGTACGCAAATGGATGCTTATGGATCTGCCGGGTTGCTGGCGCGCGCGCTTCCCACCGCCGTCGGCCCGCTGTTGACCGTTTTGTTTACACACCGTTCGCGTCGTCATCACCCCAGCAACGCACTGCGGGAACAATATAAATTGATCGGCCTTTACGCCGGGGGGCTGATTTTGGGCGCCATTTGCCTTTACGCGTTGCGCGGATTTTGTCTGCAACTGCTGCATCGCAATACGCCGGCGGCGGCGGCAATGATCGGTCCGCTTTCTGTAACCATGGTCTTTGTCGGACTGCTACAAGCGCTTGCCTTGTGGTCACTCGCCAGCCGTTGGATAAAAATTTCACTGCTCTACGGAGCGCTTGGCCTCGCCTACTGGTTGGCGCTTCTGTTTTTTGGCAAATCGCCGGCGGTCCTGCTGGGCATAATGCCCATCGCGGCCGGAATAGCATTTGCCGCAGTCTTTCTGGTTTGGCTCATTGCCCTGCGCCTTCATAATATCGGCGTACCGGAACAAAGCTGATTTGAATTCTTCGTTGGTTTCGTCCAAACTCGTCTCATGCCGTCCAGTTCAGAAAACCTGCCACGCGTCAGCTTCATCCTGCCGACGCTAAATGCGGAGGCGCTGCTCGATAATTGCCTCGCATCCGTTGCGCGCCAAATTTATCCGCGTTCCAATTGCGAAATCATCCTGGCCGATGCGCGTTCGACTGACCGGACGTGCGAAATCGCCAGAAAATACGGCGCGCTTGTTCTCGATGACGATGGCAAAAACATGGAGGAAGGCAAACGGCTCGCACTCCGCCACGCCACGGGTGAATACATCGTCTTCCTGGATGCTGATAATGAAATCACCCACTCTGATTATATTGAACTGGCCGTGAGAGCTTTGTCAGCAAATCCACAAGCCCTCGGTGTGGAAAGCTATTATTTGCCCTCGCCGAAAATGAGTTCGTTCTGCGCCTACTTGACCCATCGACTGCACATCAGCGATCCGATTGCCTGGCTGATGAGCACCAAACCAAGACTCGTGGCGCGCGATGGCGAAGTGGAACGCTGGACGCTGCCCGGCAATTCACTTTCTTATCCGCTCGGCGCGAACGGCTTTGTCTTTCGGCGCGCGGATTTGGGTTCCGTGAAGGCGGACGAGCATTTCCAGGATACACACGCGGCATTGCACCTCATGAGGACGGGCAAACGCGAATGGTTGCGGATTCGGGGACGGGGAGTGCATCATTATTACGTGCAAACGTGGTGGGGTTTTGTGCAAAAACGCCGCCGTGCCACCGTGCATTTCCTGCGCGTGCAAGAGGAGGCCAAGACTAATTGGATGAAGGAAAAACCGCGGGTGCCGCTTTGGCTGGCGGCGGTCTATTGCGCCACCTTAATCGGCCCACTCTGGCACACGTTGCGCGGTTTGATTCGCGACCGCGATTTGTGCTGGCTCTGGCACACGCTGGCGTGCCTCGCCAGTGTGTCCGGAGACGTCTGGGGGGTGTGGACTTACAAACGGCGCGGCAAGGAAAAAAAATTGATCGCTGAACTGCAGGTAAAACAGACTTTGAAGCCGTGAATCCGGCGGAAAACTTTTGTGCGCGGAAAAATCCATTTCATCTCCAACGGCATTTTCAGTACGAACATTGCCGGAGGTGATGTTCATTTCCTGAAACTGGCCGAGGCTGCCGGACGCGCGGGTTACGAACTTAATTTTTTCGGCGGTCATGCACTGGCAGAGGTCATCACTCAACACCAGTTGCCGGGTACGGTTACGCTGACGGATGATGTCAAAATGGGCAAAGTGAACCAAGGTGCACTCGGCGGTCAATATGCCATGTTCCGTGACTTTTACCGGCGGTACCGGCGTACCCTGCGGCTCCTCCGCCAAATCGCACTGGATGACTTCGTTTACGCCGTGAGTGACTACTGGTTCGATGTGTTGCCGGTCGTCCGCTGCCCCGCCCGCCGCAAGCTCATGGTGCTTCACATGGAAGCACCCAGGCTTGGCCAGATTTTCATGCGCAGCCGTCCCGACGTTGATCCACTGCGTCTTGCGTCGCTGCATTACTGGGCCAGCCAGAAATGGTCGCTGCACCGCTTTGCCAAATGCAAGACCAAGCGGTTGCTTTATCTACATCCGCTGATGGAACCACGCCTCAGCAAATTGGGCGTGCGCAACAATGAAATGACTTTAATGTCCTATGGACTCGATGTCGCCGCTTCGGACACCGTATCGGCGCAAACGCGTACTTACGACGCTGTTTGGATCGGCCGGGTGCATCGGCAAAAAGGCATTGATGACTTGCTGGCCATGCTCGCATATCTTGCGCAGCGGTTGGAGAATTTCCGCGCTGTTTTCATCGGTAACGTGCGTGATGGGCTTTTGCCGCACGTGAAAAAAATCGGCCTTGAAAATAATATAGAGTTCAGCGGTTTCGTGAGTGAAGCGGAGAAGATCCGTCTTTTCAAGGCCAGTCGCGTGTTTTTGATGCCGAGCAGACACGAAGGTAGCCCGCGTGTCATTGGAGAAAGCATCATTGCGGGCACACCGGTTGTGGCTTACGACATTCGCAATTACCGCCCGCTGTTTGGTGACCTTGTCTGTTACGCGCCGCCGTTCAATCTTGAGGCTTTCCAACAGACCGCCGAACGCGAAATTCAAAAAATGCGCGCCGGCAAAAACTACCTGGACACCTGCAGTCTGGCCGATTTCAAATGCGATAATTCGTGGGAAACGACTCAGGCAAAATTCATCCAGGCACTTGAAAGCTTGTGAAGCGGGGGGCGTAAAATAAGTTTAAGCGATAATCTTTCAACTACGATTTGTTACTTCAAGCTTTTGGGCAAGGCATCCGGCGGCAGTTTCAAATCATCCCGAGCCTCACCGCGCGCCGCCAGCCATTCGATGATGCGGCTGATGGCAAGTTTCAAGGCTGCATCCGAGGTTCGCGGCAATGAAAAACCGGCTTTTCGGAGCTTGGTCGAATCCATTCTCGATTGCGGAACGTCGCCCGGCCAGCCCTGTACGGTGTCGCCGTAGCTGATTTTGGTCCGCCCGTTGAATCCCAGCTGGTTAATCAACTCGTTCGCAATGAACCGCACCGAAGTGGCCGCATCGGGCGCGACGTTAAAAACATCGAACTTCGATTCCTCCAACTGCGCGCAGCGCTTGGCCGCGAAGACCAGGCCCTCAACCAAATCGCGCACATAAACGTAAGGTTTGGCCTGATGACCATTTCCCAGCACCTTCAACCCCTGCGAGTTCTTTGCCAACTGTCTGATGAAGTCATAAATCACACCGTGCGTGGTGCGTTCACCGACAATGTTGCCAAATCTCAAAATGATGCCGCGCAACCCGAAAGTGCCGCAAAAGGCGGTGATGAGCGCTTCCGAGGCGACCTTACCCGCCCCGTAAAGACTGACCGGCAGGCATGGCCCCAATCCTTCATGGGTCACCGTCGTGCCCACATCGCCGTACACGGTTCCCGAACTCGAAAAAACGATGCGAGACACCCGGTGGCGGCGCATGGCTTCCAGGACGTTGTAAGTGACCAGGGTTTCCTGTTCGAGGTCCAGCCGGGTATTGTCGATCCCCCAGCGCGCATCGGGATTGGCCGCCAGATGGAAGACCTGTTCAACACCCTGGAAGTGCGGCGCGGCCTTTTCGTAATGCAGGAGATCAAGGACCTCAACTTTGAGGCGGGAATCATTGGCGTGATGGGCAATATGTTCACGCCGCCCCGAGGAAAAATTGTCCAAAATTCTGACTTCCTTGGTCGTTGGGTCAGCCAGCAGAAAATCAATCAAGTGGGAACCAATAAAACCCGCACCGCCGGTAACCAGGTACGTTAACGATGAATTTCCGACCATAGATTCAGTGCTAATATCCCGAGGGCACAGGCAGCGTCAATGTTTATCAGCGCTAACACTCAGTGTCTTAGCCGAAACAAGTGCTTTCCTTTTGGCAGCTTTTGCGGTTCTATCGTCGGAAACTCTATGCTCAAAAGACTGACGTTCAGAACAAAGAAATTCCTGTTCAAAGGGGTGGTCTTGGCATCGCTAATTGCGCGGCATGGACTGAATTTTACGCGAACTCAGGAACTCAAAAACATTCCGTTGGAACGTCAGCGTCGCGCCTTGGCCACGACGGTTGATTTTGTGGAAAAGAATTTGCGCTTGGTGGATTCGACGGGATCAAAAAAGGAATTGTTGACCAAGGCCTTGAAACGTGCGGATGTTTCGGGCAACCGACTTATCTGTGAATTCGGCGTTTTCATGGGTGTGTCCATCAATCACATTGCAAAAATGACCGGACAACGCGTCTTTGGTTTCGATTCTTTCGAAGGATTACCTGAACGCTGGTGGGATGGCTGGAAGGTTGGTGCGTTTGCCGTTCCTAGGGTGCCGAAGGTCCTCGGAAATGTCACGTTGGTTAAAGGTTGGTTCAGTGAATCGCTGCCCGGCTTCTTAAAGGAGAATCCTGGTGATGTCGGGTTTCTTCACGTAGACAGCGACCTCTATTCGTCTGCCAAAACCATTTTTGAATTGCTCGAACCGCGACTGAAACCCGGCGCGGTCATCGTGTTTGACGAATATTTCAATTATCCGGAGTGGGAACAGGGCGAACACAAAGCGTTTATGGAATTTTTGGGCCGAACGGGTTATTCGGTTGAATACATCGGCTATGCCCGAAATGAAGAGCAGTTGGCCGTCAATCTGACGGAGAAAAGGTAACCAATCGAGTTTATGCGAATCTCCGGTGTTTCTTGGGCATGGGAATTAATTAGAACCGGCAAGACAAATTACCTGTTCGCAGATGCGTGGATGCGCCTGTATAAACTCATCCAAGAATGGATTTTTTTCCTGCACTTTCGGGCATTCGGCAAGCTGTCTGTGCCGGTCGATCACGTGATCCGGCTGGACACAAAACATACCGTTGCCTTTGAATCACCTGATCATCTGATTCCTTGGGGCACCAGTCGAGACAACAGCACCAACAAAAAATTCGTCACGGTTATGCGCGAGCGCATCGATCGTGAATTTCCCGACACAACCTTAGGGGCTTTGGATTTGGGCTGCTCCGGCGGACAACTCGTGGCGGATTTTCGCAGTTTGGGCTGGGTGACGGTTGGCCTTGAAGGGTCGGATTTTTCACTCAAGCACGGCCGTGCCAATTGGCCCGCGTTGGCAGGAAAAAACTTGTTCACCTGTGATGTTACCAAACCATTCAAAATCACCGTTAACGGCGAGCCCGCAAAATTTCATTTGATTACCATGTGGGAGGTTTTGGAGCACATCCCCACACAGGATCTGCCACAACTTTTTGACAACATTGTCACCCACCTGGCAAATGATGGTTATTTCATTGCCTCAACAACTTCAGCGCCGGACATTCACAACGGCATAGACTTGCATCAAACGAAATGGACAAACGATCAGTGGCGACGCTGGTTGTCAGAAGTACATCCTGAACTGAAAACCGTTGATCTCAACCTGAAATACTATCAATTCGTCCGTCACAACGAAGAACGATCATTCCTGACTTACAAAAAGGCCAACGGCCCCGGTTTCTTGGGTCCTCAAACGGACAAGGTCAGCTTGGGTGATTCTCGCCGGTAAAACTGGCCTTGCTGGAAAAATGCGGTCTGGCAGGCTGACACAAATGCTCAAAATTCTGGTGACAGGCGGTAATGGATTGCTGGCGCACGCACTGCGTGAACTCCAACCGGCGGACTGCGACTTGGTTTTTCTTTCCCATTTGGATTTCGATTTGACCGAAACAACGCGCATGCAGGAGCAATTGGACCGGGTCGCCCCCCACGTTGTCATCAACACCGCTGCATATAATCTGGTGGATCGTTGCGAAATTGAGCGTGACCTCTCATGGGCCGTTAACGCAGCCGGTCCACAGCGACTCGCGGAACTTTGTGCGCGTGCTGGCATTCGTCTTATTCACTATGGAACGGATTACGTTTTCGACGGTGAAAAAAAATCTCCCTATCTCGAAACCGATGCGCCAAATCCGTTGAACCATTACGCCGCCGGGAAACTTGCTGGCGAGCAAGCGGTGTTGCGAACATCATCCAAACATCTCGTCCTGCGCACGAGTTGGGTCTTTGGCTGGCACCCAACCCAGACGAAGACTTTCGTCCATACGGTATTGCGTGCAGTATGGGAGGGCTGCGAATTGAAGGCGACGACCGACCAGGTATCGGTGCCAACCTTCGCGACCGACCTCGCACTGTGGTCGCTTGAACTTGTCCGCCTCGGCGTGAATGGGCTGATTCATGCCGTCAACGACGAAGGTGTGAGCCGCTACGATTGGACACTCTTGATTTTGGAAGAGGCGGTGCGGGCCGGATTGATCCCGCAAGCGCCTCCGGTTGAAAAGGTGACGACAGCGTTCTTCAATTCCACCATGCGTCGCCCAACTTACACCGTAATCAGCAATGATAAATTGACAAAACTGCTCGGTTATCAGCTTGGATCGTGGCGTCCGGGCCTGCGAAAAATGCTCGCTCAAATGAAGTGAATTCAGATAAATTGCGCGGACATGACCACAATCTGGCAACATGTCGAAGTGCGCGGAGTTTTTGAAATTTCCGGCCTGCCTGGTGTTCGCGTTGAAGCCTTGCCGATTTTCACGGACCCGCGCGGTGGTCTTCACGAACTGTATCGTTCAGATGAAATTCCGAAGGACTTCAAGCCGGTGATGGCGTGCTGCTCCTGGTCGATTCCCGGAGTAACGCGCGGTCCGCACCAGCATGTCTTTCAGGACGACTATTTCGTTTTTGCCGGCCCGGCGGATTTTTGTGTTTATTTGTGGGACGACCGTCCCGGTTCTGCCAGGGCGGCCAGAGGCTGGTTCATTAATACCGGTGCGAGTGCGCCATCGCGCATTTTTGTGCCCCGAGGTGTTGTTCACGCCTACCGCAATACCGGCACCGAGCCGGGTGTGGTCGTGACTGTCACCAGCCTGCTCTTCAAGGGCGAAGGCCGCCGCGAGCCGGTGGATGAAATCCGTCATGAATTGGATCCGAATTCACCCTACCGTCCTCCTCAACCATGATCCACGAACGAACGCACTGCCGCGCCTGCGGCTCGAAAAATCTCCGGCTCATCCTCGATCTCGGCAGGACCGCGCTGGCCAACGACTTTCTTAATCTCGAGGAAGTTGCGAATTACAAAATCTCATTGCCACTGCGCGTAGTCCTCTGTCCGGATTGCTCGCTGGTCCAGTTGGCCGATACTGTTGATCCCAAGGTTCTCTATTCGCGCTACGCCTACATCACCTCAACCTCTCGTACCATGGATGCGCACTTGAACGACCAGTCGGCGCATCTCCTGTCAGTCGGTCATTTTGGTGCGCACCCAAAAGTTCTGGAAATCGCCAGCAATACAGGCGTGTTCCTGAAAAAATTTAAGGAGCGTGGTTGTGAAGTTCTCGGTGTGGAACCGGCGGAAAACATCTGTGAAGTCGCGATTAAGTCCGGCATTCCGACTCGGGGCGAATTTTTCAATGCCGCCAGCGCCAGAAAGTTGAAAGATGAGTGGGGCGCAGCGGATTTGATTCTGGGCCGGCACGTTTTCGCGCATATTGACGACCTGCGGGATTTGCTCGCCGGATTGGAGGCTGTTTCACACAAAGAAACGCTGATTGCCTTCGAGGTACCCTATCTCGTTGATTTCTTTGAGCGCACGGAATACGACACGATTTACCATGAACATTTGTCTTACATCCCGGTTCGCGCGTTGGAAGCGCTGGAGAAGGATTCGCCGTTTACGTTATCCCGGATTGACCATTACCAGATTCATGGCGGTTCAATTTTATTTCATCTACGCCACCGTTCATCGAAAATCGCTGCGCATGAAAGTGTCGCAAAAGCTTTGGAGGTGGAGCGGCGCATGAAGCTGGCTGAACCAACCACTTGGAGGAAGTTTACCGAGAAAGTCGATCACATCCGTACTGAATTGCCGGCCCTCATCCGCAAACTGAAGTCACAACGCAAACGCATCATCGGCTATGGGGCGTCCGCAAAGGGCAATACTCTGCTCAACACCTGCGGCCTGGGCATAAAGGAACTCGACTACATCATTGATAACACGCCGTTTAAACAGAACAAGGTAGCGCCCGGCTCATGGTTGCCGATTCGTCCGCCAGAAACATTGCTCAAGGAGCAGCCGGACTTTGCATTGTTGCTCGCGTGGAATTTCGCACCGGAAATCGTCGGACGTGAGACGGAATATCAAAAGCGCGGTGGGCGATTCATCGTGCCAATTCCTGAACCAAAAATTGTTGGATTTCCGGCATAATCAACCGACGGGAAGGTCATCAAAATGACAATGAATTCTCCCGGCACAACGAATCAGCCCTTCCTCGTCAGCGTCGTGGTGGTGAACTACAACTGCAAAAAATGGCTTGATCGTTTTTTTTCATCGCTGCGCGCGCAAACGATTTTTGACCGCACCGAAGTCATCATGGTGGACAACACGTCCAAAGATGGTTCGGCCGAAATTTGTGAAAAAGAAATGGCGACGTGGCCGAATGGGGTCTTTCTCCCAACCGGCGGCAACTATGGCTTTGGTGGCGGCAGCAATCGCGGCGCCAAAATTGCGCGTGGCAAATTTCTTTTCTTTCTGAATCCCGATGTCTGGCTGGAACCCAATTGTCTGGAAGAACTTGTCGGATACACTGAAGATAACCAACTAAAGGTCGCCGGCCCGCGCGTGCTGGATTATGACAGCGACAACCTACAGGTGATGGGCGCGTCGGGATTCGACCTTTTCGGTGGTATGATCGCAGCCCGTTTCGATAAGAATCCCGACCAATTGTTTGCCATTGGAACTTTTTATTTCATCAACCGCGAAATTTTCCAAAAACTCGGAGGGTTTGATGAGGAATTTTTTCTCTACAACGAGGAAATGGACTTGTCATGGCGCGCTTGGATGGCGGGTGAATTGATCACGCTGGTCCCTTCTGCGCGTATTCACCATCAAGGCGCGTCGTCTGGCGAACGCGCTGTGGAAAACCGGACAAACGAAACAAAACGCTTCTACGCAAACCGCAACCAGCTTCTGGTCATTTTCAAAAATGCCCGGTTTCTGCTCCTTATGCTGGCGCTGAGTCAAATCGCACTGATCACCGTCGAAGCAGTTGTCGGCTCAATTCTGGCGCGGCGACTTTCATTTTTCAACTGGGCATTGCTTAAACCGGTGGCAGATTGCTGGCGGTTGCGGCGGCACATTTTTGAGCAGCGGAAAAAGAGCCGCCTGTTTCGTCAACATGGAGACTGGTGGATACTGAGGCACTTTTTCCGTTTGGGCTTTGGCCGTTGGACGGATGTGAAACGCTTGTTCAAGTTCGGCGTTAAGATTGAAAAAGCCTGGCCGACAACAGCATCCCCAAAATAAATGATGAAATTTGCTCCTGCTTCTCCCATACGCGGCCAAATACGTTTGTCGAGATTGCCAATCGCGCCGAATAACACCACACTGGATCGAAATATTAAAGGCTCGATGGAAAGCCCTCCACCTAATGCCAACAGCCCGGCGCTGAAATTGTTGTCCGTGGTGATGCCTGCCCGCGACGAAGAGGGTTGCATTGCCTCGACGGTCGAGCATTTGCACCTGGAACTGCGTCTGCAAAATGTGCCGCACGAAATTGTGGTGGTGGACGACGGCAGCACGGACACAACCTGGAAGATTCTGTCCGAGCTAAAAGCCAAAGTCCCGGCGTTAAATCCATGCAAGAACCCTCCTCCTCACGGTTTTGGACGAGCGGTTATTTGGGGGCTGGACCATTCGCGCGGGGACGCCGTGGTCATCATGATGGCTGATGAATCGGACGATGGCCACGACGTCGTCAGATATTGGAAACTGTTGAACGAAGGTTACGATTGTGTGTTTGGCAGCCGGTTTGTCGCCGGCGGGGGTGTGATTGATTATCCGCACGTCAAGCTATTGCTCAATCGGCTGGCCAATTTGTTCATCCGCATCTTGTTCAGAATCAAACTCAATGACACGACCAACGCGTTCAAAGCTTATCGGCGCGAAGTCATTGACGGATGCCGGCCTTTAATTTCACCGCACTTCAATCTGACGGTGGAATTACCGCTCAAGGCCATTGTTCGCGGCTTTTCATGGACAAAGATACCCATCACATGGCGCAACCGCCGGACGGGAATGCCGAAACTCAAAATCAAGGAAATGGGCAGCCGCTATTTGTTCATTTGCCTCTATATTTGGCTGGAAAAGTATCTCAGCCGCGGTGACTATCGTAGAAAACCATGACTCATAACGAGAGTGAACTTGCCACCATTTACGACCAGCGATTTAGGGGCAAACAAAATTATCGCAACCGCGTCTGGCGGGTGTTGATCGACGATTTTATAGAACCTTACGTTCCATCTGATGCAGCGGTTTTGGACATTGGCTGCGGTTATGGAGAGTTTATCAACAACATTCGGTGCCGCACCAAATTCGGAATGGATATGAACCCGGATACGGCCAGGTTACTGTCACCGGATGTTCAATTTCTGCAGCAGGATTGCTCTACCGCTTGGAATCTTCCGAGGGCCTCACTGGACGTGATATTTACCAGTAACTTTTTTGAACATCTTCCGAATAAACAAGCACTAGACTCGACGCTGGAGCAGGCATTTTGCTCACTGAATCCCGGTGGGAAGCTGATTGCGCTGGGGCCCAATATTAAATACTTGCCAGGAGCCTATTGGGATTTTTGGGATCATTATCTCCCATTAACAGAGATGTCCTTGACGGAAGGGTTGAGAATTCATGGCTTTGAAGTGATTCGTTGTGTCGACAGGTTTTTGCCTTACACGATGGCTCACGGGATCCAGTATCCAATTTTTTTCCTCAAACTGTACTTGAAAATCCCTTTGGCTTGGCGATTTTTGGGAAAGCAGTTTTTCCTGGTTGCACAGAAGCCGAATGGTGGTTTGGATCCGGTCAAAAACAGCCCATAATGTAGCAGCCATTTCATTACTATGTCTGTCTTGAACAAGGGCAAGATGAATACATTGAAAACAAAATTTGTGTGCCTATTCGTCGCCCTGTCGTTGGCGGTTACCTATTACTACATCGTCAAACCGTTTACCATGGGAACCCCGGGAAACGGAACAAATTTCTGGGTGTTTTCCGCTATGTCCCAATCCAGCCCCCATTTAAATACCATCTATCCGGTCTGGCGTTCCCGCATTGGGGGCATGTGGATTTCAGGCAAATTGGTAGACGGTGCGGTAAAAGATGGCGAACTTCGTATTGAGGATGCACAGCAAGTCTTCGGCCTCTACCACGCTGCATGGCTTTTTCTTTTTTTCTCGATGCTGATTTTTCTCGTGGATGACCCGCTGTTCGCCATTACGGCTTGTTTCGCATGCATGTTATACATGTTCACACCCAAGGCGAGTTATTATGCCTATCCGTGGGACATACCAGGGATGACATTCTTCACCTTAAATTACTTGCTCTGGCGAAAGAAACATTACAATTCAATGTTGTTGGTGATGTTTGTGGGTTACTTTTTCAAGGAGACCATCGTTTTATCCGGCGTGCTTTTCTTTTTCACCGATCTAACGAAGTGGAACAAAGTTCGATATCTCGCAGCCACCGCCGCCATCGCTTTCGCCATGAAAATCGGAATCACTTTGGCTGTCGACGGTAAAATATCACTCGTTACAAACCAGTTCATTTCCGGTACGCAGAAAAACCTCTTTAAGGATTCCACGTTTTTCCTCAACCTTAAAGAATTAACCACGCCAAGCCTGAACCACTTCATTTTTGTCAATGGTGGTACGTTCATCGTTTCCCTGTTGTTACC
>Ga0265338_10001284_pt1 | contig 41213 bp, 21 predicted proteins | sample 42126metaG_FD_193579 | JGI IMG/M metagenome (GOLD analysis project Ga0265338, IMG submission 193579) | Rhizosphere microbial communities from Carex aquatilis grown in University of Washington, Seatle, WA, United States - 4-21-26 metaG | ecosystem: Host-associated > Plants > Roots > Rhizosphere... | reverse complement strand
CTTTACGCCACGTGAAGTGATCAAACTGATGGTCAACTTGCTGCTCTCGCCGGAAAAGGACTTGGCCCGCAGCCATGTCGTCAAAACCATATACGACCCTGCTTGCGGCACGGGTGGCATGTTGTCCGTTGCTGAAAAATACATTCGGGATCTTAATTCCAAAGCTCGCCCATTGTTGTTCGGCCAGGATTGGAACGATGAAGCTTGGGCGGTATGCAAATCGGACATGCTGATCAAAGGTGAGGATGCTGACAACATTGTGAGGGATGACACATTTACCAAGGACGGTTTTTCCCGGGACAAGGAAGGCAAAAAGATCACGTTTGATTACATGCTGGCTAATCCTCCCTTCGGCGTGGAATGGAAGCAGCAACAACGATTTATTGAACAGGAACGTGACACGTTGGGATACGATGGCCGGTTTGGTGCCGGCACACCGCGGATCAATGACGGGGCACTGATGTTCCTCCAGCACATGATTTCCAAGATGCGTGCTCCGAAAGAGGGTGGCAGCCGCATTGCTATCGTCTTCAACGGCTCACCACTTTTTACAGGTGATGCTGGGAGTGGTGAATCAGAAATCCGCCGTTGGATTATCGAAAACGACTGGCTCGAAGCCGTGGTTGCCCTGCCAGACCAGCTTTTTTACAACACAGGCATCTCGACGTATCTCTGGGTGCTGACCAACCGCAAAGAGAAGCCCCGTAAAGGCCAAATCCAGTTGATCGATGCCCGCAACTTCTGGGTGCAGATGAAAAAGAGTTTGGGGAATAAGCGCCACAAAATCGGGGACCAGGACGAGGGTGATCCTGACCACATCGGCGAGGTCAGCAGGATCTATGGCAATTTCAAAAATGATGAAACCCGGAAGTTCACCATCGAAGGGCAGGAGAAAAAGCTCGTCGTCAGCAAAGTATTCGACAATGAGGATTTCGGTTTCAATAAAATCACAGTTGAACGTCCACTGCGATTGAACTTTCTGGTCGATGCAGAACGTATTATCCGACTTGATGAAGAATCAGGTTTCAAAAACCTTGCCGTCAGCACCAAGAAAAACGAAGAACAGCGTTTAAAAGAGATTGCAGCGGGTAAGGAACGTCAGGAAGTCATCCGTAAACTTTTGTACGAACTTGGAAAACAGTATGGTCAAAAACTTTGCAAAGACCGAAAGAAGTTCCTAGCGGATCTGCGTGAACTGGACCGGGCACGCGATGTTCGGTTTGATGCATCTGAACTCAAAGCTGTGGTCGCTGCTCTGAGTGAACGGGATGAGACGGCAGAAATATGTCGTGACCGGGATGGCAAGCCTGAACCTGATGCAGAGTTACGGGACACGGAAAATGTGCCGCTTAAAGAAAATATTGAGACGTATTTCAAGCGTGAGGTGCTGCCTCATGTACCGGATGCGTGGATTGACCATAGCAAAACCAAACTGGGCTATGAAATTCCTCTCAATCGCCATTTCTACCTTTACGAACAGCCTCGACAATTGGAAACCATCGCGCAAGACATCAAGAATCTGGAAGACCAAATTCTTGGTCTGCTCAAAGAAGTCACAGCATGAAATTTCCGGCCTATCCAAAATACAAGCCCAGTGGCGTGGAGTGGCTAGGTGACGTGCCGGAGCATTGGGAGGTCAAACGTGGCCGGTTCGTGATGCAGGTGAATCCTTGCCGGGGAAATGCAGCCGAACTTGATCCTGATGATGAAGTGTCGTTTGTACCAATGGAAGCTGTTGGTGTTTTGGGTGGCCTGAATTTGGAGCAGACGAAATCGATTAGTGAAATCGGCCCTGGTTATACTGAGTTTCAGAACGGTGATGTGGTCGTTGCAAAAATCACACCCTGCTTTGAAAACGGCAAAGGCGCACTTGCCGCAGACCTCATCAATGGTGTTGCTTTTGGAACAACCGAGCTTCATGTCCTTCGGGCTGCTTCGGCACTCGATTCCCGTTTTTTATTTTTCATCACAATCTCGTCCAGCTATCGAAAGACTGGTGAAGCCGAAATGTACGGTGCCGGAGGCCAAAAACGTGTGCCACCTGAATTCAACAAGGATTTCAGAACGCCACTACCACCCATCGCTGAACAACAGACCATCGCAGATTTTCTAGGTCAGGAGACTGCGAGACTGGATACCCTGGTTGCCAAGAGACAGGCACTAATTAAAAAGTTGAAGGAGAAACGAACTGTCCTTATTTCACGCACCGTCACCTGTGGTTTGAACCCCGAAGCCAAACTAAAACCCTCCGGCATCGAATGGCTAGGCGACATACCAGCACACTGGGAACGTCTGCCGTTCACAAAATATATCGTGGACAAGGCTGACTATCGTGGCAAGACACCTGAAAAGGTCACGGATGGGATTTTCCTAGTCACAGCGAAAAATGTCCGCATGGGATTTATAGACTATGAATCTTCGCAAGAATTTGTTCGTCCTGAAGATTATGATGAAATAATGAGACGAGGACTGCCAAGAAGGGGCGACGTTCTGTTTACGACTGAAGCTCCGCTGGGTAACGTAGCTTTGGTTGATCGTGAGGACATTGCGCTTGCTCAACGAATCATTCGATTTCGCATGATGCCTTCGCGATTTAGTTCAAAATTTACACTTTACGCCATGATGTCGGATTCCTTTCAGGGTCAGCTTGAAAGGTTGTCTACTGGTTCAACGGCGGAGGGGTTGAAGGCCAGCAAACTTTTCTCTATATGGCTGGTTGCCCCTCCAATACCCGAGCAAATTGCCATTACCAAATTTCTGGACCGCGAAACGTCAAAGATTGACCAGATGGCGGAAAAGGTAGAACTGGCTATTGCACGATTGCAGGAGTACCGCACAGCCTTGATCACCGCAGCCGTTACCGGCAAGATTGATGTCACCGGGCAGCCTGGTAATAAATCAAAATGACCCCAAACCTGTTCATTCGGTTCAAGGGAAACCTCCCAGAGGATGACTCGCAAATTGCCTTGGCCGAACTAGGTGAATCGCTGGTAGGTTTCGACTCCGTGCTAAAAGAGTTTGCACGTATTCTAAGAATTCAGGGGGAACTCGAAATACGGGCATCATCGCCTAAGCGAGGATCGGTCATCTTCCAAATTGCGGCTCAATTAGATCACGCATCCCTTGCATTATTATTCAGCTCGATTGGTGATTTCCTAGATTTTCTTAAAGTTGCAGCTGACCCTACATTCCACCAGGCACATGATTTTTTCAATAGCATCGAAAACGCACATAAAACCCTGAATGACTGGGCCTCAAAACACCCCGTCGACTTTGCCGTTCTCAGTGCGCTTTTTGCCAAAGCCGCATTGATGCTTTTCAAGAAAGCCCGCAAAAATAAGGACACGGTTGATTATTCCGACAAGGAAATTCCAAAGCGGGTTGCTGAGGAGCTTCACAAGCTGATTGGTAAACACGGTTTCAAAAAGGCGTTAAAACCCATCGTGGAAGACAAGGTTGAATCGATTGAAGTCAGCTGTGAAAAAGCGTTTGCTGTGTCGGTAAAAGTGGACCATGGAAGTTTACAGGACTACCTGGCTGAAGATGAACAAATCCTCCCCCACCTTCAAAACGGATCGGTATGCAAATTGACCGGAACAGTCACCAGCCTGAAGGGCACTCGGGGTGACAGCCTAACTTTGCAAATTGAGCACGGTGGCGAAACATTTAATCTGGATACTTTGCCCGCACAAGGGGCGACATCCAAAAGTTACAAAGACCTTTACAAGGAGGCGGTAAATGTCGAAGCCGAGGTAATCCGAAAATCGCTTTACCAAAAACCAAAACTCAAATTACAGAGTATAAATCGAGTGCAATCGGTACTTGGGTTGACGGCTGACGGTAAGGATAAATTGACTGATTCTCCAAAATCCACATGAGCCAGACCAGCGAAAAAGCATTCGAGACTTACGTAGAAGAAATCTTGCTTAAGAAAGGCGGGTGGCAACGCGGTGACGTGAAGGAATGGGACAAGGAAGCAGCACTATTCCCAGCCAGGGTCATCGCCTTTATCCAGGATTCACAGCCTAGGCTCTGGGCAGAAATGCAGGTCCAGCACGGCGTCAATCTAGAAACGATGTTGCTTGGTGCGCTGGTAAAGGAACTGAATTTAAAAACATCACTCCACGTACTGCGCCATGGCTTCAAGTTTTACGGCAAGATATTTCGCCTCGCCTATTTCAAGCCGGCACATAGTTTGAATTACGACGTGTTGGAGTTGTATGCCAAAAACAAGCTGACCGTTACCCGTCAAGTGCCCTGTCACCCAGGCGACAATTCCACACTGGATATGGTTCTGGCTTTGAACGGCCTTCCAGTAGCGACATGTGAACTAAAGAATCCCATCACGCATCAGAACTGGCGTAACGCTATCAAACAGTATCGGGAAGACCGTGATCCTCGCGCACCCATTTTCCAGTTTAAGCAACGGGCTCTGGTACACTTTGCCGCTGATCCGGATGAAATCCACATGACCACTCGGTTAGCGAAGGAGAAGACACATTTTCTGCCTTTAAACCGGGGCAGTCATCCTGGTGAAATTAAATGTGGTGCCGGCAATCCCCAGCATGAATCTGGCTACCGCACCGGCTATTTCTGGGAGGAGGTGCTGCAGTTCGACAGCTTCCTAGACATCGTTGGCCACTTCATGTTTCTGGAAAAGAAGGAGAAGAAAGTGGACGATAGCAAAGGCAGCAAGATGCGGATTATCGAAGAGACGATGGTTTTCCCCCGTTACCATCAGCTCGATGCAGTCCGTAAACTGGTTGTCACTACCCGTCATGAAGGCCCGGGGGAGAATTATTTGATCCAGCATTCCGCCGGCAGTGGCAAGACCAACAGTATTTCGTGGTTATCGCATCGTCTAGCCAGCCTGCACAACAAGGACGACCAGAAGATTTTTGATTGCGTCATCGTCATCACTGACCGCCGGATATTGGATCAACAGTTGCAGGATGCTATTTACCAGATCGAGCATGCCCAAGGAGTGGTCAAGGCGATTGATGAGGATTCGAAGCAGTTGGCAGCGGCCTTGATCGACGGCACGAAGATCGTTATTACTACGTTGCAGAAATTCCCGTTTGTGTTGCGTGGTTTGCTTCACGCTACTGGTGCTGAAAATAAGGAAAAGGCAACAGATGAGGAAAAACGCCAGGCCAAGGAATGGGAAGCAGCGATTGCGGCACGCAAATACGCCGTCATCGTAGACGAAGCTCATTCCAGCCAGAGCGGAGAAACAGCCCGTGAATTAAAAGCCATTTTAGGCAAGCCGGTAACCAACGACAGTGAGGAAGAGCCGGATTGGGAAGATCGGTTGAACGAGGTGATGCAATCCAGAGGGCGGAAACCAAACCTGAGTTTCTTTGCGTTCACCGCCACACCCAAGGGAAAGACGTTGGAACTGTTTGGGCGCAAAGGTGCAAGTGGCAAGCCAGAAGCCTTTCACACGTACAGCATGCGGCAGGCAATCGAGGAGGGATTCATTCTCGACGTGGTGAAACATTACACAACCTACGCCACACTCTACCGGCTTGCGAAAGCAATCGAGGACGATCCGAATGTGCCAAAGAAAAAGGCTGCAAGGGCATTGGCCAAGTTCATGAGTCTACATCCACACAACATCGAGCAAAAGACCGAGGTGATGGTGGAGCATTTCCGTTTGCATGTGCGAGGCCAGATCGGAGGCCGGGCCAAGGCGATGGTGGTCACGTCATCCCGCCTCCATGCAGTGCGTTACAAGTTGGCTTTTGAACGTTATATCAAGGAACACGGCTACACGGATGTTCGACCACTGGTTGCGTTCAGTGGCACGGTCAAAGATCCAGATACTGGCCTGGAATACACTGAGCCAGGGATGAATCCAGACTGTGTAACGGGTGAATCGATCAGTGAACGCCAGTTGCCGGAGCGATTTGATTCGTCAGATTATCAGGTGTTGCTGGTTGCCAACAAATATCAGACCGGGTTTGACCAGCCGTTATTGCACACGATGTATGTGGATAAGCGGTTGGACGGCGTGCAAGCGGTTCAAACCCTGTCCCGCCTGAACCGGAAGATTCCGGGCAAGGAAGACCCATTCGTTTTGGATTTCGTCAATAAACCAGAGGACATTTACGCAGCATTCAAACCCTACTACGACGCCACCAGCTTGCAGGAAGAATCCGACCCGGCAAAACTGGAAACCCTGAAGCACGAACTGGATCAGCCACAGATTTATCATTGGAGTGAGGTTGAGTCCTTCGCCAAGATATTCTACAAGCCCGTTGCCCAGCAGCAGGCATCCGACCATGCACAGTTGGAGCGATATCTACAGCCTGCCGTGGATCGGTTTAAGGGAATAACCGAACCGGAAAAACGGGGTGAGTTTCGTGAAAAGCTGGCCGGCTACGTGAGCCTTTACGCCTTCTTGAGCCAGGTCGTTCCCTACACCGACCCGGATTTGGAAATGCTTTACAGCTTTGGACGATTATTGCTGCCGCACTTGCCATTGGAACGGGACGGCACTGTGCTTAAGCTCGGGGACGATGTTGCCCTAGCCTATTATCGTTTAGCGCGGATGTACGCTGGCGGCGTCAATTTGGAAGAGGGCGAGGCAAAGGGTGTTAAGAGTCCAACTGAAGTGGGTACCGGCAAAGCGAAGGACCCAAAAGTTCCATTGTCTGAAATCATCGAGGTGCTCAATGAGCGCTTTGGCACGAACTTGACCGAGGAAGACCGGTTGTTCTTCGAGCAGATCAAACAGCGGGCCGTTAAAAACGAACAGGTGGTCAGCACGGCATTGGCAAACCCTATCGACAAATTCCAACTCGGCATCCGCAAAATGATTGAAGACTTGATGATCCAGCGCATGGCGGACAATGATAAAATCGTCACCCGCTATATGGACGACCAGCAGTTCCAGGACGCCGCGTTTCCAATACTGGCCAAGGACATTTTTGAAACGATCAACGTGAAGGATGCCGCATCAACGGCGGCATCAAGTGCTAAGTAAACCACAAGAACTGTAGTAGGCTGAGACCATGCTTGAAGGTATTTGAGTAATAAATTAAATCCAACCTATGCAACAACCATTTACGCCACCTGGATTTCAAGTGCGTGCTTTCCATTGTCCATTCTGTAACGCCTACGCAAAACAACTTTGGCTTGATGCCTTTGTCGACGCAGGCCAGGTCATGGAGTTAATCGGAGATACAGACATTTGCCATTGCACACATTGTTCCCAGCAATCTATCTGGAAGAACGCTAAGATGGTTTACCCCGATTCGAGCCCCGCCCCTATTCCAAATCCTGATCTTCCGAAAGAAATCCAAGCTGATTACAACGAGGCTCGAAGCATTATTTCCCGTTCCCCGCGAGGCGCATGTGCTCTTTTGCGACTCTGCGTTCAAAAGCTCTGCGGATTTCTTGGCGAATCGGGTAAGGACATCAACGCAGATATCGCAGCGCTTGTTAAGAATGGACTGAATCAAAAAATTCAAAAGAGTCTTGATATTGTTCGCGTCATCGGCAACGAAGCCGTTCATCCAGGCCAAATTGACTTACGCGATCAACCAGAAACTGCCGCACAACTTTGTAATTTGTTGAATGTCATAGCGGATGCAATGATTACCCAGCCTGCAGCAATTGAATCTCTTTACGCCTCGCTCCCAGATTCCAAGCTTGAACAGATCAAGCGACGAGACAAAGAAAATGAAAATTAATTAACAAGAATTCAACCTTCGTTATCCTGCGGACATCACCCCTGATGGCTAAAGCAAAGGCGTTCCACCTCCACCGACCAACCCCACCCCCCATCCCCAAGCCGGCCCGAAGGAACAGCCCGAGGATAGGTGATGGGGTGGAGAGCGCTTTGAAAAGGCAATGCGCAAAACCTTAACCACGTACTTCAGCATCATCTATTGTGCCTGGCAAATGCCTCGTATACATGCCAGATCACGAAACCAATCACAGCCCAGATCAGGAATGGTACGATGATTTGCAGGACGTAATAGGCGATGATGGCAAGGACCGCGTATCCAATCATTCGTTCCGATTGTTTTTCCCTCATCCAACCCCCTTTCAATGTCGGCGGTCATGTTTACAGGCCAGCAGTTCACGTTGAGCATGCAGGTTGTTTTTCCAACCAGGTAGCTTGGCGATGGTGGCCAGAATATCAGGCCCCATGAATTCCAGGACTTTTAGCGCTAGTCCCATTTTGCATTGCCGAACTGTCCAAGTGCTGATGCCGATTGATTTGGCGGCTTGGGTATGATTTTGGCCATCCATCATGCATTCCACCAACAGCTGCTCCCTGTCCGTCAATGAGCACAGGAATTCATCCCAGTCTAATCTACGAGCTGCCTTCACTGCCGGGTCTTCGTGATCGATGCTAAGGACGTCGTGGACCTGGAATATTTCGTTGCCGCTCTCATCCTCGGCCACGGTTTCTTCGAGGCTGTTGATTGATGATCTGCCGTTGAGTTGCGTACCGGTCCCGAGTGCATCTGAGTTCGAACTGCCACATGAACGCCGGCCAGACTTCATGTGCAGGATCGTGTAATAAGCGATGTTCCCGGCTGTGACTGTTTTGCCCTGTTGTTCAGTACGGTCTAGAAGTTTTGCAGCCATGACTGTTGCGTCCTGGATCAATTCCTCGGCGTCTTCTGAACCGATAAAATTGACATTGCGGGGGATTGAAGCTCTGAGCCGTGGGACAATTTGGTCATGTAAAATCCAACCAGCTTGAGGGGACATGGTGATTCCTTTCAGTGGAGGGGGATGGAAACGAAGCAGCCCGGCCAGTGAAGGTCGGGCTGGATTCGTGGTGAGAAATCGGCTTAACGGAAGCTAAACCGTCACCCTGATATTATCCCACGGAAGCGGAGGTTTCGTGAAGGCGGGAGGTGGGTAAACCGTCAAAAATGATCAGAAGAATCAAACATTTCACCTTTGCCCCCATAAGCAACTATCAATACTGCGAAAGCCTTCCCAATCCGTGTTGCGTCCTGATCATCCACATCCATTCCGCAGTATAATTGCACACCATCTTGGAGGCTCACCGTGTTCCATCCTGAATTATAAAGAATGCATCGTTGCTGGTTGTTTGCACACTTGAACTGCACATAATATTCGGGCCTTCCGGTGGGGTTTCCGCTTAAATCCGTCTGTCGGTGTGCCACTGTTTTCCCGCTTGTTGGATCCAAATCGCCAAGTAAAAACATTTCTGAATCCATTGCCCTACCTCCAGTTGTGTGACGGCGGTAGATCCAAAGATGTGAATTAGGGTTGTACCCAAGCTCAGGCAGTCCATCAGAATCACAGCCGTGCAGCTTGTCTCGCAAATAGTTTATTGTTTCCTGGACCCTGCCGCTATTGCTTGCTGTAGCCAAAGGCAGCGTTGCATCAAAAGGTGCTGTCGCCAACGCACCAACAGCAACTAGCGTGTCACTGGCCTTGCCCCTTGCACGCCAGTTTATCGCATCATTTGCGTAATTGATGTAACGCTCCAACCATGAATTTTCGGCGTTTCGCAGATTCTTTATCTCAGCTAAACGCATTGCACCATCCTGTGCTGAACGCTCTTGTTCTGCCCTTGCCGCCATTTCGTTGGCACGTTTGTTCTGTTCCTCCAGTCGCTGCCTTTCTGCTTCATTGGCGGCTTGATTTGTTGTTGAGGCTTCTTGAGCTTGCCTGGCTTGAAGCTCTTGCTCGTGACGGATTTTTGCTTCTAGCTGTTCTCGAAGATGTGGAAGTTGAACGCCGTAATACAAGTATCCCAAGACCGCACAAACGAAAATGGCAACTACCGCACCGACCAACTTTGATTTCTTTACCGGCAGTCTTACATTTATTGCTGCCGGTTTGGCTTTGGCGGCATCGGCCTTTTTTCTCCAAGAATCACGGATAAAAAGTATCGTTTCCAAATCACAATGCGGGCAGATCATGGTTTTGCTGCCTGAATTCAGCATGTCAGGGTCAAACTCGATCTCCTTATTACAAAACTGACAGGCACAAGAAGTTAAATTAGGCATTCAACACCCTTCCCTTTTGGTATTTGTTAACTGGCCGGCATGGTGGGCAACATTAATTCCATATACGGGATTTGTTCAAGCCAAATATCCCATATGTGGAATATCGATGGCCGCAGAATCCAGTCATGGCGCGGCAACGACTGGCAAACCAACTAGCGAAGTTTCTCCGTAAGAAACGCGGAACCCTCACGTATGCTCAATTTGCTCGAAAGACGGGCCTGGGCCGCATCGACGCTACACAGGATGGAACTGGGGGAGCAGAACGTAACGCTACAAACCCTGGAACAAATATGTGACCGGTTGAAATGCGGTGTGGCGGATCTGTTTGACGAATAGGGGGCGTGGTTTCGGGACAGTTCTCTCCCTACTAAATTCAATCCTGCTTGCAGTTGTATACAATTTGTGGGAGTATGATCTGACGATGCTTGTAGCGAGGAAATGTGAGTTTTGCGGCTTGCCATTCCTGAACACAGACGGCAGGGATTGCAGGTTTTGTCAGCAATGTTCTCCAGAACGGCGGAAGAGAGCCGGGCACCATTTTCAATCAGCTTCCGGTTCCTCGGTTATATTTGGAAAATACCTTTTGTCTGAAAGGCAGGCGGCAAGGTTCGGTGCCGTTAGGCCCAGTTAGCGAAAAATTCTTCAAGTTCCGTCCTGGCCGCTGTCGAAGTGATAATTTTTTCCTGAACCCCACCAGCCGAAATGGTTCGCTTGCCCCCTCCGCTGCGCGTTGCATACCACTCGTGCCGCCGTGGGGAATGAATCTTCCATTTGACAGTAATGGTTCGCTTCCGTTCCTTTAGCTTCCAGGTAATTTCGTTTCGAGAAACGGAACAAGCCCAAGGGGGCTTTATTGGAAGCTTCGCAAGCCCCTGACTCATTGCGAGTGCTGTCTGGTAACGGTGTCCAGGATCATCGTGCATTGCCTTGTGGACAAATTTGCGCCAGGAGTCCGGTATATGAGGAAGCCAATCCAAGCTGTGGCTAAAGCCCCCGGCTAATATCTTTTGTGTGAAGTCGTCGATGGACATGCTGGATGGAAAGTTTAGCTCGTGTCTGCGGTGTCCGTTCAGAAGCCTATAGATCGTCATTCCCATCGCCCAGATGTCCGTCCTGCGGCTCGTTGTTCCGTGAGTTCCTCTTGCCGGATCGTCAAAAACTTCGGGAGCGAGATGGCATACGTACCCATTTGCCGAGGCATAGCCCAATACCAGATCGTTTGTCACTAAGCCGAAGTCACTGATTTTGTAAGCCGCACCCTTGCGAAGTATATTCCCCGGCTTGATGTCACGGTGGATCATGCCTCGACTATGTATGTGTTCCAAACCACGACACGCGTCAGTGATTATTTTCCGAACTTCCGGCAGAGTAAGCGGACCTTTCTTATAAACTTTGTCTATCGACCCGCCTTCACAGAATTCTGTAACGAGGTGGACAACGTCTGTGGTGGATTCTCTAACAACGTTGTGGACCTGTACGACGTTTGGATGGGTGGCGGCTTTCAGATGTGTTGCTTCATCCAGCAACACGGCGCTGCGGGTTGCCCACTTGGCATTGGATTCGCCTGGTCGCCTTTTGAGAATCTTTACCGCAACTTTGCCGTGAACATGATCCTCACCTGCATGGACAAAACCATACGAGCCTTTGCCAATCTTTTTTCCTAAAATGAGTTGGGCTTTGAATGACATCGTCAGTCGGTAAACTCTGATATGGCTACAAAAGCAGCCTCCCTTAAACCCTTCTTAACCGGCGATAGATTGAGGCCAGTCCAAAACGCGTTGTCCTTCAGGTAATCATCCACCTTCCGTTTTCCTGGGCGGCGACTGACTACCCCTTTTGATACCAAGCGGACCTCGGTTTCGGCTGCTATGGCTGCAGCCTGAAGCACTCCACGCAACTCAGCGGCATGTAAGTGTGCCTGCTTTGTTCCGCCGTGGCTTACAGCACTGCCTTTGATACAAACGCATTCAACAGCGTTATGTTCTGCGTAATCCTTGAACTGGCCGTGGATAGTGTTATAAGCAGCTGGTCGGGGTCCGGCCTGAAGGTTCATGGTCACCTGGTCTTCGAGAATAAAATCCCCGTTGGATCGTTTCGTCAGCAGAACCAGGTGGGCATCGTCGGAACTGACAGTCACGCCAAGTATTTTTGTCGGCATAAAGTGTTCTGATTGTGGCATAGATAGGCACCCATTGGTAGATGAAAATGAAGAAAGAGATTTCATTCTTACCATTCTGAAAACTATCGCAGTCGATATGCAGTTTGTGTGGACGACTGGTGCAGGCGACGGTTGAGGCGACCACATGGAAGATGAACAAGACATGCGAAAAGTTAGATTTGCCCAAGATGCAAAACAAACTAAACTGGCGGCATGAAAGTGATGATTTGGGGACTGCTCACCGTTTTACTTATGTTTGTTGCACCACTCTCCGCGCAGACGAATCGAACAATCCAGGAATTGAAGGTAAGCGCCGAAAATGGAAATGCTTTGGATCAATTCGGCCTGGGACTCCTTTACTATAGTGGAAAGGATGTAACGAATGATAATGTAGAGGCAGTTAAATGGGTCCGTAAGGCAGCTGAACAGAATCTGGCTTTGGCGCAATCCTTTCTCGGTCAATGCTACGCTGAGGGCATTGGCGTAGCGACGAATCAGACAGAGGCTGTGAAGTGGTTTCGTAAAGCTGCAGAGCAGGGCAATTCCGAGGCTCAATACAATCTGGGCTGCTCCTATTATAATGGCAAAGGCGTCGAGAAAGATTATGCAGAAGCAGTAAAGTGGACTCGTAAAGCTGCTGAGCAAAATGATGCTGATGCCCAATTCAGTCTGGGCGATAGCTATGGGAGCGGCAAAGGTGTTGCGAAAAATGATATTGAGGCGGCGAAGTGGTATCGAAAGGCTGCTGAGCAGGATCACACTGACGCTCAAAACAATCTTGGTGTGAGCTACGCTTTTGGCACAGGCGTAGTGAAGGACTATGTGGAAGGCTACAAATGGCTCGATTTGGCGGCGGCAAAGGGTTCTAAAAATGCAAAAGAACTCATGACTGTGTTGGAAAATAAAATGACGCCGGAGCAAATCGCAGAAGGGCAGCAGTTGGCTCGCGAATTTAAGCCGCACAAGGCGTCCAGTTTCAATTCTTTATTCTAGTCCGACCCTTTGGGTTACCTTTACTACCATCTTCATTTTCGACTGTTTGAGGACCTGGCCAAAAATGTCGGGGGTCTCAGTGCTCCGCATAAAGTGTGCCAGAACGTTGTTTGGTTTTTTGTTAATTATTCATTTTCAAGCACTTATGATTTTCAAATTGTCCTCTAAGGGGACAACTGAACGAAATTCGTAATAGATACAAGGGTTTTATGACTTCTGATGGCGCGGATTGGGTGGTTGGGTGGGGAGGTGACAACTGTTTCCAAGTTTTGCGGCCTGTTAACCCTGTGGAGCTTCCCATTCTTCTAAACAAAACATCTTTTTTTACGATTGGAATGGAAAACAGTTGTCACCTTGTCACCCCAGCCCTCCTCGATCTGTGAACATTCAGCCGGCGTAACCTTCTAATGAAGGGCAGACCACCTTGGCTTTGCGGGCATATGCATAATGTATCGCTGGGCTTTCGTGCCCCAAGGCTGCTTGAGCAAATCGTTCAGGGTAGCCAGCTGCATAGGCTCGTTCTGCCCACGCATAACGATACGAGTGCAACGAGACACCTTCGATACCAACAATCTTGCAGCGACGGTAGAATTCTGCTGCCCTGGCGGTGCTGCTCAGCTCTGCAATTTTGGGAAAAAGCTGCCCTGCCTGTGGAAGCTGTTTCAAAATTGAATCCAACCGTGCCCCAATGCTAATGCTTGCTTGTTTGCCTGTTTTGTTCCGGTGATAAACAAGGACGTTTTGTCTTCTGTCTACGTCTGCTGTTGAAAGTTGTGCGGCATCCGTTTGACTGGCACCGGTTTCCCATAGCACTTCGTAGAAAAGCCGGCGTTGCAGATTTTTTTCAGCCGCCACGATTCGGCAATGCTCATCCCACGTGACTGAGCGTTTGGCTTTGCCCTTTATTTTCGGCCAGTAATTTTTTGGAAGAATGATTCTTCCAACGAGCCACCCCAAGTTGATGACCAAGGATTGAAGCAGCTTGAGGTAGTGATTGGTGGACCGCTTGCCATCATCTAAAACGGCGAGGAAGTCTGCAGCCGTTGTCTCGATGATGACCTTCTCTCGAATTGCATCAAAGGGCGGGCTAGTGAGTGCCCTCTGGGTCCGTTCTTGTGTAATCGGCTTTCCCCTTTGAATCATGACCTTCATTGCATCAGACCATTTCCGCACCAGCATCTCCGAATCCATGGCTGCGATATACATCTGGCCAACTGCCAAAGCGAATTGCCCTTTGTTGGCGGTTTCATTTTTTACCGCCAACAACCGCTCAGCCTCCACCCGATCTGTTGTATCAAGGCTCTTTTGCTTTCTCGTTATTTTGTCCTGGATGTAGTAGTGTTCTCCGCGCCTGAATAAGCGGAAGTTTGCTTTCATGTTCTGCCCTTTGGTTATGCAGAAACGAAGCTGAACGCATTGAAGGTGATATTGGCGTTACCCGAGTAGCGTCTTTGATATTTTGGCGATGGTTTGCTGACACTTTTGCTGACACACCATCGAACCAAAATTCATATCCTGTTGAAATTTAAGTGTTTGTCCGATGGTGTAATGGTAACACAGCGCCCTTTGGAGGCGTTATTCATGGTTCGAATCCATGTCGGACAGCCAGAATCAATTCCCACCCTCCGATTCTTCAAGTTCTGGTTCACAGCCATTGGAACATTCGGCATGGCTGGACAAATTGCTTCCGCCATCGGATCTGCCCTGGCGCTTCAACCAAACCATCAAGATGCTGATATCCGCAGGCGATACACCGGATATGCGGGCAGCCTGCCCAACAGTCGCCGGACGAATCTGATTAAACTTTTGTCGCGCCTCGTGCCGCAGACTGGGAACAGCGGAAAAATCAAAAACTGCCGGAATCATCTTGTCTTCTAACTTTTTGAATTTTTCCACTTCAATCTTCTGACGATCAATGTACCCAGCATATTTGACAGCTATCTCAACCTGCTGAATGATTTCCTCAGATAAGTCCCGACTATGATGTGGCAATTCTCTATAATTGACCTCTGGCCGAGAGAGTATTTTAGCCAAGGAACAATTTTCATAATATGTTGAAGATAAGCGTGTTATCTCATATTGTATAGATTCTTCTTTCGCGCAAAATTCTTGATAGTTACTTTCGGACAACAGTCCAGTTTCGCGACCAATTTTTGACAGGCGCAAATCAGCATTATCCTGGCGCAGCAAAAGTCGATATTCGGCGCGCGATGTAAACATTCTATATGGTTCTGCCGTCCCTTTTGTAATCAGGTCGTCGATCAGAACGCCGATATAAGCTTGATCTCGGCGAAGGATGATGGGGTTGAGTCCCTTGATTCGTTGTGCGGCATTAATTCCTGCCATGAGCCCCTGTGCAGCAGCTTCTTCATAGCCTGAAGTTCCATTAATCTGGCCAGCCATAAAAAGATTCTTGCAGATTTTTGTCTCAAGCGAATGGTGCAGTTGAGTTGGAAAGGAAAAGTCATATTCAACTGCGTATGCCGGGCGAATGATTTCGGCCTTTTCACAGCCAATAATTGTTCGAACTAAGTCCACTTGGACTTCAAATGGAAGGCTGGTTGAAAATCCATTTACATAAAATTCATCGGTCAATATTCCTTCCGGTTCCAAAAAAATTTGATGTCGAATTTTGTCTGGGAACTTCACGATCTTATCTTCAATGGAGGGGCAATAACGAGGACCGATCCCTTCTATAACACCTGAATATAAAGGAGATTTATGCAAATTTGATCGAATTAGATCACCTGTTTTAGGTGTAGTGAATGTAATAAAACAGTCCAACTGACCATTAATTCGTTCAAGGATCGAGTTCAGGGGATATTTGCAGTTTGGTTGATCGGTCTGCACTAACTTTCCATTTTGTGATTGTTCCATGTGGAACAAATCGTTTTTCCAGTAGGTAAAATAAGGAACAGGATTATCACCTCGTTGAGTTTCCGTTTTGGAAAAGTCGATCGAACGACGTAACAGTCGGGGGGGGGTACCTGTTTTAAGGCGCCCCAGCTCCAAGCCAATTTCTTTTAGCGACGATGATAATCCCATCGCCGATGAATCTCCAGCCCGGCCACCGGATTGTTGATTTGAACCCACATGCATTAAACCTCGCAAAAAAGTACCTGTCGTAATTATAATGACTTTCCCAAGATATTGAACTTCAAGCGTGGTCTCGACTCCAAATGCAATTCCATCTTTATGCAAGATTCTATCGGTTTGTCCCTGCTTAACATCCAAATTTGATTGCGTCTCACAGATCCACTTCAATCGAAATTGATAGGCCTTTTTATCGCACTGGGCACGGGGTGCCCGAACTGCCGGACCCTTTTTCGTATTCAGCATTCTGAATTGTAGGCCTGTCATGTCAGTAACCTTGCCCATCTCTCCGCCTAAAGCATCAATCTCACGAACTAGGTGTCCCTTAGCCAAACCACCAATCGCAGGATTGCATGACATCTGACCGATTGAATCAGCATTCATAGTCAACAGCAAAGTCTGACAACCTATTCGTGCCGAAGCTAAAGCAGCTTCAACTCCGGCATGGCCAGCACCGACTACTATAACATCGTAATGCTTTGGATAAATGAACATAATTATTAATTATTTATTTTACATTATTTATAACATATAATACTTAATTAGCCAATCACCTTGAAACATCGTTTCAAATCGAAGCCATTGTTTCAATGCCGCTTATAAGTGCTAAGGCAATTATCGTTGGATTGATACTATTATATTTCCGATCTGATACCAATGTATGATCGAAAATCACGAATATTTTTCTGATGAAATAAGCGGGCAGAACGAATAACACAACATTAACGATACAGGGATCTGATTTCTAAGTACTATTGCGAAATAATTAAGAATAGTTAACGTTTCAAACAATCAATAGCAATCAAATCAAACTGGCATCACGAACAATTTCGTACTATTTCACTGGCAATGTAATGCGAATGGCCGTGCCAGAGCCAAGCTGGGACTTGATCCGGATGTTTCCGCGATGTGTTTCTACAATGCGCCCAACTATCGCCAAACCCAAGCCCGTTCCCTTGGCTTTTGTCGTGCTCAACACGGCTGTGAAGGCGCGTTTTTGCATTTCTTTGCTCATGCCCCCACCTGTATCTTTGAACTCTACTGCAACGTGGGTTGCGGGTGAATTGCTGCGGGACAAACGAATTGTCTTGGATTTGATCAGCAGCATGCCGCCACCCGGCATGGCCTCAACGGCATTAAGGATGAGATTTAAAAACGCCTGTTCTAATTGGGGAGCGTCACCCATCACGACCGGCAAATCGGGCTCTAACTGACGGATAAGCCGGATATTTTGATTGGCCAGCTTGTGCCGGACGAGCAAACCAAGTTCATCCACCAGCTCATTTAAATTTACCGGTATCAATTGAGGTTCCGTGGTGCGTGCAAAGGCAAGGATTTGTTCCACGATTATGTTCAAATGTTCAATCTTCTCGTCAATGATCCGGGCGTCCTTTGCTCTTGGGTCGCCGGCCGGAAACTTCAAATCCAACGAATGATACAACAACTTCATTACGGTGAGTGGATTTCGGATCTCGTGGGCAACTTCTGCGGCCAGCAAGCCGAGCGCAGAAAGTTTTTCATTTTGGCGCAATTGCTCCTCCACATCCACAACCCTCTCATACAGCCGTGCTTTTTCTATTGCGATGGCCGACAGTTCAGCCAGCGCGCTTAATATGCGGATTTCCTCATTGGAAAAATTGTATGGCCGGCCCGTATAAACGCTCAATGTTCCGATCGCCTGGCCGGCGAATATCAGCGGCACGCTCAACAAGGAAACCAATCCTTCACGCCGCGCAATTTCCACATGCTGATACCGGCTCGACGCCTGGACATTGGTGACTTGAACGGGTTTTTTTCGGCGCACCACAACGCCGAGAAGACTGTCGCCAACAGCCAGCCGTGGTTTGTTGACATAGGCTTCACCCGCACCGTAACTGGCACGCAAGTTGAGCCATTCACGGTTTTCGTCGAGCATCATCAGCGAACACATCCGCGCATGCATTAGCACACCCGCTTCGCGGGTGATGGCCCGTAGTGCTTCGTCGAGATTTAATGTGGAATTGATGGTCCGGCTTACACTTGCAAGTGATTCAAACAGATGGACTTTCAGCCGGAGCTGTTCATAAAGCCAGGTGTTTTGGATTACCTTCGCCGCTTGGATGGCCAGTTCTTGAAGCAACTCTTGATCTTCTGCGGCAAAGGCATCGGCACGATCTGAATCCACATTAAGCACACCACGCGTTTCACCATTTACTTCCAGCGGTACGGCCAGTTCCGATCGCACGCCACGACGGGCCATCACATAGCGCGGATCTTGCATCACGTCGCCGACCCGCGCGGGTTTGCCATGGCGCGCCACCCAGCCGGTGATGCCTTCCCCCACCCGTAATTTGAGACGGGTTGCCACCGACGGCAGGTTTTGCGACGCGTGAATCTCCAGAAATCCAGTGGTTGGATTGATTAAGACCGCGGAGCCACTCGATGCGCGCACAAGCCGCACTGCTTCGCTGACGATCAATTGCAGAGCTTCTTGAGGCTCCAGCGTGGAGTGAATGACATTGCTCACTTGGTAGAGCAGTTGCAGTCGCTCAAAACGCAACATCAATTTGGAATGCTCGTCATTCACAGTTGAATTCAGATTCATCGGACACGTGCCGTGAGCACCAGGCCCGCCGTTCCAAAAATCAAGTTGGGCAGCCAGGCAGCCAGCCAGCCAGCCAGGTGGCCCGCGGATCCCAATGCCAGACTCACCTGTTGGATGACAAAATAAGTGAAACAAATAAAAATGCTGCCGGCCACGCCAACAAAAAGATTTCGCCGCCCCGAAGCTGCGCCAAACGGAATGGCTATGAGCACCACCACCAAACAGGTCCAAGGCGTGGCCAGGCGGGCATGTAATTTGGTGAACAGCCAGCTGGCCTCGGCGTGCGAGAGGTTGGGGTGCAATCGCAAATAACCCAGAATGTCGCCAAGCGGAATGTCCGCGCGGCGGGAATTGCGGAAGCTCTGGTAACTGCTGATTTTGATTTCGCTCTGAATTTCATCAGGGGTTTCATGAAATTCCGGCGCCCCCAACACGTTCGTTTGCAATGCCGGCAACATCGGTGCCCCGACGCCAGCCTGGGAATACTCAGTCACGTTGAAAAATGTCCAGGCACCGTTGGTGCGAATCGCACGGTCGGCATACAAGCGGAGAACCGACCCGTCGGACAAAGCCCAATCCACCTGCGGTTTCAACATTTCCGCAGTTTGAATGCGATATTCGGTGATAAACCAGGTGCGGTGATCGCGCACATTGGTGAAGCCGAAGTTGTGAAATACATTTTGCGTGGCAACATCGCCGGGCTTTTGCACATAGCGGTTTTTGATTTGCTGCGACCAGTTCGAGCTGCGCGGCACACACCACTCATTCAACCAAAATAAAGCCACGCTCGCCGCAAAACCCAGGATGAAATAAGGAACACATAGGCGCCACAAGCCCACGCCCGCCGCGCGCATGGCAGTAATTTCATTATGTCGTGCGTGATTTGTGAGTGTGTAGAGCAATGCGAGCAGAAGCACCATCGGCAGGATCATCACCAGGAATTCTGGTGTCATTGCCAGATAATACTCTACGATGTCCAGCAAATGCAGCTTGTCGTCCTGGAAATCCGACATGCTTTTAAAAGCGTCGGCAGAAATCCAGAAAATCAGAAAACCACCGAGGCAAAACCCCAGCGGCACAAGCAATTCGCGCAACACATATCGGTCCAAGAGCCGCATCGTCCCGACAAGGTAAGCGGTGCCACTCACCGTGAGCAAGTTTTGTCGTCAGAGCACCAGACCGGCCCCACACTGAGTTTGCGGCTCCTTCGCCTTCACGTCTGTTCGTGAAGGCTGGTGGGTTGGCAGGGACTCGAACCCTGGACCAATGCCTTAAAAGGGCACTGCTCTACCAACTGAGCTACCAACCCGCCAAGATACTGAAGACTAACATGCTAAAAACAGCCAGCAAGCCGTGCAAGGTTTTTCGGCACGAATCAAGGCACCCCAACGGCCGGATACCGCGGAGTTTAATCAGAGTTTAATTTTTGCGATTTGTTTTTTTGGCCGCAAGGGGTAAACTGAATGCATCAAAACCGCCACTTGCGTGAAATTCTGGGGCGTGCGCGGCTCGATTCCGACGCCGGGACCGACAACCGTACGTTTTGGCGGCAATACGTCCTGCGTTGAGGTACGGGCCGGCGGGGAAATAATCCTTCTGGATGCCGGCACCGGATTGCGGGCGTTGGGCCGATCATTGCTGGAGGAATTCAAGGACCAACCCCTGAATTTGACAATGCTGTTGACGCACACGCACTGGGATCACATTCAGGGCCTGCCATTTTTTGGACCAATTTACGACTCGCGCTGTCGGCTGCGGATTTTGGGTTGCGAAGGCACCCGCAAAGGCCTGGTCAACGCACTGACCGGCCAGATGGAAAGCACTTACTTCCCGGTCCCGTTCAATAAACTGCCCAGCAATATCGAAATTGAAGAACTCAAGGACTTCAATTTCAACATCGGACCGGTCTGCGTTCGGGCGCTGCGGGCGAATCATCCAGGCCTTTGTGTCGGCTACCGTTTGTTTACACCCGACAGTCTATTGGCATTTTTCCCCGACACCGAACCGCCCAAAGGCGGCAAGGACAAGGAAATGATCGAGTTTCTGCGGGATGTGGATTTGTTGATTCTCGATTCACAATACGATTCCGTTGAATACCAGCAGCACCTTGGTTGGGGACACGGCTGCGTGGATGATTCGGTTGCGCTGGCGCTGGAGGCCAGGGTCAAACACCTCTGCCTGTTCCACCATGACCCCGACCACAGCGACAAGCAAATCGACAGCCTCGTCAGGCATGCGCGACGGCTCGTGGCCCGGCGGCGGGCAAAAATGGATGTGAACGCGGCGCGCGAAGGCATGACGATCCGGCTGCCGCTCAGGCAGGCTTCTCGCCGTAGTTGATGGCCATCGCACCACCCAAAAAATTAATAACGCGCACGTTGACCAGGTTCAATGCGCGCATTTTGGCTGCAACGGCCGGTTGCGCCGGATAGTGTTTCAGCGATTCAAGAATGTAGGCATAGGCATCCGCATTATCGCAGAAAAGCCAGCCGATCAGGGGCACCGAACAGCGTAAATGACCGAAGTACATTGCGCGCCAAAGGGCATTGGCGGGTTTGCCAAAATCGAGCACAATGAGTCGAGCCCCGGGCCGGGCCACCCGATGCATCTCGGCCAGCCCGTTTTCCCAACTGGTCAAATTCCGCAAACCATATCCAACGGTGACCACATCGAAAGAAGCATCGGGAAAAGGGATCTGCTGGGCATCGCCCTCGACGAATTGGGGATTGGGGATTGAAAATTGTGGACTGGCCTGGTTCCGGCCCCGGGTCTTCGCGACTTCAAGCATGGGCGGGCTGAAATCAAGACCGGTGACTTCCGCGCCGCGCTGGGCAAGCGCCAGCGCCAGGTCGCCGGTGCCGCAACAAAGATCAAGGGCACGATCTCCGGGTTGAATCGCAGCGAGATCAACCACCCGCCGCTTCCATCGCCGGTGCAATCCAAAACTTTGGAGGTCGTTGAGCAAGTCGTAACGCTGCGCGATGGCGGCAAAAAGGGCATTGACCTTGGACGCGTGTTGTTCGCCGGCAGCGTAGAAAATATTGCTCACGCGGCCAGTTTAGCACAACGGCAGGCGCAAAAGTCAAAGCGCATAATATTGCCTTGCCACGGCGAAAGTGTTTGTTAGGTTGGCACGAAACTGGCTATAAATGCTGTTCAAATTGTTGTTTAATCGTAAATTATGAACGCCGAATCCGCTCCAGAAAGTCCGAAGAAGATCCTGGTGGTTGATGATAATGAAATCATCCTCAAGACGATTTCTCTGAAACTCCAGGGTGCCGGCTTTAAGGTCATCACGGCATTGGACGGCTCCGAGGCCGTTGCCGCCGCGCGCAAGGAGACTCCTGATTTGATTCTCCTGGATATTACTTTTCCCCCGGACGTGAGCGGGATGCAATGGGACGGCTTTCGCATCATGGACTGGTTTCACCGTTTGGATCAGGCGAAAAAAATTCCCATCATCATCATCACCAGTCTGGAGGACGCAAAAAACGAGGAGCGCGCGGCCACCAGCGGCGCCGTGGGGTTCTTCCACAAACCCATCAACCACGACAATTTGCTCAAGGTGATTCGAACGACATTGGCAGATACAAACAAGCCGGCCTGAAATCGGGCTTGCAAACCGGACAGGTTTGCATAACCTTCCATTCGCTTTCTGGAAGCGAGCGTAGCTCAGCCTGGTAGAGCATCACGTTGCCAACGTGAGTGTCGAGGGTTCGAATCCCTTCGCTCGCTCCATATTTACCTATCTACCAAATAGTTAGGTAGATACAAATTCCGTTTGTGCCAGATTTGTTGTGGGTTACCTCATGCCACTACCCACCTCGCCGCAATATGGCCTCCAAGTTCGCTTTGGTAATTGCTACAGCCCAGTTCAGGCAAACCCATAATTTTGTCTCATTCATAACCTCATTCTATAGCGCACCGATTTTCTTGCTTCATGTTTTTTAGTGGGTTGTTGCGAGGTTCGATTTTGACGTGCCCACGCTCTCACTGTGCATCATTTTAGTGCGCAGAAGGTGCTGTTGATGAATGGCAAAGCAGGTTGTGAATAACTTTATCTGGACGTAAACACATTAAAGGTGTGTAATGGTCAGCATTAGTGGAGTTAAGCGTCTGCGAGCAAAGGGTTTTCGTGTGATAAGTCAAGAATCTCAAGAATCTCAAGGAGCGCAATATGTAAAGGGTTCGGAGCCGCAAATCCAGGGCGACGCCGAGCGTTTAATTAATCTCCCGATGGGCGGTGGTGCGATTCGTGGGATCGGTGAAAAATTCTCCGTAAATCCTGTCACGGGTACCGGTTCAGTCAGCGTCCCGATATTTACATCACCCAGCCGTTCAGATATCCATCCGAAATTGTCCCTTTCTTACGATTCCGGAAGTGGCAATGGATCCTTCGCGCTCGGCTGGCGTCTTTCGGTCCCGTCCATCACGCGAAAGACCGACAAGGGTTTGCCACGTTATGATGACGCAGGCGGAGCGGATGTTTTCATTTTGTCCGATGCCGAGGATTTGGTTCCGGTGTTGGCTCTAAACAGCGGCCAATGGCTTCCTGTTTCGATCTCGGACGCGACTCTGAATGGCGAAGTGTATGCGATCAAACGCTATCGCCCGCGTACTGAAGGATTGTTTGCTCGAATCGAACGCTGGCAGCGGAAGACGGATGGCGACATCCATTGGCACGCCATTACAAGAGACAACGTGACCAGCGTCTATGGGCAAAATCCGAATTGCCGGATCGCCGACCCCGCGGATCGTTCCCGAGTTTTTAAATGGCTGTTGGAAATGACGTTTGATGATAAAGGCAATGTCGTTTTCTATGAATACAAGGCGGAAGATGCCACTGGGATAAACCCCGCAATGGCCAATGAGCGCAATCGTCTAAACGGCCGGGCGCGATTCACAAATATTCATATCAAGCGGATTCATTATGGGCCGCAAATACCTTATCAGCGAGGTGAGGATCTTTCGAAACGTACCGATTGGCTCTTTGAAGTCGTATTTGATTACGGCGAACACGATCGGGCAACGCCCACGCCCGCTGAAGATCCCAATCTCAAATGGAAGACTCGCGCGGATCCATTTTCCAGCTTCCGCTCCACCTTCGATATTCGGACATACCGGTTATGCCAGCGGGTGTTGATGTTTCACCACTTTCCAAAAATCGAGGGCAAGGAGGAAGGTTATGACGGACTCGTTCGTTCAACTGACTTTCACTATGACCAACAAGATCCTTTATCTCCATTGATCGGGAACCCCGTTGCGACAAAACTGATTTCAATCGCTCAAACGGGATACAAGCCGGATCCTGCTGGCCAGTCTTACCTCAAGAAATCATTTCCGCCCTTGGAATTTACCTACGCGGAGGCCCAAATTGATCCGACAGTGCGGACGATCGACACTCAAAATCTTGAAAATCTTCCGGCTGGAGCCAACGAGTCAAGCTATCGCTGGCTGGATCTGGATGGCGAGGGATCGTCGGGTATTCTCATTCAACAGGTCGGAGCTATTTTTTACAAACGGAATCTCAGCGCTGCCAACGTGGTTATTGTAGACGGACAAGAGATAGCGCAGCCACACTTCGCCCCCATCGAAGTGCTTACCTCTCAACCTGGGCTCGCCCGTGCTGGAGGGGGGGCTCAATTCATGGGTTTGGCCGCTGATGGACGTCAGGATATGGTCAGTCTTGAGGGGCCTATGCGTGGATACCATGAACGCGCCGATCGGCCAGGCTGGTACAATTTCACGCCTTTCAAAAGCTTTCCGAATATCGAAACGCGGGATCCCAATCTTAAATTCATTGATATCGATGGTGACGGACTCGCTGACATTTTGGTGTCCGAAGATGACGTAATGGCTTGGTATCCATCACTGGGGCGTGACGGTTACGCATCAAAGCAATACGCAAGAAAACCGATCGATGAAGAGAGCGGTCCGGCGTTGGTTTTTAATGATCCGACGGAATCCATCTTCCTTGCCGACATGTCTGGAGGCGGTCTCACGGATATCGTTCGTATCCGCAATGGCGAAGTCTGTTATTGGCCGAATCTCGGTTACGGTCGCTTCGGACCCAAGGTCACGATGGATGGCTCACCCCGTTTCGACAGGCCCGAGCAGTTCGATTCCCGCCGAATTCGCCTGGGCGACATTGATGGCTCAGGCAACACAGACATGCTCTATCTTGGCGCCGACAACGTTGCTGTCTATTTCAACCAGTCCGGCAACAGTTTGGCAAAAAAACAACTCCTGCCTGGTGGCTTCCCCGCCACGAATAACCTGACTTCTGTTAGCATCACGGATTTACTGGGAAGCGGGACGGCGTGCCTCGTATGGTCTTCACCGCTTCCATCCGACATCGGGCGGCAAATGCGATATGTCGATTTAATGGGCAGCCAGAAGCCGCATTTGCTGCTCGGCCTGAAGAACAACCTCGGTGCTGAAACACGCATGCGTTATGCGCCTTCGACCAGGTTTTATGTTCAGGACTTGGAGGCGGGCAAGCCTTGGGTTACCAAGCTCGCGTTTCCGATCCACGTTCTAGAGCGTGTCGAGGTATTCGATTATATTGCGCGGTCGCGGCTCGTCAGCACTTACCGGTACCGGCACGGTTACTTCGACGGTGTCGAACGGGAATTTCGCGGGTTCGGTTGTGTGGAACAACGCGACACTGAATCGTTCAGCGATTCCGGAAGTTTGTTTACTGAAGATACGGATCAGGAAGCCGACGCACTCCACCTTCCTCCCGTGGTGACCAGGACCTGGTTTCATACCGGGGCCTGGCCGGATGAGGAAACTATAATCCATCACATGGCGATGGATTATTTTGGCGCTCCCGCCAAAACCGACCCCGCCAAAACCGACCCGCAGTTCGAACAAAAATCAGAGGTCTTCCTCAGTTCACTGTTGCCCGACACAATTTTGCCGGCGGACATCGTTCAAGCGGATGGCACGCGGTTGCCTTATTCGCTAACGGACGAAGAACGGCGTGAAGCGGTTCGAGCGCTGAGGGGCAGCATTCTTCGCCAAGAGATTTATGCCGAGGACGGAAGCAATAAGGCAGGGATTCCTTACAGCATCTCGCAGCGCAATTACACGGTTGAATGTTTGCAGCCCCAGGCAGCCGATCGTTACGCCGTATTTTTCTCTCATGCGCGAGAAACAATAGACCATGCTTGCGAACGCAACCCTTCGGATCCACGCATAACTCACAACGTGGTCCTCAAGGTCGATTCGTTCGGTGGCGTGCTTCAAAGCATCAGCGCCGCCTACGGTAGAAATCTCACTGCGCCCGGAGTTCAGCTCGCGCCGGCGGAGACGCAGATCGTTCCTCCGGATCTCTCAGTGGATCTTTCAAATTTTGCCCAGCCGGAACAGGCCACCGCCCGGTTCACGCTGGCCGAGAACACCTTTACCAACTCGATCGATAATCCGAATGTCTATCGAGTTCCTGCTACGTCTGAGACTCGCGCTTACGAACTAACCCTTCCCACGCGACCCGATGATTCCATCGTGTATTCATTAACAGAGCTTCAGGCGCTAGCGAGCCAAGCCGTCGAAATTCCCTATGAAGCCACCCCCAATCCAACCGCTATTCAAAAGCGCCTGCTCGGAAAAGGCCGTGTTCTTTATCTGAAAAATGACCTCTCCGGCCCTCTGCCTCCCGGCCAGATGGATTCCCTCGGCTTGATTTACCAATCCTACACACTCGCGCTGACATCTTCCCTGGCCCAGCAGCTATTTATCACCAGCAATTCCAATCCTAACAAGCCAGCCGATATCGGTGCGTTAAATAACATTCTTTCCATGGAGGCTGGATACGTAAACAGCCAAGGCGACGCGGATTGGTGGATTCCTTCAGGCCAAGTCATCTATTCGCCCGTGCCGATAACTCCCCATCCGCCGTTGGTTCAAAATGCGGCGTTCGCAGCGGCGAATTTTTATTTGCCCCAAGCGCACCGCGATCCCTTTGGGCAATATACGCGGTTGGGGTATGACTCCTACAAGCTGCTGCTGGCGCAAACCCAGGACGCCGTTCTTAACACCGTTGTGGCCCGAATCGACTACCGTGTTCTTCAACCAATGGAAGTTGTCGATCCAAACCAGAACCATACGGAGGTCGCCTTTGATGTGCTGGGAATGGTCGTGGGCACTGCGGTTAAAGGCAAGATGAGCGCGCAGAATGTTTCGGAAAGCGGCGATTCCTTCGCCACTTTTACCACGGACCTCGCACAGTCTGATATCGATGGATTCATCGGCGGAAATCCGCGCGAATTGGTGCCACAACTTCTCGGTACGGCCTCGACCAGGGTCATCTATCATCTCGACCGTTTTCTTGAAAGTCAGGCGGCCAATCCAGATGATCCGACGCAATGGAAACCCAATTTCGCCGCGGCAATCTCCCGTGAAACCCACGTCGCAATAATCCCAAGCGGCCAATCAAGCAAGGTTCAAGTCAGTTTTGGTTACTCCGATGGCCTGGGGCGTGAGATTCAGAAAAAAATTCAGGCCGAAGCCGGACCGTCGGACCTTTCCGATCCTCAGGCCCCCGTCATCAATCCGCGCTGGGTGGGCTCCGGTTGGACGATCCTGAACAACAAAGCCAAACCGGTTCGCCAGTACGAACCGTTCTTTAGCGCCACTCACGATTTCGAGTTTGCGAACAAAACTGGCGTGACCCCCACCCTATTCTATGACGCGCTGGGGCGGATGGTCGCGACGCTTCACCCAAATCATGCCTGGGATAAGGTGGTTTTCGATACCTGGCGCCAAAAAGCGTGGGACGTGAATGACGCCGTTCGTCTCGATCCCAAAACCGACCCGGATGTTGGCGGTTTATTCAGTCGCCTGCCCGATGTGGATTTTCTGCCCACCTGGTATCAAACGCGTACCGACTTAGCTCTTGCGGCGGTTGCGTTTCCGGATGCTGATGTTCGCGCCGCCGAACTGGATGCTGCAAATAAAACGGCCATTCACAATGACACGCCGTCGACGACCATCTTTGATGTTCTCGGCCGCCCATTTCTTTCGGTCGCGCATAACCGTTATGTAAACGGCGGCAACACAGTCGACCAATTCCACAGCACGTGCACCGAGATGGACATTGAAGGCAACCAACTCTCGGTCAGCGATGCCCTGGGACGCATCGTGATGCGTTGCGACTACGACGTTTTGCGGAATCGTATTCACCAGACCAGCATGGAGGCCGGTGAGCGTTGGCTACTGAACGATGTGCTTGGCAAGCCGATTTATGCCTGGGACGGTCACGACCATCAATTCCGCACAAGTTACGATGTGTTGCGACGTCCGGTGGATTCCTTTCTTCGCGACGGCGCCAATAACGAGATCGTCACAGGCCGGAGCACATACGGCGAATCGCGACCAAACGCCGAGCAAAACAACTTGCGCGGTAAAGTCGTTGAGCTTCGCGATCAAACCGGCATTCTCGCGAGCGGGGAATTCGATTTTAAAGGCAACCTCCTCAAAAACAGTCGCCAACTCGTCCAGGATTATAAGAATCAGATCGATTGGTTGCAGTCTCCGGCCTTGGAAAGCGAGACCTTCACCGTCAGCGTAACCTACGATGCCCTTAATCGTACGATTAAGGCAACTTCCCCGGACAATAGTGTTTACCGCCCAACTTTTAATGAAGCTAACTTCCTCGAAACGATGGGTGTCGATTTACAAGGTGCTCAACCCTCTACGCCATTTGTCACGAACATCGATTACGACGCAAAAGGTCAGCGGATTCTGATTGAATACGGCAACCACGTCAGGGCTCAATATTATTACGATTCTCTCACGTTTCGGCTGGCTCAACTCACAACGACACGCGAGACGGACAATGCTGTCCTGCAAGACCTCCGTTATACGCACGACCCGGCTGGCAACATCACGAGGATAACGGATAAAGCCCAGTCGACCATTTATTTCAACAACCAGGTCGCTACTCCCGACAACGATTACACTTACGACGCAATCTACCGCCTGATCAAAGCGCTCGGTCGCGAACATCTGGGACAAATAGGCGGTGCCCTCAACGCTCCCGCGCCGCAATCTTACAATGACTGGGCAAATATTAATCTGCCGCACCCGAATGACGTCAACGCGATGGGCAGTTACATCGAGAATTTTCTCTACGATCCCGTTGGCAACATCCAACAGCTCCAGCACATCGGCTCGCAGCCCTCGAATCCCGGTTGGACGCGCAACTATGCCTATCAGGAAACCAGCCAACTGGAGCCGAGCAACATAAACAATCGTTTGACCAGCACGACCATCGGCGGAAGCACTGATACCTATAGCAATTCAGGCGATGGTTACGACGCCCACGGCAACATGCTGCGCATGCCGCAACTGCAAATCATGCAGTGGAATTTCAAAGACCAGCTTCAGATGACCCAACGGCAACGGGTAAATAATGATGATGTGGATGGGACACAGCACCAGGGTGAACGAACGTATTATGTTTATCATGCGGCGGGACAGCGGGCGCGTAAAATAACGGAGTCCGCCAGCGGAGCTAAAATCAAAGAAAGAATTTATCTCGGCGGTTTTGAAATTTACCGCGAATACACCGGCGCGAACGCTGGCCTGGAACGCCAGACATTGCACGTGATAGATGACAAACAGCGCGTCGCCCTGATTGAAACAAGAAACAATGTCAATGATGGCACGGCACTGCAACTGATCCGCTATCAATTCAACAATCACCTCGGATCGGCTTGCCTTGAATTGAGCGATCAGGCCCAAGTTATTTCTTACGAGGAATACTTCCCTTATGGTGGAACATCCTATCAGGCTGTTGATCAAAACATTAAAGCAGCTGCCAAGCGCTATCGCTATACCGGCGTTGAGCGGGATGAAGAAACGGGTTTGGTTTATAATAGTTCAAGATATTATGCATCGTGGCTGATGAGATGGATCGCTTGCGATCCGGTGGGTATTGAGGGCGGTTTGGGACTTTATACGTTTTGCTCGGCGAATCCTATTATACTTATCGATCCTTCCGGCCACGCTCCCAAGAAATACGAACAACAACGAGCCAAAGATACCGCAGCCAAACAGAAGCAAATGGTGGAGGAGCTATACAAAGCACGAGGTAAGGGATACAACACAGATCCCATGCAGAACCGCGCGAAAAGGCTTGCGACAAAACGCGGCAAAACTCCGATTGAGCAACATCATCATCAGGGCGTGAAGGAATCGGCGAAAACAAAACTCCCTCCAGAGCAAATGGGCGAGCCGATGTCCTCAGTGTGGTCAACCAAATCTGATCCAGCTGTCAAAGCGGGAATAGGTGACGTCCCTGTATGGGATAAGAATTTTGACAAAACAGGAGGTGAATATAGGACGGTTCACAACGTCGCCAAACATTTGGATTATGATGAACAAGCCAGCAGGCCACGCACGGCAAAAGGATTGTCAGATTCAGCGGCGGCTAGCAAGGAAAGGCTCCCTGCCACCGCCGATTTGACCGAGAGGGCCAAGATGGACTGGACAAAGAATGGACCCGATTGGAAAGGCTATGAGCCGTTGCAGAAAAGTGTTGAGGCGCCGAGTCGAGGGGGAGGCAACAGCGGTGCCCCGTCCATGGCCGTAGCAGGAACGGTGGTTAATGTTGCCACAATCGCAGCGACGGGAGGCGAAGTAATCAAGGATTGGCACGAAGGGCACTACGGCGCCGCTGCAACACACGGAGCGGAAGGCGCCGGGATATATTTTGTCATGAGCAAAGTACCCTGGCTAGCGCCGTTGGCTGTCATGAAAGGCACCATCGACGCCTACGACGATGATGTAAAAGCAGACGCAAATGCCGTCGGTGATGATGTTGAAGACTTCACGGGCAATCACTTTTTGGGAGCTGTCTTCGCAGCCAACCAAGCGGTGAATGAATCCCTATTCAACGCCACCTTCAAGCCGGTAGGAACGGCCATCGGAGAAGGCGCCGCTGTCGTATACATTCGACTCACATCCGACGAATACACCCTTAAACCCTGGAAAGCCGATTGGTGGCCATTTTAATGTCCGTATTTGGTCTGCTTGAAGTGAGCTATTAATGGTTACTTTTGGTTAAAATGATGCGCTATGGTTAAAAAATCTAAAACGAAAAAAGAGGTCAGCTCTCCTGAACAGCAGTATAAAGTCAGCGGGCAAGTTTTAAATTCAACCAATGAGTTTATCGCAAGCCAAGGAATTCTGGCGGTCGACGTCGATTTAAAAGGCGCGGCTATTTACCGCACGGTCACTTCAGTGCGGGCGATTAAAGCCACCGATGGCTTTGATCTTCTTGGAACGGCAACGACTGATGCCGACGGTTTTTATGAGGTCGTGTTTACGAATCAGATGTACCAGCGAAATGAACTGGGGCTCGCCGACGTGGTCGTTTTCGCAGTGGATGGAGATAAAATCATCGCCCGGTCAAAGCTCACCACTCAAAAGGATTATATCAAGAGCGAGTTGACCCATTGGGACATCCAATTGCCCGATGCTTCGAAACGGGGAGTTTCTGAATATACCCGATTGATCCAGGTGCTGGGGCCCTTTGTAAAGGAGAACGGACTACAACTGTTTCAACTAAGCGTTTCCGCAGACCAGGTTGATTTTCTTGCCACCGAAACCCAGCAGGACCAGTCCCATACGTCATTGGCGGTTCAGGCGGATCAATTGCGGAACGATTCCTCAAAACGTGATCTCTCGGCGGAACTATTCTACGGGATCGGGCGGCAACAGCTGGCGCTGACGTGGATTGATTTGCTTCAGGAAAGCGCTGCGGATTTGCAGGCGGCGATCGAACGATCGATCGCCCAGAACATTATTTCGCCCCAGGACCCAAAGGCCGTCGATCGTTTTATTCGCAACTTGATGACGGTCGCTCTCCAACATTCCACCATCGCTCCGGAAACCACTGACTTTTATAAAGCGATCGGTTTTTCCGTCAAAGATGCGGCATTGCAAAGCACTTTTGCGCAGACGTATCTGCAATACAGCGGCACGCCAGGAGATTTTTGGAGCGCGTTGTCGCAGAAACCCGGATTCACGCCCCAGGTGATACAAGGTCTGCAACTGACGAATCAATTGCACATCCTGACCGGACAAAATACGGGATTGGTCGAGGCATTGCAGGTCAATAGAGGAATCAAGGATCCCTCCGACTTATTGCAACTCAGCACGGGCGACTGGAACAAAATTATCGGCGCCGTCGGTGTGCCAGATTCGGTTCCAGGCGATACGCCAAAGGATAAAACCTCCAATTACATCACAGGCATGCAGACCTTGTTGAATGCTGCCTACCCGACACGCAAGATAGGGTTGATGATTGATAACAATCAGCTCCCCATTTCGGACGCCAACGTCAAAGGCAAAGTGTCGGCGTTTCTGAAAGCGGCGCAGGCGAAAGGATTCGATATCAGCGTCTCGCGCGCGACTGACTTTGAGAGCACCCTCAAAGAAGTTGCCGGCAACCTCTTTGACCAGGTTCTGCAGCAAGTGCGGTTGATACAGCGCGTCTATCAGATCAGCCCCACTCCCAAGGCGATGAATGTGCTCCTGGCCAAGGGTTATGGCTCGGCATACCAAATCGCCTCCATGCCTCAAAACACATTTATTAACACCACAGCCGTCGATCTTGGCGGCGCCGATGTGGCCCTGAGCGTTTACAACCGCGCGCGACATCAGGTCATGCGCGCGCAGCACACCTTGCTGAAAGTTCGAGACACACAGGACCCGACGACTCCTTCTAAAATCATTACTCCCGTACAGCGGAATGCCATCGGCGATTATCTGGACACCCTGAGCACACAACAATCCTAAGCTTATGCCCAACTGGACTACCTTGTTCGCTTCACCGTCTGACTGTGACTGCCAGGACTGCAACAGCGTTTTTAGTCCCGCCTCTTATCTTGTCGATATCATGCAGTATCTCGACAACTGTCCGTCAAACAACGGCAACGGCGATTCTGTGCTGCAAGTTCTTCTCAAACGCCGGCCTGATATCGGCAATCTGTCGCTGACCTGCGAGAACACCAACACGGAAATTCCCTACATTGATCTGGCGAATGAGATCATGGAATACTATATACTCAATTATAACCGGCTCAGTCAGGGGCTGCCCGCGCCCACGATCCCGCCAGATCCGGCGCTTGCGCGCGACACCGGCGCGGCGACGGCTGAAGCGCTGAAAGCTGAACCGCAATATATTTTGCTCGACGCGTATAAGTCTTTGTATCTTCAAGTCTATCCATTCAACCTCCCGTATCACCAACCTTTGGACGTTATCCGAAGTTACATGGAGTTTCTTGGAACGAGTCGGGCAGAGTTGTTGCAAGTATTTCCTAGTTATCCCAGTCCGCCTCCAAGCGTCACCCTGACTCCGATTCCATCGGCAGCCGTTGATGCCGAAATGCTTCAATTGAGCATGGTGGAATATGAGATTCTGACCGGTTGTAATTTCTCCGGAGTGAATGCCACGCCGAAGCCGAACGTCGTTGATTACTTCGGTGGCTCGCCGTCAATTCAAGTGGGTGCCGGAATACGTGCCAGCGACTTGCTTCAGCAAACTGGACTTTCTTATCCAGATTTGCTGACTGTCCTCCTGACGAAATTCATCAATCCCGGGCAGAATGCGTTGAACGTGCTCCAAAACCTGATCGGCCAATCTTCGTCGATCAATGTGGCCACGTTATATGCCGAACTGAAGGCCAATACCTGGCAATCCGATGTCGCATTCACAGGAGTTTTAACTGCAGCCGGAATTGCCGCCTCTGATTTCCAGCAATGGCTTTCCGTCAACTTTCCGAAGTTCCAGCAAATCATCACTCTTTATGAAGCTGATTCGAGCTATGATCTGACAAAGACCTTCGTGTATTCAGTCCAGTGTCTGTATGAGACTCCGCCTGGAACAGCAACCGCTCCAGTCGCGGACCCTAATATCACCCAGACTTTCCTGTCCCGGGTCCATCGCTTTATTCGACTGTGGCGCAAGATCGGGTGGACGATGCATGAGCTGGACAATATGATCGCGGCTTTGGGAGAGACCGACATTACGCCGAGCTTGATTCATAAGCTGGCCAATGCCAGAACAATAAGCACTTTCCTAAATTTGCCGCCGCTGAAACTTGCCTGCCTTTGGGGAGACATTGACACCTTTGGCTCCAACACGATCGGTTCAAGTGGTCCTTCGCTTTACGCTCAATTGTTTCTCGTTAGTACCGGCAACACCACCAGCGGTGGCGCTTCCCAGCCAAATGTTTTCGCGCCCAGTTCGCTGGGAGCCCTGCTTACAGTCATTCCCCTGGCCCAAATGTCGGATCATTTACCCGAAATATTCGCAGCATTGGGAATATCAGCGGATGATTATTCTGCCATCACCATTGACGCGAATTTCGGAAATGCAACCTTATCATTGGCCAACCTGAGCGCGGTCTATCGCTATAAATTGATCGCCAGCGCATTGGGCCTGAGTATTTCCGACTTTTGTCTGCTCAAAGCCAATTTTGGCGCCGGCGCATTTGCCGGTCCGGACGGAATCAGCGGCTTCCTCAAAGCGTTTTATAAATGTCAATCGTCCGGGTTTAGTGTTCGCGTGTTGAATTACGTGCTTACGGGCGAATCAAAGGCGATCGACAATATTTCGCTGACTCAAGAAATAATATTGGCGGCAATTCCAGACCTGCAAGGGACCCTTTCTGAAATCGACAATAATAATCCGAATCCCAGCGCAGACCCAGCTATTGCGGCGAAGATCAAACAACTAAAAACTCAGCCCATTGCATCGTCGCTCGCTTCGTTAACTGGCTTGGATGTTCAAATGATCAATGCTTTGATTGCGTCAGATCTGGATACGTTAATCGAAGACTCAGCCGACAACGCTACCTATCCTGACCCGAAGATTGTGGATTTCGTTGGCAAAACCATTCTTTATCATCGCGCTGCGCAGTGCATTCTTGGATTTGGACTAAGCACCGCTGAAGTGAGTTATTTGCTTGGTCACTCGGCCGATTTCGCCGGAGTTAATTTCTTGCCAATCAACCGTGACCAATGGCTGCGGCTCTGCGATTATACTGAGTTAAGGAAGACCATTCCGGCAAATCTGTTGCTGCCAATATTTGCGAGGGCAGTCGCCGAAGCAACAGCGAGCCCGGGCGCGTTGGCTTCGGATGCCTTGATTTCAGCGATCGCCGATGCGAACCAGCCGGGTTGGAATGAGGAATATCTATCCTATCTCGCCGGGAACCGGAACATCGCACCGGCTTCTCCCACAACCAGCTATTTTCAATATCAAGCGACCGACTTCCGAAACGAAATCGCGTTGTCACGCATCAAGCAGGCGATGGACCTGGCGATCAAGACCAAGATGCCGGTCAACGCCGCCGGTTTGCCTTCGTGGACAATTATCGAGACGGACCCAGCGAGCAGTGTCGGCACCTTGCACGTTGTGGCTGAACAAATAAAAGACGCGGTCAAAGGCAAATATAAGGACAATTGGATCACGATCGCGACGCAACTAAACAACGGGATTCGCGAAAATCAAAAGCAGGCCTTGATCGGCTATCTGTTGACTCTGAACCTCGTGGCGCCCGACGGCGGCACTGTGACAGATGCCGACCAGCTCTACGAGTATCTGTTATTGGACGTGGAGATGACTTCGGCCGTGGTCACTTCACGGCTGATTCAGGCTACCATGGCTGTTCAGCTATTTGCCGACCGCTGCCTTCTGGGATTGGAAAGCGAAATACAGGCCGACTCGCAGCAAAGGCCGCCCATCGACTCGAGCGAGTGGGAGTGGATGAAGCATTACAGCGTGTCGGCGGGACTCAAGAAGCTTTTTGTGTACGTCGAAAATTACCTCGATCCCTCCCTGCGCGACGACAAAAGCGCCTTCTTTAAAGAATTTGAGTCTGCGTTGAAAAAAAGCGATACCACGTCAGACAATGTGGAGAACGCGTTTCGCGATTACCTCCACAAGCTATGCGCGGTATCGAACATAGACGTTTGTGGTGTGTCCTACGAATCCATCGCACAGACCTTGCATGTTTTTGCCCGGACCCACGCCGCCCCCTACAGTTATTATTACCGAACGGCGACTGCCTTGGCCGGGGTGGAGGGTGACTCCTGGACGTGGGATCCGTGGCAGCCGGTTCAACTGGACATTAAGAGCGTTGATGACGGTGACAACAGCGGAGTGCATTTGATGCCGGTGATCTGGAAAAAACGTTTATTCCTATTTTGGCCGGAATTCATTCAAAAAGCCATAAATCCTCCGAATTCCCACTCGCTGACTTACCAGGGGCTCGGGCAATCTCACTACGATGATCCACACCATGCGCCGCAGCCGTATTGGGAAGTGCGCCTGGCTTGGAGCGAATATATCGACGGCAATTGGACACCCAAGCAACTCTCAAAAGAGTGCCTGACGCCGATGCTGACTGAGATGTCGAATATTATCAACGAGTTGGCCCCGACCAAACCCAGGCAGTACTCCTTGCGGCCGACCATTGATCAAAACAATATTCTTTGGATTACTCTTTTTATTCGATACGCCGGCCAGACGAATTGGCACGACTTCACCAATTTTAAAACTGATGCCGTGCCTTTCGGCAGCTTCCGATTAACAGATATCCACGAGAAGATCACCACGAGCGGGATTCCCGGATGGATGGCGGCGGAAGTGGATTTGGATTTTATTCAGCAGGGTGATTGGATATTTCAAGCCAGTTCCACGTTTTACGAGCCGTTTTTCCAATCATTGACCGAGCAAAATAAGCTTTCGCTAGCCGGCACGGATTTCCTTAAGGCGAGCATTTCTCACAAGCTGATATTTTCGAATGACCTGACGATCCCGAATTTTGAAGGGATCACAAGCCATCCTTTCTTTTACACCGACACCGCCAATAATCGGATATATTTTGCCACGCCTGCGAACCTTGCCAGGAGACGCTCGATTTTTCCGGGCGTCAATGAAATTGCCGGTCTAAAAAACGCGGCCACGGCGTCGTTGCAAATGTTCAAAGTTCCTTCATTCTCCAACGTGGCCATTTCGGTCTCATCATCGAGTCCCCGCATGGAAGTGGCTTCCGTGATTTCCAGTTCACAAAATGTAGATACTGTCGTCGCATCAACTCCGGCCACGCCCTCGGTCAATAACTTCGACGACGGAATCTCAAATCAATACGCCATCGGCCTGCTGACCGCCCGCGGTGCCGCGGAATATGCGAACGGCCTGACCATTGCCAAACCTCCGTTTATGGGCGGCAGCATCTCCCCGCCGACCGTTTCTGCAAACGAAGGTTTGGCTTTCTATACTTTCTATCATCCGTTTGCCTCCATTTTTGTAAAAAAACTGAATGAGGGCGGTGTTCAGGCATTGCTCGCGGCGGATACGACGGAATTTCCGAACGACAGCAATTACCCAAACATCGACTCCCCTCCGACGAGGCCGGCGAACGACCAGGGCGCTACGTTTCAAAATTCTTACAATCCAAATTTTAATGAGGTGCGAAAATACGTTTCCACGGATGCCAACAGAAATTACTACCTCGAAAACGTGGATTTTTCCGAATACGGAACGTATTCGTGTTATAACTGGGAACTGTTCTTTCACGCGCCGTTTCTGATCGCGACCACGCTGAGCAAAAACGGGAAATATGCCGAGGCGCGGCAATGGTTCCATTATATTTTCAATCCCACCGCCACGGAAAGCGTGTCGGCAAATCCCAACTCTCCATTCTGGCAGGTGTTGCCGTTTAAAAAAGCCCTGGATCAAGAAATTCAGGATTATATAGCGGGTTTGCAGGCAGGATACGATGCCAACCCGACCGATTCGAGCAACCCAGACGTGAATCAACAGGTCGACGAGTGGCGGGCGGATCCATACAACGCCTTCAAAATCGCCCGCTTGCGTCCCATCGCGTTCATGAAAAACGTGGTGATGGCTTATCTGGATAACCTCATCCATTGGGCAGACGACCTTTTCCGGACCTACACTCGCGAAAACATCAACGAAGCCACGCAGCTCTATGTCATGGCTGCCAGAATTCTCGGCCCGGCTCCGCAATACATTCCTCAGCGGGGAATCATCCATAATTATTGTTATAACGATTTGAAGGCCGCCGGCCTGGATGATTTTGGTGATGCCTTGGTCGAACTTGAGAACGTGTTCCCCAACTCCAGCGGCGTGCAACAAGCCAATAATTCCGTTCCCCAGGATTTATTGGGCATCGGCAAAACTCTATATTTCTGCATCCCACCCAATGACAAGCTATTGCAATATTGGACCACGATTGGCGACCGGCTGTTTAAAATCCGCCATGGAGAAAATATCGACGGGGTCGTTGTTCCTCTTGCGCTCTACGAGCCGCCGATTGATCCCGAACTGCTCTTGCAAGCGAAGGCTCTGGGGATCGACGTCAGCAGTATTATCGCGGATCTTGATATTCCCACGCCGCTGTATCGCTTCGGTTATCTTTTACTAAAGGCGAAAGAATTTTGTAATGAGGTGGTTTTGTTGGGGAACGCGCTGTTGTCGGCTAATGAAAAACAAGATGCCGAGCAACTGTACCGTTTGCGCCAAACCCAGGAGACAGATCTCCTGAATATGGTAACGGAAGTGAAAGCGAGGCAGGTTCTCGAGGCCCAAGCCAATCTTGACAATCTCAATTCAACACGGACAACATTTTTCCAGAAGCTGAATTATTATTTGGCCGATTTGCTTGGCGGTCAGGAAGTATCGCCAGGTTCCGGTCCTGGGCTTTCCGATGATTTGGATGAAAACAGTTCCTTGCCGCCAGAAACAATTATCAATCTAACGACGCCCTCCATCGATGTAAGCCTTACCGGAACAGACGAGAGTGGCGTAAAGGTGATTCCCAAGGAAAAGGAAGAAATGGACCTGAATGAACAGGCTGAGGTCTCCCAGTTAGTTGGTAACGCAGCTGAAACGTTGGCGGCTGTTTTTCATCTTCTTCCCGACTTGGGAATAATGGGAGCACCTCTCGGCGTCGGCGGGAATACAACTCTCCCCACTGGACAAAAGATTGCAGATGCATTGTCCTCGGGCGCGAGAGCGGCATTGGGTTATAGCAGTTGGCGGTCTATACAGGCAGCGAGCGCATCCCGGATGGGTGGTTTTATTCGTCGCGAACAGGACTGGGTGTTCCAGGCGAACATGGCCGCGCGTGAGATTGTGCAGTTGGATAAACAAATCCTCGCCGCCCAGATTCGGTTTCAGATGGCGGAGCACGAACTGGAGACCCATAAGCAACAGATCCAGAATGCCCAGGAAATCGAACAATTTCTCGAGGCGAAATTCAGCAAGCAGGAACTCTTTCAATGGATGATCGACAAATTGAACGACGCGCACAAACAGGGTTATCAACTGGCTTACGATATGGCGAGGCGCGCGGAGAAGGCCTACCGCTTCGAGTTGGGAATCCAACAGAGCAACTTCGTTCAGTATGGCTATTACAACGATGCGTATCTGGGAATAACGGCGGGCGAACAGTTGCAGCTGGCACTGAAACAAATGGAGGCGGCTTACCTTGAAAACAATATTCGCGAGTTTGAGTTGGTGAAGCACATCTCTCTTAAACAGGGGAACCCGCTGGCGTTGCTTCAATTGATTGAAACTGGCACCTGCTCCTTTGATTTAAAAGAAGCGCTATTCGACATGGATTATCCAGGACATTATCTCCGAAGAATCAAGTCGGTTGGAATCACCATCCCCTGCGTAGCGGGGCCCTACACGACCGTCAACAGCACGCTGCGTTTGTCTGCCAACAGTCTCAGGATAAACACCGACATCACCGGCGGCTATCCCCACAAGACGAGCGGTGGTCTGCTGGTGGCGGACGACCGCTTCGTCGAAAACAGCATCCCGTTTGTCGCAATTGCCACGAGTTCAGCTCAAGGCGACAGCGGCGTTTTTGAATTGAATTTTCGCGACGAACGCTACCTCCCGTTTGAAGGAGCGGGCGCCCTCAGCAGTTGGCAATTGGAGCTGAACGGAAAATTTATCGACAACGGAGTGGTGACAGATTTTTCACAATTTGATTACGACACCATCAGTGACGTGGTGATACACATGCGCTATACCGCGAGAGAGGCGGATGACAAAGACCGGCACATCTTCAGACAGAGCGTGGTGGCGACGCTGCCGCCCCAGTCAGTAACACAGCTTTTCAGTCTGCGCCACGATTTTCCGAGCCAATGGCAGACGTTCTTGAATCAGCCCGACCCCAATACGGGGAATCAAACCTGCGAAGTGCCCATTCTGGCCGATCAGATGCCTTACTTTCTTTTAAAAACCATTGCTAAGATTAGTAACATAGCGCTGTATGCTGAAACCGCAACGCAGTTGGCAACTTTCCAGATAACGTCACCGGCTTCGGGCAGCATCACAAATAGCGGTTATGCTTTTGGGCCTGACCCGTCCGTTGGCGCTTTGATGGCAAGCAACCCATCGGGCCAAGCGTGGGGGGATAACAATCTGGGGATTTGGAAAATCTTAAAGCCGGGCCAACCGGTCTTATCAGCCGATGATATAAAAGATGTTTATTGCCTCGTCACCTACACCCAATCATAACGCTGCAACCGGCAAAGCCGTTCAACGTTAATGACGAGATGTGACTTTTCGCTGAAACGTTGGCTACGGCAACGAATGTCCAATCGTCCGAATATTGTGTCGCAGTCGGGTAACACCCCATGGCTGAAGCCCGCCCGACAGATTAACTTTCAGAGTAAAGTGTTGCTGGAATCAATGCCATCGTCGTGTTGGAAGTGGTTCGGCGCTAAACCAAACAGACCAATAAGATGATAGCGCCAAGCACCTGAAGAAGCACCGAAAGTTATGAAATCTCTTTTTGCTGATGAAACGATCCCCAAGGGCGGACGTGAGGGAACCCTTCCAACACCGAACGGTCTAAAGAATGGCACCGGGAGAAAATTGCGGGGTGACGATCCATTCTACACAGGATTCAGTTGGTCCCCTCAATCGGGCCGAAGTCCCACGCGCGGCATTGATGAATCCGCTTTAATGATGTCTCAGCTGGGATGATCCGAATGGATGAGCTCAATCAAAAGCTTCCTGAATAACTTCAAGCCATTTCTGCCACGCATTCGCAGCACATGACAGCCAAAGCGAAATGGAGGTCTACAGCTCCGTTCCAAAAACTGAACCGCCCGTAAAGATGGTCGGGTTTCACCCCATAGGAAAGATTGAGCCATCGCTCAACAATGCGGTAACAAATTCAACCGCAAAACTGACCTGACCCCAATAGCTGGACAGATCATAAGTAGAGTTCTGCCATTGGTTTGTTGTTTGGTTCAGCAGTTCGGGACGGAGGGAGGGCGGAGCCCGACCGGAGTACCGAACTGCTAATGGCGC
>Ga0265338_10001283_pt1 | contig 41225 bp, 34 predicted proteins | sample 42126metaG_FD_193579 | JGI IMG/M metagenome (GOLD analysis project Ga0265338, IMG submission 193579) | Rhizosphere microbial communities from Carex aquatilis grown in University of Washington, Seatle, WA, United States - 4-21-26 metaG | ecosystem: Host-associated > Plants > Roots > Rhizosphere... | reverse complement strand
CAACCAGAGTGCCGGACGCGCTACCCTGGTAATTGGCGTCATTGATCGTACCAACCACCGTGTAGCTGCCGGCGCTGGTGGGAACCGTAGCCGAACCGTTGTAGGTGAAGGTCACTGCCAACCCGCCGGGGGTCGTCGTCGCTGTGGCCGGCTTGGCTGAACCATTGTAAGTCTGACTGAGGCTGCCGAGAGTGACCGTGGCTGTGGCCTTGCTGATGACCAGCGTATTGGTGGCGCTGCCTTGATAATTGGCGTCATTGATCGTACCAACCACCGTGTAGCTGCCGGCGCCGGTGGGAACCGTAGCCGAACCGTTGTAGGTAAAGGTCACTGCCAATCCGCTCGGAGTGGTGGTGGCCGAAGCCGCTTTGGCCGAACCGTCGTACGTTTGGCTCAAGCTGCCCAAGGTTACGGTGGCACTGGCTTTGGTCACGGTCAAAGTCGCGCTGTTGGTCACCGTTCCCATGGCCCCGCTCACGATGACGCTATAGGTCGCCGCGTCGCTGGTGGTCACATTGGCCAAAGTCAGATTGCTGCTGGTCTGGCCGCTGATGGTCGAACCGTTCTTCAACCAGACATAACCATAAGGGGGTGTGCCGGAGGCAACGGTGCTGAACACCGCAGTATTGCCTGCAGAGACCGTGAGGTTCGACGGCCCGGTTGCACTTACCGGCACGGTGAGATTGGTGACTGCCCGGGGAACATTGCCCGAGAAGTTGAAATTGGCGGGAAAATTGGTGCCGGCGCCGACCAAATTGACGGTGATTTGATGGGTACTGCCATTGGCGTTGGTGCCGCCGTTGACGAAGCTACTGAGGTCGAAAGTCACCAGCTTGGGAACCGGGTTGGTGGAAGACCCCAGATTAATGTAGACCCCGTACATGTTCGAACTGGAGTTCATGAGAATCAGGTAGGGATAGCCGACGGCTTGTCCCATCCGCGTCGCAGCGCCACTCGCGGTATTGATCCGGTAAATATCGGTATTCGTGCTTGTATTACTGACGTAGAGATTGCCATCGTTCGCGAAGCGGATGTTCTGCCCGGAGGTGCCCAGGTTAAGCGGGGTGCCATAATTTCCGACCAAAGTGGAGTTGCCGGTGACGGGATTGATAGTGTACAGCTTGCTCGAGGTGGCACCAAACAGCGCTCCATCACTGGGCCGGAAGGCCAGTGATTCGATGCCACTTGTCACGTTGCCGATCCGGGTGATGGCGCCGTTGGTTTTATCGAACTTTATCAGGGCCGTGGTATTGGAGATGGCGTACAGGGTCCCGTTGGTGGGGCAGTAGGCGACGTCGTTGATAGTTGCGTTGCCAAAGGAGGAAATTTTAGTGAAGTTGCCGCTCAACAAATCAATGGTGCCAAAACGGTTGGTGGACTGGTTGTACTCGGCGGCGTAGACCACGTTGGTGCTTTGGGCCCGGACGGACATGGCCAGGCTGCCGGCCGCCAACAATGCACCGACTAAAGACAACATCCTTGATTCTTTCATAATCTTTTCCTTTTTGACCCCCCCAATTTCGCGCCGGGTTATCTCGCCAACTGATTCTTCCATGTGTGTATGTTATTTAACAGAAACGGGCCGAAACGTAATGAATTAGGGACGTATTGCGGGGTTTGAGGGGTGAATTGCACCCCCGGAGGGGCAGAATTCCTGGGCAAACTGAGGGAAAGTCAAGGCCGGACGGCCCAAGTCAGGAGATCACGGCCTAGGGCATCACGCCCAGTTGCCGCAGTTGTTCCCGATACCCCCGGGTGAGGGTCACGCGGGTGCCGTTGCGGAGCGAGACCATGTATTCGCCGTGAAACATGGGATGCAATTCCTTGACCGATTCGATGTTCACGATGGTCGACCGGCTGATGCGCACGAACCGGTCAGGAGGAAGCTTTTCCTCCAAGGCGGTCATGGTTTCACGAAACATGTGCGTTTCCTTGCCGACGTAGAGCTTCACATAGTTGTCCGCCGCCTCCGCCAGGTCGATGTCCGTCAGGCGCAGGAACAGAATCCGCCCGTCGGATTTGACGGCCAACCGCTCCGGATATTTGGAGCCGGCTTTCAGATCGTGCAACAACCCGTCCAACTTCTGCTGGATGTCACCGTTCTGATGGCTCTGCATTTGTTGGCGGGCCCGTTGCACCGCTGTTCGCAGGCGGGCCAGCTGGCAGGGTTTGACCAAATAATCCAGGGCGTGCGCTTCAAAAGCCTTCAAGGCAAAATCATCACGCCCGGTCACGAAGATGATGATGGGCATTCGGGGAAGCTTGATCTGGGCAAGCACTTCGAAGCCGTCCAATTCGGGCATTTGCACGTCGAGAAACACCAGGTCGGGCGCCAGCTGATTGATGGATTCGACGGCCTCGCGGCCACTGGCAGCCATGCCGACGATCTCAATATCCGGTTCAGAATGATGGAGCATGTCCCGCAACACGGCCAGCCCGGTTTGCTGGTCATCCACGAGTAAAGCGCGAATTTTCATTTCGTTGTTCAATGTTGCCAAACCGGCATTTTTGTCGTTCAAGTTTCAGATCCTGATAACGTGCTGTTCTGGCCTGAAAAATATGAGCAGTTGCCATGCCTTAGCCCCCTGTTTTCGCGGGTGATGTCCTGATTTGAGTTTCAACTTTTTTACCACCCCGGAAACCCCAAAAAACAAGGGCAAATCCCTTAAGATCGGAAAGAAATGACTCCCTGAAAGTGTGTCGTCACTCCCTTATTTTGGACACTCGGAGACGATTCCGTTGACAGTGTCACCGGCAACCTTGTTTGCCGGCAAAGCCCCTTTTCGCCCCGTCACTTCCAGTACGTCCAATCGACGTCGGGGAACAGGTTGTCACGGGATTCAATTTCGCGCAGCCACTTTTCGTCCGGGCTCGTGGCGGTGAGCTGGTCGTGCAGGGCGATGAAGCGGAGCAGGTGGTCCTTAACCCGGCGGCGGGCATAATCGGGGCTGGTGCCGGCACGCAAAATGAACGGCCAGTCGCTGGCCTGGGCGAGCAGCAATTCGCGCGCGGCCTGGCGCAAGGCGCGCGCCTTCAGGCCGGCCGCCTTCGGAAATTTTTGCGCGAGCCCGGTCATCCGCTCCTGGGCGATTTGCAGGTGCGGGTAGATCCATTCGTTCTTCTCGTTCAGCCATACGCGCCAGTACCCTTCCTCGCCCCAGCTCGAGGCGCAGGGCTGGACAATCTGATTGGTCGGATGCCGATGCAGGTATTCGCCGGGGGTGATGAGCGCGACGGTTTTCTGGTCGTAAAACAGTTTGCGCCCGAAATAGTCCAGAAACTCCGGTCCCTCATACCACCAATGGCCGAACAGTTCCGCGTCGTACGGTGCGACCACCAGCGGCGGACGGTCCAATAGACCGGTGAGCCGCCGGATTTGATTGATGCGTTCGTCCAGAAAATGTCCGGCGTGGCCCGCGGCGGTCTGCAACGCGGCGGCGTGCTCGTAGATCTGTTTGTCGCCGGTGCCGCCGGTGATGCGGTAATACTTGATACCAGTGAACCCGCGATTTTCCGGCGAGGGCAGATGCGGTTTGACATAGTCGAAATCAAGGTCGAAACCGACGTCGCGATAAAAATCGCGGTAACGCGTATCACCCGGATACCCCTCGTGCTGGCTCCAGACCTGCCGCGAGGAATCGAAGTCGCGGCCGAAAGCGGCGATGCCGTTGGGTGTGAAAACCGGCGCAAAGGTGCCAAAACGCGGACGCGGTTTGGCCTGCAATATGCCGTGCGAATCGAGCACAAACCAGCGGATGTTGGCTTCCTGCAAAAAACGTTCGATGCCGTCCACGTAGGCGCATTCCGGCAACCAGATGCCCCGCGGATCGCGTCCGAAGCAGGCGCGATAATGGTCGCGCGCGATAAGAACCTGGGCGCGGAGGGACGGCGGGTGGCCCGCCAGCAACGGCAACAAGGCATGGGTGGCGGCGGTGGTGATGATTTCAATCCGGCCTTCGTCCTGGAATTGTTTGAAGGCGTGGACCAAATTGCCGCCACAGGCGCGCCAGGTTTCCCGGATCAAACTGAACCGGTGATGGTACATCCACGCGAGTTCGCGGAAGGCGCGGTCCCAGTGGGTGCGGTGAATTTCCTTTTCGGCCAGTTCGATGAGGCCGTCCAGATGCCGCGTGTAACGGTCGCGCAGGAGCGGGTCCAGCAGCATGGCGCACAAGGGCGGCGAGAGCGAGAGGGTCAGCGGCGCATCCATGCCGTCGCGCCGCCAGCCGTCCAGGATTTGCAGCAAGGGGACGTACGTTTCGGTGACGGCTTCGAAGAGCCAGCTTTCCTCCAGGAATTTTTCATGTTCCGGGTGGCGCACAAACGGCAGGTGCGCGTGGAGGATGAGCGACAGATACCCCAGGGGCCAATGCAATTCGCTCATCAGTCAAATTTGTTGGAAATCCATTCCGCCACGGCCCGGGCCCGGGCGAAAACAACGACCCCCAACAGGAAAGGTATGAGGAGCAGGACACCATGCAGAACCTGGACCTTCTGGTGATGTACAAAACATTCGCCCACGTACAAAATCAGTTCCAACACGCTCAGGCCAACCAGCCCGGCGGCGGTGAAGCGAACAAACATCAAGGCTCCGCGTTCGGGCGCGTCCATGGATTCAAACATTTTCCGGCAACGGCGGTTTGAGCGCGGGGTCCTGTGGATGCATGCCGACGTCGCCGAGATATTCGGTCTCGCGGCTGAATTTCAACTCGGCCGCCCGCGCGTCCGTGCCGTCGGCGGAAACGGCGACGGCAGGCAGGTCATATTTCCCGTCCGGCAACGCGAAGCGGTAGCTGAACGAGCCGTCGGCGCGCAGTTTAATTTCATGTCCGCCGAGCGTGACCTTGGCGGTCGGCTCGGTGGCGCCGTAAACGATCAATTCGGCATTGACGTTGAACCAGAATCCTTTGGATTGTTCGCGGCCGCCGCCGAAGGGGCTGGAAAGGCTGGAAATGCCGAGGGACGAGATTTCCTGAGCGAGCCGGCGGCGGATGAGTTCGGTGATTTCGAGCGAACCCATCCAGACGCGGCGGACGTCGTCAATGTTGACGACCTCGGCCAACGCCTGCTCCTGCTGCGACGTCCAGGTCGACACGGGCGTGCCATTGGCGCGCGGCAATCCCGGATGGCCCTGGCGGCGGAGTTCTTCGAGCGCCTGCGCCAGCGGCAGGCTTTCCCGCACTGCGGATTTGATGATTTCAATCAGCTTGGCAAAAGGGAATTCAAAGGGAATCGTGGCGAATTCGACATCGCCTTCCGTGGCGGCAGCGTCGGGCGGTGTGACGGTCGCGCTGGAAACGGCAATCAGCGTCCAGCGCCCGAGCGGCGAATAGTAGCCGAGTTCGGCGGCATAGGAATCGCCGGAGCGTTCGACATGGGCAAACCAGTGGCGCGATTCGGGGTGAACGTGGATTTCGCAAACTGGATGACCTTCGATCCGGCCGGCGTATATCCGCAGGATGAGATGGCCGTCGGAGGATTTGGAATTGAGCTTCGACTGCTGCTCGCGGGTCAGGTCCCAATGCGCATAAAGCCAGTGCGGATCGCGTGCGGTCAAAAACAGCCGTTGGGTGCCATAGGCTTCGGGCAGTTCGGTTTCCGCCGTCGCGAAATGTTGTGATGGCGGCACGGGACCGAGCGCGAATTTCCGGCCGGGACCGCTGGCGGGTGAGGGCGCGGACTGGTCACCTTCGAGCAGGAGCGGCGGGACTTCAATCTTCCGGCGGCGGGCGACGGCGGTCTTGGGTTTGGCGGGGCGTTTGGCCTTCACCGACGTTTCAATTTCGGAAGTGGTTTCCTTGGGTGCCGGTTTGGCGGTCTGGCGCGGGCGTACCGCCCGGGTCTTTGTTTTCTTTTCGGCGGGTGCTGATTTTATTCTCATAACCGCAGATCCCTGTTTTGTGGCAGTGACTTCACTGCCGAGAAGAAGATTACGCCGGAATTTGCCGGGCGCAATGGGAAATTTCGGGCGATTTTGGCCGCGTTTGGCCGGATTTTCCAGGTGAGACGGTGGATAACTTTTGTAAAAGCGCTTGCCAGCGGGCGGATAACCATGTTAAATCAACATTTATGGCAGGGAAGAACGGGTCCCAACCCAAGCACTCGTCAGTCACGATTTTTGTCGTGGACGATGAACCAATGTTGCTGGAAATGGCGGTGATGATTCTGGAACCGCTGCATTTCCGTGTACGGACATTTCGTGATCCGCAAACGGCGCTGGCAGAGTACTCCGCGGCCAAGCCGCGCCCTGCCCTGGTCGTGACCGATTACGCGATGCACACGATGAGCGGCATGGATTTGATTCGCGAATGCCGGCGCATTCATCCGGAGCAAAAGATCATCCTGCTGAGCGGCACCGTGGATGAAAGCGTTTACGCCAATGCCCCGGCCAAGCCGGACCGCTTCCTGGCCAAGCCGTATCAGGTCAGCGACTTTGTTACCCTCGTCCAATCACTCGCGACAAGTTAGGGCCGGGCACAAACCCGGCCAATCGGCCGGTGACGTAAGGAGCAGGACGAATTTATTGTGAAGAAACTATTTCTTAGCGTCGTCATTGCGCTGGTGGTTTTGATGGTCATTGCCGCCATCCTGGTGGGTTTCTTCCTGGGCCCCATTGTCAAGGCGGGCATGGAGACGGTCGGTCCGAAGCTCACCGGGGTTTCCATCAAGGTGGACGCGGTAAATTTGTTATTGTTGAGCGGCTCGGCCAAAATCAAGGGTCTCGTGGTCGGCAATCCGGAAGGTTACAAGGCGCCCCAGGCCATCAGCGTCGGTTCCGCCGCCGTGGGGGTGAATCCGTTTTCGGTCCTGTCGGACAAAATCGTCATCCACTCGGTGCATGTGGAAGCGCCGGAAATCACCTTTGAAGGCAATCCGTTCAGCGGGAACAATCTCAGCACCATCATGAAAAACGTCAATTCCGCCGCCAAGAGCGGCGGGCCCGCGGCTACGAACGCCGCCTCCAAGACGGGCGCCAAACCCGCCAGGAAACTTGAAGTGGACGACTTTTTGATCACGGGTGCCAAGGTCAATTTCAACGGCACCACCCTGACGCTACCAAATATTCATCTGACCAACCTGGGCACGGGGAGTGACGGCATTACCGCGGCGGATTTAACGCGGCGCGTGCTGGAAGCCATTACCACCACCACCATCAAGACCGTCGCCAGCTCCGCCACCGACGTCGGCAAAAGCGCCGAGAAAGTGGGCAAGGACCTGGGAAAATCGCTGGGCTCCAACGCGAGTGGTTTTCCCAAGAGCCTCGGCGGCCTGTTCAAGAAGTCGACGAATTGACGAATTCATTGCCGGGCCCTCGTTTTTAGATTGCAAGCCCGGTCGTCTGCTCTTAAACTTTCGTTGAAGCCCGTTAGTTAAGGTTATGTTTTTTGGCGTTGACTACTATCCTGAGCAGTGGGTCTTTCCTTATGCCGGCACCGCCGACAGCCCCGAGGGTGCTTGGGAACGCGATGCGGAATTGATGGCCAAGGCCGGCTTCAATGTGGTTCGCATCGGCGAATTTTCCTGGGGTATCTGCGAACCCGAAGAAGGCAAATACGATTTCCTTTGGCTGCGCCGGGTCATGGACATCATGGCGGCGCACAACATCAAGGTCATCCTCGGCACCCCCACCGCCGCCCCGCCCCTCTGGCTGGCTAAAAAGCACCCGGAAATTCTGCCGCTCGACGAGCACGGTCTGGTCAAACACGAAGGCACACGCCATGCCGTTTGCTTCAACAACGACATTTATTGGAACATCTCCAAACGCCTGGTTGAAAACATGGCCCAGGCGCTCGGTGATCATCCCCAGTTGATTGCGTGGCAGATTGATAGCGGCCTGGGCGCCCATCAAACCGAGTGGTCGTTCAATGAAGATTCGCGCCTGGAATGGCAAAACTGGCTCAAGTTGAAATATGAAACCGTCGAGCGCCTCAATGACCAGTTGGGCTTGCGCCATTGGGGGCAGATTGTCTCCTCCTTCGACGAAGTGCCGATGCCCATGCGTGCGCCGACCACGCACAATCCGGCGTTGTTGCTGGACTGGAACCGTTTTTGCAGCGACGCCATCATCGCCTTCGCCCGGATGCAGGCCGAGGTCCTGCGTGAAATCTGCCCCGGCCATCCCGTCACCGTCAACTTGCGCGCGCTGCTCCGGAAGTTCGACCATTTCGACATGGCGAACGTCGTGGATTTTATTTCCGTCGAAAGCAACGCGGCCATCAAAGCCAAATCCGCCGAGCTGGCTTGCGACATCGACATGCTCCGCTCGTTAAAAAAGTCGGAAATCCGGACTCCGGACGGCGAGGTGGGTTTCTGGGTGATCGAACAAAAGGCCGGCCAGGTTAACTGGCAGGACGTGAACTCACTCGTCCGGCCCGGCATCATCCGGTTGTTCACCTACCAGCTCATCTCGCGAGGCGCGTGCGGTGTGCTTTATTACCGCTGGCGGCAGTCGCGCATCGGCAGCGAAAAATTTTATGGCGCGGTGCTGCCACACCACCTCGACGGCAACAACCGCGTCTTCAAGGAAATCAGCCAGATCGGTGAGGAACTCAAATTGCTTAGTCCTGTTCTCCAGGACACCAGGGTTGTGGCGGATGCCTGCATTCTTTATTCGCACGACAACGACTGGATGCTCCAGCAGCCAAACCAGCCGAGCAAATATTTCAACCTCCGCGAACACATTCAACTCATTTACAACGCGTTGCACGACCGTAACATCCCGGTGGATTTTGCGCGTCCCTCGGAGGATTTGTCGCCATATAAAATTGTTTTCGCACCGTCGCTGCACCTGCTCAGCGCCGGTGAGGCCGACCGGCTAAAACTTTACGTCCAGAACGGCGGCACCCTCGTCGGTACCTTCAACACCGGCTTGGTGAATGAACATGGCATTGTACCCGACACCGGTTATCCGAACGACCTGACGGATTTGTTCGGGCTGGAAGTTTTGGAGTTCGACCCGCTGCCGCCGAGCGAGGAAAATCACCTCACCTTCAAGGGCGCATTCCCGACCAGTCATTTGCATCCTGCGCGTCTGTGGTGCGACGTCATTGAGCCGAAGGGTTGCCAGATCCTGGCGACCTACGCGAAGGATTTCTATGCCGGCCGGCCGGCCGTCACGATGAACACTTTTGGCCTGGGCAAGGCCATTTACCTCGGCACGCTGAGCCACCAGCATTTTTACCACGACCTGGTTTCGTGGCTGCGCCAGATGGTCGGGTTGCAACCCCTGCTCAAGGTGCCTGAAAACGTGGAAGTCAGCATGCGGCAGAAGGAAGGCACGCGCGTCTACTTTTTGATCAACCACCAGAATTCACCCGTGCGCATCCAGTTTTACAAGCCCATGCACGATTTTCTCACGGGTAATACCTTCTCCGGCAATTACGACCTTCCGCCGCACGGCGTGCTCGTGCTTGACGAACATCCCGAACACAAAATCTCTGGCGCGAACGCCTGATTTGCGGTTTGTTTGCGGCAGTGAATTTTTCCGAAGCCACCCTTGCCAGCCTGGCGTTGTTGAGCCTCGCGCTGCTGTGCTGGCAATGGCTCGCTGCCTGGCGGTTTCCCCTGCATCGCCGGATTTCCGATCTTTCCTTTGCCCCGGCCATCAGCCTGCTCAAACCGCTCAAAGGTTGTGATGCCACCACCGTTGAATCGCTCCAAAGCTGGTTCAATCAGGACTATGCCGGCCAGACACAAATACTCTTTGGTGTCGCTGATGCCCGGGATCCGGTCTGCCAGACGGTCCGTGAACTTATTGATAAAAACCCCGGCCGGGATGCGCAACTGGTTGTCGGTGCCGGATCCCCGGGCGCCAACGGCAAGGTCTCCACGCTGATCCAGCTGGAACGGCTGGCGGAGCATGAATTGATTCTCGCCAGTGACGCCGATGTGCGGGTGCCGCCGGATTTTCTGGCCAACGTCGTTGCCCCGCTGCGCGATCCCCGGACCGGCCTGGTGAATTGTTTTTATCGGCTGGCCAATCCGGCCACCCTCGCCATGTATTCCGAGGCGCTCGCCGTCAATGCCGATTTTTGGAGCCAGGTGCTGCAGGCCGCCACCCTCCGACCGCCTGATTTCGCCCTCGGTGCCGTCATGCTCACCCGGCGCAAATTGCTGGCGGAAATCGGCGGTTTCACCGCCCTGGTGGATTGCCTGGCGGACGATTACCAGCTCGGCCGGCGCATTGTGCAAAACGGCCATCGGATCGCGCTCTGCCCGGTGGTGGTGGAATGCTGGGACTCGCCGATGAACTGGAGCGACGTCTGGAAGCATCAGCTTCGCTGGGCGCGAACCATCCGGGTTTCCCGGCCGGTGCCGTATTTTTTCAGCATCCTGTCCAACGCCACCCTCTGGCCGCTGCTGTGCCTGATGGCATCGCCGGTTCTGTCAAAAACATTTTACCTTCCGCTTTTCGCCGCCGTGTGTGGGTTGATTCGGATCGCCCTCGCGCAAAATCTCCAGCGCCGGTTTGTGCCGCGGCCGGACCGCCGGGCTCCGTCGTGGCTGGTGCCGGTGAAGGATTTGCTGCAGGTGGCGGTCTGGCTGGGCGCGTTTCTGGGAAACACCGTCGAATGGCGGGGAGAGAAGATGCGTCTGCGCCGGGACGGAACGTTGGTGGCTGAAAAGTAGCCCGCGACCTCGGCTCGCCTTCGTTCTCCGCTGCAAAAAGGCTGGCTTGCCGGGCCGTAGTTGGGAGCGGTTGAGGAATGTTTTGTGTCGTTTGCCCGTCTTCGTTCTACTTCGACGCGGCAGTCTTCGCTCTTCGCTACGCTCCGAACGAAGACTGGTGGGCGCTGAGGGATTCGAACCCCCGACCTACTCGGTGTAAACGAGACGCGCTAGCCACTGCGCCAAGCGCCCAGAAGGTGGGTTACCCTATCCCATGCTTCTCTGGGTGACAACGGAGTTTTTTGCCATCCAACCCCGCTGGTTTTCAGGAATTTATTCCCGGGGCGGGGCCGGCCCGGCTAAAACCGGAGGCCGCAAGGCCACCAATTGCTTGTTTTTCGCAACTATTGAAAATTCTTTGAAAGATTCTGAATTCGCAAACGTATTGAGGTAAAGCGGCAGTGTGGCAGCGGCCGATATAGCGGTTTCATTTGAAATAATCGAGAAACTGCACAGGTGGCGATTTTTTATACCAGCTCCGATCCTGGGGATCTGGGGACATGGGGTTCAAGGGATATAGGGACAAAGGGAACAAGGACGGAGCTGGTATTTATAAAAAAAATAAAAAAGCAATAAGCAGAATTTCAAAAAGCGAGGCGTGACAAGTCGGAAATGTCACGCCCCTGTAAATCCGCCTGTCCGGCAATAAAACCCATGACCTCCCAGGTACGAGAACAATGGCAGCAGGTGGAAGAGCAGGCACATATTCAATCCAGTGCCCTGGAAGGCGCTGCCAACAGCATCATTTTGACGGACAAAGCAGGGAAAATTCTTTTCGCCAACAAGGCTTTTTGCGCAATGACGGGTTACGTTCCGGAGGAAGTCCTGGGTAAAACGCCTAATTTTCTCAATTCGGGCGAACACGATGCCGGTTTTTTCGAAAAACTCTGGAAGACCATTTTGGCGGGCGGCGTCTGGCAGGGCGAATTAATCAACCGGCGCAAAAATGGAACTTTGTACAACGAGGAAATGACGATCACTCCGATCCGGGAGAGCAATGGGGAAATCACCCATTTTATCGCGGTAAAGGAAGACATTACCCAGCGAAACAAACTCAGGGAACGATTGAGTCACGTGAAAAAAATGGAGGCGATCGGTCAATTGGCCGGTGGTGTTGCCCATGATTTCAACAATCTCCTCACCGTCATTCACGGCAATGTTGAATTGGTGCTGATGGATGAAAGCCAGCTTAAGGACCAGAACCGCCAGTGTCTTAAACAAGTGACCGAAGCCACCGAGCGCGCCGGGAATTTAACCCGCCAATTGCTCGCGTTTGGCAGGAAGCAGGACATTCAATTTAAACCTCTTAACCTGAACGACGTCATCGGCAATTTTACCAAAATGCTCAAAAGAGTCATTGGCGAACATATCACTTTGCAATGTAGCTATGCCCAGGACCTGTTCCCCGTCAATGCCGACGTCGGCATGATCGAGCAAATACTCATCAATTTGATCGTCAATGCCCGTGACGCCATGCCCGAAGGCGGTTTTATTGCCGTTACCACGGAGGCCGTTTCGGTGGATGGTGCCTATGTCGAGACCCATCCTGAAGCGCAATCCGGTGAATATGCCTGCATCACGGTGGCCGATACCGGGATGGGCATCTACCCGGAGTATTTGCCCCGGATTTTCGAGCCGTTCTTCACCACCAAGGAAGTTGGCAAAGGCACCGGGCTCGGCCTGGCCACCGTCTATGGCATCGTCAAACAGCACAAAGGCTGGGTTGAGGTGTCCAGTCAATTGGGTAGTGGGACCATCTTCAAAATTTTTCTGCCGGCGGGGATTTCTGGAGGAGTGATCCATTCCCTGCCGCAAACGAAGGCAAAGCCGGCCGGCGGGAATGAAAAAATACTGTTGGTCGAGGACGATGCCGATGTCCGGATGGTTGCCCGCGACGTTTTGGAAGTCTCCGGTTACCATGTCTGGGACGCGGCCAACGGTTTGGAAGCCCTGAAAGTATGGAAGGCCAATGCGCTGGAAATTGATTTATTGCTGACCGATGTCATCCTGCCCGGCGGATTGAATGGCCGGGAATTGGCCGACCGGTTATGCCGGGAACGACCGGGCCTCAAAGTGATCCTGATGAGCGGTTATAGTCCCGAGCGGCTGGGGAAAATTCAAAGCCACAGCCGTCTTTTGCACAAACCATTTTCCCTGGAGAACCTCACCGAAACTGTGCGGACCTGTCTGGATGCGGTGCGGCTGGCGGATTGAAATTTCCGGAATACTGCCGGTCCGGTTCTTTATTGCCGGCGACATTGGTCGGGCCGGGGCCGGGGCTCAATCTTTTTCCAGCACTTTCCGAACTTCCAGCAAGGCGTGGTGCATCTCCGCCGCTGAGGCATAACGTTGGGTGGGATCCGGCTGGCAAGCTTTAAGAATGACGGTGTTCAACGGCAGGAAATCCACCGGGTCTCCGCCTTCCACCAGGGTCGTGGCAATTTCCGGGAAATACGCCGTATTGCGGCCGGTGCTGAGGACGTAAAGCACCATGCCCAGGGCGTAAATGTCCGCTTGTGGTGTGCCCGGCCGTTCCGGTGGTGGCGGCATGTAGCCGGGCGTGCCCACCAGCGTCCGCTCCTGGTCGGGAGGCCGGATATCGGTGATCAATCCCATGTCCGCCAGTTTGGGCTGGCCGTTGACGAAGATGATGTTCTGGGGCTTGATGTCCCGGTGCGTGAGCCCCTGGCGATGGAGAAACTCAAGGGCATCACTCAGGGCCAGGCCGATCCGCACACATTCCCGCACCGGCAGCCTGCGCCGATGAGAACGGGAGCGTTCACTCACCAGATCGCGCGGTTTGTAGGTGGAAGGCTCCTGCTCCCATCCCGGCTCCAGCGGATCCCCCAATTCCATCACATAATAAAAACAGCCCGCTTGTTTCTCGCTCACGAATTCCACCCGCAACAAACCGGGATGCCCGTCGGAAACGGGCTGATATTTTTTGATGCCGCTGAATTCACGTTCGTAGGGGTCGGTATTCTGGTCGAAATTTGCCAGGTAAACCACTTTGAGTGCCCGCCATTGTCCGGCAGTGTTCCGCGCCAGCCAGACTTTGCCATAAGCGCCCTCGCCAAAAGGCGGGTTGAACAATTCGTAATTGGGCGTGTCCGGCAAGACCTCGACCGGAGCGGTGGGACGGGGAAATGACAGGGAAACCGAAACCGCTCTTTTTTCGAGCGCGGGCCGAAGTTTTATGGCCAGCGCCCAAGCCAGGGCACAGGGTATCTGGCCGCCGGCTATCACCAGCCAGGGAAACCAATAGTTGGTAAAATAACTCCCGGAAACCGCTCCGGCCGCCACCAACACGGCTACTCCCGATGCCACCCCACAAGCTGCCGCCAGCCGCAGCCGGCACAGTCCGCCGCCCAATAGAAACCCGGACGTTATCAGCGTCAGCACCTCCACCCACGCCGCTGGCCGACGCAACCAGTCGCCATTCATCAGGTTCAAGAAAGAAGTGAGCAGGATTTCCACGCCTCCGGTGGCCTCTCTCGTCCAGAGTGTGTACGGAGTGTTAAATTTATCGGCTTCCGTATCGGGCACGGACGTTTTTGGCGCCGTGCCGATGAACACAATCCGGCCCCGGAAATAATTTGTGGGCCGGTCCAGCGCGAACCGGTAACTCAATCTGGTTGCCGCGCCATCATGACCGTAGTACCGCACCCAGCGTTCCTGTGGGTTTTCGCTCAAGGCCGCCCCGGCCAGCCGCGCGGCGGTCCAGGGCAGACTGGGATGTGGTCCCGGGGATGGAAACGGCCAATGTCGGCGCACGGTCGGTTCGGGGTCGAGGCAGGCGACGCCCCAATTGGTCCCGGCAGCGTCGAGAAACGGTTCGGATGGCAGTGTGGGCTGCACTCCCTCCAGCGTCGAATAGATAACCTGCGCCTGCTCGGCCCCCAACACGATGTGTTGTTGCCGGCGCATGGCTTCAGCCAGAGCTTCGTCGGTTGTGGGATCGTTGGCTTGCAGAAAGAAAGAGTCGAACACCACGAGGGCGCACCCGTCATCCGCCAGCCGGTTCAACAACCGGGTGTGCAGTCCCCGGTCCCATGGCCGGCCGCGGACCTGGTGAAACTGATCGAACGCCTCGTTGTCCATGAGGATCAGGGTCACCCGGTTGGTGACGGCGCGCGTGCCGAAGCGGAACAAATAATCGTAACTGGCGTTCACCCAGGGTTCACCCAGCGGCATCTGCCACAACAGGAGGCCGCAAAGCACCGCCAGCACCGCGCCCAGTGCGGATTTTAAGAACCCAGGTTGTCCGATGGCTTTGACCTTCACCGCAGGTTGAGTTTAGAAAAATACCGGAGAAAAATCAGTGATTTTTCGCGCCGTGGGCGGAAAAAGGGAAAGCCAAAGGGGTGAAATTTCCGGGCGATTCGGTCCATCCTTTTGCCAATTGGCCTGAAATCTTTGAAAGATTGGCTCGGTTGTTGCGTATTGCCGGTAGTTCGCCTGAGTGCGGCGAAAAACAACTGCTGTGTAGTTTCCAGAGGGGCTGTCGGGGGTGGGAGAACGACAGCAAATAACCATCAAAACCTATGAATAAACAAATCCCATATATCATCAAGGTAGCAGTAGTAATAGCAGCATTACTTATTTTAAACGACGCTTCTTATGCTCAAACTGTAACCGACCCGCTTCTGGCCGATTCGGTTGATCAATCCGTATTTCCCCAGATAACGGCCCAGCCGGTAGATCAGACCGTTCCCATCGGATCGAGTGTCACGTTGTCGGTGCAGGCGAATAATGCGGACGGCTATCAATGGTTGCGCAACGGGCTTTCTCTTGATGGGCAAACCAGCAGCAGTCTCAGCATTGCCAATGCGGGAATCAACGACGTAGGTCTTTACTCGTGCAGTGTATTCAATGGTGCTGAGTCCGTGCCAACCCGCGCTGCCAATGTTTGTGTTTACACAGCTGGTTCCAGCGATGTCGTAACCAAATCAAGCGTCGGAGCGGCCGGCTTGAAAGTTGTCCAAGCCGCCGTGCCGGGTGGTGGTGGCTCCATCACTGTGTACGGCACTCCTTTACTCAGCAACGGTTCATCGGGGGGGTGCCCGGGAAAATATGCGGGATACGTCATCTATTCCAAGCCGGCTTCCCAAGGTTGGGGATGGACGCCTACCGGCACGGTGCATACGGTTACCGATACAAATCGGACTGATACCAAAGTCCAATACGTCGGGTATTATGGGGATACCGGATGCAATCAAACCACCGTTTCAATCCACAATCCCACCTACAGCCCGGTTTATCAGTTCGTGATCTTTTTTACCAATAATGTACCGACGAATGCCTATCCCATGGTCCTGCTGAGCGGGTTTAATCCTTAGTTTGCATTTTGAAAAACGAGAACGAGAATATCCCCAGAAACAGGGCTGAACTTTGTTCAGTCCTGTTCTCTTAAAAATTTAATCGCAGACTCAGGGCCAGGGTGCGCGAGCGGGGAAGTTCGTTGTAAAGGTTAAGCGGGCTTAGATTGTAATTTTGATCCGTGACGTTAAGCAGGCCGAGTGTCAATTCGGCTTTTCGATGCGGAGTACGGTAACCGACAAATGCATTGAGCTGCCAGAAGTGATCACCCGGCTCGCTGGGATTGTAGCCACTGTTGCTTTGGCCATACCAGTGGGCTTCCGGTTGGGCAAAGAAACCGCAGGGATGATTGTAAACCACGAGCAAATCCACCTGATTAAGAATACTCTCCAAACGTTGCCTGGGTTGAAAATTATTAAAGAAAATACCATTCGGCACAGCCACGAAGTTTTCATTCAAAACCGCCTCGCTCACTTGATATCGCGCGGTAAACGCCCATCGTTTGCCCACCAACTGGCTGGCCGTGAACAGGAGCGATTCCTCCCGATAATTCAGATCCTCACGCAGTCCGGACAAAGTAAGAGAAGGTATACTTGGATCATAAAAAAAAGTTCCCACTGTCTGCCCAACATCGGAATACAACAGGTTGCCGGAAACCCCGAGATAGGTTCCTGTGGAAAACTTCTGTTCCAGTGAGAATCCATACGTTTCGAAATTCGCCCCGGGAACCGGTCCAACCACCGATTCCGGAATGATGCTCCGATAGGATTGGATGAAGCCCGCCACCTGGGAAGGCTCCAGTTGATAGCTTTGGTCCAGGCTCGCGCCGCTCAATGAGCGCGTATAGGCGAAACGGAAGGTGGTGCCATCCATCGGCGTCCAGAGGAGGCCGGCCTTTGGAGAAACCTGGTCCTCGGTCTTGGTGTTTCCGGAAATAGGGGCGCTCCAAATATTTTCCGGAAAACTCAACCGGTCATAGGCCACCCCCCCAATCAATTGCAGGGGATCAAGGATTTGCCATTGATGATAGCCATACACGGAAATATGGTTAAACTGTGTAGTGAACTGTTGGTCTGCGGCATTAGCCGGCGGAGGTGGAAATATGGTAACGAAACCAGCTTGTCCGGTTTGGAGGTTGTGAGTGTCGAAATCACCGTACTGAATTCGCGTGCCCAAGATGGTATTATGCTCGGGTGTCTGCCAGATTTGTTGCAGCTCCCCTGAATAAATCGTCAAATCGCTATGATATTGTTGTTGCAACGCAACGCCCTGCACTGCGGTTATCGTTCCACCGGGTTCGACCGCAAGCAGGGTTGGCCCGGTCGGATTGGTTACCGCAAGCGAGTCTTCCAGCCGTGCTGCGAAAAACAGCGTGTGAACACCGGGGCTCCAGTCATGATGATATCCCAATCCGACGATCGGGTTTTGATCTTCACTCACGCGCGCGCCCGGGTTGGCATTGGTCGGGTCGTAATATTGGAACAAATCTCCACTGGTTGCGTGGTACTGTTTGACCTGCAAATAAACGGTGTCCTGAGGTGTAAATTGATATTTGAGGGTCGCCGACAGTTGCCGCTGTTCGACATCATTGTTCACCTGCTGGCCAGGATCGGTACGGTAGAATCCCTCCACGTCATAGCCGAAGTTTTCATAAACGCCGAACTGGGCACCCGATTCCGTCCAGGCCCCGCGACTCAGATATTCCGTGCTAGAAACGACCCCTAGCCGGTTGCGCTCGAAGAGGGGGGAGTATTCCTGTTGGGAAATGGTGGGTGACATCGTGCCGGCGCTTACCGGGGACAGCAAATTTGCCAGTAGATATTCGTTCATTGCCGGAGTCTCATAACGGAGATTGATCAGGTTCGGATCCTGGAGCCCGTTGTAACTGTTCGCCAGGAACAGGTGCGCCGAATAATTCGCGTAATCGTAGTTCACTGCGCGGGAAGCCTCACGCACGGCCACATCTTCCATACCATTATCCTGGTACATTGCCGCCAGGTTGGCGCTGCGCACAGCCTGGTCCTGGTCCAGCAGCAGTTGCGAGCGATAAACACTCCGGTTGTCATTCAAGGCCTGCGACTTTTCCAGGTCCCGGATGGCGTCGTTGATCCGGTTGTCCTCCTGATTCATCAGGGCGGAATACAGCCACGGCGTCGGGTCTTTGGAGTCCAGTCGCTTTGCGAGTTGAAACTCTTTGGTTGCGTGCGGGTAATCGCCGGCATTGGCATAAGCTTTACCCAGATAGCTGCGCAATTCGGCGCGCTGCGGTTCGAGCGCGGCGGCCATCAGCAGGTCTTCGCATCCGCCCTTGGTGTCGCCGCGGTGGATGCGACAAAGGCCACGCCCCAGCCACGCGTTGCCTAGTGCGGAGTCCACCGCGAGCGCCTGGTCGAACCAGCCGATGGCTTCGCGGGTGCGATTTTGCGCCGCGAGCAGAAATCCTTTCAAGGCGAGCGCCTGGGCGTTGCGCGGTGCCAACGCCAGGCTTTTGTCCAGGGCCTCGAGCGCGCGGCCGGCATGGCCGAAACTGAATTCCAGTTCCGCCACACGTTCCCAGGCAAAGCCGAAATCCGGCGAGTTGGTTGCCGCCCGCCAGGCAGAAGCCAGCGCGGCCGGCAAGGAAACTCCTGGGAGCGCGCGCGATTGCTGGTAGTAGGAATCCGCCAGGAATTCCGTCGCCAGTTGCGGCCGGATCGCCGCCGGGTCCGGCTGCCGTTTCACAGCGGCGATGAGCCGGCGCAGGGCCAGGGCAACCCGTTGCGGTTGATCAGGAGCATGGCCGGCGGACAGCGGAGCCAGTACCGCTTCGGCGGGTTCAACCTGACCAACTGCCAGCAGCAGGCCGGCATAATAAACCCGTTCGGCATCCGAGCCGGGTTGCCGTCCGGCCGGATATTTGGCCAATGCTGCCAACAGATCGCCCGAGCGATAGGCCGAGAGTGATTCACCCAGAATCTTTTGCTCTTCCGAAGTGAGCGACAAATCCGCCGGATCCATCACCGCCGGATAGTAAAAGCACCATTGCAGGACGTTGTTGGCGATGAAACCGGCCGTGCGGACGGGCGCCTTGCCCGGCTCGACGACCGCCTGCTGGCCGTTGGTCAGCAGGAGCGCGCCTTGTTCATTGCCGAAGCGGACCTTGCCGTCAATCACGGACAAGGTGGTATCGCCTGGTTCATCCGCGGCCAGGGCGAATTCCGTGCCCTCTACTCCGGCGACGGCGCCGCGGGTGATAATCCGGATGCGCCCGGGTTCATCCCGATGGAAAAACGAAACGATGCCCCGGACCAGATGCAGTCCACATTGCGCACCGGATGATTCCGGCGGCGACACTTCGAGTTCCGTCAGAGCGCCGAAAGACACGACACTGCGATCGGACCAAAGGAGGGCCAGCCGGCTGTTGGCGCCGGTGCGCAACCGATCGAAGGGGTGCAGGATCTGATTGGTTTGGGCCGGCGCCCAGGCGGTGGTATCAGCGGGAGCGACCTCGGCCGTGCCTTGAAGCTCCACGATCCGGATTTCGTTCGTGATAACGTTGTTACCGATCAACTGCGCATCGGACACCCCGGCGCAAGCCAAGACCCCCAAAGTAATTGCGGTTGTCAAAAGACCGCGCCCGGCTTTAGGAAACAAATTCAAGCGTTTAATCCCTCTACCCATCCGACTGGTAAACAATGAGAATACAAGCATATAACACCTCATTTCTCAACAATTTTTGCTAAGAATGTGTATTTTATTGCCAACCGTGGTTTAAGGTCACATTACTTGTTTAATGGCCGAGCCAATGGATGAACTGATACCGACACGCGCGACGCTGATTCAGCGCCTCAAAGACTGGCAGGATCAGTCCAGCTGGCAGGATTTTTTTGACACCTACTGGAAGCTCATTTATGGCGTTGCCATGAAGGGTGGGCTGACCGGGGCCGAAGCGCAGGATGTGGTGCAGGAAACGATGATCTCGGTTGCCAAGCACATGCCCACCTTCAAATATGATCCGGCGGTGGGTTCCTTCAAGACCTGGCTGCTGAATATGACCCGCTGGCGCATCACCGACCAACTCCGCAAGCGCGGGCCACTCGCCGCCGGCCAATCGGTTGCCGATGACACCGCCACTGGCACCCGGACAGTGGACAAAGTGGTCGATCCGGCCGGCCGGGACCTGGATGCGCTGTGGGACGCGGAATGGGAAAAAAACCTGCTGGATGCCGCCCTGGCCAAAGTCAAACGCCGGTTGGACCCGCAGAAATATCAAATCTTCGATTTGTATGTGAACAAAGAGTGGGCGCCCGAAAAAGTTGCCGCCACCTTCGGCATTTCCATTGATCAGGTTTACCTGGCCAAACACCGGACAACGGAAATGATCAAAGAAGAAGTGAAAAAGTTGGAACAAAAAGTAACCTGATCGGTTGACTTCTGCCGGTCTGCCCGGTTAATCCCGAGTGCCTTCAGGCGAACCGGCAGTATTCAAAGTCCGCATGCCCGACAGACGCCTGCGGCCGGGAGTGGAACGCGTACACGCCGAGTTTGGCTCCCATCCACGTTCCCCGATGCGCCGGAAAGACGTGGGGAATGGGCATGAACTGTCCGTCGGTTGCAAAATGGAAGGTGCAGACACCGCCTTCCCTGACTTCCACACGCAGCTTGACCGCGCCGGGCATGCCGTCACGCACAAACTTTTGAACGCCATCCACGTGCAACGCGAGCTGATTGCCCGTGTCGTTCCGCTGCAGCGCCAGGGTGGCGCGGGACTGGCCCATTACTACCAGGCCCGCCTCCGCACCCGGCTGGCCCGGTGAAAATTCCAGCAGCGTTTCAAACGTGAAGGAACGCGCCGGAAACTTCTGCAGTAACAAATTCGGCAGACGCGTCAGGTCTTCTGCCAGCGCCGGCTGCGAAAACAGCCGCAACCAGTTTTTTCGGGCGCTCAAGGAATACCAGGCTTCGTTGTGATTGGCCTGCCACTGCCATTGCAAACCCAACACGGGAGAATCGAATTCATCAGTTGTTTGAGGGATGGCGGTGTGGCCGGAGACAAGCTCGGAGGGCTTGGTGCATTGCAACACGGGTTCGCCGATGCCGTTGCCGTCCTGGTCAGTACCCATCAGGGGCCAGCCATCCCGCCATTGCGCCGGCTGCAAGTGCACCACCCGGCCATACACCCCGGCGTCCTGAAAATGCAGAAACCACCATTCGCCGTTCGGCGTGTCCACCAGCGCGCCCTGATGCGGGCCGTTGATGGCAGTGCTGCCCTGTTCGAGCACGATTTTGTCCTCGTACGGGCCGTAAATGTTTCGTGAACGCAGGGCCACCTGCCAGCCGGTTTCCACGCCGCCCGCGGGTGCCAGCAAGTAATACCAGCCGTCCTTTTTGAGGAATTTGGGCCCTTCCAAAATGGGGTGCCGCTTCGGATCATGAAAGACAACCTGGCCTTCACCTGACAACCGTAAACCGTCCGGCGCCATCGGGCGCACGTGCAACCGGTCCCGGATGCCGGCGCGGGAATTGGCATACGCGTGGACCAGATATGCCCTGCCATCGTCGTCCCAAAACGGGCACGGATCAATCAAGCCCTTCCCTGCCTGCACCAGATGGAGCCCGGACCATTTTCCGGCCGGGTCATCCGCCGTGGTGACATAAATGCCTTCATCCGGCGTTGCGGCAAAGATCCAGAATTTCCCGGCGTGAAAACGCAGGCTCGGCGCCCAGATGCCGCAACCGGGTTGCACCTCGGCGTAACGCGGATGCGGCAGGTTTTTGACCGCGTGATTGATGAGTTTCCAGTTCACCAGGTCCTTCGAGTGCAGAATTGGCAGACCCGGGGTGCAGTTGAAGCTGGACGCGGTCATGAAAAAATCATTGCCGTGACGGATGACATCCAGGTCCGAGTAATCCGCATAAATGATCGGGTTGCGAAACGTGCCATCGCCCTGGTCCGGTATCCACGGGTAAGCGACATTTGCCCGGCCGGCAGCGGTCGGGGAGGATGAAGATGCGGACGCGGAGGACATGGTGGGTCAGGCCGTTGGTTTGATTTTAGGGATAAGCAGTTGGATTAAAATCAGTGAAAGGACGTACATGCCCGAGATGTAAACGAAAGCCAGGACGTAGCTTCCGGTCATTTGATGGATATCGGCGGCCTTTTTGTTGACAAATCCGCCGGCAAAGTAAGCGACAAATCCGCCCAATCCGACCACCGAGCTGATGGTCTCTTTCGGCATCGTGTCGGAGACCAGGCTGAACAGGTTGGCCGACCAGCCCTGATGGGCCGAGCCGGCAATGCCGACAATCAGCACCGCCAGCCACACGCTTCCGGCGTACGACGCCAAAGACACCGGTACCACGGCCAGCGCACACACGAGCATCGTGAACTTGCGCGCGGCGTTGAGGCTCCAGCCGCGATCGATCAGTTTCTTGGCCAGCCAGCCACCTGCCACACTGCCCACCATGGCAATCGCGAAGAATACACCGGTCCAAGTGCCGGTGGCCTGGAGACTCAGGTGGAAGGTTTTCTGGAGAAAATCCGGTATGAAGAATTGGTAAAATCCCCACGCCGGCGCGGCCAGAATGCCCGCCAGCACGTAGGCCCAAACCGCCCGGTAACCGAACAGCGACAGCCAAGGTACCTGTACCGGCTTTACCTCCACCGCTGGCTGACCGCTCCGGATGTGCTCCAGTTCCGAAGTCGAAAGCCGCCGGTGTTTCTCCGGCGAATCGTAAACCAGCCACCAGGCAACCACCCACACAAAACCCGTTGCCCCGGTCACGTAGAAAGTAGCCTGCCAGCCAATCTGCTGGAAAATCCAGGGCACCGCGATCGGGCATAGAATGGCCCCGACGTTGGTCCCGGTGTTGAACCATCCCGTTGCCAGGGCGCGCTCCTTGACTGGGTACCACTCCGCCACCGCTTTGATTGCGGCGGGGAAATTCCCGCCCTGCGCCAGCCCCAGCGCGATTCGCGCCAGCATGAAACCGGCAGCGGTCATCGGCGTCGCCAGGGTCATCCAGACAATCCCTCTTTCCGTCCACGAAAACCAGGGATATTGCATCCGGAACTGGTCCGTGACCCCGATCAGTCCGCAAAAGCCGTGCGCCATCGCTGCCACGCTCCAACACAAGACGAACAGCGACAGCCCGCGTTTCACGCCCAGCCGGTCGGTCAACCGGCCGCCGATCAGGTAGCCGAACGCGTAGGCAAAGGAAAACGCCGCCGCAATGTTGCCATAATCACTGTCGCTCCAGCCCAACTGGGTGCTGAGCGGCCCTTTCAGGATGCCGATGACCAGACGGTCAATGTAGTTGACCACCACCGAAAAGAAGAGCAGCACGCAAATAACCCAGCGGAATTGTCCTGATTTGGCCATTTGATTTGAAATGCGTCAGCAGCGGTGCCGCTCAAAATGAAACTGCCTTTGCCGGTGTGTAGAACATATTCGCAATGACGACGGCGAATCTTAACCGGTAAATCACGGGTCGTTCAATTGTTAAATCGGTTCAATGGTTCAACGATTTACCATTCAATGAATTTCATTCTGAAATTCCTGCTGCCGCAAGGCCTCGAACAAAACCAGCGCGACGCAGTTCGCCAAATTCAACGAACGCGATTTAGCGTTAAACATCGGAATCCGCAGCCAGTGGTCACGGTTTTGTTCCAGCATCGGTTTCGGCAGCCCGGCCGTCTCGCGCCCGAATACCAGGTAATCGTCCGCCGTGAATTTCACGTCGCTGTAAATTTTGGGCCCGCCGGATTCGACCAGCCAGAGCCGCGCTTTCGCCGGCAGCGTTGCGACAAACGATTTCCAGTCCGGCCACCGGTGCCACCCGACGTGCTGCCAGTAATCCATGCCCGCGCGTTTGAGTTGTGCATCATCGAGCTTAAAACCGAGCGGCTCGATGAGGTGCAGGGTTGTCCGGGTGGCGGCGCATAACCGCGCCACGCTGCCCGTGTTCGGCGGAATTTCCGGTTCAACGAGAACGACGTGCATAAAACACCTTCCACAAAACCAGGCCGTGCGCCGGGGCGGTCATGCCCGCCACTCGCCGGTCTTTCTTGGCCAGCATCCGCTTGATTTCGTCCGCCGGGAATTTCCCCTGCCCGATTTGCACCAGCGTGCCGACGATGCCCCGGCACATTTTGTAGAGAAAGCCGTCTCCTTCGATGACGAAGGTCAGCAACGCGCCGCTCCGGGTGAAATTGCAGCGCGTGAGCCGGCGCACGTTCGATTCCATCTCGTAGCTGCGGGTGCCGGCGAAGGATTTGAAGTCGTGCCGGCCGACGAGCAGGGGGGCGGCGGCGCGCATCGCCTTGAGGTCGAGCGGCAGCGGAACGTGCCAGGCGGTGTGGCGGATCAGGGGATTCATCGCCGGATGATTCCAGACAAAGTAGCGATATTGCTTGCCGGCCGCATCGAATCGGGCGTGAAAAATATCCGTCGCGCGTGCGGCGGACAGGACCCGGATGTCCTGCGGCAGCCAGGCGTTCAGGGCCAGGGCCAGCTGGCGCACCGACATTCTGGATTCGGCGGCGGGTATTTCAAAATGGGCGACCATGCCCAGCGCGTGAACGCCCGTATCCGTGCGGCTGGAACTGTGGAGGCGCGGCTTGCTGGGAAACAGCTTGGACAAGGCGGTTTCCACCTTTTCCTGCACCCCGATGCCGGTCTTTTGCACCTGCCAGCCTTCGTAACCCGTCCCGTCGTAAGCGATGGTGAGCTTGAATTTCATTTCGTGAAACGTGAAACGTGAAACGTGAAGCCCGGCAGAGGGTTTTTACGCATCACGTTTCACGTTTTACTGTCGAGGTAGCTTTGCAGCAAAATTGCCGCCGCCATTTTATCCACTTTCTCTTTGCGCTTGTCCCGCCGCAAGCCGCCCTGGATTAGAATCTTGTTCGCCTGCGAACTCGTCAGTCGCTCGTCCCAGGTCTTGATCGGGACGGTGATGGCGCCGCTCAACACGCCGACGAAGGTCTGCACCTTTTCCGCCGCCGGGCCGTAGCTCCCGTCCATGTTGCGCGGCAGGCCGATGAGGATAAGGTCAATTTCCTTTTCGCGGAGCAACTGCTTGAGGCGCGTCAAAAAGTCCGCGAATGGCTCGGCGGGAATATATTCCAGCGGCTGGGCGATGGTTTTGGTTTCATCGCTCACCGCGACGCCGATGCGTTTGGTTCCGTGATCGAGGCCGAGGATTCGCATTGCCGAAGTCTAGCAATTTTCGGCGCGAATTTCACGACTTTTCGCGAATAGGATTTGTATTGGACAGCCGTCGGCGGGAGAAATAAAGTCGCCCCGTGGGAACCATTCGCCAGACATTGCTGGTTGGATTCTCAGTTTGGGCGATCTGTGCGTCAGCGCAGGTTTCTTTCACGGCGCCGACCAAACGTTACGCTGAATCCGATCTCAACCCTGATATTTATTCACGATTAGCCTCTCGTCGTGGTGTCAAAGACAATTCGAAGGAAGTTCAACAAGAGCTTCTCGATACGAACACAATCTGCTTCATTGAACGAGTAAATGGGCTGACAGCGGCAGATTTGGCCACAGTTAAAATTGCGCCGGGATTTGGCTCAAATGGGGTTACGCTTTACCAGGTTGATAAATCGGATAGAGCATTCAAAATTTTAAGCCAGCAGCTCGGCGAATATGTTGGCAAACGCCAACAAGGACATTCCAAAACCTTTCTTCTCACCGCGCTTACAAACCGTTTGCAAATTTCACAAATCACCGACCCGGATTTGCGAACATTGATGACCAATCGGCCATGGCTGGCCGTGTCTTTGCTCAAAAGGACCGGTTCCGAGACATTCACAAATGGAAACGCGGTCATCAGCATCGCAAAGCCAGATGAAGAAGTGCGACTGGTTCATTACACAGTTGTTGACGGAGACATTGGCTGGGAATTTGCATTTTTCTTTAATTCGGACGGCGGAATATTTTCTTCCGATAGTGAATGCGTTGACGCAGAAGCCGAACGAGAAATGAAAGGGAACGGCCAATACGGCAAACTCGGTTCGGTTCACATATTTTGGGATCTGAAAAAGGAGAAATTGAAGGCCAAAGGAATTGATTGGCGTTCATCTGCTGAATTGAACCCGGGCATCATTTACGATTGAGTCACATTGCCGATTTCTTTTTCGTGTCTTTCGTGCCTTTCATGGTTAAATTTTCGGCGGAATGATTCAATACCTCGATTTGCTGCGGCACGTCCTTGAACACGGCAAGTTCAAGGACGATCGCACCGGCACCGGCACATGCTCCCTGTTCGGCGCGCAAACGCGGTTTGATCTGCGGACCAGTTTTCCGCTGCTCACCACCAAAAAAGTCCACACCAAGTCCATTATTTACGAGCTGCTCTGGTTTTTGCGCGGCGATACGAACGTCAGGTATCTCAACGAACATGGCATTACCATCTGGAACGAATGGGCGGACAAAGACGGGAGTCTGGGCCGCATTTATGGCGCGCAATGGTGTGACTGGCATACGCCGGACGGCCAATCCATCAACCAGATTGACCAGGTCATTGAGCAGATTAAAAAAAATCCCGACAGCCGGCGGCATATCGTCAGCGCCTGGAATGTGGGCGAAATTGACCGGATGGCCCTGGCGCCGTGCCATGCGTTGTTTCAGTTTTATGTGAGCGACGGCGAGTTGAGTTGCCAGCTTTACCAGCGCAGCGCGGACCTGTTTCTCGGCGTGCCGTTCAATATCGCCAGTTACGCATTGCTCACGCTGATGGTCGCGCAGGTCTGCGGGATCAAGCCGGGCGATTTCGTCCACACCTTCGGCGACCTGCACCTTTACCAGAACCACCTTGAGCAGGCGAAGTTGCAGCTTTCGCGCGAGCCGCGTCCGTTGCCGCAGGTGAGATTGAACCCGGCCGTGAAGGACATCCACGACTTCAAGTTCGAGGATTTTGAACTGGTTGGCTACGACCCGCACCCGGCCATCAGGGCGCCGATTGCAGTGTGAACCTCCGGTTCGACATAAAGTCGAATGTTCGCATCCCCGAGCTGGACGGCCTTAGGGGCCTGGCGATCCTTTCGGTTGTATTTTATCATTACATTGCCAGCGGTTTCGCGCCGCCGGGCGGTTTGCTCGACCGATTCATCCGCAACGTTTTTCCGCTGACCTGGACCGGGGTTGACCTTTTCTTCGTGTTGTCCGGCTTTCTTATTGGCGGAATTTTGATGGATTGCCGCAACACGGAAAACTATTTCAGGACGTTCTACCTTCGCCGCGTTTGCCGGATTTTCCCATTGTATTTTCTCTGGTTGTCCTTGTTTTTTATTTTGCCGTGGTTGTTCGCGCCTCGTTTTCCACCCGACTGGTACAGGACCGTTTTCAGCGAGCAAATCCCCCGCTTCCCCCAATGGGGTTATTTCTTTTTCTTACAGAATTTTTACGTCGCCCAAACGACTCTTTTCGGTCCGTTTTGGATGGCTCCCACTTGGTCTCTGGCAATCGAAGAACAGTTTTATTTGCTCTTACCGCTGATGATATGGCTGGTACCGGTTCGAAAACTTCCCGGCACGCTTATTGCCCTGATTTTGCTGGTGCCCGCACTCAGGGTCTATTTTTACCTCTATCACCCCGCACTTTTTACGTATGTGCTGCTGCCTTGCCGTGCCGACACATTATTGTTGGGAGTTTTGTGCGCCTGCCTGGTCCGGCAGGAACGCTCACGTTGCTGGCTCGAAAAAAGGCGGGGCCAACTTCATCTGGCGCTGGTTGTTCTGCTGTTGGGAGCAGGCGGCCTGACCGTCCTCTCCAAGCAGCAAACCAATCCTGTTTTCTTTAATTCTTTTGAGCTGGCGACCTTCGGTTATACCTGGCTGGCCATGCTTTATGCCTGTTTATTGCTTGGCGTGGTCATTGCACAAAAAGGGCTGATTGCCGGGGTCATGCGCCTTCGCTGGTTGCGCCAGCTTGGAACCATTGCGTATGGTGTCTACATAACGCATGTCTCAATCCTCTATCTGACCTATGGCCTCATTTTAGGCAAAGAACCTGAAATAAAAGATGCTCTCGATGTGGTGGTGACCGCCGTGGCTTTCTTGACAACGCTGCTTATCGCTGCCATTTCATGGCGATTCCTTGAAAAACCAATTATTGGCTGGGGCCACTCATTCTCTTATACCAAGATGAATATCCGAACCGCCCAATGAAATACTTTAAAGCTATCGCCGCGATGTCGCAAAACCGCGTGATCGGCGTGGGTGGCAAAATCCCGTGGCATCTGCCGGAGGATTTCAAATGGTTCAAACAAATGACCATGGGCCACGTCATCCTGATGGGTCGCAAGACGTTTGAAAGCCTGGGCCGGCCGTTGCCGAACCGGAAAAACCTCATCCTGACCCATCATCCGCAACGGTTGATCAAAAGTCACCCGGAGATCTTTGGCGACTATCACGAGTGGCGCGGCGGCATCAAGGTCGGCGGCATCCTGAAGCAACCCTACCAGTTTAAATTTTTATTCACCAAATCCGGGAAGGGTCCGGAGACGGAGATTTTGATATTCAATTCGGTGGAGAAGTTGAACCCCTCCGATTTTCAAACCGACATGTTTATCTGCGGCGGCGCGGAGATTTACGCGCAGACGCTGCCGCGCTGTTCCGATTTGTATCTCACGCTGGTCAAGCGCGAGGTCGAGGGTGGCGATGCTCTCTTTCCGCCGTTTGAGGACCGGTTCGTGCTGGCCGAAGAAATCCGCGACACGCCGGAGTTCAAAATCCTGCATTACCGGCATCGTAGCTTGCTGTAGCGGCGCTCTGTGAGCGCCGTGATGTCATGCCGTTCAACTCATGGCGGTCATAGACCGCCGCTACCGACAAAACAGGCGGACCGTTGCCGGCCCGCCTGCGTGTGAATTCAGTGGTCGGAGCAATTACTCCGGCTTTTCGTCGGCGCGCGCCTCGTCGGCGGCGTCAAAGGCGTGTTGCAACGCCACGAGATCTTCGCCGGGCTTGAGCGCATCGAATATTTTCTGCTCTTCCTTGAGTTGTTCGTCGGTATAGCTGGCGGCCTTGATGGACAGGCCGATGCGGCGTTCACCCTTGTCGATCTTGATGACGCGCGCGGTCACATCCTGGCCGGCCTTGAGCACGTTCTTGATCTTGTCCACGCGCTCTTCACTGACCTGGGAGATATGCACCAGTCCATCGATGTCGTGTTGCAAGCCGATGAACGCGCCGAAGCTCGCGAGCTTGGTGACCTTGCCGGAGACGACATCGCCGACCTTGTAGAGCTGGTCGATGTTGGCCCACGGGTCCTGCGCGAGCTGCTTCATGCCGAGCGCAATGCGCTGGTTCGGCCGGTCCACTTCGAGCACGACCGCCTCGACTTCGTCGCCTTTCTTGAGGATTTCGGACGGATGATTGATTTTGCGCGTCCACGAGACGTCGGACACGTGAATCATGCCGTCAATGCCCTCTTCCAGTTCCACAAACGCGCCGTAGCTGGTGAGGTTGCGCACCTTGCCTTTGACCCGGGCGCCGACGGCGTATTTCGCCTCGGCGTTGTCCCACGGATTGGATTCGAGCTGGCGGATGCCGAGGGAAATTTTCTGTTCCTCGCGATTGATGCCGAGCACGATGGCCTCGATTTCCTGGTCCTGCTTGAGCACGTCGCTGGGCTTGGCCACGCGCTTGGTCCACGACAATTCGGTGACGTGCACGAGTCCTTCGACTCCCATTTCGAGCTGCACAAACGCGCCGTACGGGACCAGGCTGACGACCTTGCCTTTGACCTTTTGCCCGACGGGATACTTGGTCTCGATGTTGTCCCACGGGTTGGCCATCTTCTGCTTGAGGCCGAGGCTGACGCGTTCCTTTTCCTTGTTCACGTCGAGCACGACCACGTCGATTTCCTGGCCGACCTTGAGGATTTCCGACGGGTGATTGATGCGGCCCCAGCTCATGTCCGTGATATGGAGCAGGCCGTCGATGCCGTTGAGTTCGATAAACGCGCCGAAATCGGTGATGTTCTTGACCGTGCCTTTGCGGATGTCGCCGGGCACCATTTCGGCGAGCAGTTTGGCGCGTTTTTCGTTGCGTTCCTGCTCGATCAATTCGCGGCGTGAGAGCACGATGTTCTGGCGCTCCTGGTTGATTTTGACGACCTTGAATTCGTAGGTGTTGTTGACGAACTGGGCGAGGTTTTTCGGCGTGATGACATCGATCTGGGACGCGGGCAGAAACGCCTCGACGCCGATGTTGACGACCAGGCCGCCTTTGACGACCGACTTGACCTTGCCCTGGATCGTGCCGCCCTCGTTGCAGATGGTGAGGATGCGCTCCCAGTTCTTCTTGAACTCCGCTTTTTCGTGCGAGAGTTCGACGGTGCCGTCCTTGTTTTCGAGTTTTTCGATGAGGACATCAATTTCATCGCCGACCTTGAGCGCATTGGTGTCCACGAATTCATTGGTGGGGATGACGCCTTCGCTTTTGTAGCCGATGTCCACCAGGACTTCTTTGGGGCGAAGTTCGATGATCGTGCCTTTGACAATATTGCCGGCAGCAAACGGCAGCGAACCGCTTTGCTTCATGGCTTCTTCCATCGTGAGCATAACTTTACTGTATGATACCAGGGGAGACTTGGTCCTCCCGGCGGGCGGGATTTCGAAGACTCCATTGCCTAACAAACCAGACGCTGCAAACGGCAACGGAGGTTGAAGGTTAGGTTGTTTGTTGACTGTTTTTTCTCAGCCTCAATGAACATCCGCACACGCGGCGTTCAGGCAGGATGGATAATAGGGAAAACCCCGGGAAACGCAAGCGGGAAGTTTCGCGCCAAACCGGCCGCTCAGATCAAAGCGGACTGCCTGCCATGAGCGCAAAAAAAGAAACGGCGCTAGTGATAGCGCCGTTTCATTTTCTATATCCCCACCCTCCAAACTAAATCAAATCATCCGGCTGGGAAGCGTGTGTACCAATGCTTCTCCAAGGGAAGCCCGGAGGCGTTCCCGGCTTTCAAGCTTCGGGTATTTTCAACTTTGCCCCGACCACAATCCGGTCGTTTTCCAGACTATTGGCCGTTCTGAGGGCCTTGACCGTTGTTCCGTGGGTCTTGGCAATGCGGGTCAACGTATCGCCGGATTTGATCACGTATAAAGTAGTCTTGCCATGGCTGACAGCCGTTGCGTTTTCCTCAATCGAAACGGACGCGGCGGGTTGACGGGTCAAGTTTAAATTCGGTTGCGAATCCGGATTCGGAGCAGCCGCAAAAGGCTGATTCGGCCGGGCAGCCGGCAAATCGGTTACTTTTGGGTTCGAAGTTGTGTTGGTGTTCTGTTCAGTCATGCAGCCTTCAATTAAAAGCCCGACCAGGAGGACCACGACGGCAGCTACGGCAGCGATAAACCCCTTTTTGAAGCGTTCCCTGCGACGTTGTTGACTATCAGCCCTTTGTAAACAAACCGGAACCTGAAAGGGGTTTGACGTGTTCATAATATTCATAAAACTTAACAACAAAGTGCAAGCATAGCCGGTGCCAAAGTCGGGGACAAAAACCGGCCAAAAATCTGGCAAATACAGGGAGGCCCAATCTCCTTGCCCTGCTCCGGGGCAAATTGTCCAATTCCTGAACTGAGACACCGGCGAGCGCCGGCCTGGCCCGTGTCCGGGTCGCGGTTTACTTCACAAAACCCTGCTCCTTCAACCAAAAGAGGCAGTCGCCAGCCCACGGATGTGGATTTGAGTATGGCGGTTTGTCGTTGAGCCCCAAACCATGCTTGCCCTTTTGGTAGATGTGCAGATCGAACGGCACATGATTTTTGCGCAAGGCGGCGGCGAACATCAGGCTGTTCTCCATGGGCACGGTCTTGTCCTCGTAAGTGCACCAGATGAAGCAGGGCGGCGTGTTCGTGGTCACCTGCAGTTCGCTGGAAAGCGACCGAACCAGTTCCGGCGACGGATTGGTGCCGAGCAAAAGGTCTTTGGACGATTGATGCGCATACTCGCCAAAGGTGATGACGGCGTAACACAAAACACCAAGGTCCGGCCGCGAGCTTTGCCGTTCAATCGGGTCGACGGCGTTCGGATCGCCTCCTTCGAAATGCGTCATCAGGGTGGAAGCCAGATGCCCGCCTGCCGATGAGCCCATGATGCCGACGCGTTTCGAGTCAATCTTCCAGTCCGCCGCGCGCGCCCGCACCAGGCGTACCGCGCGCGCCGCGTCCTGCAACATCGCCGGATGCCGGTAGCCGTGCGAGCCCAGCCGGTATTGCAATACGAAGCCGGCTACGCCGTGCTGGTTCAGCCACAGCGCGTAATCTTTGCCTTCATGCGCCGCCAGATGCCCATACCCGCCGCCCGGACAAATCACCATCGCCGCGCCGGTCGCGTTGGCGGGGTCGGGCAAATACGGCGTGAGGGTGGGAATGTCGTTGGTGGTGGTGCCGAGCGCGCCGGGCGCGCCCGTCGGCCAGAGGGGAATGGGGGTTTGCATTTCAGCGTGCAGGAAGACCGGAAAGGAAACCGCCAGCGCCAGGGTAAACAGAGTTTTCATTGTGCATCGGGCTTAGAACCATTTCTTCCGCTTGAAATACCAGTAAGTCAGGCCGGTGGAAAGGATCATGGTGAGGCCGGCCACCCAATAACCATGTTGCCAGCTCAATTCCGGCATGTGCTGGAAGTTCATGCCGTACCAGGTGCCGATCATCATCAGGGGCGTGGTGATAACCGTGATGAGCGTGAGCAGCTTGACGACCTCGCCGGTCTGGTTGGACGACATGTTCAGGTAGATCTGCAGAATACCGGTGAGCGAATCGGTGTAGGCTTGCGCCATTTCGCTGATATGAAAAAGCGCATCATAGACATCACGGAAATACGGCACCATATGGGCGCGAATGATTTTGAATTCGCCCGCCGCAAAACGCGCCAGCACCTCGCGTTGCGGTCCGATGATCTGGCGCAAGTGCAGCACCTCCTTTTTGATCTGGAGAATTTTGTTCAAGGTCTTCTGGCTCGGGGACTGCAAAGCCTGCTGTTCCAGTTCGGCAATCTCCATGGAAAGTTCATCGAGCGCGGGTTTGTAATTGTCCACCAGTGAATCCAGCAGCCCGTGCGCCAGCCGGTCGGGCGCGCGGGCGATCAACACCGTGCTTTTAACACAGCGTTCCTCCAGCGACAACACGCTGCGGATGGGTTTTTCGTGATAGGTCACGAGAAAATTTTTGCCGAGAAAGAAATCCAGTTCATTCGTGGCAAACTGCCCGTTCTGGCGGCTGTAATCCACGGCGTGGATGACCATGAACAGATAGGGCGTGAACCAATCCCCCTCCTTCGGCGAATATTCCTCCACCTTCGGCGACGGGCTGGCCTTGACGCAGTCCTCGATGGACAACGGGTGAAAGTGAAACACGTCCGCCAGAATGGCCCGAACTTCTTCGGCCGTCGGTGTTTCCAGGTCCACCCAGAGGAAAAGGTTGGTGTCCGCCAGCAAGGTCGGCATCAGGAACAGATCAATGTTCTCGGTATGCAGTCGTCCCTGCGTGGTGAAGGCAAAGGAACGAATCATAGTCCGGGCCGGTTGGGCGAAAATCGGGCCGGGACCGGAATCACCGCTGGCAAAAAGGTTTTCATGGTTTGATCAGTGCGGAGTTTACACCAATGCCCGCTCGTTTCAATCCCGAAGCCCGCGTTGACAGCCGGCAATTCCACTCCTACTTTCGCAGGAGATGTTCGAACTCGTTGCGCCCTACCAGCCGGCCGGTGACCAGCCGCAGGCGATCGTGAAGCTGACCGACGGCATTTTGTCCGGCGCCCGGCATCAAACGCTCCTCGGCGTCACCGGTTCGGGCAAAACGTTCACCATGGCCAACGTCATCCGGAACGTGGACAAGCCCACCCTGGTCATCTCGCACAACAAGACGCTCGCCGCCCAGCTTTACGCCGAATTCAAGGGTTTTTTCCCCCACAATGCCGTCGAATATTTCGTCAGCTACTTCGATTATTACCAGCCGGAAGCCTATATCCCGCGCACCGACACGTTCATCGAAAAGGACTCGAGCCGGAACGAGGAGATCGAGCGCCTGCGGCTTTCCGCGATGAGTTCGCTGTTCTCGCGGCGTGACGTGATTGTCGTCGCCAGTGTGTCGTGCATTTATGGCACCGGCAGCAAGGAGGACTATGAGGCGATGATCATTCCGTTGCGCACCAGCCTGGAACTGTCGCGCGAACAATTCCTGACCCGCCTCGTGGACCTGCTGTACGATCGGAACGACATCGAATTCGCCCGCGGCCAGTTCCGCGTGCGCGGCGACACGATCGAGCTGCGCCCGGCCGGGCGCGAAGACGGCCTGCGGGTGGAATTTTTCGGCGAGGAGATCGAGCGCCTGACCCGCTTCGAGCCGTTGACCGGGAACAAAATTGAAACGCTCGACGCCGTCACTATTTTCCCGGCGAAACAGTTCGTCACCACCGGCGATAAGATGAAACGCGCCATCCTCGCCATTCGCGAGGAACTCGGCGAGCGCATTGCCTGGTTTGAAAAGCAGGGCAAACTGCTGGAAGCCCAGCGGATCAAGCAACGGACGGAATACGACCTGGAGATGATGGAGGAAATGGGCGTTTGCTCCGGCATCGAAAATTATTCCCGCCCTATTTCCGGGCGTGCGCCCGGCTCGCAGCCCGGCACGCTGTTCGACTTTTTTCCGCCGGATTATCTGCTCGTCATCGATGAATCACACGTCACCGTGCCGCAAATCGGCGGCATGTATGAAGGCGATCGTTCGCGCAAAACGGTTTTGGTGGATCATGGGTTCCGGCTGCCGAGCGCGCTGGATAACCGGCCCATGAATTTTCTGGAATTTCAATCCATGCAGAGCCAGACAATTTATGTCAGTGCGACGCCGGCCCAGCGTGAAATCCAATGGTCGAACGGCAAGGTTGCTGAGCTGGTGGTGCGCCCGACGGGGCTCATCGACCCGAAGGTCACCGTCAAGCCGCTCGCGGGCCAGATCGACGACCTGATTGAGGAATGCCGCCGGCGCGCCGACCGGAAAGAACGCATACTGGTGACGACGCTGACCAAGCGGACGGCCGAGGAATTGACCGATTACCTGCGGGACATTGGCGTGAATGTCCGCTACCTGCACAGCGAGATTGACGCCATTGAACGGGTCGAGATTTTGCGCGCGTTGCGCAAGGGCGAATTCGACGTGCTGGTCGGCATCAACCTGCTCCGCGAAGGCCTGGACCTGCCGGAAGTTTCATTGGTGGCGATTCTCGACGCGGACAAGGAGGGTTTTTTGCGCAGCGAGACGAGCCTGATCCAGACCGCCGGCCGCGCCGCGCGGCATCTCCATGGCGAAGTGATTCTGAATGCCGACGTGATGACCGGCAGCATCAAAAGATTTCTTGCCGTGACCGAATACCGTCGGAAGAAGCAGCTGGATTACAACCGCGAGCACAGTATCACACCGCGCAGTGTCATCCGCGCGGTCGAGGAAAGCCTGGCCACCTACGAATCAACACGTAAGCAAGGCAGCGCCATGCTCAAGGATGCCGGCATGGATGTTGACCTCACTACGACTCTTCAGGAACTCGAAGAGGAAATGCTCGCTGCGGCCGGGGAATTGCAATTTGAGAAGGCCGCCCTGCTCCGCGACCAGATCAAGGAACTCAAGCGGATGATGGATGGCGGCCAGCCCGCCGGAGAGGGAAAGACACGGCCGGCAAATTATCGGAAGAAAGCGCGTCCAGGCCGAGCCTGAGCCGGCAATTTCAGCTTGAAAACCGCCGGTATCGTTGCAAATCGGCTGGCATACTTAATGCATCTCACGCTTGCCCATCAGCGCAGCCGGCGCCGGGCAGGATAGAGCCGTCCCGGCCGGAAAGGAAATTCCTCAATTTATGATGATTCCAGTTTTATTGGCCGGGATAAATGGTATCAACGCAAGGAATTCACTTCGGGCGTTGATTCCTTCGGGGTCCACCGTTTCCCAGTTTCTTATTTATTTCGGAGCTCTTTTCCTGGTCGGGCTGGGGTTATTCGCCTGGGCGATTCTTTATCACCGGCAGCGCCAACGGCGGCAGCCACGTCATCACCGCCGTTCCCGGTCGGTCGGGCAAGCTTCGCGGCAATCGGAGGTGCTTCCGACCCATCGCACTCTGGCGGAAGCCGGCGGCCTGCCGCCTGTCCGGGGTGATAAACAATCTCCGCCTCTGGCTTGACTTGAGAGCGCAGTGGCCGGGCAGCCTTAGGTCAGGCGGTCGCGTTACTGATTCCGAGTCGCGAACCCGCCAGGGCGGTTTCGTGCCACAGACAGATCAGTTCGCTCAGATGTTGCAGCCAGGGCAGCACACGGTTTTCCAGCGCATTGGAGAGCGGGATCGTGTCTTCCACGTGGCAGGCTTCATTCACGTCCCTGATAATGGCGGCGATTTGTTCCAATTGCCATTTGCGGAGCTGGGTGAGCGAGGTGTGGCCATCGGGCGTTCCGCAAACATTGTCCGGCAACAAGCTCAAGGTCAGCACCGGCTCCTTGAGGACCGACGCCAGGTTCCACCAGACTTCGCGGGCCACCCGGCCATTGTTGATGAGGACCAGGGTAAGGGCAGTTTCAACACACTCCCGTGCGTGCTCGGTTTGTTGATACGCCTGCTTGAGTACCAGGAGCGACGTTTCCTCCAGGGCAACGGTTCCAGCCTCGACGCGGCAAAAAGTTCCCCGACCCGGCAGTGGCAGGGCGAGACTTGCCGGGTCACCATCGACGCTGAAAGAATACAAAATGCGCCGGCTTTCCAGGGCCAGCGTTTCAAGGTGACAGCGAATGGCATTGAGAGAGCTGCGTCCAGGCGGCACTTCCACCGGCAGACCATCTAGTGTGACTTCAATTTCGTCGCGGGCCGCAGGGTCATCGGATGGGTTTTTGCGCATATTTTTCAAGAAAGGCCGCAATTCGCGTGCCTCGGTGGGAATCCTCCGCCGGCAAGTTATTCACAGGTTGTTGACAAGCATCCCTGTGTTGAGGAGGCTGGCTTTCCCGACCAGTTTGCCCCTTGTTTTTCCCTGTCCGCTGCCGCACTTTGGAGGACGCCGATTTTTAACGTGCGACCATGCAGCCTGGGACAAAAAAAATTCTGCGGTTTTTGGGAAGCTGGATCATCAACACTCTCGCGGTGGTGATGGCGGTCATCATTCTTCGCGGCCACATTCGCTATGAAAAGCCAGCTGATCTGGTTTTTGCGGCTTTTTTGCTGGGTATCCTCAACGCCTTCGTCCGGCCGATCCTCATGCTCCTGGCGCTGCCGTTGCTGATTTTTACCCTCGGCCTGTTCACGCTCGTCATCAACGCCCTGCTGCTCTATTTCGTCGGGGTCTTGATGGGGCAGCACTTCCAGGTGGACAGCTTTGGGTTCGCGTTTCTGGGCGCCATCATCATCAGCGTTGTTTCCATCGCGTTGAACGCCCTGACGGGCATGGGTAGCGCCCGGGTCATGTTCTCGCACCGCACTCGCCCGCCCAAATCCGGCAAGGACGACGGCCCGGTGATTGACGTTTGAAGTTCAAACCCGCGCCGGGTAAGCCGCGTGCAGCGTCTTGATTCCACGCGCGCGAAATACGCGCTCGAAATCCGTGGGCAACTCCAACAGTTCGGTCGGCGTTTCTTTTTTTTGAAATGCCGCACTCGCGCCAAACACCGCGGTCATCTGGGCAAAGTAATCCGGATCGTCGGTGCGCAGATACACCACTCCGCCCGGTGCCAAGGCGGCCCGGGCCAGTGACGGGAACGCTTCATTGACGAGCCGGTTTTTGCGGTGCTTTTTTTTCGGCCAGGGATCGGGGAAATAAATGTGCAATACGGATGCCGAGCGGGGCGGCAGCAGATGCCGCAAAAAATACGACGATTCGATCTGCACCCCGCGCAGGTTCATCAGCCCGGCCCGGCGCCCTTTGCGGTCCAGCTTGCGGAGGCGGCCGAGCAAGCGCTCGACGCCGATAAAATTCCGCTCCGGATGCCGGTGCGCGTATTCGGCCAGGAAGGAAGCATCACCGCAACCGAGTTCGATCTCCAGCGGCTGGGTTTTGGGGAAAAGCTCGGCCAGGTCAAGGGGCTCGACGATGGAATGCAATTCCACCACCAGGTTTTCCGGCGCGCGCGTTGGTGTCTTCAAATCGGAAATCGGCAATCGAAAATCATCAATTGAAAGATGGTCGGGGCGGTGAGATTCGAACTCACGACCTCTTGTACCCGAAACAAGCGCGCTAGCCAGGCTACGCTACGCCCCGACTCAGAGTAAAGCAGAGTGCCCTTCCACGACGCAAATGGCAATGCTGAAATTACGTTCTTCAGCGTGGCCGGAAGGGAAAATGCCCGGTTTTCACTTTATCACCTCGGTGGCAGCAGTGAAATCGCCGTCGGCTGTTCGCGGTCACTTGTCAGCCAGCCGTCCTTGAATCCCAGTTCGACGACCTGGATGGAACTGCGCCGTTGTTCGGGGCCATCTTTTTTTTCATCCGGTCCGTGCCGGCCCGGCTGCGTGAAGTAAAACAGAAATGCCCGGTCGCCGCTCACCACCACATCGCAATGCCGCCCGATGTCCTGGTCATCCGCGCCGTTGCCGGGTGTGGTCAGCAGATTGGCCGGCTGTTTGGCCCAGGCATTCGCATCGTCGGAACGGAACACGCCGAGACCTTTCCACTCGTCAATGATCACCCAGAATTTGTCATGCCAGCGAAATCCTTTCGGTCCTTCGCCCCGGCTTTTGAATGCCAGACCCTTGTCCGTCCAGTTTGCGAGGTCGGGGCTGTCGGCGTAGTGGATGGATTTGCCGGTGCGTTCATCGTTATACCACAGCCGCCACGTTCGGTCGGGCATTTGCAGGATGCTCGGGTCAATCACGCGGTCAGAGGCCAGGGAAAGTTTTTTCGGGCCCGTCCAATGCAGCAGGTTGGTGCTTGTCAGTTGAACGATGTCGCGGGGATGTTTCCAATCCTCGAAGATGCCGGGCACGACGGTGAGAAACATCTGCCAGGTGCCATCCGGCGCGCGGGTCACGTCCGGCGCCCAGCAGGTGACATTGGTGCCGCCGTATGCCGCCGGCAGATTGATTTGCGCGGTGCCGACATATTTCCAATGCGCCCCGCCATCCGCCGACTCGGCGATGCCAATGGGAGTGCCATGGACCCAGGTGACCCCGGACAATCCGGGCACGTTGGCGCGGCGGTTCGTGTAAAACATCCACCAGCGTTTTACCAAAGGATTCCAGATCACCGTTGGATCGGCGGCACCGTCGTAAACCGGGTCGCGGTACAGCGGTTTGGTCGCGACCCGGCCGGTGTCGGCGGCCAGGACGGATTGGACAAAGAAGACGAAGGCAAGGAACAAACCGACGGTTTTCATGGCGAGTGCAGAGATACAAAGTGCCTGGGCAATAATCAAGCAGCGGAGTGGCGATTTTCCGTCATGCGAAAACGGCCGGCGGCGACCGTTCCCCATTTTTTCCAACCGGTTCCGGTTTTCTTTTTGACGTGACAAAGGACCCGATCTTGGGCATTGACCACTCAATGGATGCTGGATTGAAAGTGGCCCGTTTCATCTCGGTGGTGGTGCCGGTTTACAACAGCGAATTGATTCTGCCGGCGTTGATCAAACGATTGGCGCCGGCACTGGCTTCCCTGGCCAGCCGGTACGAAGTGGTACTCGTCAACGATGGCAGCCGGGACCAGAGCTGGAAAGTCATCCAGGAACTGTCGCGCTCCTTCCCCTGTGTCCGGGGAATCAACCTGATGCGGAATTACGGGCAGCATAATGCCCTGCTCTGTGGCATTCGGGCGGCCCGGTTTGATACCCTGGTGACGATGGATGACGACCTGCAGCATCCACCGGAAGAAATCCACAAGCTGCTGGCCAAACTGGATGAAGGTTTCGAGGCCGTTTATGGTTTTCCCGAACACCAGCAGCACGGCTTGCTCAGGGATATCGCCTCGGGCTTGACCAAGCTGGCTCTCCAGAAATCAATGGGCGCTGAAACGGCCCGCCATGTGTCGGCCTTCCGCGCGTTTCGAACCCAGGCCCGCGACGCCTTTGCGAGCTATCACAGCCCGTTTATTTCCATCGATGTCGTACTGACCTGGGCCACTACCCGGTTTGTGGCCATTCAAGTCCGGCACGATCCCCGCCAGACGGGCATTTCGAACTACACTTTCGGCATGCTGTTCCGGCACGCCATGAACATGATGACTGGTTTTTCAACCCTGCCCCTGCAGCTGGCAAATCTGATGGGGTTTTTGTGCACCGCCTTTGGCGGGGTCATCCTCGTGTTCGTTGTTGGGCGGTATCTGCTGTATGGCAGCGTCCAGGGATTCACCTTTCTGGCGTCCATCATCGCAATTTTTTCAGGCGCTCAACTCCTGGCTCTCGGCATCATTGGCGAGTACCTGGCCCGGATGCATTTCCGCATGATGGAGCGGCCGACTTACACCGTCCGTGAGCAAATCGTCCCTCGTGACGAGGTGGCGGCATGAGCGGGTCCGACTCTGCCCCTTGCGAGTTGCTGCCCTGGGACACTGAATTTTTCCGCTGTCGCATCGCCCGCGTCCAGGGTGATACGCTGAAGCCGGAACAGGCCGGACGAATCGATGAGTGGAGCCGGAGCAATCGTGTTCGGGCCCTGTATTTCCTGTCGCGGGTAGATGACCCGGTGACCATCCAAACTGCCGAGCAACATGGCTTTGGGTTGGTCGATATTCGGGTCACCTTTGAGTGCCGGGCGATGGCTTCACCTGTGCCGACCCGCCCGGCGGCCCCGGCGGCTGCCGGCATCCGGCCGTTTCAACCGGATGACCTGCCGGGATTGCAGGCGATGGCCCGGGCGGGGCACACGGAAACGCGTTTTTTCAGTGATTCACATTTTGCGCGTCAACGGGCGGAAGATCTCTATTCGACCTGGATTACCCTGGAATCCCAGGGTCGCGCGCAGACCGTATGGGTGGCTGCTTCGACCGACGATCAACCTTTGGGTTATATCTCCTGCCACCTGGCTCCCGATCATCGGGAAGGTCAAATCGGCCTGGTCGGGGTCAGTCCGGAGGTTCGCGGTAAAGGGATTGGCAAGAGCCTGGTTTTGGCGGCAATGGATTGGTACCGGGCTCAAGGCGCGCAAACACTGACGGTGGTTACCCAGGGAAATAATCGGGCGGCCCAGCGTCTTTACCAGCAGTGCGGTTTTCTGAGCCGGGAGTTGCAACTCTGGTATCACAAGTGGTATCCGTTTTGAATCAGCCGCCATGCCAGGACGA
>Ga0265338_10001282_pt1 | contig 41239 bp, 39 predicted proteins | sample 42126metaG_FD_193579 | JGI IMG/M metagenome (GOLD analysis project Ga0265338, IMG submission 193579) | Rhizosphere microbial communities from Carex aquatilis grown in University of Washington, Seatle, WA, United States - 4-21-26 metaG | ecosystem: Host-associated > Plants > Roots > Rhizosphere... | reverse complement strand
GAGTCGCGCCGGCCCGGCGTCCGGCCCGGCTGGCTTGGGAGCAAGCGCGCGGGCCCGCCCTCGCGAAGCGGCTGCGCGCCGACGTGTGGCACGGTCCTCACTACACGATGCCGGTGCGGGCAGGTATCCCGACCGTGGTCACCATCCACGACCTCACGTTCTTCGACCATCCCGAATGGCACGAACGGTCGAAGGTCGTGTTCTTCCGGCGGATGATCCGTGCGGCTGCGCGGCGGGCCACCGTGCTCGTCTGTGTGAGCGAGTACACGGCCGATCGCCTGCGCGCCGTCGTCGATCCCCGGGGCGACGTCGTCGTCGCATACCACGGAGTCGACCACGATCGATTCGTGGCCAAGGGCGACGACGACGCCGATCTCGCAACACTCGGCGCGCACGGCATCCAGCCGCCCTACATCGCGTTCATGAGCACGATCGAACCCCGCAAGAACGTCCCGACCCTCGTGCGCGCGTTCGCCCGCGTCGCCGAGTCTCGGCCGGAGCTCCGGCTCGTCCTCGCCGGTTCCGACGGATGGGGCGCGCGCGCAGCACGCGACGCGATCGCGGCGAGCGGCGTCGCGACCCGGATCATCCGACCGGGCTACCTCGCCGACGCCGACGTCCCCGCGCTCTTCCGGCAAGCCGCCGTCGTGGCGTACCCCTCGTTCGAAGAGGGTTTCGGCCTCCCCGCACTCGAAGGGCTCGCCTGCGGCGCACCCGTCGTGACGACGCTCGGCTCCGCGCTCGCCGAGGTCGCGGGCGACGCCGCGTTGCTCGTTGCTCCCGACGACGACGCCGCGCTCGCCCGCGCACTGACCTCCGCGCTCGACGACCCCGGAGTCGCGGCCCGCCTGCGCGCCGCGGGCCCGGTGCGCGCCGCCGACTTCACGTGGGCTCGGTGCGTCGAACAACATGTGGACGCGTACAGGCATGCAACGACGGCGGGGGTTCGAGCGTGAAGGTGCTGATCACGGGCGGGAGCGGATTCGTCGGCCGCTACCTGCATGCGCATTGCTCCGAGTCCGGTGACGACGTCGTGACGATCGACCACTCCGGCGCCGACCCCGTCGACATCACCGACCGCGACGCGATCCGTCACTCGCTCTCGCATCACCGGCCGGAAGTCGTCTACCACCTCGCCGCCATCTCGCACGTCGGAGAAGGTTGGGACGATCCGACCGCCGTGCTCCGAGTGAACGTCGAAGGAACCGCGCACGTGCTCAACGCCGCGCACGACTTCGGCGTCCGTCGCGTGATCGTGATCGGCAGCGCCGAGGAGTACGGGCAAGTCGACGAACGCGACCTGCCGCTGCGCGAAGACGCGCCCCTCCGGCCGTCGAGCCCGTACGGCGTGAGCAAGATCGCCGCGTCGTACCTCGCCTTGCAGGCGTACCTCGCGTACGGACTCGAAGTCGTGCGCGTGCGCGCCTTCGGCCACACCGGCCCCGGACAGTCCGACCGCTTCCTCGTGCCCGCGCTCGCACGCCGCATCGCCGTCGCCGAGTACGAAGATCTCGACGAGATCCGCGTGGGTTCGATCGAGCCGGTGCGCGACCTCAGCGACGTCCGCGACGTCGTGCGTGCCTATCGGCTCCTCGCGCAGCACGGCACGCCGGGCGAGACCTACAACGTGTGCTCGGGAACGGGCGTGTCGGTACGCGAGGTCACCGATCGCCTCGTCGCCGCCGCCAAGCGCCCGCTCCGCATCACCGTCGACCCCGACCTCGTGCGCCCGGTCGAGGTGCCGCGACTCGTCGGCGACGCAACCCGGCTGCGAACCGACACGGGCTGGTCGCCGCAGTTCACGCTCGACGAGACGCTGACCGCCGTGCTCGAGCACGCACGCACCGCGCTGGGCTAAGCGTTCTGGTGGTCGAGCCAGCCCAGCAGGGCGGCGATGGCTCTCGGGTCGTGGCGCAACCGGTGCGGGCCGTTCGCGACGATCCGCAGCTCGACACACGCCCCGGCCGCGTCGGCCAACCGACGCGCGTCGTCGACCGGCACGACGTCGTCGGCGCTGCCGTGCACGAGCAGCCACGGCCGCGGCCCCACGTGGCGCGCGGCGTCGACCGGATCGAGGTGCGCGATCGCGCGTATCCACGCCTCGGGATCAGCCGGATATCCCGGGCTGCGTAACACGCCCGTGCGGCGCGCGTACTCGAGGAACCACGCCGGCTCCCGCACCCACGTACGCAGCGACGCCGGCGCCGCGAACGTGGCGATGCCCCGCACCCGATCGTCGCCGGCGGCCGTGACGATCGCGAGCGTGCCGCCCAGACGAAACCCGGCGATCCAGACCCCGGTTACGTCGCGACGCGCGTCGAGCGCGTCGACTGCGGCGCGCACGTCGGCCAACCACCCGTCGATCGAGAAGTCCCCCTCCGACGGTCCGGTGCCGCGGAACGTGAACGTCAACCCGGCCCAGCCGGCCTCCCGCGCGACCCGGTCGCACAGCGTCGCGTCGGTGTTGCCGAGCGCCGCGGCGCCCCCGGCACCGCGCGGGAATCCGGGCAACACGAGCAACGCGGGAACCCGCGCGACGCCCGGCGGGCGCGCGAAGTGCGCGCTCAGCCGCAGGCCTTCCGAGATGATCTCTTCCACGAGCTCCCGCCGCCGTTCAAGAGTGGACATCGGTATCCTGACCCGCGTGAGCTCCCCCACGCAGATCACGCCATCGACCGACGCCGCACCGGCCTTGAAGGAGTGGGCCGCGATCGTCCACGCGCTCCTCGAAGGCGAACAGGTCATCGACGTGCGCAAGGGCGGTCTGCGGGAGGACGGCCGCCACTTCGACCTGTCCGCGCGCCGCATGTGGCTCTATCCCACCGCCGAACACCAGCGCGCCGAGCTCCTGAAGCCCGCCTACCGGCACTGGGTCGACCTCGCGACCGCGTCACCCGTCGGCGAGTCGATCACCATCGGCGGCTGGGTCGACGTGACCGACGTCGCAACCATCAGCGAGGCCGAGCACCTCGACGCGATCGCGTCCAAGCTGATCTGGACCGACGACTACGCGACGTCGCGCCTGAAGTGGAAGCAGCGCGACCCGCTCTGGGTGCTCGTGATGCGGGCCCACCGGCTCGACGAGCCGATCACCGTTCCGTGGGTCGAGGCCTACGGCGGGTGCACCTCGTGGGTCACGCTCGCGGGCCTCCCGGCCGACCCGGCGTCCGCGTCGTCGCACCCCGCGCTCTCCGACGTCGCCTTCGAATCGAAGCGCAAGGGCGTGCGCGACGCGCTCCCGCCCGAATCCTGGCAGGCGTAGCCGCGTCGAGATCGTCAGAGCCCGAGCAACCGCCGCGCGTTGCCCAGCAACACCTTCTCGGTGACCGCAGCCGGCACCTCGAGCCCGTCCCACGCACCGAGCCACTGCTCGTGCGTCAGGAACGGATAGTCGGTCCCGAACAGGGCCCGATCCTGCAGCTGGCCCTTGATGTTGCGCACGAGATCGGGCGCGAACCGGCGGGGCGACCAGCCCGACAGGTCGATCCACGTGTTCGGCTTGTGGAGCGCAACCGCGATCTGCTCGTCCTGCCACGGCCACGCCGGATGCGCCATCACGATCTGCAGATCGGGGAAATCGGCGGCGACCGCGTCGAGGTGGATCGGACGCGAGAGCCCGAGCTTCAGCCGGCCGCCGCCCGGCATGCCGGCCCCGAGCCCGGTCGTGCCCGTGTGCACCGTCACGGGGATGCCCAGCGCCGCCGCGGTCTCGTAGATCGGGTACACGGCGCGGTCGTCGGGGCGAAAGCCCTGCGCGGTCGGATGCAGCTTCAAGCCGCGCAAGCCGAGATCGCGCACGGCCCGCTCGAGCTCGACGACCGCGGCCGGCCCCGTGAGCGGGTCGACCGACGCGAACCCGATGAACGCGTCGGGGTGCGCACGCGCACACCCGGCGACGAAGTCGTTCGTGACCGGCGGGAGGCCCGTGTTGGTCTGCGCGTCCCAGGCGAACAGCACTCCGAGCACGTCGGCGGCCCGGAAGACGGCAGCCATCTCGGCCACGTCGTGACGGGGCAACTCGGTGCGGAAGTACGACTCGCACGCGGGCCCGAACTCGCCGAGTGCGGCGTCGACGTACTCCGGTGTCGACGGGTGCACGTGAACGTCGATCGCGCGCACCATTGGGCCTCCCGCGCGCGATCAGGCGGTGCGCGCTGCGGACTCGGCCTGCCGGATCGACCGGTGGGGTCGGTACCCGCGGTTGCGGGCCTCGGCCAGCGAGTCGGGACCGAACGCGGCGAACCGCTCCGATGCCAGCAACTCCTCGACGGCCGCGGCGACCACCGGGTCGGCGTCGGCGAGATCGAGGTCGTAGACGATCTGGGTCCGCTTGTCGCCCACGTAGCGGTTGTGCTCGAACTTCGTCGGTCGGCCCACGCCGTGAACGCTAATCGCGGCCGAGCCCGGACGCGAGTTGGGGGATGCTTTCGCATCCCCCAACCCTCGACTGAGTCGGATTTCGCCGTGCTTCACGCCAGAGGGACCAATCCCGACAAGCAATGCGGCGACGGTGCGGCGGTTGGACTCCGCCAGGTGGTCCAGTCGTATTGCTAACGGCCTAGCGGCCGCGCACCTCCAGGGTCCCAGATTTATCGTGCATCTGCTGGACCACCTCCTTTCTCCGGTCCGTATTTTGTAGCAGATCCGAACCGGGCCGGAGCGCGAGAATTGTTACAAATTCGGGTCGGCGGCGTCACCGACCGCGCCGATGGCCCGCAGGTAGGCCAGTTGGGTCTCCACGACCGCGTGCACCTGCTCGGGCAGGTACTCCTCGCCCGTCGCCGCGGACCGCCGGACGATGTAGTCGACCGTCTCGGCCCCGCCCACCACGACGTCGCCGGGCGGGTGGGCGCTCGATCCGTTCCCGGTCACGCCCTGGCGCTGGAAGAACTCCAGCTGGAAGTCGAGGATCCGCCGCACGTCGCCCGGGGTGAGCGTTGCGGCCACGAGGTCGGGCAGGTGCTCCACGACCCACTCGAACGCCTCCTCCATGTCGAACACGGGGGGCGGCGGCTCGGCCGCCATGCGGCCCGCCTCGCGGATCACGAACCAGGCGGCGATCCCGCACGCGAAACCGATGACGAGCAGCCCGATGACGAGAACCACGCCGGCAAGTTACCCATTGGGTACGCGAGCCATCAGCAACGAGAACGGCTCGGACACGTAGTGGCTCGGCCGGCGCAGCAGTGAACGTTCGAGGAAGTACGGATTCGTCACCACCGGCGTGCGGTGCATCGGGACCGAGGGAAGAACGGCGCGCACGGTCGCGGGCAGATCGGCCACCACCCACAGGGCCCGGCCCGCTCGCGACCACTTCGCCGCGAGCTCGGCGAGCACCGCCGCCCGGTCGGGAGTGGTGGGCGGCATCACCGCGACCGGCACGTCGCACCATCCGCGCAACGTCTGCGGCGCCCATTCGTACAGCAGTCCGGTCGGGCTCTGCAGCAGCACGACCGCCGCGTGCGCGCCCATGGTGTGACACGCGTCGCGAATCGTCAGGAGATCGCCGCGCTGCTCGGTGATGTCGCGCACCGGCTCCACCGTCGAGATCGGGTACGCCACTCCGGCGGCCGCGATCACCACCGCGGCCGCGATCGGCAGCGCGCGGGGCAGCTGCCTCGGCGCGTACCGCAACAGCGCGGCCACGAGCCCGAAGCCGAGGAGCGTGAGGAGTGGGAGGGCCGAGAACAGATAGCGGCGCATCACCCAGATCTGGTCGCTCGAGATGTTCGGGCGCCAGATGTAGATGGCGCTGGAAGGTCCGAGCAGCGCGATCCCGGCGAGGGCGAACCACATCTTCCCGCGCACCAACATCCAGACCAACAGCGCGGCGGCCACGAGCGCGGCGGCCACGGTGATGGGTCCGAGATACCAACTCATCCACGTCATCGTCCGTTCGGCGTAGGTGCGCGTCGGATCGACCGCGACGTGCGCCGCCTGCTGCAGGCCGCCCACCAACGGGTTGTTCGCGCCGTGCACGTGCTGCAGCCGGGGGCGCGCGAACCAAAAGCCGAACCCGACCACACCGACGAACGCGCCGGCTCCCCACGCCAGTGCGCCCGGAACACGCGAGATGCGCCGAGCGATCGGCGGCACGAGCACGACGACGACGGCCGCCACGACGATCGACGCGACCATTGCCGCCACGAGCAGCTTCACGTCGGAGCGCAGATCGTGCAGGTACGCGTAGCTCCGGAGCCACACGTCGGTGAAGCCGAGGACGACGCCGGGAACCAGCCCGGCGCCGCACGCGATGCCGCTGACGGCAACTGATCGCCGATCGCGCGGATCCGCCGCGACCCACATGATCGCGAACAACAACGCGAGACCGGTGAGGGCCGCGAGCGCGTCGATGCGAGCGGCCTGCAACATGCCGAGCACCAGCCCGGCCGCCAACGCGACTCGCGGTTGCCGGAAGGCCTGCCGATCCGCAAGGAGCCACAGGCCGGTGAAGATCAGGACCTGCATCGGGATCTCGGAGTACGTGTCGCGCGAGAACGAAACCTCGGGCAGCAAGAACGCGAACGCGACCAGCGCCGCGAGCGCGACGTACGGATTGCGCAGGAGCCGCCACGCCGCGACGAAGAACGCGATCAGCGCGACACCCGACAACAGCGGCGTCGCCGCGAACATGAACCGGTCGCCGCCCAGACTGTGCGCCTCCGCGAGCAGCGCCGGCAGGAGGTGCGCGAACTGGAAGCTCAGCGTCCCGTTGGGCGTCGAGTACATCGCAAACGACCCGAAGGTGATGCCCGCCTGGTGCGCGAAGGGTCCGACCGCCGCGACGATGCGCAGGTTGCCGTGGAGCGCGATCCAGCGGCCCGCGTTCGTGTAGGCCCCGCCGTCGCGATTGATCAGCACGTGTTGCGACGCGTGCCGGATGTTCCAGATCGATACCGCCCCCACGAACAGCACCGCGGCGACCGCCACGAGCTGCTCGTGCCGCGCCGAGTCGCCCGGGGCGACGAGCAGCGGACGCGCGAGCGCGAGCAGCCCGATCCACACGACCGCGCCGACCGGGAACACGAGCCACGCGTGGTAGATCCCCGCGATCGCGGTGACGAGCCCCACGGCGCCGAACGCGACCACCGCCGAGGCGGTGCCGAACGCGACGGCTCGCAGCCACCGCGGCTCGAGCTCGAGCGGGCCGGACCCGGGCGCGGGATCTGGTTCTCCGGCCCGGTCGGGTGCGTCCGCGACGAGATGCTCGGGCAGACTCTCGGGCACGAGCGGAGGCTATCGGCGCCCGGACCGCGATGGTCGCACCACCCGTAGCACCACGCCGGAGATGTCGCAATGCCCCAACCGGAGGTTCCGGATTCGGGGGGACTGTCGCTACGCTTGCGCCGATGGTCCAGGAGCCCCAACACCTCGATGACGGAACGGCGCTCGACGTCTCGATCGTCCTGCCCGTCTACAACGAGGCGGCGCACCTCGAGGCGGAGGTAGCTCGCGTACGCTCGGCGATGGACGCGTCCGACTACACCTACGAGATCATCGTCATCGACGACGGTTCCTCGGACAATTCGGCCGAGGTCGCGTCCCGCATCGAGGGGATCCGGTTCATCCATTTCCTCCAGAACCGGGGATCGGGCTCGGCGCGCAAGGCCGGCACCAAGGCTGCCCGTGGACGCGTCACGGTGTGGACCGACGTCGACATGACCTACCCGAACGACACGATTCCCCAGCTCGTGAAGGAGCTCGACGGCTGGGACCAGGTGGTCGGCGCCCGCACCACCGAGGAGGGCACGGTCAAGGCGCTGCGCGTCCCTGCGAAGTGGTTGATCCGCAAGCTCGCCAGCTTCCTCTCCGGGACCAAGATTCCCGACCTCAACTCCGGCTTCCGCGCCTTTCGCACCGACGTCGCGCGCCAGTACTTGAACCAGCTCCCGGTCGGCTTCTCGTGCGTCACGACGATCACGATGACGTTTCTCGCGGGCGGCTACTCGGTGAAGTACATCCCGATCGACTACGCGAAGCGCGCCGGCGAGTCGAAGTTCCACTGGTACAAGGACACGCGGCGCTACGCGACGCAGGTCGTGCGGATGATCCTCTCGTACAACCCGTTGCGGATCTTCATGCCCGTCGGGCTCACGCTGTTCGCGATCGGCTTCGTGAAGCTGCTCGTCGACATCATCGGTCGGCACTTCTTCGTCGCGGCCGACACGATCCTCATCCTCTTCGCGGCGTTCCAGGTCATCGCGATCGGCCTGCTCGCGGATCTCGTCACCCGAGCGACGCGCAATCGCAACGAGCTGCCGCCCGCGAGCGTCTGATCAGCCCGCGAGCATCCGGTCAGTCGGCGCGCGACGCCGCGGCGGCGCCGGCCACCTGGGCGAGCGTCCGCTCGTAGCGGTCCATCACGACGTCCCACACGTAATTCTCCTCGACGTACCTGCGCCCGGCGGCGCCGAGCGCGTCTGCGAGCTCCGGTGACGAGTGCAAGCGGTCGACCGCGGCCTCGAACTCGGCGAAGCCGCTGTAAGGGATGGCGCCGCCGCTGCGCAGCGCGTGCCCCTCGAGCACCGTGCACCGCCGCTGCACGAGCGCGGGCCGGCGCTGTGCGAACGCCTCGGTCAGCACCATCGCGAAGCTCTCGAAGTACGACGGGTGCATCAGCGCCAGCGCACCCGCGAGCGCGCCGTTTCGCATCGGTTCGTCGACGAAGCCGGTGACGACCACGTCGGGTCGCGACGGGTCGTCGACGAGCAGCTCACCGAGCAGGACCAGCCGGAGGTCGCCGGGGTTCCGCTCCTTGTACGCGATGAAGTAGTCGATCAGCTCCGAGGCACCCTTCGCGGGATCGACGCGGCCGACGTACAAGAGGTACGGAGCCGCGCCGAGGCCGAACCGGCGGCGGAACGCGTCGGCGTCGCCGGGCGAGTCGGTCTCGACCCCGATGCCGACGACCTCACCCGGAGGCGAGCCGGGAAAGCGGTCGCGAACGAGCTCGGCCTCCTCGAGGGTGAGAAAGGCGAAGGCGTCGGGGACGCGCAGCACCTCCTCGAAGATCGACAGCCGCAACGGCGGCTCGTCGTGCGCGGTCGGATGCAACAGCGTGGGGACCGCCCCCGCGCACTCGCGCAGACCCGCCCACGTGAGCCAGTACAGGTACGTGATGAACACGACGACGTCGTAGGTGCGGGCGTGATGGCGCAACCACGGCACGACGTCGGGAGCATACGGACCCTGCATCTGCATCCACTCGCGCTGCAACGCGAGCGGGCGCAGGCTCGGCGCGTTGCTGAGACGCGAGTTGAAGCGCCCGAACAGATGGTGGTTCCGGCGCGCGGCAACCGGAGCACGGAACACCGCGACGTCGTTGATGCGCGACCAGCCGCGTGGGAACGCGTTCGACCAGTCGACGTACGACTGCGCACAGGTCGTCAGCACGGTGACGTTGTGGTCGCGCTGGGCCAGGCGCTCGGCAAAGGCGCGGGCGTGCTGTTCGGCTCCGCCTGCGATCTCCTCGCCGTAACGCTGCACGACGTAGAGAACGCGCATCAGACGATCTCGCCGATCGCTTCGAGCATCGTGACGCTCGCGTCGATCTCCGTGAGCTCCTGCAGGCGACGCCGGCCGCGCACGATCAGCTCGTTGCGGAGCCTCGCGTCGGAGACGATGCGATCGATCGCCCCCGCGACGAGCTCGGCACCGGCCCACGCGGGGAGCAGCAGGCCCGCGTCGCCCACCGTCTCGGGGATGGCCGCACACGCGCGGGCGACGACCGGCACGTCGAACGCGAGCGCCTCGAGCAGCGGCACGCAGAACCCTTCGTGCTCGCTGACCGTGACGAACGCAATCGCGCGCCGGAACATCGCGGCGAGGCGCGCGTCGTCGATGGACCCGACCACGTGCACCTGCGGCAGGTTGAGCTCGCGAACCTGGGCGCTCACCGCGTCGGCGTAGCGGGCGAAGCGGTTCTGCCCGACCAGCAAGAGCGCAGCCTGCGTCCCGAGGTAGGTCGAGGCGACGTGCATGGCCTTCACGAGGAGATCCGGGCGCTTGTGCGGCAGCAGCTGCCCCACGAACAAGAGGAGCGGCACGTCGAAGTCGCGGTCGAGGAGGTTGAGCATCTCCGGGTCGGGCTCGGTGCGCACGAGGCGGAAGGGCTTCACGACGGGCGGGATCACGCGCACGTCCTCGTAGCCGATGGCCTCGAGCTCGGCCGCGTTGAAGTGCGACGCGGCCACCGCCAGGACCACCCGGTGGCGGATCGACTCGAGCTCCATGCGGCCCAGCACGAGGAGCTCCGCGAACGTGTCGTCGATGCCCTCGAAATACTTGGCGGGCGTGATGTTGTGGTACACGAGCACGATCGGCTCCGACCGCGACAACAGGAAGGCCGAAACGGTCGGCTCCCCGATCGATGCGTGGTACACGAGCAGCCCGCGCGAGCCGCTGGTGCCGAACTCGCTGAGGGGCCGAACCTCGCCGGCCGAGCTCGGCGCGATGTGGCGTGCGAACACTTCCGACGGTCCGACCCGGCGCAGCACGTCGCGATAGTCGAGCGCGGCGTTCGTGATCGCGTCACCCGGTGACGCCGCCGCCAGGATCTGGTGAATGCCGAATTCGCCGACGGGAAGTGATCCGAGGTGCGACACCGCGCCGCGCCGCTCGCGCCGCTCGGCGGTCGCGGCGGCCTCTCCGCGGGTGTTCATCTATGCGCGTTCCGTCGAGATCATCTCGTCGCGATGACGGCGTAGTCCTGGGCGCCGAAGAGGAGAGCGCCGATGCGCTCGAAGTTCTCGTTGAGCAGGCGCGTCTGCGGGTCGGTGCCGGGCAACGACAGGAGCGCCTCCGTGTCGGAGACCGGCGATCGGTACTCGATCGCGATCCGCGAGAACTCCGCCTCGCGGAACAAGAACTCCAAGAAGCTCGGGTGGACCGGCCGCACGTGGTCGGGATCGACCCAGAACGCACGGGCGTAGGTGTAGAGGGAGGCCGGGTTCACCGTCTCGATCACGACCTTGCCGCCCGGTCGCAGCTTCTCCGCGGCGAGCGCGACGAAGTCGATCACGTGCTGGGGCGAGAGATGCTCGATGACCTGGATCATCACGATCCCGCCGAGGCTGCCCGGCTCGAGCCCGCGCAGGTACTCCACGGCCAGACCCTGCTCGACGTCGAGGCCGCGTCCGCGCGCGCTGGTGACCAGCTGCAGATCGGGCTCGATGCCGCGCACGGTGACACCGAGCTCGGTGAGCAACTCCATGAACTCACCGCGACCGAAGCCAATGTCGACGACCGGATCGCAGTCGATGAATTCCTTGGCCAGCTCGGCGTAACGCGACCGGAGGTCGTCGCTGCCGCCCCGGAAGAACGCAGTGAACTGGTCCTGGCCGTACCACGCGTCGACCGCGCAGCCCGGAATGCGCTCGCGAGTCTCCTCGACCTGGTACTCGAGGCGATTCACCTCGCGCACCTGCTCGGCGAGGCGAACCTGGAGATCGTCGAGTTGCTGGAGCACCTTCGTGTCGAACTCGTTGCCGATCGTCGACGCGATCTCGCCGAGCAGCGCGATCGCGTGCGTGATGAGCCAGCTCTGCTGCTCGACCTGCGACAGCACGCCGTCGATCTGACGGCTCAGCGCGCGCGACATCGTGCGGTGCACCACGCGGCCGCCGGGGAGGCGACTCGAAGGATCGATCCGCGCCCGCGAGAAGCCGACTTGGTTGAGCTCGCGCAGCGCGGCCTGGAGCTCGTCGTGCAACGCCGGCGACGACCGGGGCCGCACGCCGACGAGCCGGTCGAAGTGCTCGTCGAGCGTGGCTTCGAGATCGTCGGGATATTCACCGGAGCTGCGGCGCGCCTCGATACGAGCCTTCAGCTCGGCGATCACGGTCTCGAGGTCGACGGCGTGGCCCGTTGCGGACGCGTGAGTCGGATCCGACGGCACGGCGTGAATCTAGCGGAGCCATGCCGACCGTCGGTGAGGCGCTAGCGTGCCGATTCTCCACCATGGCGAACGACCGCCTTCCCGCCTCCCTCCCGCTCGGGTCTCTCACGCGAGGGGCCCCGCCGAACGAGCCCGATTCGCGCCGGCCGCTCCCCTACGAAGCCGAGCGCGCCGAGATCGAGGCGGCGGCACTGCTCGCCATGAACGCAGCAGACTTTCCGCGCGACTACGTGGAGCGGGTGCACGACCAAGCGGCACGCTTCACGCTGCGCACCGCCGCGCCGGGCGACATACGCGCCGCGATCGCGCTGCTCGAGGAACAGACCAACGTGCAGGCGCTGGCGCCCGTCGAGTCCCGGAACCGGGGTGTCGGCGCCGCCAAGAAGGTCGTGCGCAAGGCGGTGTTCTTCACCGTGCACCACCTCACCGAGCAGATGCGGGCGCTCGGCTGGGCGGCAACCTCCGTCGGGAACGCGGCCGCCGAACGCATCGAGCAGCTCGAGGCCCGGGTGCACGAGCTCGAGGTGCGGCTCGCTCGCGACGAGGCCGACGACGGTCACGACGACCCGTCGGGCTCGTGACCGAAGTCCACCAATTCCTCTCGACGTTCGCCGGGCGGGACGCGATCGGCATGCACACGCTGCGCGTGCGGAAGCTGCTCCGCGACGCCGGTTTCGAGTCCGACATCTACGCGCTCGACACCCACGACGACGTGCGGGCCGAGGCGCTCGACCCGAGAACGTTCCGCGAGCGCGTGCGCGGCGCCGTCGATCCGTGGATCCTCTACCACTTCTCGATCGGGAGCCCGCTTTTCGACTTCGTGCGCGGGCTCGACGTGCCGCTCGCGCTCGACTACCACAACATCACCGATGCGAAGTACTTCTGGCGATGGGAACCACGAGCGGCGACCACGATGATGGAAGGCCGGCGGCAGCTCGCGCTCGCCGCACCGGCAGTCCGGTTCGCGCTGGCCGACTCGGAGTTCAACGAGCGCGAGCTCGTCGAGCTTCACTGCCCCCGCACCGCGGTCGCGCCGATCCTCATCGACTTCGCCGACTACGACCGCGCGCCCGACCCCGCGCTGCTCGCCCGCCGGAACCGGACGCGAGCGCAGGGCGGCGCCGACTGGTTGACCGTGGGACGCGTCGCACCCAACAAGTGCCAGCACGACGTGCTGCTCGCGTTCGCGGTCTACCGCCGCATCCACGACCCGCGCGCGCGGCTCACCTTCGTCGGCGGGCAGAGTGCCGGCCTCTACTGGCGGGCCCTCCACACCCTCGCCGAGGATCTCGACGTCGCCGACGCGGTGACGTTCGCCGACACGGTGAGCCACGCGGAGCTGCTCGCGTACTACCGCACCTCCGATGTCTTCGTGCTGCTCTCCGAGCACGAGGGCTTCAACGTCCCGGTGCTGGAGGCGATGCACTTCGACGTACCCGTGATCGCGTACGCGTCGTCGGCGGTCCCCGACACGGTGGGCGACGGCGGGCTGCTCCTCACCGACAAGGACCCGGTCGTCGTCGCGACGGCGGTCGACCGCCTACGCTCGGACGAGTCGTTGCGCCGAACGCTCGTGGCCGCGGGCCGCACGCGCGCCGACGAGCATTTCTCGATCGCGCGCACCGGGCCGCAAATGCTCGAGACGCTGAAGATGTTGATGAAGGAGACGGCGTGAGCCCCGAGGTGCAGACCGGCGAGCCGCCTGCCGCAACGGGCCGGCTCGCGTTCGTCGCGCCCCGGTACGGCACCGAGATCGTCGGCGGCTCCGAGGCCGTCATGCGCGAAGCCGCGCACGGGTTCGCGCGGCGCGGCTGGAACGTCGAGATGCTCACGACGTGCGCACGTGACCACTACACCTGGCGCAACGAGTACGCACCCGGCTCGACCACCCACGACGACGGCGTGGTCGTGCACCGGTTCCCGGTGGAAGGCGCGAAGCCGAGCCGCTCGCGCGCTCGCATCGAAGCGCGTATCCAGTCGGGGGCATCCGTGCCGATGTCCGAGCAGCTCGCGTGGCTCGACGGCCTGTTCCGGGTCCCGCGGCTCTTCCACCATCTCGTCGTGAGCTCCGACCGGTACGACGCGGTGATCCTGTCGCCCTACTTGTTCTGGACGACCGTGACCGGCGCGACCGTCGTACCCGAGCGCACGATCGTGATGCCGTGCCTGCACGACGAGCCCTACGCCCGGCTCGAGGTGCTCGAGCCGGTGCTGTCGGATGTCGCCCGCTTGTGGTTCCTGTCGGAGCCCGAGCACGAGCTCGCGCACGACTGTGCCTCGTTGCCCGAGCACGTCGTGACCGGCGCCGGCGTGAACGTGCCCACGAGCTATGACCCCGAAGGCTTCTGCACGCGGCACGGGCTGATGCGACCGTTCGTCTTGTTCGCGGGCCGGCGCGAGCGCGGCAAGGGCTGGGACTGGCTCCTCGCCGCGTTCCACTTCGCGATCCGCCAGTACGCGCTGCCGTTCGATCTCGTCACCATCGGCGTGAGCCCGGCCGACACCCCGGCGGATCTCTCGGGCCGCGTGCACGACCTCGGCTACCTCGACGAAGCCGAAGTCGCCGATGCGTTCGCCGCCGCCACTGCCTACGTGCAACCGAGCACCAACGAGAGCTTCTCGCGAACGATCATGGAGTCGTGGCTGGCCGGCACCCCTGTGCTCGCCGCGGCCGGCAGTGAAGTCCTCCGCTGGCACTGTGACCGCTCGGGCGGCGGGCTCACCTTCGCCGACGAGTTCGAGCTCGCGCAGTGCCTCTCGTTCCTCGCGGCGGCTCCGCACGAGGCGGCCGGCCTCGCGAAGGCCGGGCGCGAGTACGTGCTCGCCAACTACCAGTGGAGCGTCGTGCTCGACGCGATGGAAGCGAGCGTGCAGGGGTTGATGTGCGCGTCCTCGTAATCGGCTCGTATCCGCCGCCCGCGCACGGCGAAGCCAATCGCACGGTCGCGACCGTGCATCGGTTGGGCGCCCAGGGCGACGACGTGGAGGTCCTCTCGCGGCGAGGCTCCGCGGCCCAACTCCGCGGTCAGATCTCCGGGCCGATCGGCGCGCTGCTCGTGTGGTGGCACGGTCGCCGCTACGACGCCGTCGTCGTGCAGATCGAGAGCGGTGCGCCCCTACGGGTCTCGCACGGGCGACGCGCCCGCGTCGATCGGCTGGTCGACTGCGTGAGTTGGGGACTCGCGTTGCGAGCGGTGCGCTCGGTCACGATGGTCGTTCCCGACACCGACGTCGTGCCACGGTCGGTCGGTGGCCGGAGCGGCCGGTTCCTGTGGACCGCCGCCGATCATCTGCTGGTCTCGAACGAACGCGGTCGGCGCCGGCTCGTCGACGAGGGCGGCGCGCCCGAGGCGCGCATCGAGTTGCCCGCCGTCGCGGCGACGCCGAGCCGCACCGCCGACGACGGCTGGGCCGACGTGAGCGACGCGGCCGCGGTCATGGAGCGCGTTCAACGGCGCGCCGCCGAAGACCGCCGCGCCGCCCGCCGCGGCACCCTCGACGCCGGCGTGTAAGGCGCAGATCCGCAGGAGAGCGATGCGTCTGTGAGCCACACGTCGTGTGGTCCACAGACGCATCGGCAGGTCAGCGGCCCGGACAGTCGAGCGACGCGGGTAACCGCGACCTACGGCGTGGTGGTGCGCGTCAGCTCCACGACGAGCATGAACAGCGCCATCGCGCCGGCCGAGCATCCCACCAGCGCCGCGTTCACCGTGGCGCGCAGCCGTGCCGCGGGCACCAGGAAGATCGGGAACGCGTCGAGGCAGTAGCGGGGCACGCTCCCACCGACTCCGGATCCCAACGCGAGCACCATGATCCCGCCGGCATAGATGGTCAGCGGAACGGGCAACCGGCTCTGGATCATCCACACGACGAGCGCGACACCGACGATCCCGGCGATCGTCGACGCGACGAGGTCGACGCGTGCGGTCGGATGATGCAGCGCGGTGAAGCCGTTCGACCACCACGTCCGGCCGAAGTCGAACCTCCGGCCCCAGCCTCTTCGCTCAGCCGTGAACCACGCGCCCGGACTCCCGAGCGCGATCCACAAGTACCCGAGGTAGCCCGCGAAGCCGAGTGGCGGACCGAGCGCCGCGATCCACGGCACCCAACCGGGTCGTCGGCGGTGGGCCTCGTACGCCGCCCACGCGATGCAGAGCGCCAGCACGACACCGTCGGGCCGGGAGAGGCTCGCGAGCGCGCCGAACACGAACGCGGCCCACCACACCTCGTGGCGGAGCGCGAGCAGGCACGCGGCCGCCGCGAGCAGCAGGAGACCGTCGCTGTACACCATGCTCAGGACGAAGCTCGCGGGCCAGAAGGCGAGCAGCGTGACCGCGATCGTCGCCCGGCGGTCGCCCACGACCTCCCGGAACAACATCCAGATCACGCAGAACGCCGCGAGTGCGGAAGCGTTGGCCACGGCGATGCCGCTCGTGCGCACCGACAGGCGGGTTGCGATGTGCACGGCCCGGGTCGCGAGCGGCAGGAGTGGGAAGAACGCGGCGGTCGCGTCGAATCCGCCGCCCGGCGAGTGCAACTGCGGGTACCCCGATCTCGCGATCAGCAGATAGTGCGCCGCATCCCAATCGTTGAAGAACGACGGTCGGCGGTATCCCGGCTTCAGGATCGGTGCGACATAGAGCGTCAGGAACACGACGAATCGCGACGCCGCGTAAGACGCGGCCGCGGGCCACGACGCCGCGACCCGACGGAGGCGGGACCCTCGATCGGTCGTCGGCCAGACGGATGCGTAACGCGACGCGGGTCGTGTTCCCCCCTCGCCCTGGCACGACACGCGAGCGACGCTAGCCGTGCCCGCTCCGGCCCGGGCGGGCTTCAGCGAAGTCGCGGGACGCTCAGGCCGGACCTCGCCGCGGGCTCGATCACTTCTTCGAAGACGCGCCGGGCCAGGACCGCGTGACTGTGGCCGGCGGCATACCGGCGGCCTGCCGCGGCCAGCTCGCCCCGCCGGGCGCGGTCGGCGAGCAGATCGGCGAGCGTCGTCGCGAGCTCGTCGGCCGACACGGCCGCGCCGACGCTGACCACGCCGTCGTCGGGGAGGTCGCGACCCGCGCCGATCCGCGTGACGATCGGCACCGCCCCCGCCGCGAGACAGTCGGCGATCGTCCCCGAACACTCGCCGTTCGCGGTTCTCCGCAACTGCACCGCGACCGCGGCGCGATCGAGCCAGGATGCGTATTCCGCGTCGGTGACCGCGCCCGTGAAGGTCACGTGCTCCGAGACCCCGAGCGCCGTTGCCAGCTCCGTGAGTTGCTGCCGGTCGGAGTCGGCGCACGGACCGACGAGTACCAGCGATGCGCCGGGGCAACGCTCGAGGACGGCCGGGAGTGCGGCGATCGGCAGCGCGTTCTGCTTGATGTCGTTCACGATGCCGAAGCTCGCGATGATCGGCGCGCGGGCCGCCGCCGGCGCCGCGTTCTCCACCACGTCGCGTCCGGCGAACGGCAGCACGCAAATGCGATCGGCATACTCGACGTCGACGTCGAGGCGCAGGCGGCCGGCCGCGAAGTCGGACATGACGACGACACGATCCGCGAGCGCGACCACTTCCGCGGCCATGAGCACCCCCGTTCGCTCCGCCGCGTCGGACGCGAGCCGCTCGGCGCTCGCGATCGCGAGCGGCAGCGAGCCGTACATCGACTGCAGGCACGCCGCGAAGCCACCGGGCACCGCTCCGGTGACGTCGCCGCTCAGCGCGTAGAGATCCGTGAGCCGAACCTCGTGCGCGAGCACGATCCCCGACCGGCGGCGCAACTGCGCGAGGGCGCCGCCGTGGAACTCACTGTTGCCCAGGCAGTAGATGACACAGTCGTACCCGCCGCGTGCCCGCTCGTTGGCGACGAGGAACTCGGGCGCGAGCACCTCGACACCCTCGGGAGCGCGCGGCAGGCCGAGCGCGGGATCCACGTGACGCCGACCGTCGGCGAACGCGTGCAGGTCGCAGTACTCACGCAGCTCCGTGAGCAGGCGGAAGCTGAAGTCGGCAACCCCGCTGGCGGCCGGCGGGAGCGGCGTCACCACCGCGACCAGCGGGCGCCGCCGCGCCGCCGGCCGGGGCCGCGCGAGCAATCGCTCGTACGACTCCGCGACCCGGTCGGCCACGCCGTCCCACGACGGCTGCTCACGACGCGCCTGTTGGTCGAGCAACGCGCGCGTCGCGTCGTCGGTGAGCGCGCGCTCGATCGCGGCCGCGATCGCGTCGTCGCTCGCGGGGTCGAACGTCGCCTCCGGAACCAGCAGCTCCCGCACCGACGACGTACCCGAGCCGATCGTCCGCGCCCCGCACGCGAGCGCCTCGGCCACCGGGAGCCCGTAGCCCTCGTAGAGCGACGGGAACACGAACAGGTCGGTCGACTGGTAGAGCAGCTGCAACACCGCGTCGGAAACGAACCCGGGCAGGAGCAGCCGCGATTCGATGCCGGCCTCCCGCGCCAGGTGCACCACGTGATTGCGCGTCGGCTCGTTCATGCCGCAGACCATGATGAGCTGCCACGCGTTGCGGACCGACTCGGGCAAGAGCGCCCACGAGCGGAACAGCGCGTGAAAGTTCTTCCGGTCGTCCATGCCCGCGGTGTACAGCACGAAACGGGCCTCGAGGCCGGGCACCGCGGCCCGCGCCGCGACGAGCGCATCGGCCGCGGCCACGGGTCGGGCGTAGCCCGCCGACGCGGCGGCGCCGACAACGACGATCCGCTCCTCGGCGATGTGCAGCCGCTCGACCGCGTCACTCGCGGTCGCGTCGGAGAGCGCGAGCACCGTGTCGGCGGCCCGGACCAGCTCGAGGCGCGTCCGGTACCGCCGGCGGAGGCCCGGATCCGCGAGGTACCGCTCGGCGAACACCTCGGGGATCAGGTCGTACAGGGTCACCACGAGGCGCAGGCCCCGGCTCACCGCGGCTGCGGGCCACATCCGGCCGATCGGGACGTCGAGCTCGATCGGCGACATCAGGTGCAGCACGCGCGCCGCGGAGAAGTCACCCCGGTCGCTGTACGCGAGCCGGCCGCTCGCGACGAGCGGCTCGATCGAGCCCGGCGGGAGCAGATCCGGGTTGAGCACGAAGCTGTGAACGAGCGGGCGGTGCCCACTCCACAGCGCGGCCGCGAGCTCGGCGGTGTAGCGGGCGACCCCGCGGTCGCGGTAACTCTCGCTCTGCGTCGCCTGGACGTCGACGACGACGGGTCCGGGCGCGTCGGGCGCGCTCACGAACGAGCGCGCAGCTCGTCCTGCATCTGCTCCATCTGCGCGCTGAGCGCCGCCAGTCGCTGTCCGAGCACGGCGACGGCCTCGGCTTCGGCGTCGAACCGGTCGGTCAACAAGCGCGTGAGCTCGGAGAGCTCGCGCACGACATCCTCTTGCCGCACGTAGTGCGTCATCAACGCGTCGTCGAGCGCTCGTACTGCCTTGGGGCGGACGGTGCTCTTCACTCGCTGGAACACGGACATCAGGCCTCCGTCGCGCTCAGGCGTTCAGGAACCGCTGCCTTCGACGCGTTCCGCGACCGGCGCGCCGAAGCGAACCGCGAGCGGCAACGAGACCATGCCCGCCGTGCGCGCCGGGTTCATCACCGAGAACTGGTACTGCTGATCGCGCCAGTCGTAGACGGTTCCCTCGTCGGTGGTCTGGATCGCGAGGGTGACGAGATACGTCCCGTCGAGCAAGGGGATGTGCTCGAAGTCGAACGTGACCTCGCCGTCGCCGTCGGCCACGGGCACCGGAACGTCGATGAGCTTGGTGTTCGCGCCGAAGATGTTGTTGCCCTCTTGGTCGTGGATCGCGATCCCGAACAGGAGATCGTCGGTGGGCTCGTAGGCGTGATACGACACGTGGATCGACATCGCTTCGTCGGGAAGCAGCCATTGGCGGCCGACGAGCGCGCCCGGGTGCTCGATGACGACGTTGGTGATCTTCACCCGGTGGTTCGCGGAGGCCGCCATCGTGTGGCCGTGCGACGCGTCCTCCGCCGGCGCAACGGCTGCGGCCGCATCGGCCGCCTCGACCGCCTCCATCGTCGGGTCGGCGAGCCCGGAGTGCTGCAGCGACTCGCGGAACGTCCGGATCGCCTCACCCGGAGGCGCGTCGGCCACGAGCACGCCGTGGTCGAGCACGAGCCCGCGCTCGCACACCCTGCGCAGGAGATCCGCGGCGTGGGTCACGAACAGGATCGTGCGGCCTTCGTGCTGGAACTCGGCGACGCGCTCGATGCACTTGCGCTGGAACGCCTCGTCGCCGACTGCCAGCACCTCGTCGACGAGGAGGATGTCGGGGTCGACGTTGACCGCGACGGCGAACCCGAGCCGCACGTACATGCCCGACGAGTAGTGCCGCACCTGCATGTCGATGAACTTGTCGAGCTCCGAGAACGCGACGATCTCGTCGAAGACGCCGTTGATGTCGCGCTTCGAGAGGCCGAGGATCGACGCGTTCATGTACACGTTCTCGCGGCCGGTGAGCTCGGGGTGGAACCCGGCGCCGAGCTCGAGGAGCGCGGCGAGGCGGCCGCGGGTGACGATCTCGCCCTCGTTCGGCTGCAGGATTCCGGCGACGCACTTCAGGAGCGTCGACTTGCCCGATCCGTTGTGGCCGAGGATGCCGACCGTGGTGCCCGTCTCGATGTCGAGGTCGATGTCGTCGAGCGCGATGAAGTCTTCGAACGGGATGCGTCCGAAGTTGATCATCTTCTCCTTCAACGACGTGTAGTGCTCGTGAAAGAGGCGGAAGTGCTTGGAGACGTGGCGGATCTCGATCGCCGGCGCCATGGCTAGAGCTCCTCGGCGAAGTTCGCTTCGCTGCGACCGAACACGGCGATCGCGATCGCCAACACGATGATGCCGATGGCGAACGAATAGCCGAGGTACGAGAGGAAGGTGATCATGTGCCAGTGCGGAAGGATCCCGTTGGCCTTCGGGCCCGTGGCCGCGGTGACGGTCACCCTCGGATTGTCGAGCTTGTTGTAGATCGCCCGTTGGAAAATGAGCACGATCGGGGTAACCGGATTGAGCAGGTACGCGTACTTGAACCAACCGCCGGGCCGGCGGTCAATGGTCATGAACCCGTACACGATCGGGGTCACCCAGAACCACGCGAGCAGCGCGAGCTCCAGGAAGTGCTGAGTGTCGCGGAGATACACGTTCATCGCGCTCAGCAAGATGCCGAGCGCGCCGGTGAGCAGGAGCAATGCGACCAGCGCGATCGGCAACAGCGCGATGTACGACCAGTCGACCGGCCGCCAGATGATCAGCAACACGGCGAAGAGCACCAGGCTCTGCAGGAAGAGGTGCACCAGCATGCTGGCAACCGCCGCCAGCGGCAGGATCTCGCGCGGGAACGAAACCTTCTTCACCAGCCCGGCATTACCCACGACCGATCCGCAGGCACCGCCGAGGGCCGTGGAGAAGAAGTTCCACACGAGCAGGCCGGAGAGTAGGTAGATCGGGAACGCCGGAACGCCCGAGCCGAGGATCTTCACGAACGCGATGTAGAAGACGATCAAGTACAGCAGCGGGTTCAGCAACGACCACGCGAAGCCGAGGATGCTGTTCTTGTACTTGACCTTGAGCTCCTTGCGCGTCATCCCTACCAACAGCTCGTGGTAGCGGACGATGCGCCGGAAGCGTTCGATGACGGAAGTGCGCGGTCGAACAACGCGTGCGTGCGCGACACGCGGGGCGCGCGCGGCCGGTTCTGGCATAACGGTCAAGTTAGCCGACTGCCCCGGTGCGGCCTGGGTTGGGGCCGGGCGCGACGCGGAGTCGAGCACGCACCGGCCGGTGGTCCGACGGCGTCGCCGGGAGCACCTCGCCCGACAGCACCGTGATGTTGTCCCGAACGAGCACGTGGTCGATCTGGCTGTGCGGTCGGTGTGCGGGATACGTACGACCCCGCACTGCTCGGTGCCATCCGGGAAGCATGCGCACCACACCGGGTCCCCACAGGTTGCAGTCGCCGGCGACGACCACCGCACGGTCGATCGTCGGCAGCTGCGGGCGCAGGGCGTGGAGGTGCCGCATCGGTCCGAGCCACCACAACAACGAGGAGACGTGCACCCCGACGACGTCGACCTCCGTGCCGCCGACGTCGATCGTGCACATGAGCGCCGCGCGCGTGCCGTAGGGATCGCGGCGGATGCGACCGATCGGGAGGTCGCGGCGCGCCAGGATCGGAAGGCGTGAGCAGATGCCGACCTGCACGTGGCCCTCGCCGGGTACGGCGTGCCGCGCGCGGCGGCCGCTGATCGTCAGCGTCGAGAAGTCGGCGGTCTCGACCTGGTAGCCGTCGTCGACCAACGCGTCGAGGATCCCCCGGCCGTCGAGCGTTCGCCACGACTCCAAGATGACGACAACGTCGGAATCGAACTCGCGCACGAGCCTCGGGACATCGAACGGCACGCGATGGCCGGCGCCGAAGCGACCGACGCCCCAGTGGGCGTTGAACGAGGTGAGCGTGAAGTCGGGCAGATGATCAGCGTGTCAGAAAACGGGCGCGATCAGATGCCAATCCTCAGATGCCGATCCGCTGGGCGAGGAGCTCCCGGTGGTAAGTCGGGTCGCCGAGGTAGATCTCCGAGCTCTTGGCGCGCTTGAAATACAGGTGCGCCGGGTGCTCCCAGGTGAAGCCGATACCGCCGTGGATCTGGATGTTCTCCGCCGCAGCGTGGAAGTAGGCCTCCGAGCAGTAGGCCTTGGAGAGCGCGGCCACAACGGGCAGCTCGTCGTTGTCCTCGGCGGCAGCCCACGCGGCGTAGTACGCGGCCGACTTGCCCGACTCGACCTCGAGCAGCATGTCGGCGCACTTGTGCTTGATCGCCTGGAACGATCCGATCGGACGGCCGAACTGCACGCGCACCTTGGCGTAGTCGACCGACATCTCGAGCACCTTCTGCGCCCCGCCCATCATCTCGTTCGAGAGCGCGACGGCGGCCTGGTCCAGCGTCTTGCTGAACGCGGCGAAGCCGTCTTGCGTGCTCCCGAGCGGCAACGCGGCGACATTGTCGAACTCGAGCTTTGCTTGCTTGCGCGTGGTGTCCATCGTCTGGAGCGGCGTGCGCGTCAGACCCTCGGCGTCGCCGGCGACCGTGAAGAACATGATGCCGTCGGTCCCGGTCGTGCCTTCGAGCCGGGCGACGACGACGATCGTGTCGGCCGTGAAACCGTCGATCACGAACATCTTCTCGCCGGTCAGCGTGAACTCGCCACCGACGCTCTCCTTCGCCTCCATCGTGATGCCGGCCGCGTCCCACTTGCCCGACGGCTCGGTGAAGGCCAGCGCGGCCGTGGTGTCGCCGCTCGCGATACCCGGCAGCAGCGCCTGCTTCTGGTCGTCGGTGCCGACGTTCATGATCGCGTTCGCGGCGAGCACCACCGACGAGAAGTACGGCGCGCACAGGAGCACGCGGCCCATCTCCTCGAGCACGATGCCGAGCTCGATGAACGTGAAGCCCTGCCCTCCGTACTCTTCGGGGATCGCGAGGCCCTGGAGCATGAGCTCCTGGCCCATCTGCTTCCACACCGCAGGGTCGTAGCCCTCGGTGGTCTCCATCAGACGGCGGACCTCCGTCTCGGGCGACTTGGCTTCGAGGAACTGCCGCACCGCGCGCCGCAGCTCTTCTTGCTCCTCGGAGAATGCGAAGTTCACGTTGTAGCTCTCCTGTTAGCGGGGCTCGCGTGGGAGTCCCAGCACGCGCTCACCGATGATGTTGTGTTGGATCTCGCTCGAGCCGGCGTAGATCGTCTCCGCGCGGCTCGACATGAAGATTCGATGGAGGTCGTCGAGCTCGTACGCGCCGCCGCCGGCCTCCTCGACGAGCAAGCCGTCGGCGCCGATCACGTCCATCGCCGTCTCGCCGAAGCGCCGGTGCCAGCTCGTCCAGAACAACTTGCCGATACTCGCTTCCGGACCGAGCGCGCCCTGCTTCAGCATGTTCGTGAGCATGCGCATCCCGTTGAAGCGCATCACCTGCAAGCCGACGTAGCGGTTGGCCAGCTCGTCGCGGAGCACGGGATCGGTCGAGACACCACGCTTGCGCGCGACGTCGAGCAGCTCGGTGAACTCGTGCTCGAACGCGAGCTGCTGCGACAAGAACGCCGTGCCCCGCTCGAAGCCGAGCGTGGCCATCGCGACCTTCCAGCCCTCGCCGACCGGACCGAGCACGTTCTCCTTCGCGGTGCGCGCCTCGTCGAAGAACACCTCGTTGAACTCGGCGCTGCCGGTCATCTGGCGGAGCGGCCGCACCTCGACGCCCGGCTGGTGCATCGGGCACAAGAGATACGAGAGGCCGTGGTGCGAAGACGACTGCGGATCGGTGCGGCACACCACGAAGCACCAGTCGGCGCGGTGCGCAAGGGTGGTCCACACCTTCTGACCGGTGATCACCCACTCGTCGCCGTCGAGCACGGCGCGGGTCTGGATGTTCGCGAGATCGGAGCCGGCGTTCGGCTCAGAGAAGCCCTGGCACCAGAGCTCGTCGACCGACTGGATCTTCGGAAGGAACTTCCGCTTCTGCTCGTCGGTGCCGAACTGGATCAGCGTCGGCGCGAAGAGACCCTCACCGAAGAACGAGACACGCGCGGGAGCGTTCGCCCGGGCGTACTCCTCGTTGAAGATGACCTGGCGCGCGAACGGGAGTGCGCGCCCGCCGTACTCCTCGGGCCACGACATGCCCACCCAGCGATCGGCGCCGAGCACCCGCTCCCACTCGAGGCGGACGTCCCAGCCCGTCTCGTCGGCGGGACCGCCGCCCGAGCCCAGGGCCGCGAACTCGCCCGTGAGGTGCTCCGCGAGCCAGGCTCGCACCTCGGCGCGGAAGGCCGCCTCTTCGGTGGTGTCGCGGAAGTCCATGCCGGTCCGGACGCTACTTGACCGACCGGTCAGGTTTCTAGGTGGGATGATCGGGACATGCTGTCGCCGCACCTCACGGAGGCGGTCCTGACCAAGCTGGGCTTCTCGGAGCGCCCGGCGCCCGACCGGGCAGGCCTCGAAGACGTCTACCGGGCCTGGTGCCGCCGGGTCCCCTTCGACAACCTCGTGAAGCGCATCCACCTCGTGAGCGGGTCGAGCGCTCCTTTCCCGAATGGCGAGCCGGTGCCGTTCTTCGAGTCGTGGCTGGCGCACGGCACCGGCGGAACCTGCTGGCCGAGCTCGGCCGGGCTGCACGCGCTCCTCGTCACGCTCGGTTTCGACGCCCGCCGCGGGTCGGCCGCGATGTTCGACAACCTCTCCGGGCCGATCCACACGCACGGAACCACGATCGTCCGCGCCGACGGCGTCGACCACTGGGTCGACTCGTCGATGCTCACCGAAGTACCCCTGCCGCTCGTGCCCCACGACGCGACCTGTCACGACGATGCCGTCGGCCCGGTGTGGGCCGAGCCCGTCGGCGAGCTGTGGCGCGTCTGGTGGACGAGCGCCGCGAACGGCGAGGAGATCGGCTGCCTCCTCCTCGACGACGACGTCACCTCGGAGCACTACCTGGCGCGTTACGAGGCGTCGCGCGACATGAGCCCGTTCAACACCGCCGTGTACGCGAACCGCAACGCCGACAACGCGCGGATCACCGTCGCGATGGGTCGGCGTTTCGAGCGCCGGCCCGACGCCATCACGTCGGGCCCGGTCGGCGACGATCGCGACCGTGTGCTGGTAGAGGAGTTCGGCTACTCCGAAGCGATCGTGGCCGCACTCCCCGCCGACGACACGCAGGGATAGCCTCGCGACCATGGTGATGACGCTGCTCCCGCACTACGAGACCTCCGACGTGCGCATCGAGAAGATCGTGGTGGGGCCGTTCGAGAACAACGTGTTCGTGCTGCGGAGCAAGCGCAACGGCGACGCGGTGATCATCGACGCCGCCAACGAGCACGAGCTCCTGCTCGAGGTCTCGCGTCGCACCGGCGTGCGACGCGTGCTCACGACACACGGCCACTTCGATCACATCCAGGCGGTGACGCAGATGCGCGACGCGGGGATCGACGTCGGGATCGCCGCCGAGGACGCGAAGATGCTGCCGAGCTACGACTTCGTGATCCCCGACGACGAGGTGATCGAGGTCGGCGATCTCCGGCTGCGCACGATTCACACTCCCGGGCACACGCCGGGCTCCACCTGCTTCCTGCTCGAAGGCCACCCCATCGTGTTCAGCGGCGACACGCTCTTCCCGGGCGGCCCGGGCAACACGACCTTCGAGGACGCGAGCTTCGACACGATCATCGAGTCGATCGACCGGCGCCTGTTCACGCTGCCGCCGGCCACCTTGGTGCTGCCCGGCCACGGGCTCGACACGACGATCGAGAGCGAGTCACCCCATCTCGACGAGTGGATCGCACGCGGCTGGTAGCGCGCAGCCAGGCGCAGATCCGGAGGCCCGGTCGCGCTCCGAATCCGCACGGGCGGTCCAGGCGCAGAGCGCAGGGCCGGAGGCAGGAGGCAGTCGCACGGGCGATCGAGGGCCGAAGCTCGTAGCCGCGCGAACAGAGAGGGCCGGAGGTCGTAGCCGCATGAGCAACATGACCACCCAATCGAGCGACTTCCTGTCGCGCGACGGCGACGACGTGTACTTCGAGACCTACGGCGTGCCCGACGCGCCGGTGCTCGTGCTCGGTCACGGCGCCGGCGGCAATCACGGGATCTGGTTCCAGCAGGTTCCCGTGTTCGCGACCGACTACCGCGTCGTCGTCTGGGACCAGCGCGGCTTCGGGTTGTCGACGAACAACCACGGGCTCGCGAACCCGCGCACCGCCACGGGCGATCTGCTCGCGATCCTCGATCATCTCGGTGTCGAGCGCGCACACGTCGTGGGGCAGTCAATGGGCGGATGGGCCGCGATGGGGCTCGCGATCGCGCACGGCGATCGAGTGCGGAGCCTCGTGTTGGCCGACACGTTGGGCGGCATACCGATCGAGGGCTGGTGGAAGACCGCGGCATCCGTCGAGCGCGCCGGGCTCTTCAACCATCCTGCGCTCTCGAACGACTTCTGCCTGCGGAATCCCGAGCGCGCGCACCTGTACCTGCAGATCGGCGGGCTGCGTCGCGAGCCGCGCGCCGACCAGGTGCAGATCCTGCGGACGATGGGTGACGTGACCTTTTCCGACGAGCAGCTCGCGTCACTGCGAATTCCCTCGCTGTTCATCGTCGGAACCGACGACGAGATCTTCCCCCCCCGACTCGATCGCGAAAGCCGCTGCTCACGTGCCCGGATCCCGGGTCGAGCACATCGCCGGCGCCGGACATTCGCCCTACTTCGAGCAACCCGACGCCTGGAACACACTGGTGGCGGGCTTCCTGCGGGAATGCCCCTGACCTGTCTCGCGTTGTTGGCCGGGATGGAATTTGCCCCAAATCGGCCGCAGCGAAAACGGTGCCCGGCTCGCTCGCGGGGGCGCGCTGTTTTCGCACGGTCATCCGGGGCACCATTGGGCACCGGACCTCTCGATCGAAGGGGGAACACGATGATCTCCGTTGTGGAGTGGAACGCTCCCGCCCGTAACGCGGCCTGGGTCGCGGCCTGTTTCGGATCACTCGGCGCATGACCTCACACGATCGCCCATCGCGCGACTTCTCGGGTGACGGCGACGACGAGCGCGCGACGCTGCGAACGCGTTATCGCTGCGCGCGCGACCTCACGGAATCACTCGCCGCACCACTCCGCCCCGAAGACCAAGTCGTTCAGTCGATGCCCGACGTGAGCCCTACCAAATGGCACCGCGGGCACACGACCTGGTTCTTCGAGACCTTCCTGCTCGAGCCCACACTCACCGGCTACGACGCCTTCGACACCGAGTTCCGGTATCTCTTCAACTCGTACTACGAGGCCGTCGGACCGCGACACCCTCGCAGCCAACGCGGACTCGTCTCGCGGCCGAACGTCGAAGAGGTCGGGCGTTACCGCGCGCACGTCGACAGCGCCATGGAGAAGCTCATCGGCGGGTGCGACGCCGACGCGTGGCCCGAGGTCGCGGCGCTCATCGATCTCGGCATTCATCACGAGCAGCAGCACCAGGAGCTGCTCCTGATGGACATCAAGCACGTGCTGTCGTGCAATCCGCTCGAGCCCGCGTATTTCGAGGCCGGACCGCCGGCAACACCGGCTCCGTCGCCGCTTCGCTTCGTCTCGCACGACGGCGGGCTGGCGCACACCGGACACGTTGGCGACGCGTTCGCGTTCGACAACGAGTCGCCGCGGCACAAGGTGTACCTCGAGCCGTTCAAGATCGCCGACCGGCTCGTGACCGCGGCGGAATGGATCGAGTTCATCGACGACGGCGGCTACGCCCAGCCGGAGCTGTGGCTGTCCGACGGTTGGTACGCGGTGCAGGAACACGCTTGGAACGCGCCCGCGTACTGGTGCCACGACAACGACGAAGGCTGGTCGAGCTTCACGCTCAACGGCCGCCGCCCGATCGCGGCCGAGGAGCCCGTCGTGCACGTGAGTCACTACGAAGCCGACGCGTTCGCACGTTGGGCCGGCGCGCGCCTCCCCACCGAGTTCGAGTGGGAGCACGCGGTCGCGACGCAAGGGGCGCCGGACGGCGCACCCTCGAGCGGACTGGCCGCGCCCGCGCCCGACGGCGCCCGCCTCCAACCGACGCCCGCGCCTCCGGGGCCCGGGCTGCGCCAAGCCTTCGGCGATGTCTGGCAATGGACCGCGAGCGCGTACCTGCCCTACCCGCGTTTCGCTCCGGCGCCCGGCGCCGTTGGTGAGTACAACGGCAAGTTCATGAGCGGGCAAATGGTCCTGCGGGGAAGTGCGTGCATCACCCCCGCCGGTCACGCCCGAGCCACCTACCGCAACTTCTTTCCACCTTCGAGTCGCTGGATGTTCGCAGGCCTCCGGCTCGCCACCGACAACTGACGACGACCGGAGGGAACTCGAGATGCCTTCATCCACTGCTTCGACGCCGCGCGTCGACGTGCACCTCACGCCCGCCGATCTCCGCGCCGCGCTCCGCCTCGACGCCGACCGCGGGTTGCGCTCGGCGCCCAAGGACATCCCGCCCAAGTGGTTCTACGACACGCGCGGATCGCAGCTGTTCGACGAGATCACCCGGCTGCCCGAGTACTACCCGACGCGTCGCGAGCGCGCGATCCTCGAGGCCCGCGCGGGAGAGATCGCGCGCGTCGCCGCCGCCGACACGCTGGTGGAGCTCGGCTCGGGCACGTCGGAGAAGACGCGCATCCTGCTCGACGCGCTGCGCGACGCCGGCACGATCAACCGCTTCGTGCCGTTCGACGTGAGCGAGCAGACGTTGCGCGACGCGGCCGCGGCCGTGGCGCGCGACTATCCCGGCGTGAACGTCCACGCAGTCGTGGGCGACTTCGAGCATCACCTCTCGTCGATTCCCCGCGACGGCCGGCGGCTCGTCGCATTCCTCGGCGGGACGATCGGCAACTTCGAGCCCGTGCGCCGGGCCGAGTTCATGCGCGAGATCGCGAGAGGCCTCGGCCGTGACGACCACCTGCTGCTCGGTCTCGACCTGGTGAAGGACATCGACCGGCTCGAAGCCGCGTACGACGACAGTCGAGGCGTCACCGCGGCGTTCAACAAGAACGTGTTGGCCGTCATGAACCGGGAGCTCGACGCCGACTTCGACGCGGAGCGATTCGCACACGTCGCGGTCTACGAGAAGGACCTCGGTCAGATCGAGATGCGACTCCGCGCAGTCGACTCGCACGCGGTGCAGGTGCGCGCGCTCGGACTCACCGTGCGTTTCGCGGCCGGCGAGGAGATGCGCACCGAGGTGAGCACGAAGTTCACACGCGAGCAGGTCGTCGAAGAGCTCGACGCGGCCGGCCTGCAACTCGCTCGGTGGTGGACCGACCCCGAGGGCGACTTCGCGCTGCTCCTCGCCCGTCCGTCCTAGCTCGTCGGTGAGCGGGGGTCCGACACGATCGTCAGACCTTCGGGCACCTGGAGCGCGTGCACGACCTCGCCGACGACCTCGACCGCGAGCTGACCGCCCATCAGCGGGATGTTGTCGAGGCGCAGCGTGCCGATCCATTCGGGCACGGCGGGCGCGAGGTGCAGCTTGGAGTTGCGGATGTCGGGCTCGAACCGCAACAGCGTGCGAAGGAACAGCAACGGCGACGCGGCCGCCCACGCTTGCGGAGAGCACGACGTGGGATAGCTCACGGGGAAGCTCAGGGTGTCACGGTCGATTCCCGAGAACAGCTCCGGCAAGAGATCACCGAACCACGGTGACGCCTCGACGAGCCCGCGCATGACGCGGTGCGCCTCCTCGACGAACCCGTAGCGCATGAGTCCGGCCGCGCAGATCGCGTTGTCGTGCGGCCACACCCCGCCGCAGTGGTACGAGATCGGGTTGTAGCCGCCGGTGCTCTTCGAGAGCGTGCGCACACCCCAGCCACTGAACATCGGCTCCGAGAGCAACGCCCGCGCCACGTACGGCGCCTTCTCCTCGTCGACGATGCCGGTCCAGAGGCAGTGGCCCATGTTGGAGCCGATGCCGTCGATACGGCGCTTCTCGCGATCCAGCCCGAGCGCGAAGTAGCCGCCGCCGGGCGCGTCGACCCAGAAGTCGACGTTGAACCGGCGCTTCAGCTCGTCGGCACGCGTCCGGAGCGACTTCGCGAGCTCGTGATCGCCCGCCTCCGTTGCGCAGTGCGAACGCGCCACCAGCGCGGCGTACACGTAGCCCTGCACCTCGCAGAGTGCGATCGGCGTCGCCGCGAGGGTGCCGTCGGCGAAGCGCATCGAGTCCCAGGAGTCCTTCCAACCCTGGTTCTGGAGGCCGTGGTCGGTGGTGCGTTGGTACTCGACGTATCCGTCACCGTCCTTGTCGCCGTGCTCGGTCATCCACTCGAGCGCGCGATCGGCGGCCGGCAACAACGCGTCGACCTCGGCGCGGCGGTTCCCCCAACGCGACAACTCTCCGACGAGCATCACGAAGAGCGGGGTCGCGTCGACGGTTCCGTAGTAGATGCGCCCACCGCCGAGCGCGAGCGACGCCGTCTCGCCGAATCGCATCTCGTGGAGGATCCGGCCCGGCTCCTCCTCGGTGCGCGGGTCGACCTCGGTGCCCTGGAACCGCGCGAGCGTCTGCAACGTGCCGAGCGCGAGATCGGGATCGACGAGCATCGTCATCCACGACGTGATCAACGAGTCGCGCCCGAAGAGCGTCATGAACCACGGCGCACCGGCCGCCACCACCGCGCGGTCGGGGAACTCGGGGTCGAAGATGCGCAGTCCGGCGACGTCGCGCGTCGAACGCTCGAGCAGCGCCCGGAACTGGTCGTCGTCGGTCGTGACCACCGGCAGGCGCCGCGTCCACTCCTCGAGCCGCGCGACCGGCGTCGACCGCTCGACCGGCTGCCCACAGAGGTGGCGCGGCGTGACCTCCTGATCACCGATGACCGGCGTCACCTGCATGCACGCCGTCCAGCGGCCGCGCGGCGGCACGATCACCTCGTAGTGCACGTGGGAGCCCGAGATGCGCGGCTCACCCGTGAAGTCGACGTGGGTGGCGCGCGTGAACGAGCTGCGCTCGTAGGTGAAGGTGATGCGACCGTTGCCGGCGTCGTGCACGCCGAGCTTGCCCTGCTTGTGGACGCGCCCTTCCTTGACCTCGAACAGGTCGGCGAAGTCGGCGCCGAGCAGGAGCTCGACCGAGCAGAACGCCGCCTCCTCGCCGAAGTTCTCGATCTCGATGTCTTCGCGCATTCCCCGGCCGATGTAGCGCCGGCGGAACAGCACGAGGTGCGAGTCGGCCCGGCCGCGCGACGGAAGCCCACGCAACACGAACACGGCGCTGAAGGGGTCGGTGGTCGTTGCCGCCAACGGTTCGGGCGGCGTGCCGTTGAGCGAGAGGCGCATCTCGGACACGAAGCGGGTGTCCCGGAAGAACAGACCCTGCGGGTGGTCCGGATCGATCTCACCCGACCGGCTCGAGATGCAGAACGACGAGCCCTCGACGAGGGTGATGATGCCGTCGGCGCCCGCGAGTGTCGCGCTCGCGCTCGTCGTCCACGGCTGCGGCATCGGGTCACGCTAGCCGTTCCATGAGCGGCATTAGCCTCCGACGATGCGCATCGCGGTAGTTGCTCCCCCGTGGTTCGCCGTTCCCCCGACGGGATACGGCGGGATCGAGCTCGTTGTGTCGTTGCTCGCCGACGGCCTCGTCGACGCGGGCCACGAGGTCACCTTGTTCGCCTCCGGCGGCTCGCGCAGCAAGGCCGCGCTCGTCTCGCCGATGGCGCTCCCGCCCGACCCGAAGGACTTGGGGAACGCCTGGTACGACGGCTTTCACGCCCTCGCCTCGTACCTCCAGGTGAGCGACTTCGACGTCGTCTCCGATCACGCCGGCATCGTCGGACCGATCTGCGGGGCGTTGCTCAACGGTCGTCCACCCGTCGTGCACACGCTGCACGGACCGTGGACCGATCACAATCGCCCGCTCTATTCGCTGCTCGCCGAGCACGTGCACCTCGTGGCGATCAGCGACGCGCAACGCGCGCTCAACCTCGACGTCCCCTACGCCGGAACCGTGCACAACGGCATCGACCTCTCGGCGTACAAGTTCCGGGCCGAGAAGGAGCACGCGCTCGTGTACATCGGTCGGGCCAACCCCGACAAGGGCCCCAAGGAAGCGATCACGATCGCCCGGCGCGCCGGGCTGCCGCTGCACATGCTGCTGAAACGGGGAGAGCCGGCAGAGCGGGAGTACTTCGACCGTGAGATCGAGCCCCTGCTCGCCTCCGACGTCGAGTTGTACGAGAACGTGACGCACGACGAGAAGATCGAGCTGCTCGGCCGGGCGTGCGCGATGGTGTTCCCGATGCGGTGGCCCGAGCCGTTCGGCCTCGTGATGATCGAGGCGATGGCCTGCGGTACCCCCGTGGTCACGACCAATTGGGGCGCCGCGCCCGAGCTGGTCGAGGACGGCCTGACCGGTTTCCGGCGCGACGGCGAGGACGACCTCGTGGAGATGATCGGTCGGGTCGGATCCCTCGACCCGGGCGACTGCCGCCGGTGGGTCGAGGACCGCTTCTCGGGCGAGGCCATGGTCGCCGGCTACGAAGCCGTGTTCCACCACGTGCTCGGGAACTAGACGCCCGGATTTCCACTACAGCCGTAGTGTTATTACAATGGGGGGCGTGGCCGAGCAGACCCCCCCGGAGCCGTTCCCGCCTGCGTCCGAGCACCCGGCGCTCACGATCGACGACCTCCATGTGGCCGTCGACGAGCGCGAGATCCTTCGGGGCGTGAGCCTCGAGGTCGCGCCCGGGAGCCTGCACGCCCTGATGGGACCCAACGGGTCGGGGAAGTCCACGCTCGCCAACACGCTGCTGGGCAACCCCGCGTACCGCGTCACTGCCGGTCGTATCCTCCTCGGCAGCACCGACATCACCGCCTTGCCGATCGAGGAACGCGCCGCGCTCGGCCTCTTCCTCGGATTCCAACATCCCGAGGAGATTCCCGGCGTCTCGGTGCTCAACTTCTTGCGGCAGGCGATCTCCCGGCGCAAAGGCATCGACGACTACTCCGTGCTCGAGGTCCGCATGCAGCTGATCGCGTGGACGAAGCGACTCGGCATGGACTCCCGCTTCCAGGAGCGGTACCTCAACGAGGGGTTCTCGGGCGGTGAGAAGAAACGCAACGAGATGCTGCAGATGGCGCTGCTCGAACCGGTGATGGCAGTGCTCGACGAGACCGACTCCGGCCTCGACATCGACGCGCTCCGTCAGGTCTCGAGTGGCATCGAGGAGATCCGCCGCGAGCGCACCGAGCTCGGGATCCTGCTCATCACGCACTATCAGCGCATCCTCGACTACCTGCACCCCGACGTCGTACACGTGCTGATCGACGGCCGGATCGTCGAGACCGGCGACGCCGAGCTCGCGAAAGCCGTCGAGGCGCACGGCTTCGATTCCTTCCGCACGGAGGCGGCGGTGCGAGAGGCTGCGTCGTGAGCGCGCTCGACGTCGTCGCCATCCGGAGCGACTTTCCGCTGCTCGAACGCGAGGTCAACGGAAAGCGCATCACCTACCTCGACTCCGCGTCCTCCTCGCAGAAGCCGATCGCGGTGCTCGACGCGATGGATCATTGCTACCGGCACTACTACGCGAACATCCATCGAGGCGTGTACACGATCGCCGAGGAGGCGACCGCCGCGTACGAGCTCGCGCGCCGCAAGGTCGCGGGATTCGTGAACGCGCGGTCCACGTCGGAGATCGTGTTCACCCGCAACGCGACCGAGTCGATCAACCTCGTCGCGTACACGTGGGCGCGCGCGAATCTCCGCGCCGGCGACGCGATCGTGCTGTCCCACATGGAACACCACGCGAACGTCGTGCCGTGGCACATGCTCGCCGCCGAGCGCGGCGTCGAGCTCCGGTGGATCCCGATGACCGCCGACTTCCAGCTCGACCTCGCCGGCCTCGACCAGCTGCTCGACGGTGCACGCTTGCTCGCGGTCACCGCGATGTCGAACGTGCTGGGCACGCTCAACGACATCCGCCCCCTCGCCGACGCCGCCCACGCGCACGACGCGCTCGTGCTCGTCGACGCATGCCAGTACGTGCCGCACGTCGCCACCGACGTGCAAGCGTGGGATGCCGACTTCGCGGCGTTCTCGGCGCACAAGATGTGCGGCCCGAGCGGCATCGGTGCGCTCTGGGCCCGCCAGGAGCTGCTCGAGGAGATGCCCCCGTTCCTCGGTGGCGGCGAGATGATCCGCGACGTGCGGCTCGACGGATTCTCCACCAACGACGTTCCGTGGAAGTTCGAGGCGGGCACCCAGGCGATCGCCGAAGCGGTCGGCTTCGGCGCGGCCGTCGACTACATGACCGCGCTCGGCATGCCCGCGGTGCGCGAGCACGAGATGCGCCTGACGCGCTACACCCTCGACGCGCTCGCCGAGCACTTCCCCGATTCGCTCCAGATCTACGGCCCGCGCGACACGTCGGTCCGGGGCGGCGCGGTCTCGTTCCTGTTCGACGGGATCCACGCGCACGACATCAGCCAGGTGCTCGACGAGGACGCGGTGTGCGTGCGGGCGGGGCACCACTGCGCCAAGCCGCTGATGCGCCAACTCGGCGTCCCGGCCACCACCCGCGCCTCGGTCTACGTGTACAACGACGAAGCCGACATCGACATTCTCGTCGAGGCGCTCGCCAAAGCCCAGAAGTTCTTCACACCCTAGGATCGAGCACGCATGGCCGGCCTCGAAGACCTCTACCGAGAGATCATTCTCGACCACTACCGCTCGCCGCGTAATCGCGGCGAGCTCCCGGTGCCGCCCGCGCACAAGGTCGAGGGATTCAACCCGTTGTGCGGCGACGAGGTCGTCCTCTACGTCGACGTCGATTCCGACACCGGCACGGTACGCGACGTCAAGATCGCCGGGCAGGGTTGCTCCATCAGCCAGGCCTCCACGTCGATGATGAGCGCGGCGGTGAAGGGCAAGACGCTCGAGGAGGCCCAACAGCTGATCCGTGCCTTCAAGGCGCTCATGTCGATCCACGAGTCGAAGCTCGAGGGCGAGTCCGACGGCAGCGACCTGCAGGCCGACCTCGAAGGTGTTCGGCTCGGCGACCTCGAAGCGCTGCAAGGTGTGGTGAAGTTCCCGGTGCGCATCAAGTGCGCGACCCTGGCCTGGAACACCCTGCAGCAAGCACTCGACGAGAGCAGCGCCGAAACCGTGTGAGACCGGCGGACCACAGGCGCAGATCCGAGGGCCCGGACGGTGACCCGTTGCCACACGGGCGTTCGAGGGCCCGAGGTCGCAGCCGCATGAACATCTCTGGGCCGAATGGCCCAGTCGGTCGCTCGTTCACACAGATGTCGCACAAGTTCGCCATCTTCGGGCCGAATCCAGTTGGACGGGAACGGTGGCGTTCGTCACGGTGTTGTACCAATCGCGTCGCGCGGCGACTACGCTGCTACGACAGGACCAGGAGGACGAGATGGACCAGGCGGGGATCGTCACGCTGATCGACGAAGCGCTCAAGCGGTTCGCGGGGCGCGATCTCGTCTCGTCGAACGAGGTCCTCGACCTCCTGCTCGACATGCGAACGGCGGCGATATCCGACGCCGCCATCGCCGCGTTGATCGACGCCGAGGCCCAGCCGGCGCACTGAGCACGGCGCGTTCCCGGGCCTTGCCCGACGCGTCTTCCCACGGGTGGTCCAGTAGCATTCGGCGTCGTGTCTGATCCCCCCGCCGCGCCCGAAAATCCTGCTCCTGAAGGCCCGACAGCCGAAACCGTCGTGTCCGAGAGCATCACGAACGAGGCTCCTTCGCGCGCGCAGCGATGGGCCGATCGGCGCGGTCGAGCGCGGCGCATCGCGATCGTGTCCGGCGTCGTCGCGATAGTTGCCGGCGGGTCGGTCGGCGCCGTCGTCGTCGCATCCGGACGGAGCGACGGATCGTCGGCGGCGGGCGCGGGCAACCTGGCCGCGGCGCACACGCCGACCACGGTCGCCACGACGCAGACGAGCACCACTCGAGCGGCGTCCACCACGAGCACGACCCGGCCGCACATCCACCAACCCGCGCCCACGTTGCTCCCCGCGGCTCCCACCGAGGGCCTCAGCTGGGGAAGCAGCGGATCGGTCGTGATGGCCGTGCAGAAGCGACTCAAGCAACTCCACTTCGATCCCGGCAAGATCGACGGCGAGTACGGCCAGGACACGAGCTATGCGGTCGTCACCGCCGACAAGCTGCTCGGGCTCCCGCGCGACGGCCGGATCACTCCTGCGGTTGAGCTCGGTCTCGACCATTTCAAGTACACGAGCGCGATGCCGAAGGCCGAAGGTGACCGCGTCGAGATCAATCTCGACAACCAGGTGCTCACGGTCTTCCACAACTATCAGCCGATCCTGATCACCACGACCTCCACCGGGAGCGGCGAGCACTTCTGCGGCGGCACTGACGGGTGCCAGTACGCCATCACCCCCGCCGGCCACTTCCACTTCCAGTACCTGCACCCGGGTTGGGACAGCGGCAAGCTCGGCAAGATGTGGAACCCGTACTACTTCGACGGTGGCATCGCGGTGCACGGTCTCCCGTCCGTTCCGGCGTACCCGGCTTCGCACGGCTGCGCCCGCATCCCGATGGACATCGCCAACTACTTCCCCACACTCGTCACCAAGGGTGAGTCGGTATACGTCGTCGGCACGCCGATGAAGGCCGGCAACGGCTACGTCGGTCCCGCGCCCACCACCACGACGAGCACGACCCTGCCCAAGACGTCCACGACGGTGAAGGGCCACAAGAAGCCGAAGCCGCCGCACACGACCACGACCTTGGCGCACACTCCCACCACGAAGCCGAAGCCGCCGACAACCACCACCGCGCCGGCGGCGACGACCACCCCGACGACGTAAATACTCGGCTACGAGGCGACGATTCCCTCGTAGCCACTCGCCTCGAGCTGGTCGGCGAGCTCACGTCCGCCCGAGAGCGCGATCCGACCGTCGAGCATGACGTGCACGCGGTCGGGGCGCAGCTCGGCGAGCACGCGCACGTAGTGCGTGATCGCGAGCACACCGAGATTCGACTCGTGGGTCATCCGCTCGACGCGTTGTGACACCTCACGAAGCGAGTCGACGTCGAGGCCGGAGTCGATCTCGTCGAGGATCGCGAACTGGGGTTGCAGCACCGCCAGCTGCACGGTCTCGGCGCGCTTCTGCTCACCACCCGAGAACTCGTCGTTGACACCGCGGGCGAGGAGCTCGGCTCGAACACCGAGCGAGCTCGCCTCCGCGAGCACCGCGTCGTGCAAACCGGAAGCATCCAGGCCCCGGGCGCGCATCGACGCCGCAACGAGTGTCTCCAACGGGACACCAGGCACCTCCACCGGGTACTGCATCGCGAGGAAGAGACCGCGCTGGGCGCGCTGCCAGGTGGGCAACCCGACGAGCTCGTCGCCGTCGATCGTGATCGAGCCCGCGGTCACTTCGTAGTCGGCGTTGCCCATCAGCGCGTGCGAGAGCGTCGACTTGCCCGATCCGTTCGGGCCCATCAGCGCGTGCACCTCGCCGGTGCCGATCTCGAGATCGACGCCGTGCAGGATCTCGTTACCCGCGACGCTGACCCGCAGCCCCTCGATCTTGAGCGTGCTCACGGAACGACCACCTTCACATCGTCGGCGTCAACGACGAGTTCGTAGACCGGAACCGGCTGCGTCGCCGGGAGCGTCTGCGGCTCACCGGTCGTGAGCGAGAACGTCGAGCCGTGCTTCGGGCACTCGATCTCGAGCTCGTCTTCCCACACGTCGCCCTCCGACAAGGAGAAGTCGGCGTGCGAGCAGGTGTCGCCGATCGCGTAGAAATCGTCGCCGATGCGGACGAGTGCGATGCGGAGCCCGTCGACCTCGAAGCACCGCGAAGTGCCCGGCGCGAGGTCGTCACGAGCGCACAGCCGGCGCGCCTCACCCACGCCGACCGTCCCCACCCACACCCACCCGTCGAACTTCCCCACCCACCCGCCGATGTTCCAACTTGTCGACCACGGAACGGCGCAGCCCGTCGGAGAGCGCGCTCACCGGCAGACGCTCGAGCACGTCGTCGAAGAACCCGAGGATGATCAGGCGCTCGGCGTCACCGGGCGGGATGCCCCGGCTCTCGAGGTAATAGAGCTGGTCGTCGTCGATCGGTCCGACCGTCGACGCGTGCGAGCACTTCACGTCGTTGGCCTCGATCTCGAGGTTCGGGATCGACTCGGCATGAGCGCCTTCGCTGAGCACGAGGTTGCGATTCGTCTGCGACGCGTTCGCCTTCTGCGCGGTGGTGCGCAGGTGCACGAGCCCGGAGTACACCGATCGGGCGGTGTCCTCGACCGCACCCTTGAACAGCAGGTTGCTCCGGGTGCGCGGCGCATCGTGGTCCTGCAGCGTGCGGAAGTCGAGCATCTGGGAGCCATCCGCGAAGTACACGGCGAGCTGGTCGCTCTCGCTCCCTTCGCCCTGCAACACGGCTTCGCTGCGCAACCGCGCGTAGTCGCCGCCGAGGGCGACGGCCGACGTGCGGAGCACGGCGTCACGACCGACGAGCGCGCGCTGCAATCCGAGGTGCCAGGTGCGGCTGCCGTGTTGCTGGATCGAGAGGTATCGCAGGTTCGCGCCGTCGCCCACGAGGAGCTCGGTGACGGCGTCGACGAGGTGATCGGTCTCGGGTGAGCCGAACCGGTCGAGCACGGTCGCCTCGGCGTGCTCGCCGAGAGACACGATCGTGTGCGGGAACGACGCGCGCCCGTCGCCTTCGCACCAATGAAGCACGAGGATCGGGTCTTCCACCACGACGCCGTCGGGAATCTGCACCAGTGCCCCGCCCGCGACGAACGCGTCGTGGAGCACGGTGAACGCGTCTTCGGACGAACGCGAGGCGGCGCCCAGCAGGTCGCGCACATCGTCGCCCGCGCACGTCGCGAGTCCGCACACCTTCACGCCTTTGGCCTCGAGTCCGGCATCGATCTCGTGGTGGACGACCCGGCCGTCGCGCACAACGAGCATGGCCGAATGCGGCCCGGCTTCGGCCGCCCACGGACCCCCGCCCGGCGCGCGCTCGTCGCCGGCCGGTCCGAGCTCGGCTTCGGCAAACGGCCGGTACCGGTCGAGGTCGAGCTCGCCGATCCGGCTGTAACGCCAGATCTCCTCGTCGGGAGTCGGCCACGAGATCGTAGCCAGAGCCTCCGCGGCCGCGAGGCGACGCGCGAGGAGCCAGTCGGGTCCGCCCAGCGCCCGCGCGGCGTCGGCGGAGAATGCGTCAGTCATCGCCGGCATTCCTTCGTGGCCGTGGGCCTAACCCACTGCGCCTTCCATGTTGAGCTCGATGAGCCGCGACAACTCGACCGCGTACTCCATCGGGAGCGTCTTGACGATCGGCTCGATGAAACCGTTCACGATCATCGCCGTCGCCTGCTGCTCGGTGAGCCCTCGGCTGCGGAGATAGAAGAGCTGGTCGTCGCCGACCTTCGAGACGGTGGCCTCGTGACCGATGCGCGCGTCCTTCTCCTCGATCTCCATGTACGGGTAGGTGTCGCTGCGTGACTCCTCGTCGAGGATGAGCGCGTCGCAGCGCACGTGCGCCTTCACGTGGTGTGCGCCCTCTTCCACCCGCACGAGCCCGCGATAGGTCGTCCGGCCACCGTCCTTGGAGATCGACTTGGAGTCGATGATCGAGGTGGTCTCGGGCGCGGCGTGCGTCATCTTGGCGCCCGCGTCCTGGTGCTGGCCGGGGCCTGCGTACGCGACGGAGAGCACTTCGCCGTGCGCCTTCGGACCGACCATCACCACTGCCGGGTACTTCATCGTGAGCTTCGAGCCGAGATTGCCGTCGATCCACTCGATGGTGGATTCGGTCTCGGCCCGGCCGCGCTTGGTCACCAGGTTGTAGACGTTGGGCGACCAGTTCTGGATCGTCGAGTAGCGGATGCGGGCGCTCGGCTTGGCGACCAACTCCACCACGGCGGAGTGCAACGAGTCGGTGGAGTACACCGGCGCGGAGCAGCCCTCGACGTAGTGCACCGACGAGCCCTCGTCGGCGATGATGAGTGTGCGCTCGAACTGACCGGAGTTCTCCGCGTTGATGCGGAAGTAGGCCTGCAGCGGCATGTCGACGTGCACGCCGGGCGGCACATAGATGAACGAGCCACCCGACCACACGGCCGAGTTGAGCGCGGCGAACTTGTTGTCGCCCGGGGGAATCACGGTCGCGAAGTACTGCTTCACGAGGTCGGGGTACTCGCGCACCGCGGTGTCCATGTCGGTGAAGATGATCCCCTGAGCCTCGAGGTCTTCCCGATTCTTGTGGTACACGACTTCACTTTCGTACTGCGCAGTGACACCGGCGAGGAACTTGCGCTCGGCTTCGGGGATGCCGAGGCGCTCGTAGGTGGTCTTCATCTCTTCCGGGAGCATGTCCCAGTCGTTGACCTGACCCTCGGTCGGCTTGATGTAGTAGTAGATGTCGTCGAAGTCGATGGTCGGCATGTTCTTCGCGAACCACGACAGCATCGGCTTGCGCTCGAAACGCTTCAGGGCGTTGAGGCGGAACTTGGTCATCCACTCCGGCTCGGACTTGCGCCACGAGATCTCGCGGACGATCTCCTCGTTCAGGCCCTTCTTGGGCTTGAACACGCTCTGCTCGGTGTCGTGCCAGCCGAGCTTGTACTTGCCCAGATCGATGCCCTGGACAGCCACGTTCCATCGCCTCCTTGACCAGCGGTGCGACCGCGGGTCGACTCCCGGTACCGGCCCGGCAGGGGTATGCGGGCCTCACCGAGCAATTAACACTATCCAGATAGTAACAATCCCCGGGCCCGCCCACAATCCGGGCCCCACGAGGCGTCTGTGGACCACACGGCGTGTGGTCCAC
>Ga0265338_10001281_pt1 | contig 41267 bp, 32 predicted proteins | sample 42126metaG_FD_193579 | JGI IMG/M metagenome (GOLD analysis project Ga0265338, IMG submission 193579) | Rhizosphere microbial communities from Carex aquatilis grown in University of Washington, Seatle, WA, United States - 4-21-26 metaG | ecosystem: Host-associated > Plants > Roots > Rhizosphere... | reverse complement strand
ATGCCCTTAAATATAAATATGCTCCATTCGTAAAGAAAAAATCTGTAGTACACAAATCAGAACTCGAAAATTGTCAATCTATTGAAAAACAATATTTCTCTTCCGTTTAATTGCAATGTGGGTTAACTGCGATAGCACAAAAACAAAGTATCTATGAGCAGAAATATTTTATTGCTTCCAACATTGCAACTTCAAGCCCTTCTACAACAACCGATCGCAACACGGCTTGGATTGATTTGAAAAAGCTTGTTGTGAGTTTGTATAACGACTACATTATTAACAATGATGCCATATCTGATGCCGACAAGAAAGCCATGCATGTGCATACACTAGAAGGGAATAACACCACTCCTTACGATGCTCCTGCTTATGCTCCCATTGCAAGTTTGATTGGCGAAGAGCCATCATCGTTGCATCTTATTTATTCCGATCCTTCGGCACCGGGTACTCACTACAAACCGGCAGGTGTGGCTTTTTGTGAGCTAGTCTATCAGCTGGGTTCAATTCCTGCTACGGCATCAGATTGTCACGATCGTACTTACGTGTCGCGTTCGCACGCCGGCATTGTTTTCGAGAACGAACAACGAGGCAAAATGCTTTATGCCTTTGCCCGTTGGGTCAATAAAAACGGCAAATATGGTCCTTGGAGCGGAATGATTTCGGCTTTGATTCCATAAAAAACAAAAACTATTGATAAAGAGCCTTTTAAAGAGAGGTTTCGCTTTTTAAAAAAGCCGGAACCTCTTTTTTAATGGTACGGTCATGCTATTCTTTCATTAAAAGATTCTTCGAAAGTATTACTATCTCTTGATCTTATAGCCGATTAACAAAATTTCTTTTCTCATTAAACCACCCCAGAAACTTGTAAATTGTCAGCTGTAAGTTATACCGTTTTCCTTGAAACTCTTTCAATAAACGAGGTAACTCGTAACTCTGTATACATTTTTTCACCTAAATCGCTATTTATCGTTTACCTTTGAATTCAATTTGATCAAGGCATGCTTACTATTGATAACGTACTATATCTCTTAACCGATGTTTTAGGTATTTCGAGCCAAAGCATAGCATCGTGTTCTATTAATGAGGGATCGATCAGTGTCCAATTCAAAACAAGAGAAACCGTTTATCAAGAAGCATTGTTCGATTTCGACAGTCCGGTATTGACAAACGACGATTATGAATTGCTTACTACTATATGTTTTGAATGCGTAAAGAGCCAAAAGAACGATTCTGCTTTAAAGAATCTCTACAAAACCATATCGGTACAAGACATCTCATTTTTAAAACTTGCACATTATTTTGTAAACGAACATTATTTAAGCACGCCCCAAATACTCGACGACCATAAGCGGGTTACATCGGAATCGGTTTACAGCGATGTGATTCAATACCTCAACTATCCGATGGTTGATGTATTAATCGATATCTTTACGTTTCGATATCTTGCAACGACAAAGCAAAATGGCACGGTTTATTTTACTTCCGATTTCGACTATATTAATCTTTGGAAGTATCTCGGTTTTTTCAAAACAATATGGCGTTTCATTAAACACTGCATTTTTCTACGCCGCTTGTTATTAATCGAAGAGTTTTGGTCTTTATGGTTATCGCAAAAGTTTTTACGGCGAAATTTTATGTTAACCAATAAGATGTTTCTGTTTAAAGAAACAATAGGACAAACCTTGAACGTGAAAAATATTGCTTTTTTATTGGTTCATAAATCGCACAAGAAATACGATTATAAAAACGATTTCAGCATTCTGCCATTCAAAGAATATTTATTTACTAATATCGGTCATGTAGCTTTTGGTTTACATCCTTCGTACAACACACGTTACGAACCCGAAACGATGGAGAAACAAATCGAGAAGTTTGAACAAGCCGTAATTGAACGTCCCCGCTATTCGCGATTCCATTATCTTAATTGCAGCTATCCCAACGACTTATTGCCACTCGAAAAAAGCAGGATTACCCAAGATTTTTCTTTTTATTTTTGCGATAAGCTTATGTTTCGAGGATGTATAACCCGCCCATTCAAGCAATGGTCGTATAGCGAAAATCGTGCGATCGATGTTGAGATTATTCCTTTAACAATTATGGATGTTACCCTATCGAAAACACTTACATGCAAATACAACGAAGCGTTGTCGTTAGCAAAAGAAAAAATCAGATTATCGTTGCTTTTAGGCAATAGCTGTGTGTTGCTTTGGCATAATAACGAAATGTATGAACCTTTGTACCGGAAAAACTATTCACGAAAACTATTGTTGGCTCTTAAAAACTATATTGAAGAACTTGAAATGGTTCGCTGATTTTCAATTAAAAGCTATATTTTTACAAAAAAAAGAATAATGGACGGTACTACCGGTTTAAAAAAGGTAATCATATTAACCTACTTTTTCCCCCCGGGAAATTTTGCAGGGAGCTATCGTTTATTTTCGTGGGCTCGCTATCTTTATAAGTTTGGATTTTATCCCATAATAATCACCCGTCATTGGGAAAAAGATCAAACCGACTATGCCGGCATTTCGCAAAAGAAAGAATTAGAAATTCAGAAACACGAACATTATGAGGTACATTATTTACCCTATAATGGTAATTTAAGAGATAAGATCAAGGCAAAATATGGTAATAAGTTTTGGTATGTTACAAAATTCCTCAGTCTGGTAGAACTTATTTGCCAAAATTTCTTACTGTATGTCATTCCTTCACGCAATTTGTACTACTATACCAAAAAACTGATTGCTAATGATCCCGAAATTCGATATTTGTTTGCAAGTGGTAAGCCTTATATTCTTTTTCGGTTCGGTTATTTATTAAAAAAAGAATTTCCCTATATCCGTTGGATTGCCGATTATAGGGATCCCTGGAATACCCATTGGTGGTTGATAAAAAAAATGCCTTTTATTCTTAAGAAGATAGAAACACACAGCGAAAAGAAATGGCTTTCGAATGCCGAAGCATTTACAACCTGTTCGCAAGAATGGAAGGTCGAAATTGAAACATTTACCCAAAAAAAAGGATTTGTTGTTTTTAATGGTTACGAAGAAGATGATAAAGCATTTTTTGAAAACACATTATCAAATCATACAGTCTTTTCTATTTTACATAATGGATCAATTTACGGCTTATTTAACATTGAAATTTTTATTGAATCGATAAAGCAATTAATTAATAAAGGGAATTATAGCATTAAAATACATTTCCCCGGTGTTTTGATTGACGAAAAAGAAGGGAAAAGAATTCAAAACGCCATAATCGGTTATGAAGACTATTTTGAATTGACAGGTCGTGTTTCGCATTACGATTTGATGAATTTGATGAAAGATGCCAATTTATTACTTGTTTTCGGGACAAAAGAAATGGGCGGTTGGGTGCCTTTAAAGATATTCGAGTATTTTATTGCTTCCAAGCCTATTTTACATTGCCCGGGCGATGATGAAATCATAACCAAAATGATTACTGAAACACGAACCGGATATGTTACCTATACCGTCGAAGAAACTGTTACGGTTTTAGATGAATTGTATTCAAATTGGAGCGAAAAAAAAACGTTGCCATTCGAACCTAATTTTGACGCAATTGCTGAATATTCAAGACATTCGCAAGCAAACAAATTAGCCAATTCGATTTCACAAGTCGATTTTCGATTTGCTGTTCCTTTAATTCCGGTAAGTAAATTTCGTCAAAACATTTTTGAAACTGCATATAATTTCAAATTTCACAATATCCTTCGATTAACAAATACGAAATCAGACACTTTGGTTCTTTGTTTTCACGATATTTCAGACGTTCCAAACCCATCTTATCCATCGCTACCGACAAAACAATTTGAACGGATTATTGAATATCTTTCTTACTCCTACGAATTTACAACATTAGAAAATATCTACAATAAAAAGAAAACCGATAAGACAAAAGTATTGTTAACCTTCGACGATGGTTATAAAAGCTTTAAAACCATCGTGGTGCCATTATTGAAAAAGTACAATACTTCTGCCATATGTAGTGTCATTGTCGACACGATTGATTCGGGTCGTCGATTTTGGACTGATCGATTAAATGCATCGTTAAATCACATTTACTCCAATTATCCCCAATACAACTACCATTACGAAGATATAGACTTTGAATATAATTATAGAACAGATATACCCGATAGATGCAGTAATGCCATATTTCGACTATTACTTGAAAAACCGTCGGATTTCAGAACAAACTTTGTTAATGGTATAGAACAGAAATTAGGCCTCAGTTTTGAATGGAGTTCTAATTTTATGAATTGGGACGACATTGCCGACTGTGTAAACGAAGGTATGACTATAGCTTCGCATAGCCGTACTCATAACATTCTTAACACAATTATTAAGGACGAAGAATTGCAAAATGAAATTGAATTGTCAAAAAGAGTAATAGAACAAAAAACGAAGCAAAAAGTCACGGTATTTACCTGTCCAAACGGAATATATAACGAAAAAGTAATTTCAATGGTCGAAGCGGCCGATTATAAATATATGTTTACAACCGAAGAACACAAAACAAAGCAAAGTTCTATATCAAATCAAAAACTCAATATGTTACCTCGCATTTCGGTTAATAAATCGTCGTTTGAAGAAAATATTTTTAAAATAAACAACTTCTTTTCAATGGCCAGACCCTTATCTAAATGAGAAAGAAAATTGTATCGGTTGTTGGTGCTCGACCTAATTTCATAAAAATAGCACCCTTGCATAAAGCATTTTCAGAAATGACTGAAATTATTTCGCACAAGATATGTCATACCGGTCAACATTTCGATAAGAAAATGTCGGATGTTTTTTTTACCGAACTGGAACTTCCAAAACCCGATTATTTCCTTGGCGTAAGTGGAGGTTCGCATGCTCAACAAACAGCACAAATTATTTTGGAATTTGAAAAAGTGTTGTTGTTCGAAAAACCCGATCTAGTTATTGTTGTGGGCGATGTTAATTCAACTATGGCTTGTGCTTTGGTAGCTTCAAAACTGAATGTCCCTATAGCCCATATCGAAGCTGGCTTACGGAGCTTTGATAGGGAAATGCCCGAAGAAACTAATCGAAAAATAACCGATGTTTTGTCCGATTATCTGTTTGTTACAGAACAATGTGGGATCGATAATCTTTTAAAAGAAGGAGTCGATGAGCAAAAGATATTTTTTGTTGGAAACGTTATGATAGATAGTCTATATAACTATTTGCCCCAAGCCAAACGTTCGCCGATATGTAAGGAACTTTCAATCAAGCCCGAAGATTATATATTAGTTACCTTTCATCGTCCGTCTAATGTCGACGATTTTGAGTCTTTAGTACAACTTCAAAACTTTTTAAACAAACTTTCCGAACTCAAAACGGTTGTTTTTCCAATTCATCCACGTACCCGATCGAATTTCGAAAAGCATTGTTTAATGAACGGATTGAATACAAATATACGATTGACCGATCCGATTGGCTATATCGATTTTATTGCCCTGCAATTACATGCTTTATTGGTCATAACCGATAGTGGAGGGATACAAGAAGAAACAACAGCACTAAATGTTCAATGTTTAACAGTAAGAAATAACACCGAACGACCGGTTACCGTTGAAATAGGAACCAATCAACTCATTGGAACCAATTATGATCGGGTAATTGAAGAATCGATAAAAATCATAAACGGACAACTCAAAACAGGCTCGTTACCATATCTTTGGGATGGTAAATCGGCATCAAGAATAGCAGGTATAATTATAAATAAATTAGTATCTTAAGTGAAGAAAATTCTCATACTCGCCTATGATTTTCCACCCTATAATTCGATGGGAAGCCAACGTCCCAGTGCATGGTTCAAGTATTTTAAAGAATTAGGGTATTATCCAACGGTTGTCACCCGTCATTGGGGCAATAGTTATAAAAATGCAATCGACTATATTAAACCCAGCGAACAGCGAGAAACGACAAATACGGTAACAGAATCAGGTGAAATAATCAATGTACCCTATACTCCCAATTACCGCGATCGATTGATATTGAAACATGGTTTACATTCAAAAGTCGTTTTAAGAAAAATAAGCACATTATTTTATTCGATTCTTCAATATGCTTTTTTCTTTTTCGATTCACGAAAAGAAATATACTTTGCAGCCGATGAATATCTAAAAACGCATAAACCCGATTTCATAATTGCTACCGGCGAACCATATATAATGCTACGATATGCCTCAAAGCTTTCACGAAAATATTCTATTCCATGGATTGCCGATTACCGCGATTGCTGGAGTCTTGATATGTATTTACTTGAGAACAAATACCGTTTCTTAGAACGATTCATCTATACATTATTCGAAAAACATTATGTAAAATCGGCAAGCTTAATAACTACTGTTGCACCTTTGTATCAAGGTCAACTTCAAGCATTATTTCCCCATATAAAAGTTGAAATTGTTCAAAACGGCTATTTTGAAGAAGATTATTCAAATATTGTTTTACAAAAAACATCCACCCAACGATTCACTATCTCGTTTGGTGGCACTATTTATCCATTTCATACCTTGGAAGTTTTTCTTGAAGGGTTAAAATTGTTTATTAAATCGGATAGTTCAAAAAGAGTAATGGTCAATTTCTTCGGTAGCAATTTCGATAGTTTTCAGAAAGATCGTATTTTAAAGAATTCAATAGGTATAGAAGAATACATTACAATAACCGATAGACTTTCGCGTGTTGATTTATACAATGAATTTAGTAAATCGGCCTGTCTTTTGATATTTGATAATAAAATGGCTATTTCAGGTAAGTTATATGAATATCTGCCTTTAAATATTAAAATATTAATGGCCGGGAATGATAATGGTCCTATTGAAGAAATCCTCAAACTAACCAATTCAGGCATTGTGTGCGATACTGCAAACGAAGTTGCTGAGAAGCTTAATGAAATGTATGAAGAATGGGAAAAAACAGGAAAAGTTGATTGTAATTCTAAAAATATTGAACAATATTCGCGAAGGTACCAAACTAAACATCTTGTTGATTTATTAGTCAAAATAAACGAGGAGAAACCAACTATAGAAAAATCGCTCTCTGTTTATGATAATATAGAAATTGTAAAATCGTATGCTAAAGAACTAAAAATAACAGAACCCGAGAATACAATATTAAAATGGGTTAAAGAAAAAACTGATAAAAATGCTATGTTAGATATTGGTGTTGGTGCAGGAAGAACCACTCGATATTTTGCAACTGAATTCAAGCAATATTTTGGAATTGATTATTCAGAAAAAATGATTAATGCTTGCAGGAATACTATCGCCGGACACAACATTTCATTTCAATATGCTGATGCTCGCGATTTAAGTATGTTTATTGATAATTCGTTCGATTTCATTTTATTTAGTTTCAATGGTATTGATTCGGTTTCCATTTCTGATAGATCAATTATTTTAAAAGAAATGAAACGAGTAGCAAAACATAATGCAACGATCGCATTTTCCAGTCATAACCTAGCTGCTATTAAGCAATTATATCATTTTAAAATGCCCTTAAATATTTTTCATATTCCCAATGAATTAAAAAGAATTAGAAAAGTTAAGGAGTTAAATCAAACGTTAAGAGTTATTCAAAACGAATCGTATACTAGGTTTAGGGATGGTGCACATAATTTCACCCTAGAGGTTATGTATGTTGATGTTCATTGGCAGATAAATGAATTAAAACTGTTAGGATTTAAAGAAATTAAGGTACTTTCATTAATAACCGGTTATGAGTTGGAAATCGATAAAATTGATAATAACACTGTTGATCCTTGGTTATATTATGTTTGTAACATTACTAAAGAATAATGATTTCGATATTTTTTCATAAACGATTAACTTCATCTCTTTCAAAAAGAATCGAATCTTTTTGCCAAACCTTTCCCTCTATCGGTCTACATCAGGATCTTTTATTTTCTCAAGCAATGGAACCTAAAAGACAGATAGTATATTGTATTGCCGAAAATACAGAAAAAGTAATACAAGGTTTTTCTATTATTCATTATTCATTTCCTATAGCAAGTATTCAGGATGGTCCAATTGCGAAGAATGCATATATAGTTAATGCAATGATAGATTCTATTAGAAACAGATTTAGCATTCGTTTCTTTGCTTTTACTACTATTCAATTACCCTATGCATCGATTGCTGAACCAAAATATAATAGCAAAATTGATTTATTTAAGAATTATATAAATTACCCGAATTGGAGTACAAGTATAATTGATTTAACTAAAAATGAAAATGATTTAAAAACCCTTATAAAAAACTTTTCTAAAGGTCATGTATCAGCAATAAAAAAAGCAGAAAAAACAGGAATAAGTGTATCGAATGAATTTGCCGATGAAAAAATAAAAGCGTTTGCATTATTGTTTGATGAAACATATAAAACTCGAAATATTAAGACTCAATGGGATAATAGTTTGAACTACTTTACAATGTTGTCTGAAATAATGAAACCAACAAAAAGTTTTTTTATTGGAGCGTATCACGAAAATTGCTTAGTAGCAGGAGGTATTTTCTTAACCCAAGGCGATACGGTACATTATAAATTTGGCAGTAGTAATCATCAAATCAGATCGATACCATTAATGCATTCAGTTCTTTATAATGCAATGCTATATGCTCAAAATCAAGGCTTTCATTATTTCGATTTAGGTGGAATTAACACTAATGCTCCAGAAGGCAGTCAAGTATGGGCTATTAATACTTTTAAAAAAGGATTTGGGGGAAATATTATCTCATCGCCTGAGCGTATTTACCTCTCAAATAATAGAATTACGTTGGCATTTGTGCTACTTTTGTTGAAATTTAAAAGACTCATTCACAAGTAATGTGCGGAATAGCAGGATACTATCAATTCGATTCGAAGCGTTTTGAAGCTTCAGAACTTCAAAATATGGCTCGAACCACGGCACATCGTGGTCCCGATTCAACAGGCTTCTATTCCGATGAAACGGTAGGTTTAACACACAACCGTCTTTCAATTATCGATTTAAATAATACGGCTAATCAGCCTATGACGTCGAACGATAGCAATTATATTATTGTCTACAATGGCGAAATTTATAATTACGACGAACTGCGACGTGAATATCAAATTAGGAACAAAACAACTTCGGATACCGAAATTGTTCTTGAGCTCCTTTGCTCATTAGATACAAAAGCCATTGAACTTTTCAATGGCATGTTTGCAATTGCACTGTATAATAAAAAAGATAATTCGCTTTTGCTCGTTCGCGATAGGATGGGTGTTAAACCTCTCTTTTACTTTTGGGATGGAAAGCATTTTGCCTTTGCTTCTGAAATTAAAGCTTTACTTTCGTTAGACTTTATTAACAACAATAAATCAATACGTAACGAATCTATTAATGAGTTTCTACATCTTGGTTACGCTCCCGAACCACATACCATATGGAAGAATATTTATAAATTCCCTTCAGGATGTTTTGCACGCTTAAAAGAAGAAAAATTCGTTATAGAACGTTACTGGAACATTACCGATAAAATTGCAACAGAAACAGTTTGCAACGAGCTGCAAGTACACGAGAATCTAAAAGATTTGCTTATCAGCTCAGTTCGATACCGCTTAAAAAGCGATGTGCCATTCGGAACGTTTCTCAGTGGAGGCATTGATTCGTCGTTAGTTACAGCAATTGCTCAACAACAACTATCGAAACCACTCAATACATTCTCAATAGCGTTTCCCGATTCAAAAAACAACGAAGCAGGGTATGCTAAAGCAATTGCGGGTTACTTAAAAACAAATCATACAGAATTAGCAGTATACCAATCAGATGCCCTACAACTAGTTGAATCGATGCTTCAAGTTTACGACGAGCCCTTTTCCGACTCGTCGGCCATTCCCACAATGATAGTTTCCAAGCTTGCACGCCAACAGGTGACCATGACACTCTCGGGCGATGGTGGCGACGAACTTTTTATGGGTTACGGCATGTACAATTGGGCACAAAGACTACAAAACCCCTATTTGAAACTGGGACGAAAACCTATAAGCAAAGGGTTATCGATGTTCGGCAGTCGATATAAAAGAATTGCCAACGTTATAGATTACCCTCACGACGATGTTCTAAAGAGTCACATTTTCTCGCAAGAGCAATATTTATTTAATCGAAACGAGATTAACGGGATACTGAATAAAGGATTTTCGAGTGAGATAAAACTATCAGAAAATTACCGTAATCTAAATAGGCAATTAACTGTTAAAGAAGAACAAGCTTTGTTCGATTTACAGTATTACTTAAAAGACGATTTACTGGTTAAAGTTGACCGAGCTAGCATGTTTTACAGTCTTGAAACACGCGTACCGTTGCTCGATTACAATGTCGTGGAATATGCTCTTAATATTGATGAATCGCTCAAGGTTAAAAATGGGGTTTCAAAATATATACTAAAACAAGTTTTATACGACTTTGTTCCTGCTTCGTTTTTCGATAGACCTAAATGGGGATTTAGTATTCCTCTTGTTCAATGGTTAAAGAAAGACTTACGATATTTAACTGAAGAATATTTAAGCGAATCGAAAATAAAAGCATTTGGAGTACTTAATGTTTCACATGTAAATAACTTAAAACATTTGTTTTACGATAAAAATGTGGACTATTTGTATAACAGAATCTGGCAACTTATTGTATTACAATCATTCTTACAGCGAAATGGACAATAAATCGGTCTTATATCTTTCGTACGACGGCATGACCGACAATCTTGGTCAATCGCAGGTAATACCCTATTTGGCAGGTCTTTCGAAGCTTGGATTCTCCATTTCTATACTTAGTTTTGAAAAGGAAACAAACTATAACGATAATAAAGAAAAAATAGCCGTCCTGCTATCACAAAACTCTATTGGTTGGATTCCGCTTCCTTACACTGCTAAACCTCCTGTGTTATCGACTATGGTTGATATTAGGAAGATGTATGTGGTTGCAAAAAAACACTGCCTTGATAATGCTATCAAAATAGTTCATTGTCGGAGTTATATTTCGGCTCTCGTAGGATTACAACTTAAAAAAAAGCTCGGTATAAAATTCATTTTCGACATGCGTGGCTTTTGGGCCGACGAACGTGTTGAGGGCCGGATTTGGAATCTAAAGAATCCATTATACAAACTCGTTTATATATACTTTAAAAATCAAGAAATTAAGTTCTTAAATAACTCTGATTATTGTATCAGCTTAACTGAAGCTGGTAAGAACTACATTATAAGCAGAAAGGATATTAGAGCGGACATCAATATTACCGTTATTCCTTGTTGTGCCGATTTAAATCATTTTAATTATCAAGCCATTAGCCAGGAAACAAGAAATGCAAAACGCAAACAATTCGGTTATAGTACCGAGACCGTTATTTACAGTTATTTAGGTTCAATCGGTACGTGGTATTTACTTGACGAAATGCTTGATTTATTCGGTGAGATATATGAAACAAACAACAAAGCCCGCTTCATTTTCTTCTCGGCCGATAATCCTGATGGGATATTTGAAAAAGCAAAAACGAAGGGTCTTTCAAAAGATTTAATCACAATCTATAAAGCTCAAAGAGCCGAACTTCCGGCACTCTTAAGCATTTGTAACGCTTCGGTATTTTTTATTAAACCGTCTTTTTCGAAAACGGCATCGTCGCCAACAAAAATGGGAGAATTGATGGGTATGGGAATTCCTCTTATTTGTAATGCTAATGTTGGCGATGTTTCGCGTATTATGGAAGATACTCACGTGGGAATACTTGTATCGAACTTCGACAAAGATAATCTGCACACTATTGCAATGAAATGCAGCGAATTGGAATTATTGTCGAAAGAAGAAATTCGAAAAGCTGCATTAAAGTGGTATTCACTCGAAGAAGGTGTTTCTAATTACAATAACGTATATACAAGTGTATTAAAATCGTAAGAGAATTTCATTTGTTAACCGGTGATTTTTGAAAATCAAATTGTACTTTTGCAAAAATAAAAATATATCAATGGCAGACATGTATGTTATTTGCTCCGATCTGGAAGGAGTTTTTGTTCCCGAAGTGTGGGTGAATGTAGCGAAGAAAACGGGAATAGATAAGTTAAAACTTACAACCCGTGATATTCAAAATTATGATACACTAATGAAGTATCGCATCGAGATTCTTGAACAAGAAAAACTTACACTAAAAGACATACAAAACGTCATTGCACAAATTAAACCATTGGAAGGAGCCCTTGAGTTTATTGAATGGCTTAAAGAATTAGCCCGCATTGTTATTGTTTCCGATACTTTTGTTGAATTTGCCGATCCATTGATGGCTCAGCTTAACCGACCATTGCTGCTTTGTCATTCGCTCATAACCGACGACAAAAATATGATAGCCGGATACAAACTCCGTCAACCCGATCCTAAACGTAAAACGGTCGAAGCTTTTCAAAGCTTGCAATACAAAGTACTTGCATTTGGTGACTCTTACAACGATATTTCAATGCTACAGCAAGCTGAAGTAGGCATACTTTTCTGTCCTCCTGAAAATGTTATGAACGATTATCCCGAGTTTCCTGTAGCTCGCAATTATAGCGAACTCAAAGCTTTAATTACAAAATACATCCCCGAAAAATAATTCAAACGTCATATATGTATGACGTTTGCTATTCTAAAAAACTAAGGAAGTAACCTACATATATATTTATATGAATATCCTTAATTGTGCTTAAATTGATTTTTAAACAGAATACATTAAATAGTGCTGCAAACAACTTTCATTACTGTTGGTTTTTCAATTACCCCGACGTTTTACGTCGGGGTAGAATACGAGCGGTAACCAGTGGCGAAGTATACCATTTATTTTATATTCTGCTTATCATCGCCACGATAGACAACAATAACAGCTATCGTGCGTGGCGAAATTGATGTTATCTAATAATCTAGTATAGCACTTCGCCACAGTCGGCCATTTTTCAGTTACCACGGCTTAAAAGCCGTGGTAACTGAAAAACCACCATCAATGATTCGAAATTGCAATAGAATTGAATTATTCTATTGTGAGATATTGACTTTTTACAATCCATATTATTCCTTTAGGTAAAGTACAGGATATTCATTATACATTATTCAATACCTTATAGCAATCATTTTAAAGATTGCTTAAACGTTTAAACCATTTCATTTCGAAACAGCTATAAAACAAATAAAAAAGGGAGTTGCTAAAATTTACAAAAGCAACTCCCTTTTTTAATAGCCGATAACTCTATTTTGCTGCTGCTAAAGCTGCTGCGTAATCGGGTTCTTGTGTAATTTCGGGAACTTGTTCGCTATAAACAATTGTTCCCTTTTCATCAACAACAACTACCGAACGCGACATTAATCCTTTTAATGGACCGTCAACGATTTCGATTCCGTATGCAGTAGAGAATTTCTTATCTCTAAACTCAGACAATGTAATAACATTAGCTAATCCTTCAACTTCGCAAAATCGTTTGTGTGCAAATGGTAGGTCTTTCGATATACATAATACAACAGTATTTGATAGTGCATTTAATTCAGCATTAAATTTGCGAACCGAAGCTGCACAGGTAGCGGTATCCAGACTAGGGAAAATATTTAATATCACCTTTTTGCCCTTATAATCTGAAAGAGTAACTTCCGATAAATCACTTTTAACTAAAGTAAACTCAGGAGCCAAGCCTTTAGGTAATTCACCAATTGTTGTAATTTGATTACCTTTTAATGTTATTTTTGCCATATATTTATAGTATTAATAGTTTAGTGTTTGAGACAAATATAAAAGTAATTCCTTACAATTCAAGATACGATTATGCCGGAACAAAACAACTACATGAAACGATGCATGGAACTTGCATTAATGGGAAAAGGCTTTGTGTCGCCAAACCCAATGGTAGGATGTGTTATTGTTTACGATGGCAACATAATTGGCGAAGGTTATCACGAACTCTTCGGAGGACATCATGCTGAGGTTAACGCCATTAAATCGGTAAAAGACCAATCGCTGCTTAAAAAAGCCAGCCTGTATGTAAACCTCGAACCTTGTTCGCATTGGGGTAAAACACCTCCATGTTCGAACCTTATTATTGAAAAAGGAATACCCCATGTTGTTATAGGATGTGTTGATAGCTATTCAAAAGTGGCAGGACGTGGTATTGAACGATTAAAACTTGCAGGAATTGCCGTTGATGTCAATATCCTCGAATCTGAATGTAAAGAACTTAATAGACGTTTCTTTGCATTTCACGAAAAACAACGTCCTTATATTATCCTTAAATGGGCCGAAACAAAAGACGGTTTTATTGATATTGCTCCACACCTAAAAGAATCGGTCAAAGGATTATGGATAACAAACGATCTTTGCCGAAAAATAGTTCATAAATGGCGAGCCGACGAAACTGCAATTATGGTCGGAACAAATACCGCTATCATTGATAATCCTTCGCTTACCACGCGTGATTGGGCGGGTAAAAGTCCGATTCGATTTAGTATCGATAAACAATTAAAATTTCCATCGCAGCTTCATCTTCTCGATAATACGATTAAAACATATATTTTCACCAATAAATCAACACAAAACCTAAAGAATGTAGAATATATCACCCAAAAAGATATTTCTGTACATACTATGATCAATGCAATGTACAACAAAGGTATTGAATCGATCATTATTGAAGGGGGAACAAAACTATTGCAGAGTTTTATAGATCAAAATATTTGGGACGAAGCAAGAGTTTTTATTGGGAATAAAGTATTTAAAGAAGGTATTAAAGCTCCTCGATTTGATGGAATACCATCAAAATCGGAAATGATAGAAGAAACAATTTTAAATTACTATTTAAAGTAATAATCCAATCGGAACGTTAGGCACAATGAACAACCACGAAGTGGTTTAATTTGAATAGCTCCGTATGAAATACGGGGTAGAGAACACCAGAAGAAAGAAACTCTAAAAGAGTTCAATAATATTCAAAAAGATCTATCCCAATAAAAAAGGGCAAACAAGATATTTCCTGTTTGCCCCTATACTTTATTATATGTTTTATTTATTCAACCACAATAACGCAGTATTTAGAAACACTCCAAAATTCTTCGGGATCGATAATTTTTATACTGTCAACCTGATTGCCGGCAATATGCATTTTATACGATTTGCTTGGATGAACAGAAAATAACTGAGCTTTTGAAGAGAAAACAGGAATGCCCGATGTTTTAGAAACATCTATTTGAGTAAAATATTCTTTATTGATATCCGATTTCAATTCAACTTTTCCTAAAAGACCTTTCTTATCAAGAATTCCTTTTTCAATCAATTCTTTTTTAGAACCAATAACAAAGAATGCACGATTCAACTTAGTTGTTTTTTCAGTAATGACAACTTCTTGTTTTTCGTTTTTAGCATTCAAAACATCAATATTTCTAAACAAACTATCGTTAACGATATTCATACCGGTAAGTTTAATTCTCAATGCATCGATTTCAGCATCTTTTTCCTTAATGGTTTGTTCTAAATGAGCAATCATCTTCTTCATCTGACCGATTTTGATATTCATCGATTTAAATTGCTTTTGCATTTTAGAAATCTTGCTTTTGTACATTTTAATTCTTTTGTACATTTCTAAGATATCGCTTTGAATTTGATCTTTTTGCGATTGAGAAAGTTCACCTGGTGCAGAAACATTAACTATTTTTTCTTTTTCTTTTATATCGTTTAATGTTCCTTCAATCTCGTTAAATGCTAACAAGAATTGATTGATTGACGAATCGCGCGATTCGGTCGATTTTGATAAACTATCGCGTTGTGCTTCTAATTTTTTAATTTGGTCTTCCGACATTCTATTGCAACTAAATAATAGAGAAGCAATTGATAATACTAAAACAATTTTTTTCATGGTAACGAGGTTTTAATTTAACAGTATTTATTTTACGTTTAATATTCGATACAAAGCTATAAAAAAAATTGGTAATTCTTTTTTCGTAACTCATTATTTATTACCTTCATTGCTCGATTTGATTAAAATTAAAAACCTAACTGTCAAATAAATACTTTAACTTATGGCTGATTTCTTATATCAAAAGCCCTTTCCACTGGGCGAAGACAAAACACAGTACCGTCTTTTAACAAAAGATTATGTTTCGACGGTCGAATTTGAAGGTAAAAAAATACTTAAGGTTGATCCCAAAGGACTTGAATTGCTTGCTCAGGAAGCGATTTCCGATGTTTCGTTCTTTCTGCGTCCCGCACATATGGAAAAGCTTGCCAAGATCTTAAAAGATCCGAAAGCGAGCGACAACGACCGATATGTGGCATTGACCATGATTCAAAACCAGGTTGTTTCGGCTGAAGGACAATTACCTACCTGCCAAGATACCGGTACAGCAACTATTGTTGCTAAAAAAGGTGAAAATGTTTGGACTGGTGCCGAAGATGCTGAATATTTATCAAGAGGTATATTCAATACCTACCGTGATAAAAACCTCCGCTATTCGCAAGTGGTTCCATTTAAAATGTTTGAAGAAAAAAACTCGGGTACCAATCTACCCGCTCAAATTGATATTTATGCTGAAAAAGGCAATAAATATGAGTTTCTATTTGTTACCAAAGGTGGCGGTTCAAGCAATAAGACCTATTTTTTTCAAGAAACACCAGCATTGCTTAACGAGAAATCGCTGTCGAAGCTTTTAAACGAGAAAATAAAATATCTCGGCACAGCTGCATGTCCTCCTTACCATTTAGCAATTGTTATAGGTGGCACATCGGCCGAGATGAATCTCAAAACGGTAAAACTTGCATCGGCAGGTTATCTTGACAATCTTCCAACGGAAGGTAATGCAGGTGGACAGGCTTTTCGCGATATTGAATGGGAAAATAAAGTGCAATTGATGTGCGAAGAATTTGGAATGGGAGCACAATTCGGAGGTAAATATTTCACCCACGATGTGAGGATTATCCGTTTACCACGTCATGCTGCTTCGTGTCCGGTAGGAATGGGATTAAGTTGTAGTGCCGACCGTAATATTAAAGCTAAAATCACATCTGAAGGTCTTTTCATTGAAGAATTGGAAAGAAATCCTGCAAAATACCTACCCGAATATGAACTTCAATTCTTGGAACCGGTTGATATCGATCTTAACCAACCTATGGACAAATTGCTTGCGGTTTTAAGTAAATATCCCGTAAAAACCCGTTTACGATTGAAGGGTACATTAATCGTTGCACGAGATATGGCTCATGCACGAATTAAAAAACTTTTGGACGAAGGCAAACCTATGCCTGAATATATGAAAAACCACCCAGTATATTATGCAGGTCCTGCAAAAACACCCCAAGGAATGCCTTCGGGAAGTTTTGGACCGACAACAGCCGGACGTATGGATTCGTATGTTAATGAATTTATGACTTTAGGCGGTTCGATGATTATGCTTGCAAAAGGGAATCGTTCGGAAACAGTTCGCGATTCTTGTAAACAATTCGGTGGATTCTATCTCGGTTCAATTGGTGGTCCGGCAGCAATACTTGCTAAAAACAGCATCAAAAACATCGAGGTTGTCGATTTCGAAGAATTAGGAATGGAAGCAATTCGTAAAATTGACGTTGTTGACTTCCCTGCATTCATTATCTGCGACGATAAAGGGAATGACTTTTTTGACGAGTTTAAATAATCGGTCGAGATAATACTTTTTTAAAAGCCTCCGTTAGATTTCTCTCTCGGAGGCTTTTTCTTTTGTTATTGACGCTAATCGATAAATGTATAATGGTACAATTGGTATTTTTAAACATTCGATTTATTACCATTCAATCAGAATCTGTTTTTCAGTATATTCGCAAAGAATTTAATGCCAATCAAATTGAATAGCATAAACGATAAGGAATTATTACACAACATGCGAATGAAAGACAAACGGGCTTTCGATGCATTGTTTCGAAGTTATTATAAACCTCTTTGTGTGTTTAGCTATAATATGGTTCGTAATAAGGTGCTAGCCGAAGAAATTGTTCAAGAGTTTTTTATTTCGTTATGGGAAAATCCACCGCTAGTTACCGATTCTGTACGATCGTATTTCTTTAAGGCTATCTATAACCGAACGCTCAATCAAATTGCTAAAGCAAATACCCGTCAGAAGAATGAAGAAAACTATTCATTGCAGTTTGACCGCGAAACAGAAGAAGTACCAGACGACATTGAACTTCAAACCAACATAAACAAAGCTGTTGATACTTTACCCGACAAATGCAAAGAAATATTCATGATGTGTAAATATAACGATATGAGTTATTCGCAAGTATCAGAAATGTTACACATTTCGCCTAAGACCGTTGAAAACCAGATGGGAATTGCACTTAAGAAATTAAGGGAACTTTTAAAACCGCTATTCAGTAAGAAATAATATCGTTACTTTAAAACGTAAGAATCTATTTTCTTCGTTGGATTAAGTCTATTTCTATCAACGGTACCATTAATTCCATTGACTTTACCTTTATCGGTATGTTGCCAGAAAACCCAATTCATTTTTGGCTGTTTACGATAATCGCAAACCCAGAAATTATAATCTTTACAAGCAACTTTAAGGTATTTTTCGTAAAAGCGTTCGTTGCAATAAATAATTGGATTTACTTTAAAGGCTTTGTATATTTCTGCACAAAAAGCTTTGATCTCTTTGGTGATATTCATTTTTGCATGCTTTGTTCTTTTGGTGAATTCAACATCAAGAACCGGATGTAAATCGCCCTTATGTAGTTTTGCATTCTTAATAAAGTGTAATGCCTGCGATTTTCCATCGCTTTGATAGCCGAAAAAGTGATATGCACCACATGGAATGTTTAATTTACGTGCATTTTCTACATGTTCAGCATATTTTGAGTCGGTTATGTTATTACCTTCAGTAACTTTAAAGAAGATAAATTTGGGTTTATCGCTTTGATCAACCTTGTCCCAATTAATAGTACCCTGATGATGCGATAAATCAATACCCCACACATGTTTTGAGTAATCTGCAGTATCGATATAAGGCACAGAATACCTGTGTTTTACATGACGATGAACCGTTCTGGCAAAATTCTCAGAGATTGGAACAAACGACAAAATCAACAAAGAAATGAATACCTTTTTTACCATAATTCAACGCTTAAAAATCAAAATCAACTGTAAATCATCCGCCCCCAATGGCTTCTTAATGCGTATATACTCTGTAAGAGCTTGTGAAGTTTCAAATATATGAAATATTAACATGTTTCATATTAAAAAACAATTAAAATTCTTTGGGGGTATAAAGTATTTGATTCTGTCTTATATTTGAAACCAGGCAAAATGTTTCGAACAGTAACATAAATACAAAAAACGTGAACACAAAGGAACCATATGAGATCATTGCCCGATACTTGAGCGGAGAGGCTACCGCTCAAGAACGGGATGAACTTGAACAATGGAAAAAACTATCGGACGAAAATGCAGAAGCTTTCGATCAATTAGAACTTTTCTGGAATAAAACTGCAACAATGAACTTTGAACCCGATACCGAAAAGGCTTTGGCATCTGTTTCTGCGAAAATAAACAAAAAGAAAGCTCTTCCGATTCGACTTATCGTTCAAATAGCTGCTGTTTTAGTTATTTGTATTGGAACGGTATATTATTTTAAAACTAGAACAACGCCATTGAAGCCACTTATGTATGTAACCGGTAAAAACGAAACAAAAACAATTCTGCTCGAAGATGGAACAAATGTTACCCTTAACGAAAATAGTACACTTACCGTTCCGGGTCATTTCGACGATAGCACCAGAAAGGTTACATTCGAAGGCGAAGCTTATTTTAACGTAGCTAAAAATCCCCATAAAGCTTTTATTATTAAAGCAGGGGAATCTGTTACACGTGTTTTGGGAACAGCATTTCTTGTTCGTGCACGGAAAAACGAAACATATATTTCGGTCAGCGTTCACCGTGGTAAAGTATCTTTTTCGAAAGCAAGTAATAACGTAATTTTAACGGTTGGCGAGATTGGTGTTTTAAACAAAAAGACCGGAAACCTACTTGAAACGATAAACGACAATTTAAACGATCTATCGTGGCAAACCAAAATGTTAACATTTATTGCAACACCGCTGCCTAAAGCAATTTCACAAATTTCTGATTACTACAATGTTTCTATATTAATTGATAATCCCGAATTATGCAATCTTACGTTTACCAGCCAATTTACCAATAAGAAATTGGACGAAGTGCTTAAAACGATTGAATTGACTACGGGACATTCATTTGTAAAAGATGGTAATATGTTTATTTTGAAATAATGTATGACATGAAGCTACAAGCGATTTACCATGTAATAAATGTCGCCCAAGGCTTTTTGACGTTCTGTTTATGAAAAGGGCTTTCTATATCGTTCTTTGTCTTGTTTTGCCTTTTTGCGGTTTGGCTCAACAAGTATCGCTTGACACGAAAATAAGTCTTGATCTCACACAGAGCTCAATTAATGATGTAATAAAACAAATAGCAAATAAAACAGCTATAACATTTTCATTTACTAACGATATTTTCAAAGAAAATATCTTGATAAATTATAAACGCGAAAATATACGGTTAGAAACCGTATTACAAGACATATTTCAAACAAACCATATTGAATGGCTTGTGTATCAAAACAACATTATACTCAGAAAAGAGAAATTAATAAAAAGCGAATACCACATTCAAGGCAAGGTAGTGGAAGATGATAAAAATAAAGGTATTCCATTTGCTTCACTATCGTTGATTAAGAATAATCAAGCTACCATTTGTAACGAAAACGGGTTCTTTGAAATCACGGTTTTAGAAAATCAAACAAACGATTCGATCGAAATAGCTTCGGTTGGATATAACAGACATCGTTTTAGTGTGAAAGAATTATTACAGTCGGCTTACAATACACTTTCATTAACCGAAAAAGCTGAGACCTTAGATCCTATAATCGTGTATGCCCGCGACTATAAAACCGAGACTCTCGGCAACGATGCGTTTTTCGCTTTAGGAAATCTCTATCTTGATACTCATGGACAACAAACTGCTATGTTTATTGAAAACACTAAGGAACGTCAGGGCGAAATTAGTAACGTTCGTTTCTATTTATCAAAGAAAGGAAATATAGGAGCTCCCTTTAGAATTCATATATATAGAGCCGACAGTGTTGATAACATACCCGGCGACGATTTATTAATCGAACCGCTGATTGTTAAACCGAAATCGGAATATGGTTGGTACACTGTTGATGTATCGCAATTTCATATCAGCATTCCTTCAACAGGTTTTTTTGTGGCAATGGAAGGAATATATCCATCGGTTTATAGTGATCGGAAAGACACAACGATTCAATTCGACACAGAAGGCGAAACCGAAAATTTCGATGATACACCATCAATTGTGTCTTACGGACAAAAACTTGGTTATAGCAAAAGTAAGAAAGGGAAAAGCAATACCTGGCATTATTCATTATCGCATACTTGGTTTCAGCTTCGTAAAAACAATTTTGCTGTTATGATAACTGCCGATATTCGATATTTAAAGAAACGCAAATCACGCAAATCAAACGATTAAACTCATTACTATGAAGACTATATTCACCATTATTGCATACATATACATTCTCTTAGGAGGAATGTGCGGGTATGCTCAATGCAACGAAACGTTGGTTGAAGAAGCAGCTTCAAAAGCGGGATCGAATGCCATTTTTATGCGTGAGTTTCGTATTCATTTGAATGAAGGAACAATTAAAAACCCTGCCCCGCTCAAAAAAGCTATGGTACTGCTTCATAAAAATGTGGTTTATCGTTTCAGTCTTGCCGATTCAAAAGAATATAAAGGAGAAATGGTTCTGCAGTTGTTTAATAAAGGTCAGCTATTGGGTAGCAGCTTCGATATTATTCAAAAACAAGAAAATGACTGGTTCGACTATCGATGCCCCCAAAATGGGAATTATCAATTATTGTTTTCATTTAAAAATGGCTTCGAAGGTTGCGGTGCTGCTGTAATGTCGATGGTTATGACTGATTCGTTGAGCACTATTGATCCTTCGGTAAAAAAGATTGAAGGTTCAAATAACGTACTGTATCTTGGTACTGACAATGAATTGGGAATAGCTTCTGATGAAATACAAGACGGACATATCGATGTTCGTATTTCGCAAGGAATAATACATGGACAAAACGGAAAATATATAGCTAAGCCCGATAAACAGGGAAAAGCAGTTGTATATGTGAGCGTTTTCGATAAATTCAATTCAAAGAAAAGCAGCGACTCGGTTGTATTCGTCGTAAAAGAAATTCCTTTACCTGATGCAGAACTTAATGGTAAAACAGGTGGTTTTATGCCAAAAACAGCCATCTCAGAACTTAGAAAGCTCAACTTACGTTACGATATTGACGTTTCAGGTTCACCATACGAAATTATAGGATTTACTTTACAAAAAAGCAGGTTCGATGTTCAAAGCCTCACATCGGGCAACGCTTTTTTTACTACCCGCCAGATACAGTTTCTGCAGACACTGCAATCGGGCGAGACCTTTCTGATCACGCATATCCTTGTGAAAGGAGCTAACAACAAAGTTTATGAACTCGATTCACTCGGTTTTATAGTGGATTGATAGTACTCCGAAACGTTTTTGCCTGATTTCGGGAAATAGTTCTTAACCTTTAATTTTATTAGTATGAAAACAATCAAATTTTCATTCGTTGTATTGCTATGCATAATGGCAATCGAGGTCTTTGCACAAGAATGTACCATTACGGGACAAGTATTTGATGCAGAAACCAAAGAATCAATTCCAGGAGTTCCTATTCTTATTAAAGGAACTAGTAAAGGAGTGTCGACCGATTTAGATGGTTATTTTACTATTAAAACAAAAATCGGCGCTCAGTTGTATTTTAAATACTTAAATTATGATGCACAAGAAATCACTATTACAGAGAAACTTGTTTCTCTCAGTTTGAATAAGAATTCAAAAAATGGTTTCTCTATCTGGTTAAAAACAAATCCGACACATATCGAAGATGTTATTGTATTAGGTTATGTGAACCAAAAAGCCGGAACGTCTACTGAAGCCACCGATGTTGTATCAGAAAAAGTATTTCGTACCAGCACATCGTCCAACATTGATCAAACTTTACAAGGTCATGCGGGTATGAGTGTTACAACAAGTGGTTCGCCGGGAGCCAGTTCTCAAGTAATATTAAGAGGACCGGGCACAATTAACAATTCAGATCCATTGTATGTAGTAGACGGAATACCTCAATCAGCTTCACCGAGATTAAATTCAAGCGATATTAAATCGGTAACTATTTTAAAAGATGCTTCTGCATGTGCAATGTATGGTTCAAGAGGAGCCAATGGTGTTATTGTCATTACAACCAAAGGAGGTGTAATAAAAAAACAGGCTGAAGAAAAAACCTATCAATATAGAAGCGACCGTTCGTATAAAGGAACATTATTTGTTGTTGATAGTTTGATAATTGATACCGTGTTCGATTTTAAAGCTTGGGGATTCAAAAAACGCCAAGTAGATCATTTCTATCTTGAAAAACAAAAAAACGGTCTCTCCTATGTTTTTATGGATACAAAACCAATTATAAATAATACTATTAAAAACATATCGACCGATATGAAGGAATGGGTTTTAAAACATCCCCATTGTGCATTTAGTATTAATGATAGCATTCAACCTTCGAATGCAACTGTTATACATGCATTGAATTCAAAAACTATTAAGAAAATAGATAGTTTGGAAAAGAAAGAAGCTGTTGCGAAATATGGGGAAATGGGTAAAATGGGTGTTTTAGAAATAGAATTATAATAGAGTATCGCAAACGTCCTTCCTTAATTATAAAAGATTAAAATATTAACTATTAATTGCAAGGAAAGACGTTTGCTTTATATTATGAAAGGAGATGCACATAAAATGGGGGGAAGAAGAGACATCATCAAGACATTGGTATTGATGATAAATGATTGATTGGATGATTGGATGATTGGATGGCAGCTGATTGATATGAAAGCATTTATTGATTTAAACGTCAGAAAATCGATCAAAGGGCAGAAGTTCGAGTGAAGACATATAATTCGAAACATGGGTTGCTGTTTAGATTCGATGGCTATTATCAAAATCAATGTACCTTTGCCGGATGCAAAAGAATATTTATCATAACATCTATTATCTTTATATTATTAAAATAGCCAAATGGTTTATGTTGGTAATGCCTATTATAGCATTATTTTACAATCATCATGGGTTGAACGATTTTCAAATGTTTGTTGTACAGGGTACCTATTCGATGAGCATTGTTGTATTTGAAATTCCATCGGGTTATTTTGCCGATCTCTGGGGGAGAAAAAACACCCTGATCTTTGGAACCGTTTGCGGTGCTTTAGGATATCTGATTTATTCGGTAACTAATAGCTTTTGGGGATTTCTATGTGCCGAACTAACCTTAGGCATTGGCGAAAGCTTTGTGTCGGGAGCCGACTCAGCCATGCTTTACGATAGTTTGGTATATACCAACACAACAGGGAAATATCTTAAACTCGAAGGCAGAATCACAGCAGTAGGCAGTTTTGCCGAAACCATTGCCTCGTCAATAGGTGGAGGATTAGCTGTTTTGATAGGCTTACGAGCTCCTTTTATTGCTCAAACTGTGGTTGCTTCGATAGGTATTCCGGCAGCAATTTTACTTGTTGAACCTCAACGTGCTATGATTTCATCAAAGCCATCGATCAAACATGTTTTATCAATTTTTCGAACATCGATGTTCGAAGATTTGCGTTTAAGCAGTGCTCTTATACTATCGTCAATTGCAGGAACGGCGACATTAACTATGGCATGGGTGGCACAACTTATATTTGTTCATAGGCATCTGGGCGAAACAAATACTACCATCCTGTGGGTTTGTCTTAATCTATGCGTAGCATTGGTTTCGATGTTTGCTGCCCATATTAGTGGTATTGTCGGTTCAAGAGGAGTATTTTGGGCAATCATTATCGCTCTCCCATGTTCATATCTGCTTATTCCACTTCAATCGAGTTTTGTAATCGTAATAATTATTCTTTTTCTGTTTTATGCAATACGTGGATTGGCAACTCCTATTCTTAAAGAACAAGTCAACAGCCGTTGTACATCTGATGTTCGTGCTACGGTACTTTCAATACGAAGCTTATTAATCAGGCTTTTGTTTGCAGGTGTTGGTCCGGCTATCGGTTGGGTTGCAGTGAAACACAATTTCAATAATGCAGTATTCTCGTTTGGTATATTCTTAGTTCTTTCATTGTTTATAGCTGCTTTGTTTTTTATTAAATTCGATAGAATCGAGTCTAACGAAGCCCTATCTGAAGATTAACCCCTGTTAAAACTTCAACATAAAGTAACTGATTACTATTGCCAAAAGACTAATGACTATTCCAAAAATAACTAATCGAATCGTTTTTTTTACAATAGTTTGTTTCATTAAAAACATTCGTAACAATGCTATTATCCCAAACAAAGCATTAAAAACAGCTAAAAAAAGAGCAATTTGAGGAATAATAAAAGCAAGAAAAACACATATAAATCCTATAAAACGACTTATTAATGAGATATTTCTAATAAGATTCGATTTATCTGTATTTACTTCTCGTTTTGTTTCTGTAATTGAAGTAGTATTGACTTTAATTGGAATAAAATCAACGCACAAGGGAAAATCTTTTACAAGAGTTTGGGGTTTTGCCATCATGTTGGTTTCTACAATATAATTATATATTCCAGTCGCTGAATAATTCCTATGTAGATTATGTATCCTTTTATTATTTCCAGTCGATGTTTTTAATTGTGATTGTGTAAGCTTCGAAACTTTAAATGGTTCAATGCCGGTAGCAAAAAAGTTCGGTTGATCTTCTTGAAGCAAAAATTTTTCTTCCTGAATCACCGTATGTACGTTATCCGGTTCAAGAGCTATTGATCTACACGATACCAATAGTTTAATTATTACCAAACAGAATATAACGCTATAAATAATTCTTGAACAAAACATAGTAGATATCGAAATGTGATACAGGGTAAAATCAACAAACGATATAATTGTATTAATAGTATGGGTAAAAAAAAGAGACCTTGCTTGCAAGGTCTCTTTTAATCGTAAGTAAACTATTCCTTTTTACAAATAGATTTCTGAACCTTTAACTTTAAACTCTTCCGATTTTGCTTTCATTCCTTCTTGCAGGGCTTTTTCTTCGTCCAAACCTAAGGTATCGGCATAGTCGCGAACATCCTGAGTTATTTTCATAGAGCAGAAGTTAGGTCCGCACATAGAACAGAAGTGAGCTATTTTGGCACCATCGGCAGGTAACGATTCATCGTGGAATTCGCGTGCAGTATCAGGATCAAGCGAAATATTAAACTGATCTTCCCAACGGAATTCGAAACGAGCCTTACTTAAGGTATTATCGCGGAATTGAGCACCGGGATGACCTTTCGCCAAATCGGCAGCATGAGCAGCTATCTTATAAGCCATCACACCATCTTTCACATCTTTCTTATTTGGTAATCCCAAATGTTCCTTTGGAGTAACATAACACAACATTGCCGTTCCAAACCAACCGATCATTGCCGCTCCGATAGCAGAAGTGATATGATCGTAACCCGGAGCAATATCGGTCGTTAATGGCCCTAGTGTGTAGAACGGAGCTTCTTGGCATTCTTTCAATTGTTTGTCCATATTCTCTTTAATCATATGCATCGGCACGTGACCCGGTCCTTCAATAATAGTTTGAATATCATGTTTCCAAGCTATTTTAGTTAATTCTCCCAACGTTTCCAATTCGGCAAACTGTGCTTCATCGTTAGCATCGGCTATACTACCGGGACGTAATCCATCGCCCAAAGAGAAACACACATCGTATGCTTTCATTATCTGGCAAATATCTTCAAAATGCGTGTATAAGAAGTTTTCTTTGTGATGCGACAAACACCATTTAGCCATTATTGAACCACCGCGCGATACGATACCGGTAACACGTTTTGCGGTTAAAGGTACGTAACGTAATAAGACACCTGCATGTATAGTAAAATAATCGACACCTTGTTCAGCCTGTTCTATTAAGGTATCGCGGAATATTTCCCAGGTCAAATCTTCGGCTTTACCATTTACTTTTTCAAGAGCCTGATAAATTGGCACTGTACCAACAGGAACAGGACAATTACGAATTATCCATTCGCGTGTTTCGTGAATATTTTTTCCGGTCGATAAATCCATTAACGTATCTCCACCCCAACGGCAACTCCACACGGCTTTCTCAACTTCTTCTTCGATCGACGATGTTACAGCTGAGTTTCCGAGATTGGTATTGATCTTTACCAGAAAATTACGACCGATGATCATCGGCTCGCTTTCGGGGTGATTGATGTTGGCCGGTAAAACAGCTCTACCACTAGCTATCTCGTCGCGTACAAATTCGGGAGTAATAAATCCTTTGGGAGTATTGGCACCAAAACTTTCGCCGGGATGTTGTTTACCAATGCTATCGAGTTCATCCAAACGTTGGTTTTCGCGAATAGCAACATATTCCATTTCGGGAGTGATTATTCCCTGACGGGCATACCACATCTGGCTGACATTTTTACCTTCTTTGGCTTTTAACGGATGAGTTCTTACATGTTCGAAACGTAAAGGATCGAGCGATTTATCAGCATGACGTTTTTGAGCGAATTCCGAAGTTAATGTTGGAAGTTCTTCAACATCACCACGCGAACGAATCCATTGTTCTCGTATTTGAGGTATTCCTTTTGTCAAATCGATTGTAAACGAAGGGTCGGTAAACGGTCCCGAGGTATCGTACACCGTTAACGGTTGGTTTTTCTTGTGAGTACCAAAGGTATCAACGGTATCGGAAAGTGCAATCTCTCGCATTGCTACTTTTATATCGTGCAACTTTCCTTTGACATATACTTTTCGTGAACCTTGAATCGGTTCACTTGTCACTTTTGAAAATGTTAAATTCGACATATCTATTTTTAATTATAAATTTTTAATTCTTAATTTTTAATTTAAACTATCAGCTTGCACGGGCTGCTTTTTATTATTTTATTATAAGGATATTGTCATTCCCATTAACAACAAACCTATCCTCTTGCGATTTAATTCATAATTCACCATTATTCCTCACCCTCCTCGGGCTGCTTTTATTATAAGGATATTGTCGTTTTCGGAAATAACAAAACTATCCCATTGCGAACGTGGAACAACCGTATCGTTAACCGCAAAAGCAACTCCTTCCATATACGAATCGGCATGTTCCAAAATCGAACGTATTGTTACGTCATTATCCAAAACCATTTCGTTATTATTGACAAGTACTTTCATTTGTATGTATTATTTAGTAACCCAAACCCTTCGATTAACCCATATTAACGAATTGAACGTCCATTTCGGGCTACACATTATATATAATGGGGAATAGAAAGTTGCGAAAACGCATTCCCTTCGGCAGCATTACCTGCATCAGGTTCAACGGGTATGATCTCAGCCTTTCAAGGCACCCCTATTATGTTGACGACAAAGGTATTATTTTCCTACAAAAAAGTTGGGAAATTATAATATTAATTTAATCATGCTAATTCAATCAATACAGGACAATGGTCGGAATGTACCACCGATTGCAATATTCGGGCATCATGTAAACGATCTTTCAAAGCAGTTGTCACCATATGATAATCAATACGCCAGCCCATATTCCTTGGACGTGCTCCAGCCCGATAGCTCCACCACGAATATTGTTCTGCTTCTTGATTGTATTGACGGAAACTATCGACAAAGCCTGAAGCTATAAAACGATCAACCCATTCGCGTTCTTGAGGCAAAAAGCCCGAAACGCCTTCTTGGCGTTCAGGATGGTTGATGTCTATCGGTTTATGGCAAATGTTATAGTCGCCCGACGCAATTATATTCGGATGATTTTTACGATATTCGTTACAAAAAACAAGGAAATGTTCCAAATAATCTTCTTTTACTAATTGACGGATATCGCCGGTAGTACCCGATGGAAAGTATGAATTGATTATTGTAAACGTATCGAATTCGAGTAAAAGGAAACGACCTTCGTTATCGAAACGCTCAAGACCGATACCGGTGATTACATTTTTCGGTTTTATCTTCGTAAACACTGCCACCCCACTGTATCCTTTTTTCTGTGCCGAATGCCAATAAATATTGTATCCTAATTTCTCAATCGGAGTGGTATCAACCTGAGCTTGTTCCGCTTTTGTTTCTTGAATACATATAATATCGGGGCTTTCGGTTTCCAGCCATTCTATAAAACCATGACCGATGGCAGCCCTTATGCCATTGACATTATAAGAAATTATTTTTGTCATATAGTATTCCAGTTTGTTACATTCTATTTTATTGGTCGCCAATACCAAACAAACACTTACAGCTGTATTTGCTATTTAAACGTTTCAATAGCATTGGGCATCTGACTTCGATTGTAAATATACAAAAAAGCACAAATCAATTATCTATTTTAACCCGACTGATCTATTAACCATTTATTTTTAATAATTCCTTAAACAATTACAGAATAGCAACTATCTATTTGCAGTAATTCATCTGTGCATATCAGTGTTATTTATCAGTGAAAATCAGTGGACAAACAACTTCATTTTAAAAGCACATTATCATTCATAATTAAGATTTAAAATCACAACAAAAGCAACCTATCCATTTACAATAAAACATCTGTGCATATCAGTGTCATTTATCTGTGTATATCAGTGGACAAACAAGGATTTTTTTATCTTTACCACATCAATTTACAAGTTCCATTTATACTATTGCATGGTATAGTTAGTTAATACCTTTAAACACAATTAAAAATAAAAAGATGAAACGCGAACAATATATTCCTTTTGATAAAGAATTCTTACTCGAACAACAAATAAGTTCCGTAACAACTCAAGAAGCTGACGGTTTTAGAAGACTTTTCGACATCTTAGAACATTATTTCCATTACGAAGCATTTAATCTTATCCGCACATTAAAACAAAACTATGCCGCTTATGATCCCGATATGCCGGCAAAAGAAAGAGCCGATTTTGTGGGGAAAAGTAATCTTTTGTCGTTTAAAGAGTCCCTGCATACCGTTCTTGAGCGTGGCAATTATTCGCGGGTTGAGCAACATGTTTTAGATGCTGCTTTCGAAGAATCCGATTTAATTGGCTTGCAGCTTGCAATCGACTTCAACGATTTTAACGATTATGGTTTATATACTCGTGGGCTTAAAAAAGCCAAAGAAAGCGTTAAGAAATTCTACTTTTGGAAAAAGGAAATAGAGTTCGATTACTATGAACGCGTATTGATATACCTAAAATACAACGATGCAGCTTATTTCAAGCGGAAAAAAATGGCTGTAGATAAACTTCCATTCACCCCCGAATGTATTGTGTTGAAGATCTTTAAAAATGTACCGAAAAACGATCTTGAAACAATATTTCCGAATGCTGTGCCTAAAATGTCGACAATAGACAAACTATTATTATGGGTACCGGGAATTGCTGGAGGAATATCGTTGTTAAGTGCCAAGGTTATACCGGCACTGGTGGGCATGTATAAAGTCTATAAATCGGGTGTACTGATGAATTTGAGCATTCATAAAACAGCACTGACGCAGGGTTTGCTTGCTCTGGGAATTCTAGGAGGATACCTGTTCCGTCAATATAGTAATTTTGTAAATAAGAAAATAAAATTCTCTAAAATGCTTTCCGATAGCTTATATTTTAAAAACCTAGGGAATAATAGTGGAGCATTTTATTCATTACTCAATTCGTCTGAAGAAGAAGAGCTTAAAGAAACAATTCTTGCCTATACCTTTTTGCATAAAAGCAAACAGGCATTAACAGCCGATGAACTCGACAATCAAATTGAAACGTGGTTTAAAACAACATTTAATACCGATTTGGATTTTGATGTGGAAGATGCATTAGTTAAACTTAAGAATATTGGTCTCGGAATAGAAACCGATGGAAAATGGAACGTTATTTCGCTTGATCAAGCTTTAATTAGAATTGATGAAATTTGGGATAACATCTTTGATTACAATCAAAAATAGGGAAAACAATACTTTATATACTTCTATTAAACGAAATCAAGAATACCGTTTTGCTTACAGAGTACGAAGTTATTTGTACCTAAAGCGAACCAATCAACTTCCAAACCTAGAACAAGCATCGGTTGTTTGGTAATGAGTCTTTTTCGAAAAATGTACTCTGTTGAACCAGTACATTTGAGCCTTCGATTTGGTTTATAAAAATAAATTGTACCTTTGTTGGTATATTTACGAGCTATATCTGTGTAAATCAAAATTAAATTAAACTATATAAATATGAATAAAATCCTTTCGTTATTAATTGGATCTCTTTTCGTTGTCAATGTCTTTTCGCAAACAACTATTACCGGAACTATAATAAATAATACAAATTGGACAATTGCAAATTCACCGTATATAATAAACTCCGAAGTGATTGTGTTAGGAACACTGACTATTTCTCCGGGAGTAATCGTTCAATTAAGTTCGACAGGGCAATTACACATAAAATCGTCAGGAAATCTTATTATTAATGGAACAATAACAGATTCTGTTACATTTACTTCTAGTAATGTAGGAACGGAAAAACCAGGCGATTGGAATCAGATAATGTTAGATGGGTGTTCTAATGCTTCATCGATTAACTATGCTAGAATTCTATTTGGGGAAAATGGTTTGTATATATACAATGCAAATGCCACTATTAAAAATTCAAACATTTCTAATAACTCTAATTATGGCGTTTATTTATATGGAACAAGTAATACATCTAAAATCGATTCATGTTATATAACAAATAATGTTACTGGAGTTTATGCAAGTTGGGCCGGGTGGGGAAATGAAATTATTGTTTCCAATAGTATCATTTCAGGCAATAGTAATTCGGGATTTTTCAACAATAGTGCTGCAATGTCGGAACATAATTGTATTATAAAAGATAATACCGCTTATGGCATTTATTTTGATGGTGTCGGTCAATCAACAATTACCGGTAATACGCTTTCGGGTAGTGGAACTGCAATTTATTCAACAAGTGGAAATGTTACTATTTCAAAAAATACCATTCAAAACAACAATAAAGGCGTTGAAGTCGGAATTTATCCTATTAGAACAATTATTAATTGTAATAAATTCAGTAATAATAGCTTGTACAATTTATCGTATATAGGTGGAGTCCAAGATGGTATTGTTGATGCTCGATTTAACTATTTTGCAACAACCGACAGCAGTCAAATAGCTTCAACGGTAAATGATGTATTTTCGAATTCTAAATTGGCAGGTTCATTTAATGTCAGTTCTTATCTTTATACTGATGTATTAGCTGTAATAACCAATCCCAATGACACAAATATATGTGTCAATACAGATTTAAAATTAATTGCAAAAGCAAATGAACCTAATGCTACATATACTTGGTATAAAGATGGTAAACAATTGATTGAATCTTCGTCTGTTATCGGCACAACGAACGCTACATTAACAATACCTTCAATATCACCTTCTAATAATGGGAAATATTATTGTATAATGTCAACACACTGTTCAACTGTTACCAGTAATACAGCAACTGTTTCGGTTATAAATCCACCACTATCAATTTCAATATCCGGATCAACAGCTGTTTGCGATAACGTTGGTATATCACTTAAGGCCGAAGGAACATTTAATACCTTTGAATGGTCGCAAGGATCGTCTGATCAAGAATTAGCAATTCTAAACGACGGATCGTATGCTGTTTCAGCAATTGATAATAATGGATGCGTTGTAACTGCTGATACAATGATACATTTGGATCGATTTTCAGTTCAAAAACAAAATAATAAATCGATAGTCTGCGGAGGGCAAGGGCAATTTGATATACCAATTACAAACTATAAAGGTACAGACGAATTACAATATTCATGGGCACCTGCTAAAGGATTAAATGATTCAACAATAGCACAACCTAAATTTACCATTACCGATAATGCAAGTTATACTCTAACGGTAATTGCTCCCAATGGATGCACTGACATACAAACTATTGCAGTTGATGTAACACCTTTAACCGTTACCGTTGCCGGTTTAATTCTTACCTGTGGTACCGACAGTCATTTCAAAGTAAGCACTAATTATTCTGGAAACGATATATTACAATATAAATGGACACCAAATGCGGGTTTGGATAATGATACCGTTGAAAGCCCATTGGTACACGTTACAGAACCCACCGACTATTCTTTAGAACTATCAACGCCAAATGGTTGCGTGGCAAAATATACAACACAAGTCAGAAATACTGTCGTACCGGTTGTACCTGCTATTTGTAAAGTAACGATCGATAATAATAAAGATGTTGTTCAGTGGCAAAAAGACCAAAATACGGCACTCGATTCACTATACATCTATCGTGAATCGTCTATTCATACAGGCAGTTATGATAAAATAGGACAATTGAAATACAGCGGTAATAGTTTGTTTATTGATACAACATCAAATGGAAGTGTACAATCGAATAACTATAAAATTTCTTTTAAAGATATTTGTGGATTGGAAACAGCAACGAGCGATTCACGCAATTCAATGTATGTTACCGTAGCTAAAGGCTCGGGAGGCGGATTCGATTTAAAATGGTTACCATATTCGGTAAACGATGTTGATTATTATGAAATCTACAGAGGATCAAGTAAAGATAATCTATCATATTTGACCGGTGTAACAAGTTCAACAACATCGTGGAGCGATAATAGTGCTCCTAAATGTGTATTGTATTATCAAATTCATGCAGTATTGAAAACCGCAGGTGAGAATAATAATCAAGTAACATCAAATAGTGCCGATAATGGCGTTGAACCTGCTATAGTTTCAATAAATGGGAATAATCAAATATGTGCCGGACAAGCATCAACACTCGATGCCGGCAATTTTAGCACCTATCTTTGGTCAAGCGGTCAAACAACGCAAACAATAAATGCATCGGAGCAGGGAATATATACCGTTTCGGTTACGAATGCCGGAGGATGTCCCGGAAGTTCAGAACCATTTACGTTACATGTTAATGAATTGCCGAATATTAATTTGGGTTCCGATACCGTACTATGTGGAAATGGCTTTTACAAAATTATGGGACCCACCGGGTACGAGTCATATCTTTGGGATAATGGTTCAACACAAACAGATAGAACGGTATCGTCAAACGGTTTATACAAAGTAACCGTTACCGACAATAAAGGTTGCCAAAATAGTGATGATGTATTGGTAAGCTATGTAAACAAACCCGAATTGAATATTGATCCGCTTTTTTCTATATGTGGCGGCACATCGGTAACAATCGACCCGGGAGTATTCCCACGATATAAATGGAGCGATAATTCGACCGAAAGAATTCATGCTTTTGAACAAGCGGGAATGTATTCCGTTTCGGTAACCGATGGGAATAATTGCACCAATAATGCATCTTTCGAGATTCAAATAACGAGAACTGCACATGTCGATCTGGGAGCAGACACCATTTTGTGTGATAACGGAACCCTACAATTAAAGACATCACAAGGTTTTGCATCATATTTATGGAACGACGGATCAACCAATACTAGTTTAACGGTAACAAAACCGGGAATATATTTTGTAATGGCAAAGGATATATTCAACTGTTCAAATACCGATACGATAGAAGTAAAGATGGCATCACCTATTACGCCCTTACAACTCGAAAAGAATATAACGTCATGTCAACACAACATCGTTTCAATACATGCAGGGAATAGCTATTCCAGTTACAAATGGAATACTGGATCGACCGATAGTATACTTTCTGTTACTTCAAGCGGAATATATACTGTAACGGTGACTAACAAAAACGGTTGTTCAACATCCGATACCACAAATGTTACTTTTTTGTCACCATATACAGAAGAATTAGCTTGTGTATCGTATTCGGTCGACAATGGCAATAATGTAGTAATAGCATGGCAACGAACCGAAAAGAAAAGAACTGCTATGTATAAAGTATATAGAGAAACGGGCTCATTAAACGATTTTAGTATTTTAATAGGTCAAAGGCATTATAACGATTTACCTTATGTTGTCGATTCATCGGTCGATTTATCGGTTCAAACACATCGTTACCGTTTAACAACTATCGATTCTACCTGTGGCGATTCTTCTTTCAGTACACCACATAAAACGATTCATGTAAATACAAGCCGTTCGTTAGAGAATTATAATGATTTACTTTGGAATTCGTACGAAGGCGTTCCGTTAAAGTCATATTACATTTATAAATTCGCATCAGATGGGAAAAAGTCGTTGGTCGATTCTATTAGTAATACCGACGATATCATAACGTATACCGATAAGACCGAACCTCAAGAAAATGTTCATTATCAAATAGCTTATCGTTTACCAAAAATCATTGATTTACAAAAGTTGAAATCCGATACAGGACCATTTAGTCAAAGTTTAAGCAATCTGGCCGAAAGTGAATTAACGAAAAGCTCAATACTTTCAACATCTGATGTTAGCATATCGCCTAATCCCGCACAAGATTACGTTATAATACATACATTGGAAGCTGCAACCGTAGAACTCTATTCTTTAAATTCAGAATTGCTATTGAAAACGCCTATTTCAGAAACACAAACGATTGCTTTAGATGCTTTCGTTTCAGGATTTTATATAGTAAAAATAAACACTATAAAAGGTGTTGTGATAAAGAAATTGTTAATAGAAAAGAAATAGTAATTTGATTCAACTGAATAACCCGTAGAATTATTTTACGGGTTATTTTTTTGTTCTGTAAGCTCAACTACAATAAAATAATAAGCTCTGATTACACCTAAGAATTTAAATACGATGAAACACTTTAAGCTATCATTATTTACTCAATGTTCGATATTGATGCAGTTTATTCGAAACCGTTTCTAATTTACTTAAGTTTATATCCAACAGTCAAGTTTATTGTTGAAGCTGTTACAAACACATCATACGAAGGAATATGAGCAATTTTCAAAACATTAGCATATCGTTCGTAAAGAAAACCTATTTGGTATTTATTGAATTCATACTTTAATCCACCACCGAATAGAAATGTAAAAGTAATACGATGAAAATAATAATATGAATTCGTTGGGAAAATATTATGATATTGATTATTATAGAATAAAATATCAGTACTAGGTCCGATATTTACATATGGAATCAATTTATCAGCAATAGGATATTTAAAGTTTACAATTGTATTTATTGAAGCATAATTTAAAATTTGAGAAAATTTTTTATTCGAATAATCATAATAAGGATCTGTACCGCCTTTACTTATCACTCCGAGATTAGCTGAAATATCAACATATTTTTTGTCGAAATAATCCATTCCTACAAATTCAGAATAACCAATCAAGTCTTTTCTATATTGTTCACCCGGACACATACACATATCTTTAACTTTATATGAAAGATGTGAAATAGATACTCCTGATTGAAAATTATCTATTTGTCCCCAAGACAGATTTACTATAAATACTCCTACAATTATTGAATATGTCCTTTTCATATCATTTAATTTTATTATTTATCGTTTCCTCAGTTAAACTTAAACGTACAATCATAAAACTCACGGTCGACTCTGCAGTCGTCGTACTATCTTCCATCTTTTTAGTAATTCTCTGTTACTATACTAGAGTATACAAAACAAATTGTTGAATTAGACTGTTCGGTTATCAATTTCAAATGTACACATAAAAACGATCCGGTAGTAAGATAAAATGGATATAAATCAATGTCAAAGGAAAAATATTTCGGGTATCATTTATTTCAGTTTATACACCATTAAGCTTAAAATCGATAAACGCAGATTCAACGGTCGGCCCTGCCTATAACCATGAAGCTAAGATTTCTAATGAATAAAAATTGGATGACGAAACGTACCACATCTAAGTACTATCAATCTATTGCCTCAATACCAAGTTCCTTTGCTCGCTGAATACCGTCTTTCATTGCTTTAACTTGTTCTGGAGAGTGTCCTCGCCAAATGGTAATTTCACCAACAACCTTAAATGGATGTTCTGAACGATATGACTTTGTTGGATTACCCGGGAATTTTTTGTCAGTTAAATTTGGATCATCTTCAATTGGTCCTGTCGGTTCTACTAAATATATTCTTTCACGACCTTCGCCTAAGGCAAGTTCTGCCCCCCAAATAGCAGCATCCAAAGTGGCAGTCAGATAGATGTATTTTGCATTTTTTCTTTGTCCAAAGTTTGAGTTAAAACCATTTTCGATAAAATCGCCAATCGTTAATTCAGCCTTTGTACCATGGAAGAACGTTTGAGAAAAAGGGCTTTGAATAGATTTATTTGAGTTGTTCTCTCTCTTATTTTTTCCCATTGTTATATAGTTATATGTAATATTTTTCGTTCATAATATATTGTTTTTTACAATAGCCACTAACGATGACTTGTAGGGTAAGACGAGTAAATTTCACCTTCGCTTTTCACAGACTGTATTTATTAAGATCTCGTCACATGGCTCTTGTTACAAAACTAAGCATTCTATTAGTTATAACCAAATCGCCATTAGGCATAATTTCACAATCGATAAATGCAGATTCGGCGGTCGACTACATTTAAACCTAAAATTTTAAACTTGGAACGAACGGAAAAGGAATGTTGAATGGTAAATAGTAAATTTAATGCATTGATGATGTTTTTCAATCTATTTCTTTTTTTCATTTATTTCCATCTTTTCGCATTCTTTTTGGCAAGCAAGGGCATGTAAAAGATGCGTATGCATAACAATCACCGTGGTAGTTGCGAATTGTTTGATATCAGAATCATGTGTTTCTTTAATTTCATTATCGAATTCGGCAATAGCAGCTTTATAGCCGTTTACCATTAAATCGCAATATTCTTTATCAAAAAAGGAAACAGACATATTGCTCAACTGTTTAAGAACCTCAATGCCATTATCGGTCAATGATGTTGGTAAGCTTATTGCTTCCTTTTTTGCAAGTTCTGTTAATTCTTCCATGCACGATCTGTGCAATGTTTCCATCATCAAACCAAGATTTTTAACAGCTTCGATTGTTCCTTTTTTCTGTGCTAAAGCTCCAAGCTTTATTTCTATTTGATTGATTTCGGCAACATCAACCAGAAAAAGTGCATCACTACTTTTTGCTGTTTTAGCATAAAGTGCATCGTTTTCATTATTTGCAACTAATTTGGAATCATCGGGCTTTTGACTGAAGCAATGTAATGCGATTACCGATAGAATAACTGAAATAACGGCTTTTCTAAGCAATGTCGAATTTAAAGGTCTTATAATTCCCATAATAATATTATAATATGTATATATTTTCATAACGTAAAGTTGGGAGCGTTCTTACTTAAATCATGTATCATATTGTAATTCTGAATCTTATAATTCATAGATACAGATAAAACGCATGCAAAATTACTATTCCTTATCAGGAACTTTTAAACCTGCTTGTTTTGCTTCGCTAATAGCAATTGCAATTGCTTGTTTTCGACTTGTTACGGCACCCGATTTTCCATCTTTACCACTTTTTAAGATTCCTTCCTTAAAATCGTGCATAACGTTGCCAATCTTACTTTGAGCTTTTTTTGAATATCGTGCCATAAAATATTTATTCATAATTCATAATCATTCCTTTTCTTTTTCAATAACTTGCTCAACCAAATCATCATATTCTTTGGTAAGCATATTGATTTCAAGTTCCGTTTTTTCTTCTGCAGTAATCACCGTATTACTTGCCGATTCATGAGAAGCAATAAGTTCGTTTACTTTTAAATGTATCGATGCGGAGAACTTATTAAACGATTTTTGAATAATAAATAAACTCAGAAAAGCAACTCCAAGAATAACATCTCCTATACAACTATGAATATCCTGAATATAAAATCGTTTATTGGTTAACCACACTATAACAGTTATCAGAGCAATAACAAAGGTGATAGAATTACCTAACACTGCATTTGCAATGAAGGTTACTTATTCAAAAGCTCTTTCCATAAATCGGTATACTGTTATCATCGTTAATTTCATTCGAATAGCATTAAAGGTCGGAAGGTCGGGAATATTCACATGCATTCTGACATCAGACATTCAGACCTTTTTATGAAACATTCCTGTTTTCGGAAGTTGAGCTATCGTTTAACAGGAATGTTCTCAAACCCTATTTATTAAGGATTAACTACAGGAACATCCAACAAAGGTATAGATTTCTCCAAATCCCTATCTAAAGAATATAATTCATTGCAGCTTGACTTATTATCTGCCATCTTTAACTTATCGATTAAGCCGATAGCAAATGTTTCTTCTTCAATTTGTTCTTTAACAAACCATTGTAATAAGTTCCATGTAGCCCAATCTTCTTCGTCGAAACTCAATTTTACCAGCTTATAAATTGCTTTGGTATTAGCAACTTCGTGTTCGAACAATTTTTCGAAACAATTATGAATACTTGCCGGATTTTCTGGTGGAGCAGCAATAGCCGAAACAACTACATCGCCACAACGTTTCAATAAATACTCTAAAATCTTCATCATATGGTTACGCTCTTCCTGAGCATGACTAAAAAGAATAGTAGCAACGCCACTATATCCTTGACTAGCTGCCCACGATGCATACGACAAATAAATTTGCGAAGCATACGCTTCATTGGTCATTTGATTATTTAACGCTACCGAAAGCGTTTTTGAAAGTCTATTCTTGTCCATACTATTACGTTTTTACTATATTCTCAAAACAATTAATTTGAGAGTACTAATGTATGTCACAATAAGACTGCGGTTGTTACACAACAATGGTAAAAAGCTACAGAATTCATCTATTGGAATCAGAATGATGGCTTAGAATTCTAATTTCAATATAAAGACTATATTTAGAGTTTGTTAAAAACGCTATGTCTGCTTATTAGAGTTATTCAGTCAGTTATGCTCTTTTTATGATTTGTAATCATTGAATCATAATCTTTTCCTTCAATCGTTCTTTTTCTACATTTAAAATAGGGAGAGAATACGCTTCTCGTACTATCGTAGTCCAATGATTTACATTCAGATAAATCTATTATACTATGTATAGCATCATCTGTTTGAAATTTACGATGAATACATTGAGATAGAAAGTTAAAACGATCAGTGTGTGTCTTTTGGTATTTTTCAGAAGTCCATAAAAAGAAAGGTATATCTAACATATAAATACTTGCATTACCTTCACTATGTCCCCAAAAGTTTCGATAATCGAATATTTCTTCACCATGGTCGCTGAAATATAAAAGCACCGAATTAGTATTTGTCGCTTTTAATTCTTTTATAAGTGTATATAATATCCAATCATTATATAATACAGAATTATCATGTGCATTTATAACATCTTTAACGCCATCAGTATTATACGGTTTTGAAGGTATATCTTTCCAATCGTTGAATTTTTGAAATTTAGGGGGGAAACGTTTTACTTTATCTGAATGGCTACCCATTAAATGTAACACTATAAATTTCTTTGGAGCGTTATCTTTTAAAGCAATTTTATATGGTTTAAACAATAATTCATCATAATAAAGATTCGAATTTTGATAATCGTCTAGATTCGAATTTGTAAAAATATACGATTTAGCTTGAACTGCTATAGAAGTAGCAATCGTTGAAAAGTTTTCTGCAAACGGTTGATTTGAAAGCCAAAATGTTTTATATCCGGCACAATTCATATATTCAATTATATTACGCTTTGAATATAACGGTTCCATATTCTCATTATTTGCAAAAGTTAAAGCTTTTGAAAGTACTGGGTTGGTATGTGCATTTGGTGAAATAATACTATCAAAAACAAATAAATCATTCTTTATTGACGATAAAAGTGGATTTGTATTCCGCTTATATTCATATAGACTTTGATGATATTTTGAAGCAGATTCTCCTATAACGAGTACAATAATAGGTACTTCTTTATTCCTATCACAATGTATTGCTGCTTGTTCCTTTAACGGATTGTTTTTCCTAAATTCTATTTGTTTTTGTACCTCTTTTAGTTCTTTTTTATATGTCTTATAACTAGTTAAAAATCTATTAGGTAGATTTAGTTCGCTGTAATCTGTTAAAAAAGCTAAACCCAATATTGTACTTATCAGTAATAATCGCTTTTGAATTGAAATATCGTTCAATTGCTTTTTTATTATTACAAACGGCAATACTAGTA
>Ga0265338_10001279_pt1 | contig 41319 bp, 19 predicted proteins | sample 42126metaG_FD_193579 | JGI IMG/M metagenome (GOLD analysis project Ga0265338, IMG submission 193579) | Rhizosphere microbial communities from Carex aquatilis grown in University of Washington, Seatle, WA, United States - 4-21-26 metaG | ecosystem: Host-associated > Plants > Roots > Rhizosphere... | reverse complement strand
GGCCCCTCGGCAAATTCCTTGAGCAGGCGAAAGGCGGTTTGCGGGTCGCGGAAAGAGTGCGCCGCCAGCAACTTTATCCATTCCTCCTCCGCCCCGGCAAAGTCGGGCGGCAACCCGGTGAACGCCCTGGGCAACTCCGCCTTCAGCAGGCGGTCATAAACCCGCCGCACGTTGCCGGTATGCCCCTGCCGGGCCGACTCGAATTGTTCCACCGATTTGAAATCCATGAGCCGCGCCAGCCGCAACCGCCCGGCCCGGTCGGCGGGGATGGTGTGCGTCTGCTGGTTCTCCTCCATCTGCAGGCGATGCTCCACGTCGCGGAGAAACCGGTAGGCGGCATCAAGCGGCTGCGCGTCTCCGTCCGCCAGCAATTTGTATTGCGCCAGCTTGGCCAGGCACGGCAGCGTTTGGGTGAGCTGCAGGAACGGCAGTTTCCCGGCGTGGAGGATTTGCAGCGATTGGGCGATGAATTCGATTTCCCGGATGCCGCCGCGCCCCAGTTTGACGTTCCGGTCCATTTCGTCCGCGCCCACCACTTCCTTTTCAATCCGGTCCTTGACCGCGGCGACCTCCCGGAGGACGTCGGGGCTGATCGAAGGCGGATAGCGAAACGTCTGAATGGTTTCGAGAAACTCGGCGGCCAGGCCTTCGTCGCCCGCCACCGGCCGCGCCTTGATGAGCATCATGCGCTCCCAGGTCTGGCCCCATTGCGCGTAGTAATTCTCGTAGCTTTCGAGCGACCGGCACAGCGGCCCGGCGTCCCCTTCCGGTCGCAATCGCAAATCGATCCGGAACAGCATTCCCTCCGGGGTCACCCGCGAAACCTCGGCGATGAAAGACTCGGCGAGCTTGTTGAAGAACTGGTGGCTCGGGAGCGTGGAGCGCGGGGATTTCGTCTTGCCCGGCGGTTCCTTGAAAACCTCCCCTTCGTCACTGTAGAGAAACAGCACATCCACGTCCGAGCTGTAGTTGAGTTCCTGTCCGCCCAGCTTGCCCATGCCGAGCACACAAGCTTCCGTTTGCTGCCAGTTTCCTTCCGCGTCCCGGTGATACGGCTGGCCGAATCGCCCGGCAAATTGCCGCCGGCAGATCTGCCAGACAGCGCCCAGACAAACGTCCGCGACATCGGAAATTTCGCGGGTGATTTCCACCACGTCGCTGAGCCGGGCCAGGTCGCGCGCGGCGATGCGGAGCATTTCCCGCTGCCGGAAGCGGCGCACGCCGGCCAGCGCCCCGGGGTAATCGCCGGCATCCAATCTGGCTTTCAACCCGTCCTGGACCTCGCGACGAAGGCCCTGGGCGCGGCAGGGATATTTCAGCGATTCGAGGTCGAACACCGGGAGCCAGCCGGGGTTGGCCACCAGCAAATTGCCGAGTGCCGGCGAACCTCCGAGCAGCACCGTGAGCACCCGCAGGGAGCCGGCGGACAGCTTTCCCAGCCTGGGGCCGGGGCCCGCCGCACCGAGCTGGTCGAGAAAATGCCTGGCCTGGGCCGGATCGGCCGAAGCGGCCGCAAGTTTTTGCCAGCTGTTTTTTTTCATGCCCCGGGCGGCCGGTTTTTGAAACGCGCGCAGATGGCTTCAACGAAATTGACCGCCTTGCGGCACAACGGCTGCCAGTCAAGTTCAGTCTGAACCCGGGCGGCGGACTGGCCGGCCCGGATTTGCCAGTTCAACGGAGGTTCATCGAGCCAGCTGATGATTTTCTTGCCGAAATCCACGCCGTCGAATTCCGCGAAACGCACCATCGGGTCATTTTGGAAATAACCCCGGATGCTTTTGAGCGGCGTGCACACGGCGGGCAGCCCGCTGGCGACGTATTCGACAACCTTGGCGACAAACGCGCAGTGTGTGCCGGCAGATTCCTCGTAGGGCACAACGCCCACGCTGGCATCGGCCAGATGCCGGGCGACCTCGGCATAAGGCACAAAACCGGTGGCTTCAAAACTGAAGCCGGGAATTTCCCTCTGGGTGCGAGCCAGGAATTTTTCCAACCCGGCCGTTCGCTGGCCGACAAAACGGAAAACCGTGCCGGGACGGTTTCGGGTCACATAGCGGATCGCGCCAAAGGCGATGTCCCCGAGGTGATGCGCGTCAAAGGACCCGTGCATGACGACGACCGGCGGATGATTCGGCCCGATCATCCGCACATAAAACGGGAAATATTCCGCCGCGTATCCATAATAAATCGGGCAGATACTTTCGCGCGGATAACCGCGGGCGGCGAGCCGGTCGGCAAATTCATCGGAGATGGCGCACACGCCATCCACGCCGTAGCGGGCGGGCAGCGACATTTCATAGCGCATCAGTGCGCGGACCAGCGACTTGGGCGCAAGGTAACCCGGCCAGGTTTCCATAAAACCGGTGAGCAGGTCCGGGAAATTCATCACGACCGGCACGCCGAGTTTTCGTTTCAGGCGGCCGGCGGCCACGGCGGAAATGGCATGTTGCGAGAGCAACAGATCAAAGGTTATCCCGCGGGCGGCCCGGGCAACCAGCCGCTCCAAAAAGAACGGGTAAAGGAGGTATTTGAAATTCCTGAGCCGGGCGTAGCGCCCCATCTGCCAGACCGTGAACGGATGCAGCCGGATGTGGAATTTCTTTTCGACGGCCCCGGCGTCGGCAATCTGCGGGCAAAAGACATGGATTTCATGGCCGCGTCGGACCATTTCTTCGACGAGATAAACCGCCTCGGCCGAACCGCCGCCGGAAGGCGGATAAAACGGTTCGTGGGTCAGAAACGCGATCCGGAGCGGCGATGGGGGGTTGCTCACGCAAAGACGCTATAAAATATCAAGGCGACCGTTCAATCACAATTCGCTTTGAAATGATGGCAAAAAGTTTGACAATCGCGGCAGGAACCTTAGATTGCGTGCCTTCCGGATGGGGTCGTAGCTCAGTTGGTAGAGCGCCTGAATGGCATTCAGGAGGTCAGGGGTTCGAACCCCCTCGGCTCCACCATCCCTTCAAAATCGCAGGATATCTTATATTCACATTATTGGAAGCTTCCTCCATCCCGACGAGCGCTCTGTCGGCACGCCTCAGCCCCGAAACAACGGATTGGCTGTTGGAGAACGGATTCTATCGCTCCTGCGGGACCAGGCTGCTGACGCGATTGTCGGGCATGATGGGGACTGGTTCAGTTCTGATTTGGCAATTCTGCTGGATCTGACATGGCCGGTTTGGGGCCACAATGAAAGACAGGTGTTGGGGATGTTGAAACCGCGTTTTGTCAGAATTTGCCACTCAGAATCGCCTGCTAGAGCGGTTTAATTAGAACTGTAGCCATTTCGATACCCACACCGCGAGTGGAGCACGGGCTTCAGTCCGCTTCAACATGGATTGGTCCGGCGACATCGAAGCGGCGTGAACAGCCGCGCTCCGGCTACAGTATTTTTGAAACCGCTCTAAAAGCAGCCGTGATGGTGATGGGGCATCTTCCCATCGGTTTTGAAGCTCACGCCGTGAATTTGTGTCCCTCAGGAAATGGGACCACTGAGAACTCCTCGGTTGTCTTGAATATGAGTCAGATCCGTTTCAATTAACGCCAGCCCATGCAGGTTTCCGCCCGTGTCAAACAAGAGCGGGGAACCGCCATTGGTAAAGAGGGCATTGATGGCCAACAAATTTGAACCGCTCTGGACCGATTGCAGCAAATTGCCTGCGGCAATGCTGGTGCCTCGTTTCAAATTGACGCCGCCTCTCGCCGCCAAAAATCCTTTGGCGCTGCTGACGGAAACGGTGGTATTGCCGGTCAGATCACCAATCACCCCGCCGGAAATCATCGCACTGCCAAGCGCAAATGAATGAATGGTGACATTGCCCAGAATTCCGCGGCGCGCAACAGCCAGTCCGGCCACCGCCTGTCCTTCCACGGCGACGCGTCCCGTCATGGTGCCGCCGACCGTCAGATCGCCAAAGATGTTGCCCAGCACGATGATCTGGCCGCTGTCGGCGCCGCTGATGGAAATGCCGCCAAAGCGGATCAACGCGCCCGAAGCACTGGTCACGGCATTCCCGGTCGAATTGCGTTGGATTGCACCCGCGTCGCCCTGGACCGCGATGACCCCGGAGAATGCGCTGGTTTTGACCGAACTGACGAGATCACCCCGGCTGATGATTTGCCCCGTTATGGCACCCTTGGCGTAAATTGACGTGACGCCGGTAATTTGCCCGTTTAATCCGAGGATTACCCTTCCGAAGTCGCCACTGGTCGTTTGAATCACGCCATAGATGCCGGCATTCGTCACATTGATGCTGCCGAAGATGCTCGGGGCGGTGACATTGCCAAGGCCCGCTGCATTGTTCACGGTGGCACCCGCCATGGCGCTGACGGTTACATCGCCCAGCGGGCCGGTGCTGGTGAGGTTTGCAATCGAAAGCAAACTGTTGATGGAGCCGCCATTGCCCATCAACATCACGCTTTGCACCAGCGGTTTTACGGTGTTCTTCGTGGTCGGCACGATTTGCACATAGGCGGTGATGGGAAGGTTGTCGCTGGTTTGATCGGTCAGCGTCATCACCAGTTCCAGATCCGGATTGGTATTGTCATGCGCAAACAACCTGACGCTGTTCGTCTCGTTGAACGGAATCACGAAGGCATCCGTCGCCGGGTTGATCATCGCGTTGCTTCCCAGCAGCTTCCACAGCACTTGCAGATTGGCGGCAGAACCCAGGAGGGTGGACACGCTGACCGGCACACCGGTAGCCGTGGTAAGCACGGCAAACGCCAGCCCTTCGATGCCGGCCACGTCGATGAATCCAATCGGCAGCTTGCCGCTCACCTCCACACCGGTGATATTGTCAGCCGGCAGCACCACGCCCGCCCGGCTGCCGATCGTCAGATCGGTGAAAAGCAGCACTTCTGGAGCGCTCAATTGGGTCAGCAAATCGCCCTGCAAACTGATGTTGCTGATGCCGGTCCAGCCATTCAAATAGGAATCGATGAGCGACAAATTGAACTTCGCGGTGGAACTGTTGACCACCACCAGCGCCAGATTGTACGAACGCGGCGCGGAATTGGTGTTGGTGATCCGGATGGCCAGCTGCGGATCGGCGGCCGTTTGCGAATCATAGACAAAGGCAAAATGCACGGTGCCGGGCATGCCGCCGCCATTCACCGGCGCGGCCAGAATGTCCCGCTCGATGCCGCCTTCAATCACCTGAAAAACCTTGTTGCCGTAACCGGCCAGCACGGTGATGACATGGACGTCGCCGGCAATGATTTCACCCGGCGTTCCGCCCGCCACGGTCAAGGTGTCCAGCAAGCCGGTCACGGTCATCAATCCGGCCAGATCGCCGCCTATCGTCATGGCGCCGATGGAACCCGCATTCAGTCTGCCGCTGCTTGTGAGTGAGCCGCCGATGGTTGCCGTCGTGATGGCGCCCGGATCGTTCAGCAAACCGCTGAAGTCGCCACCGACATACAGTGTGGCGGCGGCGAAGTTGACCAGCGTGAGCCGGCTGGGGGCAAAATTGCCGCTGAAATTCAGGATCGCATTGTTCCCGCCCAACCCGCCGTCAATGGCGGTCAGCGTGGAATTGGTAATCCCGGTCACGGTGAAAGTGTCGTTGCCGGGACCCAGGTTGACATTCAAAGTGGCCAGGCCGGAGTAGGTCACGCCGCCTGCGCCCATGCCCAGCCCGGTCAGAGTCGTCGCCGTCAACGTTCCCAACCAGGCAACGGAGCTGCCCGTATTGTCCACGTTCAGGGCGTCGCTACCGCTGCCCACGCTGATCAACGCACCTTGAATGCCGGCAACCACGCCGCCGGTTGCCGGGGCCACGCTGCCCAGATTAACCGTATTCGTGCCCAACCCGGTATTGAGTGTCGTCACCGTGGCGGCATTGGTGCCGTGCACGTTAATGGTGTCATTGCCCGCCCCGAGATTGAGGTTCAGAACGGCCAGGCCGGAGAAACTGATGCCACCCGCGCCCAAACCCAGGCCGGTCAGCGCCGTCGCCGTCATGGTGCCCGTCACAGCTGCCGTGCTGCCGGTGTCGTCCACGTTCAACGTGTCATTCCCGCCGCCGATGATGAGCAGCGCGCCCTGGACGCCGTCCACCATCCCGCCGCCCGCCGGCATGAGGCTGCCGACGTTGACCGTGTTCGCCCCGGCTCCGGTGTTCAATGCCGTCACGGTCGTCGCATTGGTACTCCGCACGTTGAAAATGTCGTTCCCGGAACCCAGCCGGATGTTCAATGCAACCACGCCGGAATAGGTGATGCCCGCCCCCATCCCGAAGCCGGTCAACATCGTCGCCGTCAAGGTGCCCGTGCCACCCAACGCATCACCGGAATCATCCAGGTTAACCGTGTTGCTGCCCCCCGCGATGAACACCGGGCCGGCAAGGCTGGCGAGCGTACCGCCCGTCAACGGGGCCAGGCTGCCGAGATTGAAAACATTCCCGCCCACGACGCTGCCGGAGAGGTAAAGCGGACCGATGGTGGCCTGGACGTTGAAGGTGTCATTGCCATGTGTCGCACAGTTGATCCAAGTGGTGCCGGTCGTAGTGCTGTCTATGAAAAATGTATCATTGCCACCCACCCCGTTGATCGCGAGGTTCGTCACATTGTAATTGATGAGCGCACCGACGCCGCTGACGGTGCTGCCGGTCACGGTGAAGGAATCGTTGCCGGTCGTGCCGTTGATGGTCAGCAGATCACCCGCATCGCCGCCGCCATTCACAGCCAACGAAGCCGTCAGCGGCGCATTGACGGTGAAACTGTCGTTGCCAGCACCGCCGTTTAGCGTGGCCGGCGAACTGAGCGCGTTGACCGTGAAAGCATCGTCGCCCGCGCCGCCATTGGCCGTCAGCGTGGCGCTGTTGCCGTTGACGACGAAGGTGTCACTGCCGGTGCCTCCGGTCAGGGCGAGGGTGCCGCCATTGCCATTGACGGTGAAGCGATTGGCGCCCGAGACCTCGGTGACCGTCAGCGTGCCGGTGTTGCCGTTGATGACCAGAATGTCGTTGCCCGTGCCACCCGCGATGGTCAGCGCAACGATATTGCTGTCAACGTTGAATGTGTCGCCGGCATTGCCGCCGTTCAGAAATGTCAGCACCGAATCGCCATCCACATTGAACGTCGTCGCGCCACCGGCGTTAATGGTCAGCTTTTCCATCTGCTCGTAGCTGATGGTCGCCCCGGCCCCGTCGATCGTGAACGCGCTAAGGTCAAAGGTGTTGCCTGCGGGCGCACCGTTGATGGTGAGCGTGTCGCCCGCGAAGGTGTTTAAGCCGCCGAACAGCGCCAGCGGGCTGGCCAGCGAGCCGCCATCACCAACGTTCACCACAAACGTATCGTTGCCGGCGCCGCCATAAATGCTCGTTTGCGCCGCCGTGCCGATGCCATCCACGGTGATGGTGTTGTTCCCGGTGCTCGTGTGGAGGTTCAGGTTCTCCACGGCGCCGTCATAATTGATCAAGCCGTCGGCACCCATCGCATTGCTCGTCAGCGCGGTTGCGGTCAGGGTAAAATTCCGGCCGGCCGCATCGCCGGAATCATCCACATAAATGGTGTCGGTCGTGCCCGGCGTGTTCGTCGTGATGCCGCCCAGACCCGGGGTGTTGTCCCCTTCAATCGTCAGCGGCGCAACAATGCCCGCCAGGCTGCCGGGGATGTAGGACACCCCCTGCCAGCCGACGTAGAACGTGTCGTTGAAGGAGGTCGCCGGCGACGCGCCGCCGTCCAGATTTGGCAGGGTGACGCCCAGGCTGGCCAGGGCGGCCAGGTAGGAAGGCGGCACCGTGATCAGCGAGCCATCGCCCACCACGGTGGTGGGAACGGTGATGGCCTCGATATAGAACGTGTCGTCCCCGCCCAGCCCTTCGATCGTCAACTGCTCAATGTTGACGAAGGAGACATCCACCCCGGCGCCGATGATGTGGGTTCCATCGATGACGAACACATCGTTGAGCACCGTGCCAAAAATATACAGTTTGTCGTTGCCGCTGCCGCCGTCGATGTTCACCTGCGCGTTCACGCGATAGGAATAAATCTTGTTGCCGTTGGAATCCGCCGCGCCGGCATTCACGTTCGAGGTGCTCGCGGTCACGGAGGCATAGATGTAGAAATTGTCGTCGCCGGCATTGCCGTTGAGGTACAGCACGGACGAATTGCCGAAGTTATAGAAGCTGTCCCCGCCGTCGCCGCCGTTGAAGGTCGTCACTGCGTGGGTGTCCGTGATGATGAACGAGTCATCACCGCCATTGCCATCGATCACGACCACCGGCGACACGGAGGCGCTGGCGAAGGTGTCCGCCACGGCGAACAGGTCGCCCACCTGGCTCAACGCGATGCTGATCCCCACCACATTGGGAAGATTGACCGTGACCAGATTGAGGAATTTCAGGCTGGTCGGCGACAGCGCCCCGGCCAGGGCCTTATTGCCACCGCTGTCGTCCACGTTAATAACATTGCCGCCGGTGCCGGTGAAGTTCAGCGTCCCCACGATCTGGTCCAGGATGCTGCCGGTGTTGGCCGAATTGCCGGAGGTGGGATCCGTGACAATCGAGCCGGCGTTGCTGCCAAGGTTGATCGTGTTGGCAGCGCTGCCCAAGGTGATGTTCACCGTCCCGTTCATGCCCTGCACATTCACGGCGTGGCTGCCGTTTCCAAGGTATAGGTTGAAATTCGCAACGCCCGAATAATTCAAGGAGCCGCCGGCGCCGAACACGCCGGTCAAACTGGTGGCGGTCAGCGTGGCCGTCGCCGCCGAATTGTCAGCGGAATCATCGAGGTACAACGTGTTGGTGCCGGTCGGGCCGCCCGTAACGGTCAGCAGCGCCTGGATGCCGTTCAGCGTCCCGCCGGATTCGGCGGGCGCGAGCGTGCCGACATTCACCGTGTTGGTGCCGGAACCCAGATTGATCGCAGTCGGGTTGCTGATGGCCGAAACGTTGAAGACATCATTGCCGCTGCCCGCATTGATGACAGTGCTGGCGGAAGTGCCTGTGACATTGACCCGGTCGTTGCCGGTCTTGGTGTAAACCGTCAGGTTTTCAATGCCGGAATAATTTACCGTCTGCGAGCCGAGCGAAACCGCGCTGCCGGTGAGGTTGAGGATGTCGTTGCCGGTGGTGCCGTTCACGACCAGGGCGTCCGTGCCCCCGGCGCCGGAATCACTCACATTGGCCGTGAAGCCGCCGCTGCTCTGGAAATTGATGATGTAGTTGTCGCTGCCGCCCATGCCGTTCAGGGTGATCGCGCCGCTGCCGGACCAGCTGTTGACCGTGAAGTTGTTCGCGCCGGCGCCGCCGTAGAGGCCCAACGTGTTGATGTTCTGCAGCGTGATGGTGCCGGTGGCGCCGTTGGATTCCGTGACCACGTTGCCGGCCAGCGTCAGGTTGCCGGTGTCCAGCGTGATGGAGGTCGCGATGTCGGCATTGCCGGCGCCGTCGAGCGTGACCGTGCCCGAGTAATTCGTAACCGAGAAGGTCTGATGGCCGCTGGCCGCGCCGAGGAGCTGGAGGCTGATGTTGCCGCCGATCAACACATCCGTGTTGCCGCCGTAGGTCAGCGTGGCATTTGTCGCCGAAGTGCCCGTCAGCGAATAGCTGCTATACCCGCTTTCGGAGACCGTCACCGTGCCCGGATCATAGATGGTGTTGTGTGTCGAACCGGTGCCGCCGCCGATAAACAGGCTGGCGCCCGTGCCGGCATAGAACGTCACGTTGCCCGCGCCGCCGAACACGGAGTCATTGCCGCTGGATCCGTAAACGGTGGTGGCGCCGCTGCCGAGATAAAACTGGTTCGTGCCGCTGCCGGCAAAAATGACGACGGGGACGGTGACGCTGCTGTCAATCTGGATGGTCGTGTTGCTAGTGCCCGCGTTCGGCACGACAATCTCGCTGACGCCGGTGAATTCGATTGCCTGGGCGTAGATCCCCGGCGCCGTGACCCAGATATTACCGCTGCTGTCCTGCGTGATCTGGTAGTTCTCGTCGGCTTCCGCGGGATAATTGGTCCGGGAACTGTCCGCATACGCGCCGAGGTACAGCAGCAGGGTGCCCGGACCAAATTCCGTGCCGTCGACGGTAAAGGTGACCGTGGAAACGGCGGCAATGGGCGGTGGCGGCGGCTGGCTGGGCAGATTCAAGGTACCGAGGTGAATGTGGACGGTGCCGCCGATATGAATGGTGAACAATCCCAGGTCGATGGAAATCCCGGCCCACACCGACATGTCCACCGAGCTCCCGTTGATCGTCACGTTGACGTCCGCGCTGATGATGTCGCTGATGCCAAAGGCCGTCACGCCGCCGCTGACATCCAGTTCAAAATTATGGGCGATGACCACATGCTGCGTAGTGGACCCAGGCTGATATGAAAACTTATCCACGGCGCCAATCTCGCTGTTGCTGGCGAACTCCAGCGTCAGCGATCCATGGATGTTGAAGCTGTTGGGCCCCACCTGGACGTAGGTATAACCATAGAACCAGTAATTCCCGTTGGAATCAAAATAGAAGTCCACCGTGAAAGTGATGAATCCAAAGAAGTTGAAGCCCACCTGGCCGGTGGCCGAAAAGACGCCGCCGCTCTGCTTGATGTTGAACGTGGTGCTGGCCAGCGAGAAGCCGAAGACATTGAATGAGGCACTGACGTTGACATCGAACACGGTGCCGGACAAAACCGTGACGGTGCCAAAGGTTTTGTCGAGGCCCGTGGTGTTGATCTGGAGATTGAACGTGCCCGACAGCGTCACGACTCCCGGGATCAGCGTGACGGTGGGGCTGCCGCTGCCGCCGAGGCTGAGGTTGAGGCTCAACGCCAGGCCGTCGCTGTAGATGCCGGCGCCGCCCTGGACGGTGAATACGTTTCCAAAAAGATTGATGGAGGCGTTGAGCGTCATGACCAATCCGGAAGAGTCCATTGTGAGCGTGAACGATCCGTTGATTTTCACGACGCCGCCGAGAATCAGCTTGCCGCTGGCGAGGATTTCGAAATAGGGGCCGGCCGGCAGGTTGACCGTCACGTTGTTGATGGTGTTGATGGCGGAACCGGTGCTGTTGACCTCCAGCACAAACGTGGCCGTGAAGCTGTATCCGGTGCCGCTCACGCCGCCCGTGAGGCTGATCTTGGCCGCGATGCCGGTCGAAGAAATCAGCAATGCGCCATTGGCCTGGAAGGAGAACAGGTTGGTTCCGGCGACCTTCAGATACAACGTCGTTGTCGCCGAGATCGCCAGGCCGCTGGAACTGATGGTCAGATTGAAGCTGCCTCCGAGGTAAAGGGCGGTCGTGGCCGAGGGATTGTTTGTGCCCAGCATCAGCTTGGCGCCCGTCACGGCCAGTTCGAAGTAAGGACCGGCAGCGGCACTGGCAAACGGTGCGCCCGGAACCACGACACTGCCGACGGGGACATCGGTGCCGGTGGTGTTGACCAGGAGCTGGAACGAGCCGCCCAGATAATAATTCGAGCCATCGGTGAACGAGGCCGTCACCGTCAGGGTCGCCGCCAGACCGGATGAACTGATCGCCAATCCGGCGGTGGCGCTGACCGAGAAGAGGCTGGTGCCACCCAACACGATGGACAGTTTCACCCCGGCGGTGACGGTAAATCCGGTGGTGCTGATGGAAAGGTAGAGGCCCAGGCTGGAATCATTGGGACTGACGGCCGCCGGGTCGGCCACGAGCACGAAACCATTCGCGGCGGTGCCAAAGGTCAGGGTCCCCACGGCATAAAGCTGCACATACGCAGCGGCCGTAGTGCTGTTGCCGGGGCCGGCGGTGATGACCACCGTCTGGCCGTCAAAGATCAGCGGATTATTGCTGGCGTCCGTGGGATTTTGCTGCGCCCCGGTGGTGTTGACTTCCAGGAGGAAGGAGCCGTTGAAACTGAAGCCGTTCCCGCTCAGGGGATTTCCGGCATTCGCCGTCAGGACCAGCGCGCCATAAACCGCGGCCGAGGCCGTACCGGACGACGTCGTGTAAGAAGCCGACAAAACGCCGGCCACCTGCATTGTCAGCAGCGTGCTCCCGCCCACCATGGCCGTCAGGGTACCGCTGACCTGAATGGTCGTCGTGGAAACATCATCCGGCTGGCCGGCGTCGGAATGAGTAGTGCTGGTGGAAAAGACCCCGTTGATGACAAAGCCCGTGCCGCCCACCGCCAGCGTCAGCGTGCCGCTGGCAACCACCTTGACGGAATTCTTGGGAATGGGCGCCGACAGCGTGATGCCGCCGATTTCGGTGACCGGGCTGTCCGTGGTATTGACACACAATTCACCGTTCACCACGAATTGGATGCCCGAACCATAATCGGTGGTGTCGCCCACGCTCCCGCTGATGCTGAGCAGGGCCACTTCACCGGCACTGGAAATCTGCATGGCCCCGGTGACCGTGACCGTGCCGAGCGGTGAAATGTCGCCGGTGACATTCATCGCCAGCACCAGGACGAATCCGGTTGCCGGGCTGTCGCTCATCTGAAAATAGAAATAGCCGTTGAGCGTGAGGGTTTCCAATTTCAAGGTGCCGCTCCCCGTGACCACCACATACGGTCCAGCCGCCCCGGAAGACGCGTAGCCGCCGGTCCAGACGCCGCCGATCTGGGTCTCCGTCAGGGACCCTTGCGGCGGCCCGGCCGGAATGATCAAGCTGGTCGCCTGGTTGGGCAGCGGATTATTGTTCGAGTCATAAATGGTAACGCCCACCACCGCCGTCGAGCCGGTCGTCGACGTGGGCACCGTGACGCTCGGCAGATCGAACTTCACCGCCTGCGACGTGGTGTTGATGACCAGGTTGAAATTGGCGGTGAAGCTGATGCCGGCGATGTCATTGCCGCCGTTGAGGGTCAGATTGATTTCCGCCGCCAGCCCCTGGCTGCTGATCACGAACAGTCCGAAGCCGGAAAACGACAGGAATGACGAACCCTCAGGCCCCAGGGTGAGTGAATTGATTTCCGCAAACATCTGGAGCCCCAGCACACCCCCTGTGTCGGTCAGCCGAAGATCGAAGAAGCCCTGCATCTGGAACAGCGTGTCGCCGTTCACTTCGTAGGAAACGGTGGCATAAGGGCTCGTTGCCGGGTCCACTCCCAGGATGCTCAGGTCAAAGATGACGCTGCCCTGGATGGTGAACGACGTTGAATTGCCGCCGCTCAACGGCGCCACGTTGCCGGTGTCCGGCGGCTCGGCGGTTGGCGGGGCATTCGGCAGGGTGACCAGCACATCCCCACCGGTGGTGTTGATCTGGAACAGCAAGGCGCCGCTCAACGTCAGGCCGTAGCTCTGGAGCGCGGCCAACCCGGAACCGGATTTCACCAGCAGTGCGCCGTAAAACTCCGGCGTGCTCGGATTCGTGTAATCCATCACGAACTCGCCCTGGGCCACGGCAATTTGGCCCAGGAAACTCACATCCAGGTCGCCCCACAGATCCAACTTTGCCTTCGTGCCAGTCACGGTCAGAGTGACCGCCCCGTTGATGCTGACATTGATGGCCGAGTCTCCGGGGATCTGATATTTCAGAAACCCATGGATGCTGATGAAGAAGCCGCCCATCGTCGGCGCAGTGTATTGCGTGGACGTGTACGTGGCGCCGGTGGCCGTGGTTTCCTGGACCTGGGTCACTGTCGCCGTGGGATTGGTGGTGAGTGGAACTCCCTGGTCGTCCGTGAATCCAAGCGTCAATGAGCCGCCGAAGGATTCGATCGGTGTGGCCGCCGGCGCCTCCACCAGGAACATGACCGTGGCCGTCGACGTTACGCCGCTCACCGTGATGCCCAGGTAAAGGTAAGCGTTGAAATTGACCGAGCCGCCCAAGGTGGCCGTGCCGGTGACAAAAATCTTGGTGGAATTCGGATGCGCCGGATCAATCTGAATTGCGATGCTGCCGGTGATCGTAAACGATTCCTGGGACAGGTAGGCGTCGTACAGCGTCACCCCGGCCTCGATCACAAACGGCTGGCTGTAGGCCGCGGTCAGATTCGTCCCGCCGCTGCTGGCGGTGTATTGCGTCACCGTTTGATCGCGCAACTGCTGCTCCCACTGGCTGATGGTGATGCCGGCGGGGGAAAGGACGATGGACTGCAGGTCCGTTGCCTGGCCGGGCGTCGGAATCGTGTAATCAAAAATCACGCCGCCGCTGAAGCCGCCGATGGCGATGCCGGTGTCCGGGTCAAGAATCAGCGGAAATTCCGCGCTCAAATAAAACGTCAGCGGCCCCAGGGAGGAAAAGCCGATGTAAATCTGCACGCCGCCAACGCCCGGGATTTCCGCGCCGCCCGAGACGCCGACAAACATGACGGAATTCACGACGACCGTGTCGCCGCCGGCTACCGGCGTTTCGGTCACGCTGCCGTCCGAATTCGTCGTCAGTTGAACCACGGTGCCATCGCCATTGACGATCTGGTTCTCCGCGTTGAATTTCACAACGCCCATGACAAAGCTGGCATTGACCTCCATGCCGAACAAAGTGCCGCTGACGCTGCCGCCAACGCTGCCGATGCTCGTAATCGGAAACAGGCCCTGTTCGAGTTTGCCCACGTCAATGACCGCATCTGTGATCTCGCCGCTCACCGTCACCCCGCCCGGCAATCCCTGGATGGAATTGATGCTGGCCGAAAGAATGAGCTGGAATTGCTCGGGATGGGTCGCGAAATTGTCCCATTTGATCTCGAACTTCTGGATCTGGAAGCCGAGCCAGGTCGGCAGGTGCAGCTGCCCCGGCGTCGCCGTGATGCTCATGCCAAAATCGGCGTCCTCGTGCAGCGCCGGTGTGCCGCCGGAATTGATGATCGAGAAATTCTTGGCCGTGCCGCTCAGCGTCAGCAGCGACCCTGCCTGAAGCGAGATCGTCGCCGTTCCCACGGACAAATAGGCGTCGCCAGCCGCCGGATTGGTGTTGATGCTGATGCCGGTGCCGGTGATGGTGACCATCGACCCGATTTGCAGCGTCAACGTGCCCGCCGTCACCGTCACATCACCCAAGTTCGCCGGGTCAAGCGCGATGGTGACGGACAGGCTCTCGGCCGAGGCCGTGAACGCACTGCCGACATTCAATGCGGCCGTGGCCACGCTCAAAGTCAGCGAACCCGCCTGGACGGTCGCGGTGCCGCCCGCGAATGTCACCCCAAAATCCGTGAGGGTCAGGGACGGATTGGTGAGCGTGAGGATCGAACCCAGGCTGATCGCGCCGGTGTAGCCGATCGTCACGCTGTCGAAGTGAAATCCATCCGCATAAATGGTCAGATTGGTCAGGGCGCCGGTGATGTCGGAAGAGCCAAATTTGAAATCCAGGGTGCCGCTGCCGATCTGCACCAGCTGCTGATGCGGATCGGAATCGGCCGGGTTGTAGGTGACCAGCACGTCGGTTGAATCCGCAGTGAACACGGAGCCGACGGCCAGATGGAACTGCTCCAGCTTGATGCTGAAAGCGCCGGTTTGCAGGTCGAACGTGCCTTGGAACCCCAGGCCGTCGCCGCCGGAAGTGGCCGTAACACTACCAGTGACATACGAACTGCCCGGGAACAGCGTGGCCGACGCCGCAGTCACGGTCAAAACCGGATCATGCACCCCGCCCGAATCCACCGTGCCGGAGAGGTTACCCGTGGCCAGGTCCACCGACAGATTGGACAAACTCACCGAGAGCGTTTCGACTTCCAGCACCGACGAAACCTTGAGCGTGGTATTGACCGTCAAGGTGGCATTGTTCAGGGTGAACGTGGTGGCGTTGAAACTCATCGAAACGCTGCCGGTCGCCGAAAAGAGCGGATTATCGGTCGGGCCGACGGCAAAGGTGAGGTCGGTCGCGCCCGTGAAAGCCCCGCTGCCCACGGTGATGTCCACCTCGCTGGCCGTCTGGGTGAATTTAAAACCGCCGCTGATTTGCAGGTAATCAGTCACGTCCAGATTCAGCGTCCCCGCCACCTGAACGAGCGATTGATTGAAATCCAAGACGATGGAGGTGCCCGCCACGGCCAGCCCGTTGCCGCCAGGATTGGTGAAGGAGGTGTCAAAGTTGACCACGCTGGTGCTGCCGGTGCTGGCGCCATTGATCTGGATGTCCAAGTCGCCGGCTCCCACCTTGATGTCGCCGGGCAATCCGACGCTGGACAACGAAGTCGCGCTAGCCGAGACACCGTAGTAAGTCGTGCCGCTGGAGGTGCTCATCAAGGCGAGTGCCAGATTGGCACCCGTCAGTTCCACTCCCACGGCTCCCGCGTTGGAAGCCGGGCCGTTCAATCCGGCAAAAATATTGGCGTCGGTAACCCCGATGGTGAGCAGGCTGACCGACTGGGTGCCGCCGCCGGAAAGATTCACCGGGGTGGTGTTGCCGCCACCGTAGTTCAGGCTGGCGCTGGCGGCGCTGATGTTGACGAAGGACGAGAAGGCGATGTTGACCGAATTCAGGGTCAGCGAAAATGCCTTGGTGCCGATGTCGTAACTTCCCGTCACTGAACCGATCGTGGAAGTCACGCCGCCGCCCAGGTTGAGGCTGGCCGAAGCGGCGGTGATGGAAACGCCGGTGACGGAGCCGCCGGTTGTGGAAAGGGTTACCGTGACACTGGCAAAGGAGATGACTCCACCGAGACTGGCACTCGTCAAGGTAAACGACTGCGGACTTGAGCCTGCCAAATCAGTTAAAATACTTTGAAAAAGGTCAACTGCACCGGTTAAACTTTGCGAACTGCCGGAAAGTGTGGAGGAAGAAACAACTCCGCTCGAGTTATTGGAGGAACTCGAATTTGAATAAACTGAATGATTACCAGAAGACTGTGAAGCGGCTATCGCTTGCGGCGGAGCATTGGCTGTCCTCAAAGAAGCCGTCAGTTGCTGCGTCATCACGCTTCCTGAGCTGATCACCGAAGTTGCTGAAATGGTATGGTTGGCGGTGGAAGTTCTCGCCGATGAAGCGTTGGAAAGAACCGACACGGACTCCGATTTTGCCGTGACCGTCACGCTGGATTTTTGAGCTGAACCGCCTTCGGTAGCTGTGCTGCTTGCAGCCGGGGCATTGCCGACCTGGTTGTGCGTCTGCGTCAACGCCGGATGCGATTGTACCGCTTCGCCTGAGATGCCGGCAAAAATATCATTTCCGCTCTGAACACCCTGGTAAGTGATGCTATCCTGCAGAATTCCCTGACTGGCGGTACCCTCTTCATGAACTGCAGCCAGCGGCTTATGCGCCTGAACGGCAGCGCCCGCAAAGGCAGCGGCCAAGCCAGTATCGCCGGAAAGCAATACGCGCGGCTCCAGCGCTTCGAGCGCAAATCCATCTCTGCGTTGTTGCAGGTTCTTCACCAATGAATAGTACCTCTTCTAACTGGTCATGTTTTCCAACATTCCGGGGGTGTTTGTCAACAGCATTCTGCCTTCGGCCCGAAAAATGATCCAAAACCATCATATCGTGTCCGCCCCGGCAAAGGACAGGGCTTCGTCCAGCCACAGGTCTGAGCGGAGAATATCCTGCCGTTGCTTGTAGGCAATCGCCTGAGCCTTGCTTTGGGCCAGTTGAAAGGCCAATCGCGCCAGCCGGTGCTTTCCGGGCAGATTGCGCTGCCATGCCTCGTCCAACATTTTCCGCGCTGCCTTGGGTAGGTATCGGTGGACCAATTCATCCTCGAAACTGACAAACGCCTGCGCACTCCCAGGGTCACCCTGCCGCGCGCTCCGCCCAAAAAGCTGCCGGTCCACCCGGCCCGATTCGTGCCATTCTGACGCTATCACGTGAAGGCCGCCCAAGCCCGCCATACCGCGTCCGAGTTTGATATCAGTTCCGCGCCCGGCCATGTTCGTGGCGATGGTGATCTGGCCATGTTCGCCAGCCAGGGCGACAATTCCAGCTTCTTCCTTGAGCCGGGTGGCGTTGAGGATCTTCGCCTCCAAACCGCGCTCGGCCAGTCGCTGCCCGAGGCGTTCGCTGGCTTGCACGCTGCGGGTCCCCACCAGCAACGGCCGGCCGGTGGCATGCAGACGTTCGATCTCGGCGACGATTGACTGCCATTTGGCCTCTTCGGTGATGAAGAAGCGGTCGGGCATTTGTTGCCGGATACAAGGCCGGTTCGGCGGAATGGTGATCACCGGCAGGCCGTAAACCTGCCACAATTCCCGCGTGGCCTCCCGAGCTGTCCCAGTCATGCCGGCCAGCATGTGAAAACACCTGAAAAACCGCTGAAAGCTTAAACGCGCCACTGTTTCCGTCGGATCAGAAATGGGCAGATTCTCCTTGGCCTCAATGGCTTGGTGCATCCCTTCCCGCCAGGTGCGCTGCGGCATCGGCCGCCCGGTGAACTCGTCCACGATCAGAAGTTTGTCGCCTTCGACTATATATTGTTTATCCCGGTGGAAGAATTCGCGGGCCACCAGCGCCTGAATCACCAGTTCCAGCCGGCGGTCATGCCCCTGCCATAATCCCGGCAGATGCGCCGCCTGATCGACCAGCTTGCGCAGACCGGATTTCGATAGTTCAATTTCCTTGTAACGCGAATTCGTCCGGTAATCAGCCTCCGGTTCCAGCACCTGGATCATCTCCTGCGCCAGCCGGGCGGCTTCGCGCAAGGACTCGTTCTTGTGGCTGGCCGAAATGATCAGCGGCGTGACCGCTTCATCAATCAGGACACTGTCCGCCTCGTCCACAATCGCCGCGTGCAATCCACGCAGAACCAGGCCGTCCTGTACTTCGGCTTCTGGCCGGAGCATCCGGCGGATCAGCCGGCGGGTCGGGTCCTGCAGCCGGCCCAGGCGCAGCCGGTCCCGCAAAAAGTCCGCCAATAGTTCCTTGCTGGTGACGTAGGTGACATCGCAGCCGTAGCCCTTGGCGCGTTCCGGCGGCCCAGAAGAAGCGGTCACAAAACCAACCCGCACCCCGCAAAAGTGGTAGAGCGGTTCCAGCCATTCCGCGTCCCGCTGGACGAGGTAATCGTTGACGGTAACGACATGGCACGGGCGTCGCGTCCAGCCCGCCAGGATTGCCGCCAGGCCGGCCGTCAGGGTTTTCCCCTCACCGGTCGCCATCTCGGCCAGATGGCCGCGATGCAGCGCGAGCGCGCCCATCAATTGCACGGGGAACGGCCGCAGGCCAAGCCGGCGGTCCGCCGCCTCGCGAATGGCCGCCAGAGCGGGCAATACCAGGTTCTCTGCCGGTCTTCCCCCGCGGCGGAAATGTTCCCGATGCCCGAGCAACCGCTGCTGCAGCAAATGGTCCGGCAGTTCCACCCAGTCCCTTTCCAGCGCCACGATGGCCTCGGCATCGCGCTTGAGGGCCGCCAGCACCGCCGCCCGCCGCCGGTGACTGCCGATGAAACCGTTCACCAGCGCGTCCAAGCCCGTCAGCGGTCGGGGCGGCACGCGATAATCGCTGCGCCGGTAATCCTGCGTGGGAACGGTCAGCATGGCTTAAATTTCGTAGCGCTTTTGCAGCAGCTGCCACAGGCTGCGCATCCAGCGCGGCAGCAGCGGCTCGGCCGGCAGCTGAAACCGGATTTTTCCGGAGCGGCCGTCCAGCAGGATGACCTCGCTGCGCGGACCCAAATCGCCGCGGACTTCAAAAAACGGCTCCACGGTTTTGTTGCCCTGCATGTTGTCTTCCATCGCCACCGGCACTTCGCCGCCGGCCGCCCAGCCGAGCGACGACGACGGCAGAACCTGCTGCCCGCCCGGCACCACCTGCCAGTTGGTCACCATCAGGGCCAGCCCGCATTCGCCGTATAGCCGCGCATCGGCGCCATGAAGGTCACGGGCAAACAGGGCGTTCACGTCCTCCTCCCTCACCGTCGCCACAAACTTGAAGGCAGCGGGATTGACCAGCAGCCCCGCCTCGCTGCCCCGCTCCAGCCAGCCGCCCCGGCGAAACTTAATCTGCGGCGCGACCCACACCCCGTCATACGGCGCCCGCACCGTGAGATTGTCCGCGTCCGCCGCGAGCTTTGCCAGCTGGTCGCCGGCGAAATCGCGCAGCCGGGTCAGGGGCTCGATGTCCGCCGACTCATGCTTCATCGCTTTCAATAATCGGGCGTTGACTTCGTCCAGGTGCGCCCGGGCCGCCGCCAGTTGGATTTCGAGCTCGGGATTCTTCAACTGAAGCAGCGGCTGGCCCCGTTTGACCAGGCTCCCCGATTCCGCCGGCAAGGATTCCAGGATGCCCGCGGTCGGGTTGACCAGGATGGCCCGCTGCGACGCCCGGACGACACCCGGGGCGCGGAACGAACAGGGAAACGGAACGACCCCGAGCAAGAGGATGATCAGCCCGGCCAGGCCGGCGGTCACGCCCGCTGCGCGCGGGCGCACGCGGTCCAGCCGCGGGCTGGCGGCCAGATATTTCGCGAACCGGACCACCGGCACCACCGCCCAGGAAACCAGGCAGACCGCCGCCATGACGATGCCGATGATGAGAAACCGGTCGGCGACGGCCAGCAAAACGCCGGTGAAAATGATCACGCGATAAATGCCGCTGGCGATGCCGAAGAACGTCAGCCAGCCCGCTTCCCGGCGGGTTCCCGCGGGGCTTTCGGAATTCCTGACCCCAAACAGGCGGGTCTCGGCCAGATGCCGCAGGTGCAGGGTGGCACGTTGGTTGAGATTCGGAATTTCCAGCAGGTCGGACAGAATATAATAGCCGTCAAATCTCATCAGCGGGTTGACGTTGAAGATCACCGTCGAAACCGAGGCCACAAACATGATGTTGTAGGCCAGGCTTTGAACGATGCCCGGCCCCGTGTGCGCCCAGAAGAACGCGGCGATGGCGGCGATGAAGATTTCCACGATCATGCCCGCTGCGCCGACCAGCGCGCGTTTCCAGCGCTCGCGGAAACTCCAGGACGAGGTGGCGTCCACGTAGGGCATAGGCGTGAAAATCATCAGCATCACGCCCATCACGTGGACCTCGCCGCCGAACCGCCGGCAAAAGTAAGCGTGACCGAATTCGTGGAACGTCTTCACGACCACCAGGCCGAGGTAGAGCAGGAACAGGTTGTTGGGCGCCAGGACGCCCTGCCCTTGCGCGCGCAGGGCGCCGAAACTGCCCGCGACGATGGTCAGCCCGTAACCGACGACCAGCAGCCAGAGCAGCGCGCCAAACGGGCTGATCAGCTTCCGCACCAGCGGCAGCGTGCGCACCAGGAAGCGGTCCGGGTCGAGCAAGGGAAATCGCATGAACATGAGGTTCAGGAATTGGAAGCCGATTTCGCGCTGCCGGCGCTTCTTGTAGCGCTCGAACAATTGCGCGCTGTCCGCGGCCAGGTCGTACTGCAGCAGGTTGGCGAAATAAAGCTGCGACAGCAGTTGGATCACCGATTCCTGACTCGGCGCGGCGTCGGGAAACCGGGTCAGGCATTGCTGCCAGACCTCCTCCACCGTGCGATCGGGACGCAGCCGCGCCACAAATTCATACGCGGCGGGCCGGAGCCGGAAATACTGGTTGCTGAACGGATTCTCGAGCACGATCCAGCGTTCGCCGCGGAAATTCTGCCGGCGCACCCGGACCACCGGGCGCAAGCAGATCCGCTGGTTCGCCACGCGATACCACGATTCACTGAAGGTTTTAGTCATTGGTCCGTAGTCAGTAGTGAGTAGTCAGTAGCTAGTCGGAGACGCCGGTTTGGCCAATCGATTTGATGTAGGCATTCAATTGCGGGGCGAGATTGTCAACCAGCGGCTTGAGCTGCTTTACATCAACCGGTTTGAGCAGTTTGCGGCGAAAGGCCCGGCGGAGAAAATGCTGGGTTTCGTTCAGCGAACCGCGCGCCATCCTGGCAAAGCGTTTGTTGTCCTGAAAACTGCCACGGCCGGTTCCCTCGGCAATGTTCGCGCCAATACTGTCCGCCGCCCTCACCATCTGTTTGCCCATTGTGTCCTGCGCAAAACGATCCCATTGCCCGGCCACATTCCAAATCAGATCAGCCAGCTCCTCCGCCAATTTATAGATCCGAAGATTCTCAAAATTTGTCTTCATAAATCTTAGTTTTTAGTCAGTAGTCCGTAGTCCGTAGTTGGTAGTGCTACGGGCCACTGACTACGGACTATGGACTACGGACTACCAACTAAACCCAAAGCTTCAGCCGCAGGAAATCCACGGTGCGATGCGTGAGAATCCAGAATAGCGTGCATTTCTCCGTTGAGAGCTTGCACAGACCGGTCATGCCCGGCCGCCACCACGGCGCCGCACCGCCAACCGGCTGCAGGCGCACAAGAAAGATGTTGCCGTCCTTCTTCGTGACCGCCGCCGGCTCGATGATCTGAATCGTCACCGGGTATTTCAGCCTCGGCTGGGTCACAAAGGCGATTTCCCCCTTGGTCTTTCCCAGGATGTGCTGGACGTCGCTCTCGCTGATGTCGGCCTCGACGTAGAGCGTGTCGACGCGCGCGACCTTGAACAGCATGTCGCCCTGCTTGACCGGCGACCCGATGCGCTCGCGCAAATCGCCCTCCACGACCACGCCGTTGAAGCCGGCGCACACCGTGGCATGGCCGAGCCGGTAGCGGACCAGCTCCAGCTGCGCCTGCGCCTGGCTGGCCTGCGCGTCATCAATGCGCATGTCCGCAATGCTGTTGGCGGCGCGATCCTTCTCCGACTGGCGCTGGTAACGCGCCAGGTCAGCCAGCGCAGAGGCCTGGCTGAGCAGCAGTTCGCTGTGATTCAAAGCCAGCAGCGGCTGGCCGTTGGTCACCGCGTCGCCGGGGCGGACCCAGACCTGCTCCAGGTAGCCGTCGAACGGCGCGGTTAAATACGCCGCCTCGTCGCTGCGCAAAATGAAATTGCCCTCGACGCGGTACGTCACCCGCACCAAAAACAGCACCGCCAGCGCCGCGGCAACCAGGATGCCCGTAACCTTGCTCCAGGTGTGCTCCGGCCCGAGCCATTGGGCACATTGCTCGCGCGACTGCGCCAGCCACCGCGCCCCGAACCAGCGGTCGTAATGGCGCAGCTCGCCAAGCCGCCGCACGACCTGGTCGCAGCCGAGCCGCAGCTGCTGCAATTCCGCCGCCGTGAAGCCGGATTCCTGCCGCTCGCAGGTGAGCACGGCGACGACCCGGCCGTCCAGGCGCAGCGGGACCGAGCAGAGATTTCCCGCCTTCTGATCCTTGGCGAAAGTTTCATGGTCCCGCGCCACCGTGGTCACGCCTTCGGGCGGCGGCCAGAGGATCTCTTCGTCCTGGTCCACGCACTCCTCCATGGCGGCCTCGAGGACCTGCGCGGCGGCCATCTGGCGGTCAAATTGCTCCGTGCGACTCATGGCGCGCAGGCGGATGTAGCCGCCTTCGAGCCAGCCCAGGCTCGCCCGGTCGCAGCGAAACCGCGTGGCAATGCCATTGCAAAACGCGAGCGCCGCGGGGAGAAACTGCGTGGCCTGGTTCACCGGCACATTCAGGTCGAGGACGGCGGCGAACTTCTCGACATCGTGCTGCGCCTGGCGGGCGGCCAGGTTCAGCTGATAGGCCGCCGGAACATCCGCCGCCAAGCTCAGGCGCACCAGCGATTCCCGCGCGGCGGCTTCGGTGAAATCCTTCAGCTGCGCGGCAAAGATCAATTCCTCCTCGGCCCGCGCCAGCTTCAGGCGGACGGCCAGCGTGTAGCATCCCGCCTTCGGATCCGACAGCCCGACAAAATTGCCGCCCAGGCCGCGCCCGGCGATGGCTTCCAGCTGCGACGTGAATTCCGTCCGCGTGTGCGACGGGCCGGGGCTGGCGGACCATTCCCCGATCTTGTTCCAGCGCGGGGCCTTGCCCGGATGGCCCACCAGCAGCACCGCGATGTCCGCCGAAATGAGTTGGGCGGCGGCACCCAAAAAATTCGGCCAGAAATTCTTCGGCTCGCCGGCAAACTGGCGCAGCGCGGCCAGTTCCTCCAGCGCCCGGTGGGATTCGGCGTTCACGCCGTCGTTGGGTTCCATAGGATTATTCCGGTGTCATTTTCGCGGCGAGGCCGGGCCGGATCTTGTCCTCGGCGTTGTCAAAAACGGCCTTCACCTTCACCAGGCCGCTGGCGGCGTCCACCACCGGGGAAATGAAACAGACCTTGCCGGAAACAATCTGGCCTCCGGCCACCTCGATTTTCACCGGCTGGTCGGGTTGCCAGCCCGCGGCGGCCACGCCTTCGAGGTGGCCGATGAAATAGCAGCGCGACGTATCCGCCAGGTGCACGAGCGGCTGGTAGGGCGCGCAGGCGGCGCCGGGCTTGAGCAAAATCTCCGCGATGCTGCCGGAAAAGGGCGCGGTGAGCTGGCGGTTGGCCAGCTGCTGGACGGCAATGCCGTAGGCGGCGGCGGAGACGTTGTATTCCGCCTCGGCCTTCCCCAGGGCCTCCTTGCTGACCGACTTGGTCGTTTCCAAAAGCCGGCGCGTGGACTCCAGGACCATCTGGTTTTGATCCATGACCGCCTTCCGGCGCTGGACTTCGAGCGCCTCCAGGTTCTTGTCGAGCTCCAGGATCACGTCGCCTTTCTTTACCGCGTCGCCTTCCTTGAAAAACTCCTCGCGGATGATTCCCGCGTCGGCCAGGCCGAGCGTCACGTCCATGAACGGCTCGGTGATGCCGGAAACTTCTCCCGGCCCGGCGGCGCGCGCGGAGAGGCAGGCGGCACCCGTGAAGATTGCGGCCAGAATGATCGGGTGAAGGGTCGGTTTTATCATGTGCATGTCAGGTCGGCGGTTCGGCGCGCAAAATCAATGCGGCAGGGCGCTTCTGACGGAACTGCCATCATACTGCTCCAGCAGCTTCGCCGTCTGCCGCTTCAACTCCTCGCGCGTGATGTCGAGGCCGCGCTGCTTGAGGATCGTGCCGCTGTTCAATTCCACCTCCAGCAGTGCGCGCCGGTGGCGCGTCAGGGCGCTGGCCAGTTCCTGCCGCGAATCGAGCAGGTCCGCCTCGACTTCCAGCACCTTGCGCGCCTCGACCGTGCCGGCCTTGAGCCGCTCGAATTCCGTCTTCAGCAATTCCTCGTTGTAGTGCACCACGGTCTTGTAGCTCTGGATGCTCTGCTGCCAGGCCTGCGCCTTCTGGATGGAAACGTTCAGGGCGTTGCCGATTTCCGTCTGCGCGCCTCTGAGGTTCAAGTAAGCCTGCTGCAGGTTCAGCCGGGCGGCGCTGTAGGCGTTGCGACCCTTGATGTTGCCGCCCAGCGGCACGGTGAGTTCCAGGCCGAGCGACCAGGAGGGGAAATTCTGGGACACCGCCACATTCCAGGATTCGCCAGGCGTGACCCCGAGCCCGTTGTAGCCGTAGCCGGCCTTGAAGTTCAGTTCCGGCAGCAGCTGGTTTCTTGCGAAACCCAGCCGCACATTCTCCTGGTTCATCTTTTCCTGCTGGATAAGGTAATCCGGATTGAGTTCGAAGGCCTGGTAAAAACTGTCAGCGTAGGACAGCGGCACGTTGGTTTCGCCCGGCTCGTCCACCACCCGGATGGCGGAACCGCCTGAACCGATCTGATAGGGCATCGGCGCGCTGCCCGTGAGCGTCTGCAGATGCCCCACCGCGTCGTAATAATTCTGCATGGCGTCATTGCGTTTGGTGTTCCGCAGCGCAAGGGCGGATTGCGCCTCCATCACGTCCAGCTCCGCCCCCTGGCCCGCCGACAGCTTTTCCCGGCTGTCATCCAGGACGTTTTGCGCCACGGCGACGGAATCGTCGAAGAAACGGACCTGCTCCTGCGCATAATACAAATTCCAATACGCGCCTTCGGACTGGTAAATCGTCGCCATCAACTGCCGGCGATATTGCTGGAAGGCGATTTCCGAATCGAGCGCCGCCAGCCGGATGGCCGCCAGCGTGGGCGTAAAACCGGCGTTCTTCAGCAGCGGCTGCGTGACCGTCGCGCCGACGAAGGTCTGATATTGCTGCGTAAAATTGGTCAACGGTGCGCCACCAAGAAACGCCAGGGGATTTGGGTTCACATTATTGACCAGATCGCTCTGGGTCGCGCCCAGCCGGATCTTGCCGCCCGTCGGAAACAGCGATTCCACCCCGCCGTCGTAAATCGTATTCCGCTCGGAAAAGGAGCTCTGCCCGCTTTGCGCCGCCTGTTCCTGAACGTTGTTGGTGCGCTGGTTCGATTCCCGCAGAAGGGAGGTCTTGAAATCCGGTTCAAAGATGCCGTACTCGCCCCGCGCCTTGCGCCGGTTCGCCTCGGCCTCGAACATCTGCGCCTGAATGGACTCGTTGTGCTGCAAAACCTCTTGAAGATAATCACTCAATTTCAGCTCAACGACCGGCGATTCATTGTCGGCGTCTTTTGCCGGAAGGAGCGAAAATCCCAGACAGCCAAAGACCATGAGCAGCACGATTCTTCCCATCAGACCGCATAAGTGGCTAAAATGCCGCAGCCAAACCTCATATGCACATCTCATTGGCCGCTCAGGATAGTAAATCGTGAAAAATGGGCAATTTTTTTGTCGGCCTTCTTCATCGCCAGCGCGCCCGCAGGCTGGTTCAACAAGCACCTCCGCCCTGGCCGCCGGCTTGGGATTCGGAACACTTGGCAACACATGGGGCTGATTAATGCCTGTGGACGCCGCAATTGTCAGCCGGTTACGGGCCAGCCTTGGTCCGGCCTGGCAGCAGATGGTAGCGGGCGCAAAATCTGCGGCCGCGCCCGGCAAGCAGCCAGCCGGACAACCCAAGCAAAAAAAGGTTCTCCAGCAGTTTGCGGCAGATGAAGACTTCGCCGGTTCCGCAACCGCAATCGAATTTCACCGCGCAAAACGGGATGGCCAGCGCCGACTGGATGGCCAGGGCGCGCCGGAGCACCAGGGCCGTGAACGGCACCAGCATCAGGATCAGCAGCAGAGCCGTCCCGCGCACCGCCACCCCGGCCAGCAGCAGCAGCCCGCAAAATATTTCAAACCACGGCAGGAGGGCGGCCACCGTGGTCAACAGCAACGCGCCCTGCCCCAGGTCGTATTGCCGCATCAGTTTCAGGAATTCGACCGGATGCAACGCCTTGTTCAGCCCCAAATAAAGAAAGGCCGCGCCCAGCAACCATCTCGCCAGCACGGCGAAAATATCCGCAGCGCGATTCCGGGATGACGGGTTGGTGTTCATTTTTCCGGGCGACGCAGGGTCCCGCTGTTTCTGGCGCCGGTCTCGACCGGCAGGCCATTGGTGGTCCAGTCGGGAATGCCGTCGCCGTAGATATAAAATTTCCGGCTGGCAATCCCGACATCCCGAAGGGTGATCGCGGCGGACTCGCTGTCGTCGCAATCGCCGCCGTTGCAGTAAACCACGATCTGCTCCGCCGCCTGGCAGGCCGGAAACGCGTTCGTGAAATATTTTTCCGGATAGTAGGGATCAAACTCGTAGGCGCCGGGGATGTGGCCTTCCCGGTAATGCGATTCATCGCGGGCATCAATGAACACGATGATCCCCTGCTGGCAACGCGGGTCATGGAACAGTTGGGTCGCCTGCCGGCCGCTGATCAATTGGAACCCCTGTTCCTGTATTCGCGCCGCCAGGAGCTGCGCCGGGACCGGGTTGGCAGAATTTGTGCCCGGGCGTGGTGCCCCCGCGCCGGATTGCATCGGCGATAGCGGACCGCTTCCCGTCGGGAAATAGTTCCGGGTCAACACCAGACCGCGAGGCGAGATCAGATTGGCACCTGCGGCGAAGACGATGCCCGCGGCCAGCACGGCCAAGGCTTCCCAAGCGATAATGACCGCACCCCGGCGTCCGGAGGCTTCGGATTGGATGGCTTTGTCGTTCAATGGATTCAGGCAACCAGCGTGGGCAATCCCGCCTCCCGCGACAAACCTTTTTTCGACCCCTCAGGCTGGTAATACAATTCAAATAGTAACTAATATGTCACCTAAGTATTTTATGATATTCTAATTTCAATAAAAGCATGCCTTTCCCTCATGCTTTTTGGCCATCTAAGCCTCGCGGTGATACTACCTTATATAATCGGTATATATATCCTGTTATTCTAATAACAAGATATGCGCAGTGGTTGGCAAGAGATGGGAAGCAGGGATTACGGGTTCTACTAGATTTGTCATGTGAATCAAGAATTCATGTTTCAGACACATGGTGGAAAGAATGCCGCCCTGAAGGTCTTTGTGGCCGGCTTGAGCTACAAGACCGCGCCGGTGGCCGTGCGCGAGAAACTGGCGGTCCGCCCCTCCCGGTTGCCCTGTTACGGCTGCCGCCTCAAGCTCAATGCCGGGCTGGAGGAAGTCGTGCTGGTCTCCACCTGCAATCGCGTCGAGGTCTATGGCGCGACCTCCGCCTGGGTGCAGGGCAAGGTCTTCCGGATATTTCAACAGCTCTGTCCCGATCTGGATGTGACGCCTTACGTTTATGTCAAGGAAGGCGCGGCCGCAGTGGAACATCTTTTCTCCGTCGCCAGCGGCCTCGATTCCATGGTGATCGGCGAAACGGAAATCACCGGCCAGATCAAAAACGCCTACGCGACGGCGCAACAGTTCGGGCTGACCGGCCGCGCGATGAACCGATGGTTTCAAACCGCGCTGCAAGTGGGCAAGGAAGTCCGCACGCACACCGGCATCGGCCGGGGCGCCACCTCCGTCGGCAGCGTCGCCGTGGAGCTGGCCGAGAAAATTTTTGCCGGGGATTTGTCGGACAAGACGGTGATGATTCTGGGCGCGGGCAAGATGGGCGAAGCCTGCGTCCGCCATCTGGCCAAGGGCGGCACCCGTTCGGTGCTGGTGGCCAACCGCTCCCTCGAACGCGCCCAGGCCCTGGCCGCGGAATTCGGCGGACGCGCGCTGTCCTTCGACGAACGCATGACGGCGATGGTCGAGGCGGACATTGTGGTGAGTTCCACCGGCAGCCAGACCACCGTCCTCCACAAGCACGAAATTGCCGGCATCCTGGCCGCCCGCTCCAACCGGCCGCTGGTGCTGGTGGACATCGCGGTGCCGCGGGATATTGCCGCCGACGTGGAAGAGCTGGAAAATGTTTACCTTTACAACATCGACCACCTTGAAGCCATAGTCCGCGAGAATTCCAAAATGCGGGAGCAGGAGCTGTCCAAGTGCAATGACATCATCACCCGGCGCGCGACGGCCCTGCTGGCGAAATTGAATCCGCCCGCCGCCAGCCGTCCGCCGGCAACCGCGGAGCTGGTGCCGGGCTGGACCCGATGTGAAGCGGCCACCTGAATTTAACCATCCTTGCAGAAAACCATGACACCGAAAGTGCAGACCCGGACAAAATAAAATCACACCTATGAAAATACCCAATCCCTCTTGGAAAATGTTTGCCGGCTTTGCGGCGGTGACATTGATGCTGGTTGGCGCCGCAGCTCCCGTCAACGCAGCGGCGACCGCGTTGAATGGCCAGGTGACCCAGCGCCCCCTCACGCCGACGGAAATCTCAACAAATGCCACCTATGGTTATTCGCTGCCCAATTGCCAGGTCTCCGCCGGCATCGGTACGCTTGGCCTGGGGGAGCCGGTGTATCTTGATGCCATGGTGGCCGCTTCCATTGCGCCTTCGAACATCATCAGCGTCACCTGGGTATTCACCAACAAGCCCGCGGGTTCAACGCTGACCGGGTTGACGAACAGCCCGTTGGGCACCAACGTGCCGCTCTTCAAGACAGGGGATCGGGTCACGGGCGGGGCCGGTGGGACCCCCTCCCCGCTCTATCAACTGGCAGGTCGGGCCTTTTTCCGCCCGGATGCCGTCGGACAATATACCGTCCGGGCCACGATCACCACGACGGGAGGCGCCGGCGGGACAAACATCGCCCCGGCCGTTACGAACATCACCACCACCATAACGGCGTCCACATATTATGGTTTGAACAGTTGCGCTGCCTGTCACAGCGGCGGCGTCCTGAATGCGCCCTCCGTTTATCCCACTTACACCAATACGCCTCACGCCACGTACTTCACCCGCGCCATCGATGGCCTGGTCAGCAGCCACTACAGCAAGAGTTGCATTCAATGCCACACCGTCGGCTACGACACCAACTCATTTGCCATCAACGGCGGCTTTGACGATCTGGCGACCTTGTACGGGTGGACTTTCCCAAGCGTGTTGACCAACGGCAATTGGGCCAACATGCCGGCGGAAATGCAGAACATGGCCAACATCCAATGCGAGAACTGCCACGGCCCCGGCAGCCAGCATCCGTTTGCCAAAGGCATCACCGGAAATACCAATTATATCGCCGTCAGCTATGGCGCGGGGGTTTGCGCGCAATGCCATGACGGTCTGAACAATGAATATCAATGTGCGGAATGGAACAATTCGCTCCATGCCTCGTCCGCCCGGGAGCCCAGCGCCGCCTGTGTCCGTTGCCATCAAGGACCTGGTTTCATCGGTTGGGCCACGGCGGGCGGCATGAGCGCCCAGAATATGTATCCCACCAACGTTATTTCGGCGAATGCGTATTCCACCAATATTTTGACCACCGCCCCCAACACAAGCTACGAAGCGATCACCTGTCAGACCTGCCACGATCCGCATGACGCTTCTAATCCGCACGAATTGCGCCTGGGCTATAACGTGGTGCTCTCCGACGGCACGGTGGTCACGAACGCCGGTGCCGGTGGTTTGTGCATCCAATGCCATAACAGCCGCAATGGTTCCTACACCAACCAAATGGTGAAATATCCGGCGCTTCAGCCCAACTACCCCGGCGGCGCCAGCTTTGGCGTGCATGACAGCCCGCAAGGCGATCTGCTTGAAGGCGCAAATGCCGAGACCTACGGCAAAGCGATTCCCAGCTCTCCGCACGCCAACGTGGTGACCGACACCTGTGCCGGTTGTCATATGCAGCCGGTCGCCGCCACCAACTCGTACTTCGCCAAAGCGGGCGGCCATACCTTCAAGATGAGCTACACGAACAGCCTGGGCGCCAAGGTTCCGCTGACCACGGTCTGTGTCCAGTGCCATGGCACCATCACCAACTTCGACTTCCCGGTTGCCGATTACAATGGCGACGGCGTCGTTGAAGGTGTCCAGACGGAAGTCCAACACCTACTCGACAAGCTGTCCACGCTGATGCCGAACAATACCTATCAGCCAAACTCCGCCAATTATGTCGCGGATGGCCAGATCAAAGTCATTGACCGCTCATCCTTCAAGACCAATTGGCCGGTGAAGTTCCTGAAGGCGGGTTATAACTACAACTATGTTACCGCCGACGGCAGCCTGGGTATTCATAACGCGGCGTTCGCGGTCGGTATACTCAAGGCCTCCATCGCCGACCTGACCGGTGATGCCAACAATGACGGTCTGCCGGATTCGTGGCAGATCAATTACTTCGGCTCGATCACCAACGCCGTTGCCGCGCCCAGCGCCATCAACAATACGAACGGCATTCCCAACTGGATGATGTATGCCCTGGGGATGGATCCGCATAGCGGCTCGACGGCGATTAATGGAGTCATCTACTTCAATGGTAAGAACATCGTCAACGGTCAGACCAACACCGTGGCCATCTATACGGCGGCGGAAATCGCCTTCAACACGCAGCAAGGAACGACCTATACCATTCAGGGCATCAATGCCCTCACCGGCTATTGGTCGAATATCAGCACCAACATCCCCGGCACCGGCGGCACCGTCAGTTATCTGACGCCGACGCGGAACAACGTGCAAATGTTCTACCGCGTGGTCCACACGCCGTAAGCGGTTAAAATCTTCCCCCACCCCTTCCCGGCAACGGGAAGGGGTTTTTAGTTTGCCTTTGAAGCCGGTGCGCGGCGATGGCCGCGGGTCACGTCATGGCGGAAGCGAAGGAGGACGGGCCCGAACGTTTTGTTGGGCGAGGCTCCTGGCGAGCCGTCGTGGTCATACTTTGCAGGTTAAAACCGGCTCGCGGGGACGCTCACCCCACCGGAATTTCTAAAGTGTTCCATTCCCTTCGAATTATTTCGGGGCGGGAGCGGCCTTCATCTGCTCAAAGACAGAAATCTCGGTTTGCAGCCGCGCGGCGATGGCCTTGATCTTTTCCGCCTGCTCCAGCTGGACCTGCTGGAGATGTTTTACCGCGGCCTGCAGTTCCGATACGGGCCGGCCGTTTTGCGCATCGGCAACCTGTTGTTGCGCTGCCTGAATCTGCTTCTCCATCTCGGCGCCGGCTTCGGTCATCTGGCTGACCGCGGCCGTGCGCAGAATGCCGATTCCGCCATCCAGCGACATGCCGTTGATATTAGGGATCAGGCGGGCGATTTCATTGGTGACCTCGGGGGAAACCGGGGCGCTCGGCTTGACGAAAACGGTTGCCGGCGTGGCCGTCACCCGAAGAATCGCGCGGGCCAGGTCAAACTCCAGCGCCGGCTCCCATTCGGGCTGGAGTTGCGGCAGGGATTCATTCTGGCTCCCACTGATAACGTTGATCCCAAGAAAACAGGCATCACCCTTTTCCAGGTTGAAAGGACGAAGGCCGTCCGCCGCAGCGGCGTCGGCGGCCGACGCGGAGAGGTTCCGGGTCACATGAACCTGGCGGTCATTGGCGGTTTGGAACGCGGACAGCAGCTGATCCACCCGGCGTGAAAAATCCTGAAGCGACCCCGGCACACTCCCGGGCGGGAGCACCGAATAAAACCGGATTTCCACCGGCGAATTCAGATGTTGCAGGAGCTCCACGGTATTCCTGGAAAGCTGAATTTCAGCCGGATGGGAGCCGGCGGCGGGCTTGCCGTATTTGAACCAGAGGCCGGCCAGGGCGGCACCCAACAGGAGCAAAACCGGCGCCAGGACCCACAGGCGAAGGCCAGCCGGCCGGTTGGACTGCGGTTCCGGGGCCGGCGGATGGTTGGCAGCAGACGATTTCATTCCATGGAGTCGTTCTTACTTTTATCTTCGGACATTATCTCAGGTATTATTCAAGCTTGTCAATTTTCAAGCTTGTCTTTGTCCGGAATCAGCGGAATCTCGAGGTTGTTCTTCGGGCCTTTGCCGGCCGGCTTTCCCGCCGCCAGATTGGGCAATTTGTGACGAACAAGGAGCAATAGACGGTTAGTTTCAGCGAAGCGGGATAGTATCTTTTAATCGATAAATATGCTGAACCTGATTTCAATCAGCCGTTTTTTGTTTTGGCGTTGCAAGGATACGTGGAACGATTCGCGGGGTATCCGGCACCACGATGGAAGCCGGCCCCAGGCTCCGCCCATGAATCGCACCCGCATTTCATCGACCGGCCCAACGCCACGGTTATTTCCGGCGATGGGGGGAGTTTTTTTTCTGGCCCTGTCCCTGGCCGCCCAGCCGATCCAGCATCTGGGCACCATCCAGCCGGGAGGCATGCCGGGTTTGCCGGTCATGGGTGGCGTGGTGCCGTTGACCAACGGCGTGCAAATCACCTGGGCTGGACCTTCCGGCTATTATCAGGTGTATCAGAAAAGCAACAGCTTGAGCGCCCCATGGGTGCCCTTGGGCAAGGCCACTAACCTGGTCCTCAATGCCGTCATCACCAAGCTCTACAGCAACGCCTTCTTCCGGGTCTCCGGTCCCGCGCCAAAATATGCCGGCGCGAAGGTCTGCCTGACCTGCCATTTGAGCATCTGCCGCTACGTCACGAACACGCCTCACGCCGGCGCCTTCAGCAGCCCGACCTTCAAGGCCCTCGGCGGCCAGACGAACGGGTCCTGCCTGCCCTGTCACACGGTCGGCTACGGTTTGACGACCGGATTTGGTTTCACCAACAAGAACGGGATTTTTTCCTACACCGCCAATCTGGCCGGGGTGCAATGTGAAAATTGTCACGGACCGGCAGCCAATCACGCCAGCAGCCCGGATGATCCCACGGTCATTCCGCGGGTGGAAATTGCCGCCACCGTCTGCGGCGGCTGCCATAGCGCCAGCCACACCACCTACACCAATCCGCCGACGTTCGAGGAATGGTCGTCCAGCCCCCACGCCGCCGTGGTCCCGGACGCGCTGGCGGTCATGAGTGCCTCAACCAACAACATCAGCAGTTGCGGCGAATGCCACTCCGGTTCCGTCCGGCTGACCCTGATCAACGGGCTGAATCCCGTCTCCCTGACCAACGACCTGAACGTCGCCATCACCTGCGTCGTTTGCCACGATCCGCACCAGACCAACGCCAATCCGGCGCAGCTTCGCAATCCGCTGGCGTCGACCAACTATTTTACCCTGGCCACCACCGACGTGTTCACCAACAAGTACAGCGCGAACACCAACATCAACCTCTGCGGCCAGTGTCACAACAGCCGCGGGGCCGCCTGGACGGATACGTCCCGCGCGCCGCACCATTCGCCGCAATACAACTTCCTGCTCGGTTCCGTGGGCGAGTTGCTGACCGGCCCGGCCACCTTCAATCCGGGCACGCATGCCGGTTTGCCGTCGTCCGCCATGAATTCTCTCTCTGGCACGTTCTACCTGACCAACCAGTGTACGGACTGCCATCTGCAAAACGACAGCAGCGGCGGGCATGATCATTCTTTCGCGGTCACGAGCGACGCCGTGTGTTTTAACTGCCACGTCACCGACCCCGAGTTCTTGGAGCAGGCTTTCCTGACCCCGGCCATTTCCAACAATGTCGTCACACTGCTCACGGCCCTGAACCGCTGGGCCGTCCTCAAGGCCCCGCCGACATTGCAAAGCAACGGCCTGGTGGCCTGGGAATACACGACCCCCGGCGGCCTGGCCTGGCAGACCAATGCCTCGGGCCAGATCACTGCCTGGTCGCTGGGCAACCCGGTGGCGTTCACCGGCCCCAATACCGCCGGTCAGGCCTTGATTCCGGACACGGTTAAACGCGCACGGTTCAATCTGTATCTCGTTTTGAACGACGGCAGTTTTGGAGTTCACAACCCCGGCTTGGCGCTCAGTTTATTGAACGCCGCGGAAATCTGGATGGTGCAGGCGTTGCAATAAAAAATGGCACCCGCAACTCAAAATCGCATGAAACTCTCCTCATTGCTCAACCGACTCCGGCCCCGGTGCCGGCGGACGCGCAGCGCGGCACTGGTTGCCGGCATGGTCGTTTTGTTGCTGGCGGCGATCTCCTGCAGCACCATCAATCATCGGGCCGTGGTGCTCCCGGACGTGCCCGGCGCCAAATACATCGGCTCCGCAGAATGTGAACAGTGCCACGACGAGATCTGCCGCAACTTCAAGACCGCCGATCACGCGCGACTCATCGCCCAGGGCAAGAACGGGATCGACGCCGGTTGCGAATCCTGTCACGGCCCCTGCAGCCTGCATTCGGAGTCCGGCGGCGAAACCAAGCCGCCCTTCAGCTTCACCGCCGGCCGGCCGCAGCCGGACGCGCTGAGCGGAAGATTTCCGATAGAACCGGCCCGCGCGACCGAAACCGTCTGCTACCAGTGCCACCTGGAGGTGCGTGGCCAGTTCAATCTGCCCAACCATCATCCGGTACCTGAAGGCCGAATGACCTGCATCCAGTGCCATCCCCCGCACAAAGGCATTGCGTTTGCCGGAGGCAGCACGCAATTGCGGTCGCAGGAAGAAAACTGCCTGCAATGCCATCCATCCCAGCAGGGGCCCTACGTCTTTGAACATGAAGCCATGCGCGAAGGCTGCACGACCTGCCACACCCCGCACGGCAGCGTCAACGCCAAACTGCTCACCGAGCGCAACTCGAACCTGTGTTTGAAATGCCATTTCCAGAAGTCTGAGCCCGGCGGCGGAATCCTGATTGGCGGGGTCGACCACACCTCGCGCCTGAGCCAGGGCGCCTGCTGGAGCGCCGGATGTCATGAGGCGGTCCACGGCTCACGGGTGAGCCCGTCCCTCAGATTTTAACCAACGACACGGAAGCCGATGAAAAAGAAATCTCGCAAGTCAAAACCGCTTTCCGCCGCGCCGCGGAAAACCGGTCTCGGCCGGTATGTCGTCGGGGCGTCCATGATCGCCCTCGGCGTGCAGGCCCAGGCGGGCGATGCGATCACGCCGGCGCAGTGGTTTGAAGGCGGCACCAACAGCTACAACAACTGGGTAGAGTTTTCCGTCGGCGATATCCTGACCTCGGGCAACGCGAACCAGGCGAAACAGGGGCAGCAGATGGATACCGGCCCTTTCGGCGGCATCAAGGACCTGCACTATGAAAGCGAAGTCGCCAAAAAGACCACCTTCACGCTCGATGGACACTCCATTTTCGACGACCACGATTACAGCGTCGGGCTGGGGTTGAAACGCGAGGATTATTACTATCTTCGTTTTGGTTTTGAGAATTTTCGCACCTGGGATGCCGGCAACGGCGGATATCTCCCTGCCACCGGAACGGCCTATTCGCTGCCGGGTGACGCCCTAGCATTGGATCGCGGCAAAATCACCTTTGAAGCGGGACTGATCAAACCGGACCTCCCGCAGCTCATCTTCAAATACACTCATTGGTACCGGAACGGCGATGAAAGCTCGACCCTCTGGGGGCCGGTGCACAATCCCGACAACAGCATTTCCCGGGTCTATCCGGGAATCCTCAATCTTGACGAAAAAACTGACACGTTCCAGTTCGATGTGACCCATCACATCAAAAAGACGAATTTTGGCCTGGGCGTGAGTTACGAAACCGGCCAGTTGAACGACACCCACAAGCTCACTTTCTTTTCCGGAGAATCCGCGCCCGTACAACAGAAAGTCACCGACAAGCAGGACACCTCGTTTGACATGCTGAATGTCCATACCTTCACTGAAACCTGGATCAAGAACAATTTGTTCCTGTCCACCGGCTTCATGTTTGCCAATCTGGATGACACCTTCACCGGCAGCCGGACCTACGGCGATGATTTTGACGTGGCTTATTCGCCGACTTACCCCGGCCTCAGCTACGGCTACAACGGCCTCAACGGCGGCGCCCACGAGCATCAGTACGTCTTGAATGCCAACCTGCTGTCATTGCCAACCAAGAATTTCACCATCACGCCGTCCATCCGCGTCCAAAAGGAGGATTGGAACGCCAATTCGGCCGGCACCGGAACCCTGGGCACGGACACTCAGGGCTTCAATTCCGACAGCGGACGCGAATCGCTCGACGTAACCGAACGCTTGGACTTCCGTTACCTCGGCGTGACCAACTGGGTCTTCAACGCCGGCGGCCAATGGACGGAAGGCCAGGGCAATCTGCACGAAAACGGGGGACTGACCCAGGTCAATGGATTCGGTCCGACGCCGGTGCAGTTTGCCACTGACGACTCGCGGCTTTTCCAGAAATATTTTGCCAACGCCCGATGGTATCCCGTCTATCGGGCCAGTGTGGATATTGGCGGCTATTACAAGATCAACACTTACAGCTACAACAACACGCAAGACAACACCCCCGATGACGGGAGCACCGGAAATGCCTATCCCGGCTTCATCGTTTATCAGGGATTTCAAACGTGGGACGGCAACTTCCGCGTCACGCTGCATCCGTGGAACCGGGTCACCGCCGTCAGTCGCTACGAATATCAATACTCGAAGATCTGGACGGATCCCGCCAGCGCGTCAGGCTTGGGCGAAACAGATTCCTCGAAGATGCACAGCCATATCATCGGCCAGAACGTGAGCTGGACGCCCTTGAACTGGCTTGGCTTGCAGGCGGGATTCAACTACGTCCTCAGCACCACGGAAACGCCCGCTTCCAGCTATACCCAGGCCGTGCTGAATTCGCAGAACAATTACTGGACGGTCAACGTCAACTCCACCGTGGTGTTGGACGACAAGACCGATCTGGATGTTGGTTTTTTTTATTACCGCGCCGCCGACGGCCAGAACTACATCGCGAACGGCGTGCCGCTCGGAACAGATACGGAGGAACACAGCATTACCGCCTCGCTCACCCGCAGGATCACCAAAAATCTGCGCCTCAACCTGAAGTACGCCTTTACCCATTACGATGATTTGGCATCCGGCGGCCACTTCAGCTACGATGCCAATACCATTTTTTCCACCCTCCAGTACCGTTTTTGACCGGTGATTTCGAGGAGTATGCCGGCAAGCGGCACGGCAATCCAGATACGCCCCTTGAACTGCGACTCCCCGGACATTGCGATTCTGACAGAATATACTTGAATCTTCATCAATTCATAAACTGATTTTGTATCGTGAAAAGTCGTCCAACCTGCAAATCCGCCTGCACCGCCTGCACCGCCTGCACCGCCTGCACCGCCTGCACCGCCTGCACCGCCTGCACCGCCTGCACCGCCTGCACCGCCTGCACCGCCTGCACCGCCTGCACCGCCTGCACCGCCTGCACCGCCTGCCACGACTCGCACGCTTCCTCCGAGCCGCACCTCATCAATTCCAGCACCGCTTATTTCACGCCCTCTTCGTCCATTGGCGGGAGTAGCCATGTCAGGACCGGGATGAACCATGGAAATTGCATTCTCACCTGCCACGGCCAGGCTCCTGCCTCCACGCCCTATTGAAATTGGACGCCGGCCCTGGACCGGCCGGGACAACAAGATGGATTTGAACCCCGGCTGCATTTCGCGCTGACAACGGAGTCCCATGTCGTTGGACGGGCTCCCCTATGGACGGAGGCGGAGCAACACAGTGTCACCGACATGCTTATCCGCCGGATCACCCTGAATTTGGGGCTCAACCTGAGTTAAAGCAAAAGCAACAGGCCTGCCGGAACCAGCAGGCCTGTTGTTATCGATTCCCGGAATCCCGTTTACAGGGATTTCGCCGTTAACGTCGAATGTTCAATAGTTTAAGCTTATTGTAATTGGGGGTTGGTTTGTTATCGGAGGCCAAGGAGGCCAAACCCATGGGAGCAGATAGGCCCCTTCGCTGAGCAGAGGCCCGCCCGGATTGCTGACCTGGACAGAGTAATACCCCTGGTCTTGGACACGGACGGACGCGATGGTATAGGTGGAACTCACGGCGTTGGGAATATTGTGTCCATCTTTGCGCCATTGATAGGTGATGTTCGGGGTCCCGGCGGCTGTAACACTGAAGACGGCTTGGTGCCCGATAATGCATTTGATGTCCTGGGGCTGACTCAGAATGGCCAGGTCCCATCGGCTTTCGCCCGGATCGGTTTGCCCATTGCCGTTGGCATCTTCCAGATAGTCCGGAGTCTTGTCGGCATCGGTGTCAATGGGCGTCCCGTTCGCGGTCGTCGCCACATAGTGGTAACCGATGTCCGCCACCGAGTTGGCCTCCTTGATCTGCAATCCGTTCTGCAGGTCCGTTTTGACCGTGTAGTGATACAGGCCGGACAGATCCGCGGTCTGGCTGCCCCGGTTCATCAGCGCGTTGTCGAGCTGATACGAGTCACCCAGCGGTCCGGCGGCCCAGGCGAAGTTCGCCAGCACGAGGTCGCTCGGCTGGAGATCCTGGTCAATCACCGCGCCGTTCACGTAGGCATTGTAACCGATGTCGCCATAGAGCCAGACCTCGATGCCGTCAAACACGTTGTCCTTGACCTGCCAGCTGCCGGTGTTGAAATCGGCAAATTCCACCCAACCCGCGCTCTGAAACAGGTTGTTCCGGGCGAGCAGTGTCGCGGTCGGCTCGGCATACGTGTCCACCCAGACAGTGGTGTCGCGGATGAGATTGTTTTGAAAGCGATAAATACCGTCGGCCGCCGACCCGGAAAAATACAGATACGATCCGCCGCCATAAACCTCGCAGTCTCGGAGATCCAGCCGTTGCATGTCCCATCCGCCGCCGCCGCCATACAACACGTAGGCCGCGCCTTGCGGAGCCGTCAGCGTGGTAAATCTCAGGGACGCTTCCGTGCTCTTGGAAACATCCGTGTGGTAAGGGTTGATCGGCAGCACCTGCCAAAGTCCGGAAGGATCGAGCACCAGCGGTTGTTCCTGGACGAGACCAAAATAGGCAATGCGATTCCGGGAAGCGGCCGTTCCCTGCGAAACCAGCTTGCCGCCGCTCTCCAGCCGGATGCCGGCGTTCCGGTAATACCCGATCACCACCCCGTTGGTCAGGGTGAGCGTCGCATTGGAAACGGTGCAGGACGTCCAATAATCAATCGGATCATAGTGATAGCCCAGGTCGGGCGCATTCGTGTCCCGCTGCGCTTGCGGCGACAACGTCGTGGCGTTCGTCACGGTGTCGGCAAAGGGCACCGGCGGAAAGGTGGTCTTCTGCCGTAATTCGGCCTGCAGTGCCGGGTCAATCTGCGCCGTCCCCGCGTTGCGGTAAGGGCTGCCGACGGCCAGATAATAGTTGCCGGCGCCGAGCGTTTGAAAGATGCCGCTGGCGCCCGCCACCTGCGCGACCGCGTTGTTGAAGAACGTGACGGAACCGCTATTTGCCAGACTCGCCACGGCAACGAGCAGGCAGTTGGTCAGATGAAAGTCGGACACCGAGCACGCATCATCCACGGTGTTGGCGAAGTAATCCGACTGGTGCACGGTCAGCTGATTGCCGAAGAAATGCCATTCATATACGCCGCCCACCACCTGCGCGACCTGGGAGAACAGCGCATTGTCCACCACCACGACCGCCCCGTCGGCGCCTTCAAAGGCTGTGCCACAATGAACCACCTGGATGTTTGAGAATCGGTTCTCGTTGGAATACCAGGTGTCAACCGAGAATGCCGTCCGCAAATAAGCCACCCGGATGTACTCCAGCGAACCGCTGAAAAACAGCCCGGCCAAACCGTAGTACCCTGACGGGCTGCCCGTGCTTCCGGAGATGGTCTCGCCGACGGAGTTATCATCCTTGGCGGTAAAAGTCGCCATGCGATATGGCCCGGTCTCACAGACCACGCGCGTCCCAACCTGAATGAACGCAGTCGCATCGGGGGAAAATTTCACAACGGTACCCCCTTCGATCCTGGCGGTGCCATAGATATATACCGGGCCGGCGACGTAATAGGTCCGGTCGCCCCGGAACACGAAATCAGTATAGTTGCCGGTCAGGGTTTCATAGGCCTGCACCGCAACTGCCATTGATAACAACAATCCGACACCAACGCTCAATGTTTTCATGGGTTTTTGTAGGTTATGGTTATATTGAAGGGAACCGGAATTGACCCACCAAGGAATCAAAACACTGCCAGACGAACAGCCCGGACAACTCGGGGAACGCACCCGCCCGCGGCAAACCACTGCACGTCTGCTTCTGATCATGGCATCCAACCCATTCCCTTTGATACACCAACTTCTCCCGTCTGCGCATGGCTTGCGTCCCAAAGGCGCCCTGTTTCTACCACGACATAAGTTAATTCAGCAAGTATTTTTTAAAATTCAAGGGCCGCTAATAAAAAGAAAATATTACCAGGCAATGGTGACGCGGTTTCTCGATGATATCAACTGAGCCCCTTGCGCCGGAAGCAGGCTACACCGGGAGCGCCAGCGAATGAAATTGCCTGTCGCTCCGCAACCGGCCGGCGAGACGCCGGCTCTCCCAAGTCCGGGCGCAACTTGACACCCGCACCATTAATTTCCCCATAGTTCGTCCCAGTGGGCGAGATCGCGGGTTTCGATAAGAACATTGAGGTGTTGGAGGCCCTTGGCCGTCCAGAACTGGCCCGGACGCT
>Ga0265338_10001278_pt1 | contig 41358 bp, 27 predicted proteins | sample 42126metaG_FD_193579 | JGI IMG/M metagenome (GOLD analysis project Ga0265338, IMG submission 193579) | Rhizosphere microbial communities from Carex aquatilis grown in University of Washington, Seatle, WA, United States - 4-21-26 metaG | ecosystem: Host-associated > Plants > Roots > Rhizosphere... | reverse complement strand
CACGTAGAGGGGTTGCGTTGTCCCATCGGGGAGGGGGAACGGCGAGACCTTCACCAGGTCGTCGATCTGGTTGAGGGCGTTCGCAGGTGAGGAGACCGTGCGTCCGATGACCCCATCGAACTTGAACAAGCCATCGTGATCGCCGACCACCCGACCATCGAATGCTTGAAGCAGTGCTTCCAAGTCGTTGACGATGGTGTTGTAGTAGGCGAGCGTCCCACGCGCGATGATGTCCTGGTTGGCCAGATGGTTCTCGTTGAAGAAGATCGACGTCCGACCCTGGTTGTAGATGGCAGGAGACGAGGAGTTGGACGTCATCGGGCCACTTGTGGTCGTGCCCGTAGAGTCCTGTTGCAGCTCCTGAGAGTACTCCCCTCGGAAGTTCGTCATCGACTCAACCCGGTAGTAGAAGCTATCCGGGCTGTACGTGTAGTAGTTCGCCATCAGGTTCTGATTGAGCAACCCATTGGCACTGCTCGGCGCGATGACGTTCGTGTAGCTCGCCCGAAAGTGTAGCCCCGCCTGAACCGAGACGTAGCCCGTGTAGAAGATCGAGATTTCCTCGTTGGGCTGCAAGGGCACCGTCACTGTGACGTTGCCGGAGCTGTCGATCGTGTAGTCAGTGGGGGAGCTTAGGATGGTGCCGACTTGACCTATCGTGCGTCGGAAGACCAGGTAGGGCTGCGTGAGCACCGGAACGTAGGTGGTCGTGAGCTTCGTAGCGCTGGCCTCGAAGATGGGCCGCACGGAGTAGCTCAGAGTCTCGACGTCGTACTGGAGGACGGTGTTGCGGGAGATCGTGATGTTCGTGACGTTGGACGTCTCGTTATAGACGACGCCCGTCACCTCGTAGAAGTCCAGCTTCGGTCCTGTCGTGAAGAGCAGGACGGTGCCGCTCTCATACGACGAGCTGCGGTTGCCCGCGATGGTGATGGTGTTCATCCCCTGCGCAACAGGCTGATACGCAGAAAGCTCTGTCTGGAAATACGACGGAACGAAAACCGTAGAGGTCGTTGGCGTAGGACCGGATGCAACGTACAGGTCCGGGTTCTGGTAGTCGTCCGTGAAGGTCTCGTTGCCACCTAGCGTCACGGTCGTCAGACCCGTTAGAGAGCTATACGAGGACGAACCGATCAGGTACACCTGGTCGTGTTCGATGCGCATCAGGAAGCCGGAGGGAAAGCTCGACGCGTAGTCCCCTGAGATCGTGAAGTAGGTGTTGTCCGGGACGACCGCCGGAGCCGTGATGTTCGTATCGCTGACGATGTTGACCTGAGCAAGGTTCACGGGCGGCTGCAAGACCGTCACCGTCTTCTCCCCACCGATCGCCTGGTAGATATAGTAGTCGATGTAGACGTTCTCGGTCGGACCCACGGTAGCCCCGTGAGGCAGAGCGTTGGTCAGGATGGTGTCAGACTGGAATGTGATGGTCGAGTTGACAGGATCGACGATGCACTGCGTGGGGATGACCTGGGGACGACCGCCGCGCCATACCGACTGTGTGGGAGTCGTAGCAACAGTACGCCCAAGAGGGTTGAACTTGAGCGTTGTTGTGGGTAGCGGATGCGGCTCACACAGCTCCTTGCGAACCAGGAACGTGATCGGTTCGACGATCACCGTAGAAGGCGCGTTCGTGGAGGTGTACGTGACCAGGCCTTCCTCTCCTGCGAGGAAGCGCATCGTGAAGCTGATCGTCCCGAGCGCTGGAACAATCGTGTAGTCCGCGCCTTCCGTGAGAAGAAGCACGTAGAAGACGTTGCCGCCCGCAGTTACATCTACCTGCGCGAAGTTCAGGTCACCTGTCGCAGCGCTGACCTCTACAACACCCTGTGACAACGAACTGGGAGAGGAGAAGTCCCCGTCATTGGCGACGACATTGACGGTCGTAGAGAATGTGGAGGTAGGTCCGCTGCCATAACGGAACCGCACCGAGTTCACGAAGTTCGGCATCACGCTCAAGCGCGGCGAGTTTGTGATGGTGCCGAGCGAACGGATGCGCTCGACCTTGGTGTTCGGGTCCACAAGCTCCACCAGCCCGAAGAACCGATCAGCCAGTACCTCCTTCGAGGCGAAGATCTGATAGTCCAGGTCCGAGGATGTCGTGCCTGCAACGTCGGTCGTGAGATGCGTCTGTGTGAACGAGCCACCAGTTGTGTACACACCCTTCGCCGCACCTGACGTCACGGCGAGGAACATGCCAGGGGCGAGGCCATCTCCGATGAAGGTCGCGCTGGTATCCGTGAAGGTGGTCCCAGAGAACGAGCCCGTGGACCCGATCGCGATTTGCTGGTTCACATGCGTGAACGAGAACTGACCCGCAGTCGTGTCGAACAGACCTCCCAGACCAGAGATCGAAGTCCATACCCCAGAGCCAGGAGGGCTTTCCGTGAAGGAAGTGTAGAAGCCCGAGCCCGGCGCTGTTTCGATGGCGAACTGCAACTGGGCCTCGAAGACCAGAGGGCTCGGCAGAACTGCAACGGCCGTGGACGTAGGGAGTAGGATCGTCTGAGCGTTGTTGCGCTGTGCGTACTGAATCAGGGACTGGTCGAAGTTCAGGACGTAACCGAGGCCCGCCGTGGGTGTCGTTGCCTGGTTCGGAAAGTTCGTGGAGGTGAAGCTTCCAGTGCCCTGCGTGACCTCCACCACAAGCGGGTACTGTACGTAGGGGGAGTACGTAGGGTTGTCGATCGGAACGACAGGCAGGAACACCTGTGGCATCTGGATGATCGGGGACTGGAACGTGGCATCCGTCACCTGGTAGATGGCCGCCACGTCCTTGATGGCCGCGTCCGTACCCGCGAGGTCCACGGGGCACCGGAAGAAGCGCATCGAGACGCCACGTTCGATGACGAGGTCCCCGGAGAGCATCTCGAAGGGCTGACCCCCATAAGTGATGCGATCGGCCAGCGAGAACTGGATCTGACCTGTTGTGGAGTCGTACTGCACCTGCCCCTGCTTGCCTACAGGGTCAAAGTCCGCAACAGGTGTGGAGACAGCCTCCTGGAATTGCGTGACGATCACAGCAGCCGACGCACTTGGAGCGGTTGTGCCCGAGTAAGGGGCCGTCAACGTGATGGCCGTCCCCAACACGGTCTGCACCATGTAGAAGACACCGGGCTGCGAGGAGAACGAGATCTGGTTACCTGGGAACAGAAGGCCGGTCTGAGAAGTCGATGCCGTGACAGCTGCGCTTCCTGAGGTCACAGAGAACGTTCCCGTGAGTGCGCTCGTGGTGAGGAAGATGATGTCCCCGCCCGGCGCAGGAATGGGGCTCAGAGAGGTTCCCTGAGGTGATGTGTTCGAGGACACATTGATTGTCCCCAGGGAGTTCTGTACCGGCAGGCTCAGGTTGGCCCCAGTGAGGACTCCGTCATAGTAGATGGGCGTACCGGCGTTGCTCGTGATGTCGGTCGAGTTGAAGTGCAGCAGACCCGTGGTGGTGTTCCACTGCACGGTGCCAATGGCCGTAGTAGTGAACGACGTGACTGGGATCGCTTGCAGGTAGAGGCTGAATCCGATCCGTAGAAGCGGGTACTGCCCCGTCCCTGGGATCGGGGTGAGCAGAAGCGAGTTGTTTCCGATGAGGCCGATGTTGCCATCGGACTGCTGCGTAGAGAACGGCGCCTGCTGCTGAAAGAGGATCGTCTGCCCCTGGTACGAGGGGTTCGTCAGGTCACTGGAGTTCCAGTTGAGCTGACCAGCGGTGGAACCGATCGTCATCAGCTCCACGTTACCCGGGGCAGGGGTTCCGAAGCTTGTGACGAGCGTGACTACAAGCGTGAGGATCGGAGCAGCAGGTGTCCCTAGAGACAGACGGAACGGTGCCGAGGTTGGGGACAGGGAGGTGTTGCTGACCTGTACGGGGACCGAAACCGGCGAGGAGTTGAGCGTGGGGCCGAACAAGCCCAGGTTGAGCGGAACGCTTCCAGGCAGGGGACGAAACTGCTGGTGTTTACCGTCATAAGCAAAGCGCTGGATAGCAGCACCCTCGACGCTGAACCCTTCGTTCTTGGTCCAGCCGAAGATGGCGGACGCGAGCTTCCCGTCCGTCATGACGGTGACGAGGTAGTCCGTCCTGGAAACGTTCTCGGCCGACGAGTAGTAGGCGCTGAACGAGCCGGGGTCAGACTCGAAGTTCGCTGGGGTCAGTGTGAATGGAGAGTTCGCCGCGCCTACGCGCGGGGGCTCCAACACATAACCCGTGATCGAGAATCCCATCCTGTCTGCATCCCTGTCTTCATACGACGGTCCCTTGTCCCACCCCAACAGAGGGAGAGGGGCCGGCTGGCCCTGCGATCGGAGTCACTGTAGTGAAAGCCGCAAAAGTAGTATCGAGTGCGATCCCAATCGCTGTGGCCTTTCGCACCGCCCCTGTACCGGTCATGCCGACCGATGAGAAACCCGCGATCATGGCCGGAATGGCAGAACCTCCTTGGATACGTACTACACCAGCGCCGACACCCACAGTTGTATGAGTTGTCGTGATGATTCCCTGGAGAAAGCCCTCTGTCAGACCAATGGAAAGCCCCAAGATAGTCAAGGGGGCCATGGGCCCAGCGATGCCTTGTGCCGCAAAGCCTTGTGTCAGCCCTGCCGTAATGAGAGGGGTAGGAACTATGAGGGGGGTGACGCCAGCGCCAACCCCAATCGTCCCTGTATCGACAGTCAGTACCTTGGCCAGGACCGTCAGGTAAGTGAAGACCCCCGCAGCCACACCGGACGCGTACTGAAAGACAGCAGGACCAACATGACCTGTCGCGATCAGTGCCGGAGCGATGACTGCCGCGAGTCCCGGGGGAGTGATGGGCATCAGTACGACCTTGAGAGGGCGCAGCCCTGTAGAGGTAGCCCGGTGATCCAATCGAGGCTGGGCGCCCCTGGGGGCATCATGGGGGCGCCACGAGCGATCCCCCAAACGGCCGCTGGACCCCCAAGAAGAATTTGGGGGGCAACGATAGACGCGACGGCTGCTGAGGTGATGGTCACCAATCCCGTAGCCGTGATCGACACAGCGGCGGCCGCCGTCATGCTCACGGCAGCTGCTGCCGTCATAGCGATGGCGCCAGCTCCAACAGTGACCGTGTACGCCCCCGCCCCGACGTTAATCGCGAACGCGCCACCACCGTTGTTGAAGGTCGTGATGCCAGCTGCCGTGTTATACGTGCGGGCGCCTGCGACCACGGAATCCAGAAGGGCACCGGCCAAGATCGTCGAGATCTCTCCACCGGCCACGATGGTCTTCGTGACGATCAAGGCGTAGGTCATGAAGGACTTGTCCGAAGACGTGAGCTGGTAGCCACCGAAGTTGCCCGTGTAGGCGCTCGAACAGGACTGCGAGATGCTGTCGGCCTTGATGGCGTGCCGACCGTTGGCCGTCTCGACGATCTGCCCGTAGGCGTTGAGTATGTAATCTCCGGTCAGCACCTTGTTCTCGTTGCCTGAGACAGTCGTATCGAGCGCGATGGCCTGACCCAGATCGTCTGCGGCAGAACCAGCATGCGTGACCCTCACGGGGCAGTCGTACTCCACGTCAATCGACTGCCCTGATGCCAGGTGCCCGATGCGAGCCTTGATGCCCCCCGCGAAGTCCGCAATGAGCGAAGCCCCGAGAGATGTCTCTGCCCCAAGGAACATCTTGAGCGCGCCGCCCATCGTAACCTCAGCGCTCACGTTCTTGGAGCCACTGGGGTATCGCTCGACAACAGAGCCTGGGACGCTGAGAAACAGCTTGCCCTGCTTGGAGATCGAGCACGAGAAAGGGTCGATCTTGTCCTGCTGCGCGGGCGGGTTGATCTGGAAGAAGAACGCACCTGCGGTGGTGTTCGATTCGAGGTCCGGCTCCGTCGGCAGACGCGGGACCACGTCCATCTTGAACTTGCCGGGGTCCTTCGAGTCCGACCAGGTGTCGTCGAAGATGTGCGGCTTGAGCATCTCGGCATATTGCCGCATACCGTTGCCAGACAAGGCGTCGTTGCCCACGACAGTCCCCATCGCCAGCTCGATGTAGCGACGGACCTGCGTCATCTGGAAGCCGTCGATCTCGTCGCGGACCTCCTGCGAGGCGTCTGTCGTGTGCGAGATCTCGACGCGTCGCTCTGTGAAGGGGATCGCACCCAGTGCGGTACTAGGGTCCTCGAATGAGACCCCGACGTTCGTAGCCGGATAGAAGACTCGGCGGCCGTTGTTGTATGTGACAGGTGGGTAGTCCGTCACGTCGTTGAAGAAACCGAGCACCTTGCCGTTGGAGTTTGCGTACTTGTTCGGACCGTTGTTCACGTCCGGACCGATGGCCTGAAGATCAGTGGCACCGAAGTACCGGTTAGCCGTCGTTTGCAGCGTCACCCCGTCCTTCTGGAAGATGTCCGGCGGAAGGTAGGCCTGTCCACGTCGAATGGGGCCCGCAATCTCGTGGACGCCAGAGGTGTTCTCGACCCTATGGATCGCCTGTGTGATGAAGGTCCGGTCCACGTCACGCAGCTCGACGAAGTCTCCCGCGCGGTTGACGAACTTGGCATCCTTGGTGAGGGCCATCTCCGCGCCCGACGAGGACATGGCCCCTACGTCACCAGGACGCAGCCTCAGGCGCTTGTAACGAACCGTCGGCCCGAGGAACTTGTTGAGATAGGCTACATCGCTGGGGTCCACGGCGGAAGGATCCGTGGGGGCCATCGGATCGAAGTTGAGCGCGAGCCGTGCAGCCATCGGCAAGTAGCCGAGGATGACGCCCTGGTAGATCTTGTCGCTCTTGCGCCTGTACCCGAGGATGACGAGAGAGTTGACCTCTGGTATCCCGCCAAAGAAGCTACGGGGACCGCACATCGCTTGCGACAGATCGACCTCGTAGTGGTCTCCTCCACCCGTGAGGATCTTGAGATCCGCCAGCATGTTGATCTCGTCCACCCGTGTGATGAGCGCGACCTTGATGCCAAACGGATCCCCGCTGTCCGAGAACTTCGAGTCCTTCCTCTGCGTGGCTTCTCGGGGCATCGGAGCCCCGGGCGGTCGAATGAACGGCGGCATTTACATCCTCAAGGGGTTGTTGCGGGCGGGAGCTGCGCAAGCTGAGCCTGCGCGTTTGCGAGTAGCTGCTTGGTCTGGTTGAGCTGGTTCTGGAGATTCTGGATCGTCTGCTGCTTGTTCCCAGGAGTGACGGTGCCTGGCTGAGACAAGCTGTTGATGGCCGATTGAAGGCTTGCGATCTGGCTGTTGTAGCCGGTGATGGACTGCACAAGCTGGGCCCTCGTAGCGTTGTTCTTCACGGACGCACCGAAGTTCTGCCAATTTTGAGACAGAGTGTTTTCAGCACTGTCAGCCTGCTGAGCGATGGCCAGCGGGTTGGTTATCTGGGCGGGCCCCCCTGGACCGTACGGGGGACTGATGTTCGCGAACCCCCCGCCCTGCGTTCCGAATTCAACGTTCTGCACCAGCTCCTGGTCGCTCTGCGAGATAAGGGACTGCTGGCTCGGATCAAGGTTCGTGGGATTGCCGCGTAGAGCGTTCTCGTACTGCTGGTGAACCTGGTCGAGCTGGTTGTAGAGGTTGTACAAGAAGGTATCGATGGTGTTTTCCACCTGCGCCTGAGACATCGGGACGGACTGCGTATCGACAACAGGGACAGGTGCGTTCGTTGCCGAGGCTGTCGCTGGGGCGAGATTAGCCTGATCGGGTGTAGCTGCACTTGGCATCGAGAGTGTCTTGACACTGTAACCGTTGCCCGAGGCGATGAACGCAAGGTCAGAACGTCCCAACAGACAGGCGCAGTCGTAGTCGGTCTGAGCACCGTCGATCTTCGGTGCCAGCTCGTAGAGGGTCAGGCCAGTGGAGAGTTGCCCGGCTTCCGCACTGGCGGGGAGTCCCTTCTGTTGCGGTGACCCATAGGTGTTACTGGAGGGGTCTCCCAGCATGGGGTACGCCCCTTGTGTGGGCGGTGTGTAGTACTGCTGTGTGCCCGTGTCAGGGTTCGTGAAACCTGCGGTCTGGAGATCCTCAGGAGTGAGCGTCGCAAGAGCGGCTGCCGGGTTCAGGGATGCATTCGTGAAACTGGTGATCCCTTGGGATTGCGCATTGAGGGTTGCATAGAGGTCGCCGCCAAGTGCGGTCTGCTCAGACACCTTGGCCATCGAGTTCTTCTGGCCTTGCCCCTGCACGACCAAGTTCCCGTCCCGCAAGACCACCCCACGGCCGTAGCGGAACACCCCTATGACCTCGAACCCTCGTTCATCAGAGACAGGCCGGATGACGCTAGACGCCCCTTGGAGTTTGGTGCCTGAGAGACCGTTCACGGTGAGATTCGTATTCGGGAAGAGGAGCAGCTCCTTGATGATGTCGCCCTTGTCGAACGCGTAGACGTAAGTGCCCGCAGAGTTCAAGCCGTACTGGTAGCGGTTGTTGAGATACTGCTCACGCACGCGTGTGTCTGTATTTGCAGCCGTGAACGGCGTGAGCACCTGCGAGGCTGTCTGGTCAAGAGTGTTCTTGAAGCGCTTAGCGTTTGCCGGAAGGATGTCAGGGTTCGAGGAACCCTGAGCGCGCTGACCCGCCGCCTGCCCAGTCTGATCTGTGGTCCCCTGAAAGGACCTGGTGAACATCATGACCGCGTTGGGGTAGCCGACCAGACGCCCTGTCTTCTTGTTGCGAAGAACCAGAGGAGCGTACGGGTTGTTCTGGTTGCCCGTTGGCTGTGGAGGGGTCGGCGGGAAAGTCGCCGACGAGCCCATCTTCAGGTCGAAGGTGCTGTGAGACAGCTGGCTGTTCGTGTACGTGACGTTCGGTTGCGCTGGTGTAGCGGGGGGAGCCTGTCCGCCAGCCTTTCCAAGGGTAAGCGTGCCGATACCTTGAGGAGCGATGAACTTCTTGCGCCTGGCCGTCAGCGTCAACGAAGTTGTGGCTCTGCCGCCGTATGCGATGTTGTGGCTGATGCCGCTGACGTACCAGATCTCGTCCCTGGGGGCGATGTACACGGGGAAGCCAAGGCGAAGCTCAGGGCGAATCGGGATCGTCACTGTGGCTCGGTTGCGGCGGGCGTTCCACCGGTCGAGCATGTCCATCCCGACGTAGAACATCTTGTTGTTGTCGCCCAGGAACTCCGAGTTGAGCGTCTGCGTTCGCCAACCGTACTGACGGAGCAAGTGGTAGTCCGTGACAGAGGTCATCGGTGTTAGCTCTTGCCCGAAGCCGTAGTCCACGTTACCGCCGTAGCTTCCCTGGATGACGATCTGAGTGACGACTTCGGACTCAGAAGCGGAGAAGTACCAATCGATGATGTCGATGTCCTGGATCCAAGAGAGAGGCTTATTGCCCAAGACGTCCAGGTTGTAGAACGGGGGCTTGAAGACCACACTTCCGTCCACGTCCATGTAGAACTCGAAACCGATGGACTCCTTCGCAGCCGTCGCCAGTTCGAGCTTGGTCTGGTACTCCGAGTTCCACAGGGGGACGTCGAGGTTGAGGTTGCTGCGGAAGGCCACGACCTCTTCGTCTGTCGGGTCGAAGACAGTCTGCCCAGAGTTGGGGCCACCCATCGCCTGCGCGATGCTCTTGGCTACCCAGTGCCTGCCGATCTGTACTTTGCCCGTCTGCACTTGCTCGTTGAGCACGTCGCCACGAACAGCAGTGCCGTTCGCCGCATAGAGCATGAGGCCACTGCGGATGCGTTGAAAGCGCTCCTCCCAGTAGACAGCGAGGTCCGCGAAAATGCCGTTGAACAGGTTCGCCTGCGCGCCGGACTCCCGGTACTGCGCTACAAGGCCGCCGGTACCCACGATAATGTCCCCGAACGACTGCTGCGCCAGGGTCCAGATGATGTCGTAGGGGTTGCAGCCGAAGAACGCGTTTCCGAAGAGCGACATCCCCATACCGCCCGGATGCGGCGACGTATAGGCGCTGTTCGTGGCCATCTTGCAGACTTCCCACCACTTGAGGATGTCGGCGCAATGGACAGAGACAGTGTGCTCTCCACCGGAGTAGCTGTCGTTGACCTCCGTGATGAGGCCCCAGAAGATAGGGTAGTACTGGGGCAGGCCCTCCACGAGGAAGTGGCCCTTCGTGTAGATCTCGACCTCCATCATGGGACAGAGGATGGGGCTGCTGTCGAAGAAGAAGTCATCCACGGCGTGACGTGGGATCGACAGGTTGAAGCTGGCCGAACCGGGCACGCTGTCGATCGACAGGTCCACCTGCACTGAGGTGATGTACTTGTTGATCGGGAAGGACTTGTTGCATACCGGACAGCCGATCACGTCCGAGTTGCCGTTGATGACCACAATCGTATCCGGCGCCGTGACGACAGTCGGACGGATACCGTTGACGTATGTGCCTTGAAAGGGACTGCGCGCCATTAGACCTTACTACCTGTTCCCGAAAGAGTAAGACCGCCAGCACCCACGTTCGCGATACCTGTATCGAAATTCGGTTGAATGGACGGGGTTCCGTCCAGATCAACGGGGTTGCCAATGGTGCCAGGAGCAGCATCCAAATCGACCGGGTTGTTGATGGTGCCAGGAGCAGCGGCTTGGATCGATGCGGAAGCAATTACTGGGGGCTGCTGCACCGTGAAGCCGCCAGCAGGGATGTTGTATGTGAAGTTCGGGTCCGCCACTTGGTCGAAGATGAACGTTGCTCGTGCAGTGAACGAGAAGCTGTACTCCAACGTGTAGGGCTCGCTGTCCGTCTCTGTGACCGTGAAGTTGTCGAAGGACCCGACGTACATCGTGTAGTCGAAGTAGATGTAGACCGAGCCGAGGACAGAAAGGTTCGTGGGGCCTCCCCCAAGCTCGTCCGATGACGGCAAGTAGATGCCCGCGTTGTTTCGGTAGATCTGGTAGAGCGACAGGAAGTTCTGGTAGGACAGAGAGTACTGTCGCGCTGTTCGGGTGACACCCGGACCTGTCGTGTCTGTTGTGGTGTCGATCGCCTGGAACGCTGCGACCTTACCGGAGCCCTCGATCTTGTCCTGGTTGTCACCCCAGTGTTCCACGACATCCTGAGGTCCAAGACGAGTCCAGCTACCGTCCGCGATGACCTTTTCGTTGTTGACCTTGAAGGAACTCGGATTGACGAGGAATTGCAGAGGCGGGGTCTGCGCCATCTGCGTGATGAGCTGTTGTGTAGCCAGGGCCATCGCACGCTGAGCCTGCGCATAGGTCGTGGCTGTGTTCGTGGCGTTCTGGAGGTTCGTGTTCTGCGATGCTGCGAGCTGAGTCCCGGCTTGAGCACTGGCTACACCACCAGTACTTGCCCATGCAGTAGATGTGCTTGGGTCTATCTGACCGTTGGGGCCATAGCTGATGGGGGAGAGGCTAGACAGCAGCGCGCCCGTATCCAGGTTGCTGGGGTTTCCGATCTGATTGACAAGCCCCGGCTGAATCTGACCAATGAGGTTCGCATAGGCGTTCACCTCAGCATCCGAGGTCCCCATGTACCCACGAAGGGCCTGACAGTACGCCGTAGCATCCCCTGCTTGTGCGGCAGCCTGAGCCTGCGGACCCCCAAAGAGTTGTATGTAGTTGATGAAGCTTGAGGCTCCGGCCTGCGCGCTGTCGTACGCATTGAAGTAGCGCGTCTGCCCGTTGACCTTCACTTGGAAGGTGTTCTGGTTGTTGAGTGTTGGTGAATTCGCCGTGTAGTTGCCGATGAAGCCGGGGTTGTAGCTCGGCCATTTGAGGCTCGTTTCCGTCTGAGACTGCGCAACGTACATCGCAAGCTCTTGCTGCGTAGGATCCCTCTGGTACTTCTGCTGGTAAGCCAGGAGAATGGCAGCGGCGGCTTGCTGCGGGGTCAGCTTGTTGTAGACGGGTGGTCCCTGATTGGCCCCTTGAACACCAGGAACAGTGGTCTGCGAGCTGGGCTGTCCGCTCGTCATCGCTGTAGCTGGGCCCGTGCCGTTGCTACTCCGGTCAAGCGTGCGTCCCGTAGGCAAAGCAGACGGGGGGATGAGACCCACCACAAACAGCTTCTTGCGCTGGTCGGGATTGTACATCGCATCGGAGACGGGGATGAACGCTGCCCCCATCGGATCCGATTGCAGCACAAGCGACTGCGTGAGCTGCGAGAGGAACTGGAAGTAGACCGCAGGCGAGTAGTAGTTCGCGTTCTGCGCGATCTGTTGGTAAGCCGCAGTGTTCGACGGGTTGGTCTGGCTGGGGGAGCTATTGTTCGGCATGCCTCACGTCCCGTTCTTGAACGCTGTGATCACAGCTTGTTCTGAGGGTGTGTAGTACGCCTGGCCGCTTCCCACTGCGGCACCTATCGAGGAGGACTCTGAGGCTACAGCGCCTGAGGTGATGTTGCCGATGGCCGTACCGGCGGCCTGCGACTGCGTGGCGGCTGCGACCTGTTGCGTCGTCTGATTCGGGGGAGGTGTGACCTGGAAGTTTGCAGACTGGAAGGCAGGCGTACCGATGTACCCGTTTGGAGAGACGCCCTGACCGGTGGGGATGAGAGTGATGGCCTGCTGGACCTTAAACGACCACGAGACCTTGAACATGAACGGAGTGTCGTCCGTCTCTTCAACCTCGAACGTCCGAAAGTAGCCGATGTACGTCCCACGGTCGTACATGAGCATGACATTGCCCTGAAGGACGATGTTGCCGTAGGGGTCGAAGACAGACCCGTTGTTGCGATAGAGGTCGTACAGATCCCTGTAACGGTCCCACGCGATCGTGTACTGTCGCGTGACGCTCGCGGTGCCCGTGTAGATGTTGAGGAACGCACCGGTCACACCATCGGCGGACAGGTCCGTCATCTCATCTCCCCAGTGCTGCTCGACGAAGCCCCCTCGCGTCTGGATGCGTTCAATCTTCTTTGTGTAGCTCTCCGCGAAGCTCTGAGGATTCACGTGCATGACGAGCGCGTGAGGCAGAAGAGCCTTGGTGCTATCGAGCGGGCTTGTGATCTGGAACGCCATCGGGATGAAGGACCGACGCGAGTCCACACCATGGACGTACGAAGGCTGATTCGTCGGCCCGGGGTTGATCGGGAAGTTGTTCGGATTCGAGGGTGAGTTGATCGCCGGCATGGCTCATCATCCGAACTTGCTGCGGCGCTTGTAGTCGGCGATGCCGTTCATGACGTGACCCTGGATGATCCGGGCCAGCTCGTGACCCCCAACGCCATTCACATGCACGTTGACGGGACCTGTTCCGCCGCCCCCTCCAGCCGGAGTGATCTTCTCGCCCTTCCCGATAGACGTGAAGGCTTCGTGTGCTGGCGCCTTAAGGGTTTTCGCGATGCCGCCCTGGACACTAGTGACATAGGCCCCGTCCGCATGTGCGGGCGCCATAGGTCCAGTCCACCCCATATCCTTGCGGCTACCTGCCACAAGAGAGTGGACATCGGAAGCCGAGAAGGTCCCTGCTGCGACCCCTTGCGCCATCTTATCCGCGTCCCCGAGCTTGGAGTAGAGGAAGTACTCCAAAAGAGACTCGCGATTAGCGTCCAGAACGCGATCGTGACCCTCCTTCCAGAACTTGTCCTTCATGAAGGACTCGTTGAGCTTGATGCCCTTGACCCAGAGCACGTTGTAGAGATCATTGAGCGTCGTACCGCTCGTCATGTTCTCCATCTGGTCATTCATCTTCTCGGTCGTGGTCGCCGTCTGCGCCGAAGATGCCTGTATCTGCGAGGTGTTGTCCGCCGTAGTCTGGACGGCCTTGGCTGGTGCAGACGGTGCAGCACCAGGACCAGGGGGGCCTACGAAGTCGTTGTCTCCGGGAGCAGGACTCTTCACGTCACCGGGGCCTGGCGGACCCACGAAGTCGTTGTCTCCGGGAGCAGGGCCTGTGGCCTGGAAGTCCTTGGACTGATCGGGCATCAGCTGTGCTTGGATCTTGTTGAGCAGCCGTACCTGGTCTTCGAGAGGTACCTTCGCTGCGTCCATGGCATCCTGAAGACTCTTGCCTGCATCAAGACCCTTCTGGACAGCGCCGGACATGGTCCCGCCGATCTTGTCACCGTTGGCTGCTTTGGCGAACTGACTCACTCTATCACCGGTATCCGAGACAGTCTTTTCAAAGGCCGCAGAGACAGCCTTCGCGAAGTCCTCGGCAGTAGGCGCCTTGGCTGCCATGGCCCATAGGGCTCGCGCCTGGGGCTTGCCCGCGGCGATCTGCATCTTGGCCTGCCTGCGCGCATCTGTACCGCTTCCAAGAATGTCGAAGTGCGCAGCCATATCTGCGATCGTGTCGTAGATGGACGAGAAGAGGTTGTAGAGCTGGTTCATCATCCACTGCGACAGAGCTTCGATCTTGTCTGAGAGCGTGCTCGTGTACTGCGCTGTCTGCTGAGCGTAGTTCTGCTCCTTCGCCGAGTCCGTCAACGCCTTCTGGTCACCCTCATCGAGCGTGTGGAGGAGCTGATCGTAGCCCGCCTCATCGATTGCCTGCTGGTCCTTGGCATCATCCCCAGTAAGCTTGATGCCCGCCTTCTCCAGCGCGGCCCTAGTCGCATCACTGTGGATGTTCTTCTTGAGCATCTTGCGCTGGTCGGTCATCGCGATGCGCATCTTGTAGAGGTTCTTCGACTGTTCAATGGATATGCCGAACTGATCCGACATCATCTCGCGAGCCAGAGAGAAGTCGCCTCCGAACTTTGCCATCGACTTATCGAGAACCTGGAGCTGTGCCCCGACGCTAGACTCACCGAGCGCTTCACCGGTCCCGAACGCACCGCCCTTGCGCATCTGCTTCTTGGTCTGAAGCTCCAAGTAGGCTTCCTTGTAGGTGCTCCGCATCTTCTCGGGCATCTTGTCCAGAGCCTCTTCGAAGCCGACACCGCCCTCAGCGATCTTTTTGCCCATCTCGTCAGGATCGATCGCCCCGCCGATAGCCTTGGACATCTTCTCCGCAAGGTCATCTGTTGCGAACTTGATGTCACGATCCACGACCTTGCCACCCTCCGAGCCCGAGAGGATGTTGAGCTTGAGCCTCTCGGCGCGGCCCATGTTCTTGACCGCTTGCATCGAGGAGCTGAGGAACTGCTGCGCGTTCTTGGGGTTCATGACCTTGCCCAAGAGCGTCAGCATGTGGACAGCGTCCTCCATGCGGGTGTTGTAGAGGTTCAGGTCCGCCGAGACGCCACGGATGATGGAGAAGAACTTGTTGGTGGCGATGCCAGACTCCGCCGCGCCCTTGGTCATCATGTGGAAACTGAGCTGCACGTCCGTGAGGCTCTGACCCATCTCGGTCATCATCTCACCCTGAAACTGCGTCAACTCCTGGAGGCTCACACCGAACTGACGCGAGTACGCGACAGCCACATGGACGGCCTGCCCGAACGCCTGCGCCTGCTTGGTCGCATCCTTCGCCTCAAGCCCAACGTCCTTGTACTGCGTCTGGAGGTCTTCGAGCTGCACACCCTCTTGGCTCAGTGTCGTGAGGACCGCCATATGGTCCTCCTTGCTGATCCCCCACTTGATGTTGCTCCACTGCGTGGCGCTATCGCGGATGTCCTTGAACTTATCCCCCAAGTCCGAGATCGCAGCATCGCTGCGTTGCGCGTTCTTGTAGAAGATGGCCGCGGACCCGGACACCTGCATGATCTGCTTGTTCATCTCCTTCGCCTGCGCTTCGGCGTCGATGAACAACTTGACGATGGCCGATACAACACTGCCGAGAATCGTGATAACGGGCCCCAGAGCACTGAGAGCTTGAACGATCGGGCCGAGGACCTTGCCCAGGCCGCCCACCGCCTTGGAGAGTCCACCCAATGCGCCCATGCCGAGCATGCCAGCCTTGCCGCTGACTCCGCCCTTGGCCCCCATCTTCTTGGCCTTGTCGAAGAAGAACCGGCTCCCCTTCTTCCAGAAGAAGTCACCCGCCTTGGAGATGCCCTTTCCCATCGCGCCAGCACCGCTGGTGATGCTCTTGAGCGTCTCGGCAGCCTGCTCGATGGCCCCCTCGATGTCCTTGCGCAACAGGGCGCCAGCCACTTTGAACGCGCCCTTCACAACCCCGCCGATGCCGAAGACAGCCTTCTTGCCAGCACGACCGGCCCCATGAAGGATCGAGGCACCCTTGTGCTCCTCCTTGGCCATCTTGAGCAGGCGCTTCTTGTCCTCGATCTCCTCCTTGATCTTGCGCTTCTCGGAGTCGGTCGCCTTCAGCATCTTCTGCTGCAACCGGCCGATGAGGACGTTGTAGTTGTGGAGCTTCTTGTAGCCGGTGACGGAGTCCTTGATCTTCCGGCCCATGGCGCGAAGATTGATGTCCGCAACCTTCTTGAGGCCCTTGCTGAATAGCTGGGACCCCTTGTTGAGGGCCTTGAATACCGACGAACCGCTGCGGTTGAGGGTCTTGAAGTTCTTGAGAGCTTCATCGACCTGCATCTGCAACTTGAATTGCAGGACTTCCTTCTCCGTGGGCATTTGTTATCTCCCCCTACGGAACGTTGGCGGTTGTGCCGCTGACGCCGGGATGTTGGGCTGTGTGGTCTGAGGGATGCTGATCCCCAGGCGAGCCATACGACGCTCGTACTGTTCGTCATGAAGCTCCGGGACAACTACCCGGGAAGCATCGGCTTGCGCCTCACTGTGTCTCTGACGAACCATACGCTCTCGGACCTCAACTGGAGTCAGACCGGACATATCTGTCCCGCCGACAAGTGTTTTCCCGTCGAACTCCGCCTCGCGTGCCCTGGCCAGATCCTCCAGCTCCGAGGCACGGTCCTCGTAACCCTTGCGGATCTTCGCCTCGGACTGCTCCACGATGAGGTCGTGCCAGTCCTTCTCACCTCGAAGGTCCTTGTCGAGCTGGTTGATCAGTTCCTCTGTCGAACGAGCGGCCACCCATACAGCCCCGTCTTTGAGCAGCTTGGGGCGCATTGGCTCCCCAAGTAGGACATGCCGTAGAAGCTCGTCTTTGCGCGAGACGATCTCCTCACGCTCCTGCCTTCGACGTTGGGTGTCCTGGTTGTAGATCTTGGAGATCCCCTTGCCGGCACTGCACGACCCAATGAACTTGGCGTGATCCCAGTGGTGTTCCAGGTTCTCCTTGATGTCCTCGAAGTGATTGAGGGCACGCCACGAGAGCTGCGCCCAATTCATACCGAGCCTCTCAGTACCTGAGATCCCGGTCAGGGCCGTCGAGGTCATGTCCATGTTGTGCGTCTGGAACCACCGGTACCTGGACTGCTTCTCTGTCACATAGCACTCGGTCAAGATGACCGCGTTGCTGGCGCGCCGGTTGATCTCGCTGATATGCCGGACGATGCGCTGCTTGACAGAGTGCTGAAAGTCCGAGAAGGTCTTGGCGATCACCGCAATGTGGTGATCCCGGTTCGGCAGGACGTTGATACCGTCCACCATGAGCACGCCATATGCCAGGAACATGTCCCAGAAGCGCTGCGACGGTTGCCCCTTCTTGGTGTTGCCGCCAGCCATCCGGATCAGTTCGAACTCGTGGTGATTGAGTGACTTGAAGACGAAGTGAACGTCGTTGATCTCCGCGCTCTGCGTAAGGAAGCCGTGGAAGAGCAGCGCCTCGACGTCCTTGTAGACCTCCGGGTTGACCTCGGGCTCCTTAGGGGCGGCGATGCGCTGCTTCTCTGCGTTCTCGGCCTGTTCGAGTTCTGCCTGCTGCTTGTCGTACAAACTGAGGCTGTCAGGCCGCTCGTAGTCGGTCCGCGAATGGAGGTTCGCTTGCTCCCTCCTGTAGTCACTCACGGACGCCACCATTCATCACCGCTGCGGTCGGAACTTGGGGTTGATGCCAGCCGTGGGGTTCTGCTCAAGGATGCTCGCGAGACCACGGGGGTCCACATGCTGCTGTCCACGCTGAGACAGCACAGCAGGAGCCCTGTCAGCAGGGGCCGCGAACGTTCCAGGTAGGGCATCCGGCGGGGGCGCGACCCCAGGCGGTAGGACCGCTTGTGGGGGTGCCGCACGCAGGGCCTCGGTGATGTTGTCCACTTCCAGCGGGATCTTCCCCACTGGCACTGCGGCAGCGCGAGCTACGGCCACGGGTGGGGTGACGGCCTGAGGCGCGGCAGTAGCTGGCTCCTGCACCACAATTGGGGCCTTGGGCATATCGGGGATGATCCCCGGTTGCTGGTTCAGGGGGACCCGCTGGCGCATGATCGAAGCGACCTGCTGGATGGGGTCCACCTTCTCGGGCGCAGGCCCCCGGGAGGGGGCCGGCTGTGGCGGCGGAGCAGCTGCGACAGGGCTTGCCTGAGGAGACGTCTGAGGGGATTCCTCAGGGGGCGGAGAACCGCCTGACATCTTCTGGTCGAAATCGCGCAAGGCCTCCTGGTCCTGAGGGGCCGTGAAGAACGTGTACCCGTTCTCTTCGAGGGCCGCCTTCAGGATGTGCGGTGGAACCTCGCTCTCCATCTCCTTCACCTCACCCAGGAGCCTTCGGAACTTCTCCTCCGAGGACTCTTCGGCGACGATGAAGGTCACCCCTTCCTTGGCCTTGTTCTCTGCGAGCTGCACCGCGTCCGTGAACTTCCGGAACGCGGTGAAGATGGCTTCCTTGCTCCACGTCGAGAGGATGTTCTTGCGGATCCAGTCGTGCAGTTCACGCTTGACAGTGCGTGTGGCCTGCTTGTTCTTGGGGTCCGGCTCCTCGACCTCTACGAACTCAGTGGTCCGGAGATCGACACCGTTGATCTCCACGATCGCACGGCAGATGTGTCCCTCTTGCCAGTTGTTGAGGTACACCAGGTCTTCCAGGTCCTTGCACTCCTGGACGACCGACTCATACTCGTCCGGGCGGAGGTTGCGTACTACAACCTCGCATTCGCCCAGGGTGAACTTCTCTTCAACAAGCCCAACGGCCTTCGCCTGTTGGAGTGCTTCGTTGAGCTGCCGTGCTGATATGACTCCCATCTACGTCTCCTTGTCCTTTGTGTCTGGACGAGACCGAAGATGGCGACGGATTTAGAAGAGAACGATGTACATCTGGGTCCTTGTCTCACGACGAAGAGACGGAGCCACTTTGCATCTGGTCTGGTCTGGTCCGATTTACATCTAGGATCGCGTCGCCGTCTCAGGCTACGTTTCCGGTTACACAGGCACCGGAATGACCGCTGCGCTGTTGCTTGCGAAGCGGAGAGAGAACCCTGCGCCCGCCTGCCCGTTGGCAGAAATCGGAGCGAGGCCCGTGTCGATGAACTCGCCGTACTGCGAGAAGCCGTCGATGACGTCAGAGACCTTGACCGAGGAGTTCTCGGCCACCATCGCTGCGTCTGACGTGTAGCTCGCGTTGTACGACTCGAACCAGCATCCCTCGAAGAACGTGTAGAGGGACTTGACCGCGATGATCGGGGTCGTCGCTGGATTGAAGATGTACTGGTTGAGCGGAGCACCGCCCGGGTTGGATGCAGGCTGCGCGTTCGGACCCGCGCCGACATCCTGCTGGACGCTGATCTCGCTGATGACCAGCTCCTGCTTGATGTCGAACGGCCAGCGGTGGTGCTTGAGCGAGCGGGCGATACCGTCGATGCCCGCCTTGTAGCCCACCGTCTGGAAGATGTTGGCCGTGTACAGGAGGGTCCTGTTGAGGGTCAACGTCATCGGCTCAGTGACACCCGGCACCAGCTCGGCGATCTGATCACCGAAGCCAACGCCGCGCACCGGATCGATCGTACGGGACTCGTCGGTTCCGAACTCGGAGATCGCGCCGATCTGCACGAACCCGCTTCCACCGACGGCATACCCGTAGACCTTGTTCTTCTGGGAGACGGCTGCGCGCGTGTTCGGCGCAGTTCCCATCCTGTAAATGTAGTTGCTGGTCGAGACAGGCATGACTGTTTACCCTCGTTCCTCAGACCTTCGCCGGAGCGAAAAGCCCGTGGATGTACTTTGCTTGCTGATCGAGGGCCGTCAGGTCCTTGGCGACCCAAGGCTGCGCGAGATCGACGTTGTTCACGATCTCAGTCACACGCGAGGCGATGGCGTAGAGGTCTTCCTTCGCCTTGGCTGCGTTGAACTTGCGTCCTGCCGTCACGAGAGCCTCGACCTTCGTGTTCGTCTCCTCAACAGTGTTGAGGATCGAGTCAGCGAGGGTCGTGTTTCCCTTGAGGCTTTCGAGGGAAGGCTGAGCAGCTGCCGGAGCCGCCACCGGTGCACCCTCAGAAGCCGTCTTTGCATGAACGGGCTTGGTCGAAGGCTCAGGAGCGTAGACGGATGTAGTGGAGGTGCTTGCCTCTTCCGGCTTCACACTCAGTGCATGACTGTGTGTCGCATTGGCAGGAAGCTTCACGTTGCCGTCCGCCGTGTCCACCTTCGGAGCCGAGTCGATGTACCAGGAGTCGTTCTTGCTCTGGTCACCCGGACCGTAGAAGTGCAGTCCACCGACCAGGGAGCGAAGCTCCTGGTGCAGCTTCGGCGCGATCAGTTGCCCTGAGGCGTGCTTGTCGAGAAGGGTAACGACCCCCTCGATCTTCCCGAGCCTTTCCAGGAGAGTCTTTGCGTCAGCCATGGCGGGTCCTTCCCTCATCGAGGTTCGATCAGCGTGCGGAATAAGAGAACTAGTGAAAGCCCCGGTGGTACCCCACCTGGATACATGGGGCTTCAAAAGCTCTCCCATGGCGTCAAGATCCACGGTCACAACGGCCGAACCGCCCTTGTTGAAGGCATCCAGCACCCTGCGGGCGAACTTCAACGGCGTCAGCTCAGTCACGAACCTCAGGATCGAGACGGTGCCCAGCATCATCTGCTGGCCCCCCGGCAGGGTCACAAAGTCGCGTAGACCGTCTGTACCGATAGTGACGATAGCCCTGCGCACGCCTACAAGGCCTTACGAAAGGAAACGTCAATCAATCGGGTCGTCGTCCTGATCGTCGTGATCTAGACCGTCATGGTCCAAGTCCACATCGAAACCGGGAGGGGGACACGGGATGGTGTCAATCCTACCTCCCTCCTCGGACTCGTACTCAACATCATCAAACACCAGGTGCGCGACATCACCGAGCAGCTCATCGAGAACGGGTAGGGACATAGTTGTTGCCTGTACCCGTCAGGCCCTCAAAAAGACTTCCATCAAATTGGGGATACCCAATGCCGTACCCCTGGGAGGGGAATGGAGCCACAACTCGTTCGCGATCCATTCAGGGGGTTGCCCCAATTTCGCCTCGATCTCATTAAGGAGAGATGCGGCCCGCACCAGGTTAAAAGGCACGTAAACGCTCTTTCGAGACGCGAGAACATCCAACCGTGAGTCCTCCCTCGCAGGCCCTACAAGCACGCCTCGAAGGTACCCTTGACGGTACAGATCGACCCATGCGAGGTTGAGAAAGTTACTGGTGGTCTCTGCCAGCACGAATCCATTTGTGCCCTTGTCTATGATCTTGGCTGTTGGGAGTTGCTGACCTACGTGCGGGAGTCGGCCCTCTGTGACATACTCGTAGATCCACCCAACGACAGCCCTCAGCTGATCCCCCTGCTCTCGCTTGGAGGTTTCCTTCGCGAAGAGGATGCTAGACGAGATGAGGAAGTTGGCCAGGTCGGGCTCAAGATGCGATAGCCCCTGGACACCTCTGCGGTGAGCGAAGTCCACAGCAGCAATGAGGCCAGGCACGGTCGGGTGCGTCACCAGGTCCCTGTGCAGGAACAGCGTGATGGCGAAGAGCGTGTCGAATTCGAGCCTCGGCGTGACGAACTTGTCCGGCATCGGCCGACCGAGCGCCATGTCCTCGTAGAAGCTCCACAGGGCGCCAGGGTCCACGACCGTGAACTCCTCCCCATGGTGCTCGTACGCGTACAGGAGCGGATCCGCCGCCTGCGCTCGCGTGAGACCCGTCTCGAACGAGATGGCCTCCTTGGCGAGCCCCTTGACCTTCGGATCGACTAGAACCTGAAGCTGGACTTCCACACCAGACTGTTACACCGAGGGCTCGGGCTCCTCAGTGTCCAGAGGCTTCTTCGACCAGTCGATGAACCGACCGGCCTCGATGTCCTCCTCGTGCTCGTCGAACATCTCCATGTACTTCTCGATGCGGTCACGCACGCCGTCGCGCCAGTTCTGCGTCCGCTTGACCTTGAGGATCATGTTCCTGGGCATGATCGGCCGGTTCTTGCCGAAGTCGTACATGATCATCTGGATGACGTCCGCACCGCTCTTGCGCGTCTGAGCCCCCTCCGTAGGGACAGTCGTGCGAACACGGATGCCGATCTTCGGCGTCAGGAAGAGGTCGTATGTCACCTCCCCCATCGAGTTGCCCTGCCGAGGATGCAACGCGTGGAAGGCCCTCTTGAAGAAGGTGTCCCACTCCTGCAACGAGGCCTCCGTGTAGACGGCCCCGGCCATGCCCTGCCGCTTCATGACGGCCTCCGATCGTATGCAGGTTCTGCCGGGAAGTCCTCGGGAGCCCTCGGGTCGTTGCTTTCGACCTCGAAGAAGCTGGAAAGGACAGTGGCCGCGTTGGAGGGCTCGGGCGTGGGGTCGTTCTTGCCCGCCACGTTCTGACCCTTTGCGAGCCCTGCCTCCGAGACGAAGACGCTCGGACCCGCGTCACGGCCGTAGACGCTCTTGGCCGGGCACACGAGGGTCAAGCTCTTCGCAGCGCGGGTCATAGCGACGTAGGCCAGCTGCCGCTCCGTCTTGAACTCCTCTGCGCGCTCCTTGGCAAGACGCTCCTGAGCTTCCGGCGGAAGGTTTTCCTCCCCCGGCTTAGGCCTGGGCTCGTACGGGAAGACACCCTTGGCCATGACAACAGAGGTGTTGTTCCACTGCGCGCCCTTGACCGAGTGAACAGTCGAGAGGGTCACGCAAGGCGGGGGCTTGCGCTCGTTCGGAGGCAGCTTCTGCTGATCCGCGTCCCACTGGTCGAGATCGATGCGCAGATCCTTCGAGGCGGACACGAGCTTGTCGATGCGCGCCTTGAACTTCTTGGGGTCGCTCGGATCGGTGGAGGGGTTCGCCGGGTCTGGCTGCGCGATCTGGAAGAGGAAGACTACGTTGCCAACCGGCTTCTTCGAGGGGTCGTCGTCCGGATCTGCCGGCGCGTCGCTTTCCTCCTCGTGGCTACCGAAGGTCGGCATCAGGACATCACGTAGCGTCGGAGCCTCCGCATCTCGACGCTCAGGCACGCCCTTGACGTTGAGGATGTCGCCGAAGAGGTCCTGTGTCGTGTACGGCTTCTCCTTGCCGGTCTCACGGTCATAGACCTTGCCGACCTCCACGGACTCGCGCATGCCACGGAGTGACCTGCCGAGAGCTTCCAGCTCCTCGCCCGTGGAACGGACCTTCCAGTTCTCCCAACGGTGACCGGGGTCCATCGCGTCCATGAACGCGTTGATGCCGGAGCGATCGTTGAAGAGATCGATGGGGTTGACGTTCTTGGCCGAGACGCCGAGCTGACGTGCCTTCTTCTCGACGACCTCGTTGACGATCCGCTCAGACTCCCCCGCCTTGAGGTAGAACCTGTTCGGCTTGTTCAAGACCTCGATGAGAGACTTCTGCATGCGCTCGAAGTCCTGGCCGGCAGCGAGGTTGAAGTAGCTCATCACCGTCACGGTCTCGGGCGACCGGAGGAAGCTCGTGCCGCCCTTGCGCGCGTACGGGATGCCCTGGATGATGCAGGCAGTCTCAAAGTCGTTCTGCTCCAGGTTGGTACGGGTCAGAACAGCGTAGTCCTCCAGAGGGGCGCCCGCATCAACGTCCTGCTTGATCTGCGAGACCACACTGAGGGCCCCCGCGGCGTGAGTGGCCGGCTCCTGAACGACAATCGAGGCCTGCCCACGCGGCTTGGACGCGTCAGGCACTGCCTCCATGGGAACCCCACGCGGGTGGTTCGTCATGAGCTTGTTGGCGTGATCGACGATTTCTGGCAGGCAGCGGTAGTTGGTTCGGATGGACTTGGTCTTCCACCCGGGCTTGCCGTGGAACTGTGTGAGCAGCTCCGGTCGAGCGCCGACGAAGCGGTTGACGCTCTGAACTTCATCACCGACGAGCCACTCCGACTTGCCGTCCGAGCCGTCGCCGATGTGCTCGCACATCATGTCGATGATCTGGTGCTGTACCAGGTTCAGGTCCTGCGCCTCATCGACCAGAACCTGATCGAACATCGACTGTACACGCTTGCGCACGTTGGGCTCGCGCTTGAGCAGGTCCCGGAAGAGGAGGATCATGTCCGAGAAGTCGCCGAGACGAGCCCTACCGTTGTCACGCCACTTCGCGAGGAACTCCCCCCACTGCTTCATCGCCTTGGGCTTTGTGTCCTTGCACGGGGGGCTCCAGTTCTTGTCAACGCCCTTGAACCCGTTGAGCCATGCGTACCATTCAGCCTGCGCCTGCTCCGCCTCCGTGTTGGCCAGAGCCCTGGCTTGTGCAGGAGAGATGTCGTTCATCATCCACGACTGCACGACATTCTTCGCTCCGCTGGGCGGGTCCTCCTCCCTGCACTCCTTCCAGATACGGGACATGTACCCACCGAATGCTCCGGGAGACGGGGCACGGCCTGCACGCTGGTCCTGATCCCCAGCCTTCTTCGATGGCGGCGTCATGAGCCACGTTGTCAGTGTGGCCTTCTCCTCTGGGGTGCCGTTCTCCACGACGAACTTGCGGAACATACCGTGCATCGTTCCGACGTTCATCTGCTTGAGAGCGTCATCGCCGACCTGCGCGCCGATCTTCTCACGAAGGTCTCGTGCAGCCTTCCGGTTGAAGCTCACAACGAAGATGCGGGCCGGGTTGACCTTGCGATCCTTGACCAGATAGGCCGCACGAGCCGTGAGAGTTGTGGTCTTGCCGGATCCAGCGCCAGCCAGGACCAGAACCTTGCCGTCTGTCAGAGCGGCATCGAGCTGCTCCGGGTCCAGATGTGCCAGGGTCGAGGGTGCGGTAGTTGCCTTAGAAGCAGCAGCGGCCGCCGTAGCGATGCCGATGACCTCGGACTTGGTAGGCGGGGCATCCGGCTCACCACTGACGTCCATCGCGCGCTTGGCGGCTTCCTGTGCGTTCTGCTGGATGACAGCCAGGCGATCCGAGTGATCCTTCGCCGCTGCTCCGGTCTCCTCACTGAGGATGGGGCCCGAGTTCTTCTTGGCGTTGTCGATGGAGAGCGCCTGCGAGTCGTCCAGCGTCGCCGTAGATGCAGCGTCCACGGCGTTCTGCACATCACCGGCACCAGCAACCTTCGCCGCCAGGTCGATCCAGTTCCGGGTGCGGGCATTGCGAACCGAGACAGTAGCAATCTGGCTCATCGCAGACGAGCCCTCAGCGTTGGTCTGCGCCTGCATGACCAGGCTGACCTCACGCCTCGCGCGTGCGGACTCGAAGACCCTGCGGATGGTGGCGGTACCTCCGAGGGAGAAGATGTTGCGCAGCTGGAGCGCCTGACGAGGGAGGCCTGCCCGGCTCGTAGAGAACCGGAACGCCTTGGCCAGCATCTTCTTGCGCGTCTCGTTGGGCATGTGGCCGGTCAAGAACGCGTGGAAGGCAGCCCCGTTCTGGGAGTTGGCCTGCTGGAGAAGGCGCAGGCCCTTCTTGAGCACGGGATCCATGGGGTCGTGCAGACCCGTCTTCTCCTTCAGGAACCGGAAGTAGGTGTCATAGGCGAAGATGAGGACGACCCACTCGGCAACCTCAAGATCACCGACATCTTCCACGTCCTCGTGGTGGGGCGGGACGGGTTCGGCAGCAGTGCGGCGGTCGTAGCTCATGGCCATCTCTATCCTTACACCCACTAGCCGATAGATGGAAGCAAACAGCCCCGGAGTCCGTGAGGAGCATCCGGGGCTGTCAGCGGGGACTTCCTAGCTCAGAGGCTCGCGCGGAGGTTGAACGTCAGCACGAGGTAGAGCAGCGGGAAGATGGGCTGGTAGTAGGCCGTGAAATCGAGGGTCGTCGGGTCGTTGGGGTCCACGATCGCGTTGACGCCCGTGTACGCGCCGATGATCTGCGCCTCGATGAGGCCCTTGAGAAGGGCGGTCATCGAAACCGTGACCTCGTTGGTACGCGACAGCAGGAACTTGGTCCCGACGAACGAGTCCAGGATCAAGCGGCTCTGCTGCTGCACGAAGTCGCTGATCTGCGTCACCGTGGGGAGACGCGTCAGGATCGTGGCCATGTTCGTCGTGAGGGCAGCCCGAACCCGGATGAGCGGTTGCAGCTCTTCGAGGATCGTGATGCCCGCGACTGCCGTCTGGTTGGCCGTCACTGGGTCGAGCACACGAGGGATGCTCGTGAAGCCCTGTAGCCGGCGACGGTCGTAGGGGGTTGCGACGTCCACCGCAGGCGAGCACCCCGCGCCGGCCACTGCCGCCGCGTAGAAGGTACCGTCCACGATGCTATCGTAGCTTGCACCCGTCTCGTCCTGAAGCGTGATGTCCGACGAGTCCGGGTAGAACGCCATGATGCGGTTCGAGAGCAGGCTCCGAACCACCGACTGGGCGTTCGTCGGCGAGGTGCCCGACGCAAACCCGATGAAACCCATCCGCTCGCTCTGGTTGCGGATGTTCGACTGCACTTCACAGTGCTGGGTCAGGTACGCGTAGACCGCCGTGCTGGTCGCGAGAGGCACGAGGATGTCGGGCTTCACGTTGCCAGGCAGCGGGGTCGCGAGGCTCTGGATGGCCGTGATGAAGCTCGCGTCCGACGCCTGATTGGTGTTCGGCACTGCGAGCACCTGGCTGATCCCGACGAGAACCGCACCGTTGAGGATGGCAAGGTAGGCCGCGAGGCTCACCCTGTTCTCCGGAGCCACGGGCCCGAAGTTGGCATTGATGGTGGCCTGCTGCTGGAAGAGCCGGACCGTGAAGTCCTGCTTCGTGTACAGGTAGGACACGAAGTAGAAGTCACCGACCGCAGGAGCCGTCCCGCTTGGGTTGAAGGTCTGGATAGACCCTGTGTCGTTCGTCCCGACATTGACCAGGTTGGAGACTGTCGTCTCAAGACCCGGGATGGCGTACGTGGGGATGGCCGAGGACACGTTGAACGTCTGAGAGACGAGCAGCGTGAAGTGACCACTGCCACCGTAGCTACCGATGCCGGACGGGAGCACCGTGAAGCGCAGACCCGTCACCGCGTCGATGTACGTCTGACCAGGGTAACCGACACCGGCCGAACCGTTGGTGTTCGAGGACGTGACCGTGAAGCTGTCGATCGGGTTCTCGCCGTTGTCCCCATCCGTGCCCGGAGTGAGCCCGATGTTGGTGGTCGGGTTGAACGCCGAGTTGGACGAGTTCGCGAAGGCGATGCTCGATGCCGATGCGCCGAGCGTGAGCGACTCGAACGTGATGTAGTTCAGGCCGTTGATCTGATCGACGTACGCGATGGCCCCAGACTTGAAGCCGGAGGTGGCCATCAGCTCGTCCACGACCTCGTAGGCGTTGACCAAGGTCTGGTTCGCCGAAGTGTTGGTCGTGAAGCCCAGGACAGCATTCGCCGATCCGAGGTTGATGACAACCGAAGAGCCGGCCGTGTTGGTCGGGCTCGTCAGACGCAGCTTGTTCAGGTTCCCGAGGGTTCCTGCCGAAGCGACACCCGAGAGACCCGGAGTCCCGTTGATGGCCGAGACGATCGCCGAAGTAGCGACAGACGAGCCATTCGGGAGCGTGATCGTGTACTGGACCCCGTTGACCATGATCACGAGCTGGTCGTTGACACCAGCCGTGATGTTGTAGGTGCCAGCGATCGAGCTGAGGATGGTCGCCGGCTTGTTGATCGCTCCAGTCGTGCCACTGGCCGTCTGGAAGGTCAGGAAGCCGAGAGTGTGCTCGACAGTGCCCTGCTCAATGGTGACTGCCGAGGGGCTGTCGAAGCCGCCGGGCAGCGAAGCAGGAACCGAGTAGCTGTAGATGTAGAACAGAACGTCGCCAGGGCTCGACCCGATCTGGGAGAAGTTGGCGAGAGCGTTCGGAGCCGTGCCCGAGAAGGACGCGTTCACGTCGATCTGGTAGTTGATCGCGGCCACGATGGCGGCAGGGCTGTAGTACCCACCAGACGCGGATCCGAAGACAGCGGTGTCTGTTCCCGAACCGGCGCCCGTGTAGACCGCCGTCAGGATAAGGTGGGCGCTCGTGACCGTCTGGACCGTGTAGAACGTGCCAGCCTGCGAGGCGAAGGTGACGATGTCCCCAGGGTGCACAAGTCCGACCTGAGAGGTCGAAGTTGTGACCGTGGCGTTACTCGTGATGGTGTCGTACGTACCCGTCAGAGCGCCCGTTGCCAGGGTCACTGCGACAGCGGTACCGTCGATGTTCAGGTTGAGGACGTTGGCAGGAGATGCAGCGATCTGGATGTAGCCCTGATCGCCACCGCTCTGGACGGGCGTCACATGCTTGCTGACGACCACACCGCGCACAGCATTCGAGAGGGTGGTCGTCTGGTTGACGCCGTTAACCCCAGTGACCCACGTTGCCGAGGACGGACTGTAGAAGGAGTACGGCTCAGCGTTGCGGTTCGTGAAGCTCGCGTTGTTGGAGCCTGTCGTACCGAAGGTCACCGTCACGATTTCGGCAACGGGGGTACCGGCTCCAGTCATGAAGGCGTCGGGGATGCTCTGCACACCGCGCGGCCAGATGACCGGCTGGCTGAGACCCGTGGTCGTTCCGAACCGGACCTGCCACGCGTTCGTGTTCTCGTTCGCGTCGAGGATCGTGTACGTACCTGCTCCGAACGGACCAGGCGTCGTGCACGTCAGGACGAAGGTGTCGTCCGTGATGCGGTTGTACCAGAAGGTTGCCCAGGCGCCGAAGTCGGGCGGAACCGGAGCCGCCAGGGTGACGAGCCGCTGAGGACCGTCAACCGCAGTCACCGTGACAGGACCACGGTTGAGGGCGTCGCGGAAGGACCGACCGACGTAGACCTTCACGAGGTCCGGACGGTTCGTCACGAGGTCTTGGCGAGCGTTCGTGACCGAGTTGTACAGAGGCAGGCCCAGTGGCGTGTCTCGTCCGTTTCCGGTCGTGGGAACCTCGGGCAGCGTGAACTGGTTGGACGAGACCGTTGCCGGGATCGTCGTCGTGTTCACCACTCGGGTGCACGGTGCCAGCCAGAGCTTGTCGTCGATCAGCAGACCACTGATCAGGGTGTCATCGATCGGCTGTGCGCCGGGCGATGTCGAACCCGAAGCGATGATGAAGCTCGTTCCCCAGAGGATGACCGAGACCGACTTGGAGGGGTTGGAGATCGTGAAGTCCACCCCCTGCACGTAGTCGTTGCGGCCAGGCGAGATGCCGCATGCGAGCACCTGGGTCACTTGGGAGTTCGGCAGGTAGTCGAACGTGGACTGCCAGGTGTTGGCCCAGTACTGGATGGTGACCGTCGTGCCCGTTGCAGGCGCGTAGGGCAGCACCACCGTACCGTTTGCACCGTCGAGGCTCGTCGGGATGACCTGGACGTTGTTGACCAGGACGACCACCTTCGAGGTGTCCGTCGTCGTCACACCGCCGCCCGTGCCGTCCACGACCGGGATGTTGTAGACCTGGAACGATGCATTGCGCTTCGTCGCAGTTCCGGCCGAGAACCCGAGGATGCCGTTGGCATTGCCGCTGCCGACAACAAGGTTCTGGGTCGTAGAGAACTGGATGTGGTTCAGGCCGTCATTGTCCGCGAAGACCGACGCCACGAGGTTTGCGATACCCGCAGCGTTGACGACCGCAGCCAGACCCAGCGCCGTATAGGACGCAGCTCCGAGGCTGATCGTGGACGAGACGCCGTTGACCGTGAGGACGATCTGGTCGCTCTGCCCGCCGACCACAACGTAGTTCTCGAAGGCCGGGGCGATGAGGGTCGCAAGGCTGTTGCTGACCTGAGACGAGACGTTGTCCGTGAACGAGGTATCGCCACGGTGGAAGTAGTAGGTGACGTTGACCTGGTCGGTCGGCTGCGTCGGCACCTGGAGGGTGATGAGACCCGTGGCGCCCACAACAGACGCGAGAGCGACTGGGGTCCCGTTGACCGTCACGGTCACGGAGTTCGTGTTGTTGCTGACGATCCCGGTGCCCTGCCCGTTTGTGATCGGGTAGTTCTTGACCTGGAACGTGACCAGCAGACCTGTCTGCACACCGAGGATGAGGTCCTGGGGGTTCGTCGCGTTGACGACCCACTCCTCTGTCACGTCCTCGTTGACGATCTGCTCGTCGGCCGAGCCGGACGAACCGCGCACGATCTCGACGTTGTCGTTTTCCAGCGACTGCTGCCCCACGCCAATGATGACGGGGATCCTAAGACCAGCCGTCAGATTGGAGACGTTGGAGTCTGTCAGCGTCCGCGTGTAAACGCCGGGCGGAACGTATGAAATGAACGGGCCGAGTGCCATCCGAGTACCTCAGCAGGTGAAGAGGGTACGAAGTCCCATCTGCATCTGGATGCGATCTGTCGAAAGAGAGACAGAGTGCTTTTCGCTGATCTAATTCGGATACGGATCTCGCCCGTTGTGGCGCTGACGTTCTACGCTGGATAGAGTTACAAGAGAACTAGCGATGCTCGCCGCCATCGTCTCGCTGCGTCCTGACGGACTCTATGGCGGCCTTGGCAAGGTTACGTCGCGCCGTACGCCCACCAGGTGTCATAGGCTCATAATCAATGTAATCGCGGCTGTTGTGGCGAATGAGGGCGTGCGTCCCACCTTGGCGACGTGCTTCTGCCTTCACCTTCTCCCGCTCATTGATCATGGCCCAACGGACATCCGCATCCCGGCCCACGACCTTGTCAGCCGTCGGATAGTCGTTGTCATGGACGCCTGTGTTGGCCGTGGAGCCTGTCTGGTCACCTTTGAACCCAAAGGACATGGCGTCTGAACCCCAATCCCGGGCTGAGTCCTGACCACAGCTGGGACACGGATGCGAAAGGTGCTCCGCCATCTTGAGGGTCCGCTCGAACTCGATGTTGCAAGCCTCACATGTGAACGTGTACGCGGGCATGGGGTCCTCAGATGATCCGTTCGAAGTCGTTGTTTCGGCCGTTGAACAAGGGAAGCGTCGGGTAGATCAGCGGACTGGCGACACCCCCAATGAGACCGGCCGCAGAGCTTTGGTCCGTGGGGTTCGCTGGTTGACCGGTTGGATTGAGCTGCTGGACACGGCTGATCGTGAAAGGCAGGGGCACGTGCACTTCCCAGTCCGCGCGCAACTGAAGGGAGAGCGACGCCGTGTACATGTAGATGTCGCCCGTCTCATCCATGGGCTCTTCACTCTCGCCAGACATCGACAGGTCGATGATCTCGATGCCCTCGTTTTCCAGTAGGGGCTTCTTGTCGGCCCAGAGGGTCATCATCGCGAAGTCCGAGATCTCTTCCATCGCCATCGGGTCCTGCGCCACGCAGTCCAGCTCGAATGAGACCTCCCACTTACCACCGTACGCTTTGGCCACATCCACGCGATCCGGATAGACCACCACCGCAACCTTATCCCCGACGCGCGCACGCTTGCCGAAAGCCATGATGACCCCTGGCAACGTCTTGAAGTCAGCGACGTTCCAGAAGAAGGGCACGTTCTCGATCGAGGGGACTGCGTAACGGTACTCTGCGTAGACGTACGCCCCAGGGTTGAAGGTCGTCGTGAAGTTGATCTGACCGTTCTGGTAATTGACCTTGTAGTCCTTACCCTCAGTGAGCTGCCACTTGCCGTTCTCGTAGAGGCGCACCGTGCCGGGGGCCGGTATGTTCTGGAGCTGCCCCTCTGTCTCGATGCCAGACCGGAAGTGGAGCAGCGGCTCTTGTGGTACCGTCAAGAGCGGGTCGATCGTGTAGAAGCCCGCGTCTGAGGCGTTCTGGGGTACCTTGAGGATCTCGATGTAGTAGACCCCCGGATGGATAGGCAGCTGCCCTTGATTGTTTGCAAGGACAGCCTGGTCTTCACGCACCCACTCGATCGGGTATGCGGGAGTGCCGTAGTAGAAGAGACCCACATGGCTCTCAACCGTGCCCATGAAGTTGTCACCGGCCAGAGAGATCTTGTTTGCGCTAGATCCCTTGACGACAATGCCGGACTGCGGCCGCTCCTTGAAGGAGTACTTGTTCTGGATATACGGAACGATGTCGCTGTAGATGGGGTGCCGCGCGAACGAGCCCTTCAACTCGTTGATGATGCGTCTCTTGAGCGCACCGATGATGTAGTAGTACATGCGGCTTACCCCCGAGTCTCAGCTAGAGTGCTCTTCCATCGCGAGGACCAGCAGGCCTTCTGCGACAGCGGTCATGGGATCCTTGGCCATCCGGATCTCACTGATCTCGATCGGGAAGCCCTTCTTCTTGATCTCGGAGAACTCCGACTTGAAGACCTCCTCGAATCCGCCTGCCTTGCTGGTTCCGCCCGAGACGACGAACGGGATGGGACCCGGCAGCTCGATGCTGGCTTGAGCCTTACGGAACTGCACCGCGATGTTCTCCAGGCAGTGACGCACGAGCGCACGGATGTAGAGCGAGATCGCCTCTGCATCGCGGTCCCCTTCCTTGGGGTGCGCGAGATCCACGCCCTTCTCCTTGATGGAGCACATGCGAGAGGCCGTGGAGCCGGTTGCCTTTGCGGCATGGGAATCCACCCAGTCACCCCCGCGAGCGAGGGAGAAGTCCAGTCCCTTGATGGTCTGGTATGCAAGGGCCACATTGCACATACCTGAACCGAAGGAGACGGACAGACCCGAGAAGGTCTCGTCAGCGCACTGGCTGTAGATGATGGCCATCGCCTCATTCATCGGATGCGCCGTGAAGCCGTGCTCCGTGATGATCTTGCGGAAGATCTCTGTGTGGTAGACGACGTCCTGGTCCGCCATGTCCACGGGTGCGGCAGGCACGCTGTAGAAGCAGTGCTCGTCCTTGCACGAAGGCTCCTCCAACACACTCTTGACGAGCAAGCTCAGGATCTGCTGAGCCTTGAGTTCTCCGGCGGCGATGACGCCGTTGCTGAGGGGTCGGCGCACCTCCCGCTTGAAGAGGTTGGCCATCGTCAGCGCTGAGTCGCCGATGACGATGAGCTGGCTCTCGCCCATCTCGATGTAGTCCACCTTCGAGAGTCGGAGCTGCTTCTTGGCCTCCGGCTCCAGATCGATGAAGGCGTCGCGGATACGGTTGGTAGAGACCTTGTCGCCCACCTGGCGCGCGGCAACGATATTCATCGTGCCGATGTCAATACCAACACCCTTCCTGGATTGAGTCTGTTCCGTTGACATGTGCATCCTCTCTCATCTGGCCGGGCGTCACCCGGCAACGTCACTTGGTCTTCCAGTCGGAAGCTGTCTTTACGCCCTTGAGTCCTGCAATACCTGTACGTTGCTTGAGTAGATAAACGAACCCCTCGCTCTGGTCAGCGACGTCTTGGAGCAGATTGTCGATGCCGTGGGAGAGCAGGCCCTTCTTCTCCAGAAGCTCGTAGGCGACCCTCAAGAGCACAAGGAACCGCAGGACACCCTTGAGGGAGATGAGCACGCACTGGTCAGGATCCGCCTGCATGGGTGCGGCGTTGTACAGGTCCTTGATGATGAGGAGCTGATGCGTGCTCTGGATGACCGGGTTCACGAGCAGGGGAGTGCCAGCCCCCACCGCCCGCTCTGCAAGCTTGTCGATGAGCGGGAGCGTCTCGTTGTAGAGACGGTCGAAGAGCAGGTGGTCGGCGTAGAACGAGCCACCCCGGGTCTGCCAGTGATGCGTCTGGTGGATGAACCCCAGCGCCCGCAGGTACGTCAGAAGGGCAGCCAGCTCCGCCATCGACTGGTCGCCGTAGTCGAGCAGGAAGTGCATGAGGACGTTCGCCACGTCCTCGTTTGCAGCCTCCTTGGCGACGAGTGCGCGCACCTCGGCCAAGGAGTCACTGTCAGGGACCTCAGAGGCCTCCTTCGGACGCCCCTGTGCCTTGCTGTCATGGGGCCCCGGAAGATAGGGGGGCCCCATCTTCAGGTGGTCGTACGTCGTGGGATCGTGCCAGACCGCGTAGATCGAGTCGGCGTGATTGCCCGCGTACGGATCAATGGCAGAGCGCTTGCCACTCACGGTGGATCAGCCCTCAGCCTGCCAGTCGGCCTTCTTGCGCTTGTTCTGGACCTTGCCGCCCGGACCTGCCCCCATGGGGGCGTTCTTGGCCTCTTCACGGAGATCCTGACCGACACCCGAGGGAGTCTCGCGCACGGGCTTGGCCGTGAACGTCTTGCCCGTGTACGGGGAGCGGACGGTCAGCTTCTTCTCCTTGAGCCAGAACTCGTTGCCGGTGGGGTCAACGTACTTCCAGAGCATGGCGCCGACAGCCTGCTTCTTCTCGCCCTTTGCGAGCTTCTCGGTCAGCTCACTAGCCTGCTTCTTGAGCTTGTCCTGGACGGGGTGCATGCACGTCTCCTCTGTACCTTCGCGCAGATAAGGAGAAGTTCAGGGCTTGGCCTTGCGCCGCAGCTCCCGAAGCTTGTCCGAAGCGCCCGAAAGGGTGCTATCCGACTCAGTTTTCTTGGCCTCAATACGCGTCTCGGCGTGTTCCGGCCGGATGGTTGTCGGAATGAAGGTGGGGGCATCATCCACAACCCTTGGCTGCTGCCCAAGGGGCATCTGGATGTACTGAACCTGAGGCGCGGGGGCATTCAGGGCCCCAGAGCGGAGAAGGTCCAGGATAGAGTCCAGCTTGGCTTGCTGACGTCCCTCAGCCTCTTGTGCATCTTGGCGCTGCTTGGCGAGAGTCTCCCGGAGCTGCCGGTTCTCTTCCTCAAGGGCTTGCTGGCGGTCCTGCACGGACCTGTCGGCCGAGGCCTGTGTGGGTCCCATGAACTGTAGCTCGTTCGCCACATTGACGGACCGGTTCGCATAGGGGCCCGACTGGATGAGGCAGATGCACTTCTGACCAAGGGCACGCCACAAGTCCTTGGACTTCTGCGCCTTCTCAACAGGAATCGTGACTGTACACCCATGAGCCACCCCGACCCGTATGTCCTCGATGAGGTGGATCCCGGACACGAGACCAAAGACAGTGATGTCTCCCGCCGCCATCAGAATCGACCTCGAATGGCACTGCGAAGCTGAGCGACCGCTGCGGCCGCCATACGCTCGCGGATGATCTTCCGAGCCTCTTGCTTAGCCTTGGTCACGAAGTCCACACGCTTACGTCCCGGGTGCCACCAGCTGCCGTTGGCCATCGACTGAGGAGTGGCCCATCGGAAGATGATCTCCCCGGAGTCCAGCGTGATAGGGATCGGTACCCTGGCCTTGACGAGCCACTTCATCTGGACCTTCCGACGCCCATTGAGAAGGGGCATGAAGCCTGGATGGTTGGTCGTGATCAGCAGGCTGTTCGGGAAGATCTTGATCTGGATGGACTTCGCCAACGACTTGCGGGCCCGGTCTGAGAAGGCCGGAGTGTTGAGCAGCCGGGCCTTCAAGCGCCGGTTCAACTCCGCCTTGAGCTTGCGAAGGACCGTCTCCGGATCGACCCTCAGGTCCTCCCCGGCCAACGGCTTCAGCTGTACGCCACTGACACGTGTGCGTTGCATCAGTACTCCGTGTTCCCCCAAGCATCAGTCTCACCACGAAGCTGGCGCTCTGCGGGGATGTCCGGCTTGTTCGTGATCTCTGTGCTGGCCTCTTGCTCAGGACCAGAGGGCCTGAACTCCACCGCCATGTACTTGACGGGGTTATCGACAGGCACCTTGTGGCGTATATCCTTCTCGTCGAAGTGTCCGACCGTGAAGTGCTGTTGCAGGACCATACCTCGACTCGTCGGCATACGGACTGCGCCGATGGAGTACCGCTCACCGTTGATCTTCACGAAGAAGTCCCGGTGCGCGAGCAACGGAGTGGGACCCGTCCACGACTCGTACGTGTGCTCGACCGTGCGCCCTGTCTCCTTCTGGGAGATGCGCTTCTCCGAATCGTCGGGCGCAATGATGATGTCGTACGGCCCTTCGTAACCCCCAATGATACCTGTCCCGTAACAAAGGGGATCATTGTTGACTGGCTGCTTGTGTACGTCGTCCGGGATACACGGGCACGTAATGCCGACCTGCTTGCGCAGGAAGAGCTTCACGCGTTCACCGGCCTGCTCCAGCATCCAACGGTTACGCCGCGCGGCTTCCTTCCAGATCCAGTCGATCTTCTCCAGCTCGTAGGAGTTGGTGCCAGTCGCGTGTTCTAGCGGCGTCTCCATGGGGACCTGCGACTGCACAACACTCGTGCTGTGATTCACAGGGATGCCCACCGTGGTGACGAGATAGAAGACCCTTTGCACGAGGTCCGTGCGCACAAGCGTCTTCGTGTACCGGTAGGAGCACGTCACAACACTCGTTGACGAGGGGACCACCGTGGGAGATAGTTCTGCGTTCCCGTGTCGGGGTACCGGCGGACATCGATCTCCACCTCACCGGTCTGGCCGTCCACACGCAGGACAGGCACTTGTACGCCGTCCACGAGGACCTGCACGTCATGGGGGGAGTTGGCATAGATCTGCTGCGACGCCTCCTTGACGATGGGGTTGAAGAGGGTCTTGAAGACATAGCGAGGGCCGTAGCCGGCCATGCCCGTGCTCTGCTCACCGAAGATCATCCAGCGGCTCGATACATCCTCGTCTGTCACGAGGTCGTTGTTCGTGTGGTCTTTCCAGTAGCGAGACCCGATCGGTAGCTGGTTCACGCGCTCGTAGGGGCCAAACTCCGAGTCGAACGACCGGTAGATGTTGACCCCCAAGATGTTGAACCGGCCGTTGATCGACAGGATGCCGGGATCGTCCCAAGTGAGGTCGTACGCGCCCGGCTTGTACCCGCTGCGCATGAAGAAGTTCAAGGGCGAGATAGGCCACGGCGCCCTGGAATACTCCAGCTCGATCGGCTTCCGGTCCCTGTTTGAGGCGTACGACATGGAGGTTCCCTAAAGAACGACCCCCATAAAGGGAAGAGTCACTGCGCGGGTGGCGTGTCCTGCGCGAAGGTGATGACACCTGTCTTCGCGTCCACCTCGACAGGTGTGTTGGGACCAAGGCCACGGTCAGACAGCTCCTTCGCGAAGAGCTTCTGCTTCTCCTCGTCGAGCTGGCGGGCCGAAACGAGGATCTTGATCTTCTCGTGCTCCAAGTCGAGCAGCTGGTCTCCGAGCTGGGACCTGGCGGCCGTGATTTGCGCCATCTTCTTCAGCACATCCGGCGAGACGGGATCGTTCGGGGTCAGACGTGTCGGGGGCTTCTCGGTACTCATCTTCATCCTCCGGGGGCGCGTACAGTCACGCGCTCATCCCACAGAGGGCGAGGCATAAGAGGAACCGCTAGAACCCGACGAACTTGCGGGGACTTAGGACCCCCCTACCTGCGTAGGGCCCAAAGGCGCTTCGGATACCGGTGCCGTACTTGGGCTGCTGGACGCCCTTGAGGTAGTTCACGGTCGCCTTGCCCTTTTCGAGCTGCGTCTGGAAGTGCTCGCCCGCGGCCTGCTGAGCGCCCTCGTACTTGGACGCCTTCTCCAGGTTGAGCGAGACCCCGCCGATGCTGTAGTCGAACTCGTCAGCGATCCAGTTGGCTCGGATGGCTTGCAAGGCGTAGTACGTGGCGCCCGTCAGAAGCATCGTCCTCCACTCAGGGAAGCTCTGCACCATCTGAGCGATGTTGGCGAAGGGTGTCTTGGGTGGGGCCGCGATGATATCGTTGAGGGCAAAGAACATGTAGTCCAGGAGTTCAGTGTCCTCCCAGATGAAGCCGAACACGCGGCTGTACTGCGAGACCGTCTCCTCGTGGGCCGGCGGCCGGAAGTGGTAGTTCCTATCCGGGTTGTTGTCGCGCAGCATGACCCGCAAGCGACGAGTGAGATCTCGCTCGTGGTGGTCCATCTCGTAGCCGCCCTCACCACCATCATGCCCTCGCGACACCTTGTCGATGACCGAGAAGTTCATGACGACCTGCTGGAGTGGGCCGCCGACGATTTCCCGGAAGCACCAGCGGATGCGATAGCTACCGATGTTGGCGTCCAGAGGGATGATGATGCTGGCGTAGTACTCGCCCACTGAGGGGTTCGCGGGCACACGATGCGTGGGCCCCACCAGGACCTCGACACCGGTTGTGACGTCGTATAGGGCGTAGCTGACCTCAGCGGCGTTGACGGGTGTGCCGTTGATGTTCGTCAGGTAGATGTTGAGGTCCTGCCTGCCGAGCTGCTGACCTCTGAAGAACGCTGTTGTGGCCATCTATCACTTTCCAGCTATGAGCGTGCGTTGACCCTGAAAGAGCTGGTCCAATTCATGGATCAAGGGCTTGGTGGTCTTGAGGATCTTCTCGACATGCTCGGGAGGCAGGTATGCCTTGCGGTCAGGGCGATTCCAGCGGAAGCCCATCTCTTTGCTGGGAGCCTCCATCGCATTGTCGATCGCTTTGGCAATCTGCTTGGCGCGCTCACGATCCTTGCCGGGCGGGATGTGGTTGATGCCGTCTAGCATCTCATTCACATCCTTTCGGTATTCCCCCATGATCGGAGCCATCTGCTCATGCAGAGGTACTGCGTAATTCGCGTCTTCCTTCTTGTGATGGCGTGCGAGCATGTCCTCGACCCATTCGATCTTCTTGATCGCACGCTTCGAAGCCTTCTCGACGTTTTCCTTCTCGGCAGGCTTCGCCGTGTCGTCGTGCTTGGGCCGCCTGACATCGTGGTTCTCGGGCTTCGCGCGAGGGTGCTCCTTGAGGTAGTCCCTCAGAGCCTCTTCGTTCGGGAATGTCGTCGCGTCGTGCTCCTCAGCCTTGACGGCACGAGCAAGCACATTGAAGACCAGTCGGGCGTTCTTGAGGGCTTGGATTTCTCGGCTCATGGTCAGTCCCATCCGCGCTTGGGCTTGCGGGGCGTCGTGTCGTCAGGGAAGTGCGCCGACACAGCGTCGAGCACCTCGAAGTAGTAGTCCTTCGTGATCGGTTGTGCATTGAAGGTTTCTTGAACGGTCCAGCGCACCATCCAGATGCCCGGTTGGCCACCTTCTCCAACAACTCCCGTGACATAGAAGTGGCCGACCTTGGGTCCAGGAGCCGGCGTGCGGTACGAGGGTCCGATCTGCTCCAGGAAGAGGTCGCGCACCATGAACAGGGTGTAGGAGACCGCGTACGGACCGCGCATGTGCTTTCGGTTCTTCGCGTCCTTCTCGTAGACGTACAGCGGCAGCTCGTGCTGCTTGAAGAGATCGAGCCAGTAGGGGCGCGCGATGATCTGCGAGACCGGCGTGATCCGGACGATCGGGATCGGCGGGACGTGGATCGGGTTGTACCCGCGCAGGAGCACGCTGAGGGGCGGCAGCGAGACGTACTGCGCCGGGGGCTGGACGTAGATGAAGGCGGGCTGCGCCGCTTGTCCAAAGCCCTTGAGCAGCTCGGCGGTCGTGGTCGGGTAAGGCGACAGTGGGTCTGCCGGCCCGTGGATGATCTCGGGAGCCTGAGCGGTCTGTCCATAGCCCGCGAAGAGCTTCGGTACTGCCGTGGGGTACACATCGCGGACATCGTACGCCTGAAGGAGCTGGGCCTTCTGAGCAGGCGAGCCGAAACCGGCAGCGAGCGTCTGAGGCGGGGGAAGGTCCGGAACAACAGGAGCCGGGACGCCCGGGTAGATGACAGGACGCTGAGTGGGCGTACCGAAACCCCTGACGATGTAGTCCTCGGGAGGCAGGTCCACGTAGGGCGACGGGGCCGGGAGCGATACAATGAACGGTGCCTGAGCCGGCAGTCCGTACCCTCGCGCGAGCATCTGGGGAGGTGGCAGATCCGGAACAAGCGGTGCCAGCGAGGCAGGGATGATGACCGGAGGCTGTGCAGCTTGTCCGTGCCCGATGGACACGTAGTTCGTGGGCGGTAGATCCGTCGAGGGTGGGACGAACGGCTGGAAGAGCGCTGCTCTCTGCGCGGGTGTCCCGAAGCCCTTGGCGATGTAGTCCTCGGGCGGCAGATCCGTTGTCGGTGGGAGCAGGTTCGTCAGATGGGCCGTGACCGCCACGGGGCCAAACCCCGCGTAGATGTAGTCGTGAGGCGGCAGCAGCGTGTCGGGCGGGAGGGTGAAGGCCTCCAGCATGGGGTGCGCAACGGGCACGTTGTAGCCCTTGAGCACGTAATCCTGAGGCGGCAGATCTGTCGTGGGCGGCGTCAGGAACGGCTGGAAGAGATGTGCAGACTGTGCAGGGAAGCCGTGCCCCGCGAAAATGTAGTCGTGCGGAGGTAGATCGGTGCTCGGAGGGACGAACGGCTGGTAGAGCGCTGCACGCTGAGCAGCTTGTCCGTAGCCCGCGAACACATAATCCGTGGGGGGAAGGTCTGTCGTCGGGGGAACGAACGGCTGGAAGACTGCCGCACGCTGTGCAGGGTTGCCGAATCCGGCGAACACATAATCGGTCGGCGGCAGCAGTGTGGCCGGAGGCAGGATGACGGGCTGCACCAACACAGCCAGCTGAGCGGTCTGTCCATAGCCCGCAAACACGTAGTCGATCGGAGGAAGATCCGTGCTCGGTGGGACGAACGGCTGGAAGACCTGTGCACGCTGTGCGGCCTGCCCATGACCAGCGTAGACATAGTCGTGCGGAGGCAGGTCCGTACTCGGGGGCACGAACGGTTGAAAGACCTGTGCACGCTGAGCTGCTTGTCCGAACCCCGCGAACACATAATCCGTGGGGGGCAGTATCGTGTTCGGTGGAACGATCGGCTGCGTGTAGACGACTGGTGGTTGCGCCGGGAACCCATGACCCTTGAGAACGTAGTCTTGGGGAGGTAGATCTGTCGCAGGAGGCAAGAGATCCTGCCGGTAGACGACGGGAGGCTGCGAGGGATACCCGAACCCCGCAAGGAGCTGCGCTGTTGTTGTGGGGTACGGGGACTTGGCGTCTGGGGGTCCGACAACTATGACAGGAGGCTGTGCAGGGTACCCAAAGCCCTGGATGGTGAAGTCCTGCGGTGGGAGGTCGGTGCTCGGTGGAAGCAGGTCCTGCTTGTACACAACAGGCGGTTGCGCAGCCTGACCGAATCCCTTGAGGATGTAATCCTGGGGCGGGAGAACCGCATAGGGCGCGGGGTACAGGTCCTGGTAGACCAGAACCGGCGGCTGCGCGGCCTGCCCGTGTCCCGCATAGAGCTTGGGGGCCGGCGGGAGATCCGTGCTGGGCGGGAGGAACGGCTGGAACGGAGGAGGCGAGTAGAGCTTGACGGGGAAGCCGAACCCAGTCGTGAACGCATCGACACCACCGAACGTCTGAGAGAACCCAGAGGAGAGCCACTGGTAGGGCGGCAAGTCCGCCGAGAAAGGCGTGAGCACGGAGTTGTCGTCGGTCGTGTAGATGACAGGCGGCTGTGCCGCCTGACCGAACCCCTTGAAGATGTAATCCGTAGGCGGAAGGACTGCGTAGGGAGCCGGCTGGATCGAGTAGACGACCGGGGGCTGGGCAGCCTGACCAAACCCTGCATAGAGCTTCTGAGGCGGCGGGAGATCGGGAACAAACGGAGGGGGCGCGCCGGGATAGATGACAGGCGGCTGGGCGGGGTAACCAAACCCTGCAAGTAGCTCGGCGGTC
>Ga0265338_10001277_pt1 | contig 41428 bp, 44 predicted proteins | sample 42126metaG_FD_193579 | JGI IMG/M metagenome (GOLD analysis project Ga0265338, IMG submission 193579) | Rhizosphere microbial communities from Carex aquatilis grown in University of Washington, Seatle, WA, United States - 4-21-26 metaG | ecosystem: Host-associated > Plants > Roots > Rhizosphere... | reverse complement strand
GACAAAGAAGGCTTTAATATTCCTCATTTGGTAATTTCTGTTGATAATCTTGAAGAATCAGCGAAAAAAGTCGAAGAGGCAGGCGGCAAAATTCTCGGTGGTTCAAAAGGACCTGGCACTGTTGATGATATTCCAGGAATCGGCAGATACGTCTCATTTATAGATCCAGATGGTAATCACTCTGGTATACTCCAACCAAATCCTCGAGGATAAGTTATTTCTCTAAAAAATTTTCTCTTGCGGTCTGAAATTATTATTGCTATGCTCATTGAAGAGCTCTATGAAACTTCTTCTTGTGCTACTTTTTATACTCGGTTTTCCTTTTCTTATTTTTCTCAGTACTATTTTATATGCACCAGACGTCACCCCTCTTCTTAAATCCGATTTAGAACAAAACCATATCTATACTCAATTAAGTAATGATCTGGGAAATTTAAATTCTGGAGACGAAAATTCCCTTATTCTTAACGAATTGGTCCGAAGTACATTCACCCCAGATTATATTCAAAAAAAAGTCGAGACAACAATAGATTCTTCTTCAAATTGGATAACAGGCAAATCTTCCCAGCCACCAGTTATCTCTTTTACCGATCTTCGAGATAAAATCAACGAACAATACCCACAACTTCTTCCGGCTCTTGAAAACGCATCACAACAAATGGCTCAACAAGCGCAACAACAAAATAATCTATCAGATCAACAGAAACAACAGGCAATAACATATTCACAGATGCTTTCAAATCTTGCAAAATCAAATTTCACCATACCACTCACTACATATCTTAAAGGATTTAAGGATTTTTATACGGCAGTTCGCATCCTTCAACCGATTACAGCACTACTTCTTATTATCTGTCTTATTTTTCTTTACGTAAAAAATAACACGTTGAAAACTAGATTGAGATGGATTGGATTTGCATTATTGTTGGGTGGAATTCTAGGATTTTGCCTTGCCTACAGCAACATGGAAGTTATACAATTCCTTTCTGTTTTCGTTGCAAAAAATTCCAATCATAACATCCAGCTATACTCGCCCATCGTTCTTCAATTTATTAAACATTTCATTACCGTTTATGCTAGTTACCAAAAAATAGCAAGTTGGATTGTTGTTGTCGCGGGGATTGGATGTATCATAGGAACATTCTTCATAAAAAATGCACCGGCACCTGCTATACTAACAACTAAATCAAAGAAGAAATGAAAAGATTACTCCTTGTTGTTATATTAATTGCAATTATCGGCTTTACTGTGGCAAACTATTACTTTATTGCGCACTTCAGTAATCCTCATGCCGCAACAATCACCCCAATGTCGGTTTCTGCTGCACCGCAAAACGCTTTTTGTCAATCAAATCAACTATCTGGAGACATAGCAGCTCAAGGTGCTGCAGGGAATATTTATGCAACATTGAAGCTAACAAACACCGGAAAAACATCATGTGAAGTTACTCTGGGCAACTCTATCACTGCACTTTTTAGTGCAAGAAATATCATTACACATTACGAACAGAACCCTGAAGAAAAAAATATTATGCTTTCTCCTGGAGCAACAGTGTATTCACAAGTTCACTACCCCAACGGACCACAATGTCAAAGCACCATTGTCCAACAACCCATCGCTTTTTTTTACAAAACACCACAGACAGATTTTGCATTTAAACCAACAGGACCAACCGCTAAATTAATCGTCCAAGCATGTAGTTCTGAAGCAGAAAAAACAATTATAGATATCTGGCCAATTTCAAAAACTCCAATTACACAGTAATAAAGTAGGTGTTATGCTGCTTTTCTTTCCGATTGTTGACGCTCTACTGAACGCAAAGGTCTTCTTGGTGTAAATGGCAACGCTACTACAGCTGCCTCCTGCCCTTCAGGTGCCTTGGGAATATTTGGTAAATGAAGAATCGTTGTTACTTGTTCCGATGCACTTGGTTGCCCGTGTATTGATGCAAAAGAATCAACAATTCTGCCTTGATCATCTAGCGCAACTGCTGAAACATTATACTTAAGAATCCATTCTTGATTATTTGCCTCCGAAGAATCTTTAAAATTCCCTAATTCACCCAATACTGTATGAGCAATATCTGCGTTTGGTACCTTTTTCCATCCATTATTCATCCATACCTCTACTGTATTATTTGTCTGTGCAGATTTATTAAGAGAGAGTATCCCATCCTGTGCTCTCACCAAGATTGGATGGTTGGGATCTTGGGGATTCCAGAAAGCAAAAACGGCTTTGTTTTGACCCATCAATGTCGATACGTCAATATACTGTCCGTTAAGAGAACTGCCATTCTGAGTCATAGTAGTCATATCAAATTTGACACCGTTATGCCCCGCACGAGCATCATAAAGAAGTAATTCATTATGATCTGGTGCTGCTGTCCCATTATTAAACCACTTCCAACCATCTGCAATTGATGTCGTGTATTTTGGATAGAGTATGTCAGTAGAAATGTTTGCTGACTGTAACTGATCATAAATCTCAGGGAACTGAGCACGTATATCTCCTTGAAATACTAACGTATTGTTATCAGGATGATAGACTGCCCCAACGGTAGATGATTTTCCAGGTACGTCGAAAAGAATATCTCCTTTTTTATCTATATGGAATGTGACATCACCAATGCGCCCTGATGTTTTATGTGACTGCAGTGCGTCGGCTATAACATTTTGTGTCTGATCGCTCGTTTGTTTATGACCACTCCACTCCTCGATGAGGGTTGATTTCGTCGGATGACCTGTAGCTCGTGAAATTTCTGCTATTCCCTGCTGTGTTGCCAAACCAGTTGCAAAACCTACAGCGCCTCCAAATAATCCCATTGTTATTGAAGATCTAAAACGAAATCTTCTAAACCGTTTGTCTTGTTTACGACTAGTATCAGCAAAATGCTTTTCATAACGAGACATCTGCTCTTTAATTGCTTGAGCAACTTGTGTTTCAGTCATGCCAGAAGCAACCAAATGTTCTATCCCTTCGGTGACTTTCTTTATCAGAGTAAGTCTTTCTTGCTCAACCTCTTGTTCAGATGAGTATTGTATTAATCCAACTTTTTCTTTCGCAGAGTAACTGAGTCGCTCTTGTGTCTCAGCGAGTAGGTGGATAAGCTGTTGTCTATTCTCTTTTGTTGAAACATCTGCTTTAAGCAGGTCGTTCAAGCCAAGTTGTGTATATAAAGAATCATCTCGATCAGCATTGCCATGTAAAAGATCATTTGATGATACGAGATCATACCGATATCGTTCCAATTTTTTCCTCGTGTCAATGAAATCCGTTACCTTTCGCGTCAGATCAGATGTCTGTGCTCCATATTCATGATCCGTTCTATGAGATGCCATATCAAGCTTTAGGTTACGATTCCGCTGTGTAGCACCAATAAAAAATCCTGCGCCAATACCTGTACTCAATGCTGCTACGGCACGAGCAATTCCTCGGTAGGTAAAGAATGTTCCAACGGATGCTAAGGCACCTACGATCGCTTCGTTAAATACAATCCCCCGCCTCGCCAACGCTGCAGCCAAACTTTTACGAATAAAAGGAGCATTCTCGGATCGATTTTTGATAATCCATTTGTCCACACGATTCATATAGGGAGCCGTATCAGCACCCCAATTTGTATTAGCAAGTCTGAAATCAATATGATTGTTAAGCTCATCAAGAGGCCAACCGTTTTCTTGCTGATCATTTTTTACTAGGTTGCCAATCTCGAGTATATCTGTTGCAAAATACTCTGCAGTTCTCCCAAATTGTGTAGCTTTACTCCCAAATATCTTTTTGATTTGTCGACGGACGAGAAGATTAGGATTATGCTGATGCTCTACTACAAAGTTCCGAAGCATATCTTGAACTTCTTTTTCTGTTGTCACCGTACCTTCAATAATAGGACGAAAGATTTCTTTCGAAAGTAATTCTTTGACTTGGCTTTGTGCAATCTCAGCAATTCCTTGACGCGGATTGTCCTGCGAAACTATCTGTTCTATTTTTGCACGAGCTTCTGCTTTATCTGCTTGCTGTCCTGATTTTTCATCGAGTACTTTATTTTTAATTGTATCCATTTGGATAAAGGTATTGTCGTTTTTTACTATGGCATCTCTTGCTCTTTGGATCCCCCGCTGACGGTAAAACTCTTCTCCAAATTTAAATCGTAACTTTCTTGGCCAATGGATAGGATTCCAGGGATTCCCCTTTCGCTGTTTTGCACGAACTTGTTGTTCAGACGCTCTTCTTGCACTTTTCTCAACAGCATCTGTACGATTAATAATAGTAACTATGTATGGCTCTGCAGGTTCTGTAGGTTCGGTAACTTCTGTATGAGAAGGAATCAGTTGCGTGTTTTCTTTTTGAGTTTTATCTGGCTTACTATCTTCTGATGATTCTCCCATATACTCAAGTAACCATGCTGGTTCGAGTTTGTCAAGACTTTTATTAATGCGGCTATCAACTCCAGGTAATTTTAATTGAAATAAAAAAATATCTGCCCCAACACTTATTGAATTTTGCGTAACATTTTTTTCTTTAAAACCCAAAATCACATCACTACCGTGGGATACAGTTGTAATTGCTTTCTTAGAGACCTCTTTTTTTTGAACAGAAGGTCTTATTGCTTCTATTGTTGCCATAACTTACTTGATCGGCAAAGTATAGCAAAATTTTCACAAAACTTCAACTATAGGACGTGGGTCTGCTTGCAAATGACTATTTTATCTGATATTTTTGTGGCTTGTCTGCAGTTCGTTCAATTATTTTTCTTGCTTCAAGATCGAGTTTGACCGTTTCAGCATACCAGTCGATGTTGCCTTGAAACTTATTTTTTAATCTTTTTTCAATTTGTGCAAATAATTCACTATGAGATAATTTATTTTCTCGCAGGACTTCAAGAAATGCCTTTTTCATCATGTCATATTTTTCTTTGCTGATTTTTCTTCCAGTTTTTCCTTGAGGATGGAGTGTGAGTATTTTTTCTTCTACCATTATTCTTGTATTACAGATAGTATATTACCTGAGGGATCGGTAAACCATGCAATATCTGGTCCCATATGAGCTTCTTTTCCGCGGGCAATCCCCTTTTCATCTTGATGAAATCCTTCATATTTTTTAAATGTCACACCATTTTCCATAAGATCATCAACCGCTTTATCGATATCTGCAACAAGAAAATTGAGAACAGTAAATGTGGCTGGCTCATGATTATCTTTTTCATAGATAAACAAACTGCCTCCACCTGGCAAATTAAATTGCAGCCCCATTTCCTCATTGTCGAGTTTCAAACCGAGCTTTTCTGCATAAAACTCTTTTGCCTTTTTTAAATCGTTAACAGAGATTCCGCTAAATGATGCTTTTGCATGTAACATATCTCTATTATAGAAAACGATAAACAAATTTTTGTAAGAAAACTATTCACAAGAGTTCAACAATTTCTTATAATGAAACAATGTCTCTCAAAAAAATACTTCCTACCCTTATCCTCATGGCATTTGTTTATGGATGGTATTTTTTTATCCATCAGCAATCGCATCCATCCAAACTTAATGTCCTCGGTGCAAGCACCAACCTGCAACTCTTTGTTCAGCCTGAAACTGGACATCAACCGCTTCTCGATGCGATAAATTCTGCGCAAAAAGAAATTCTTGTGGAAGTATATCTGTTGTCTGATAAACAAATTATTAGTGCTTTGGAAAATGCAAAAGGCCACGGCGTTGCAGTAAAAGTTATGATGGAAGAGCACCCTGTCGGAGGTAGTGCACTAAACAAGAAAACACAAAAGGAATTATCCGCAGATGGTGTCTCGACAGAATGGAGTGACCCATCATTTGCTTTGACGCATGAAAAATCCATAACGATTGATAATAGTGAAACATTTATTTTGAGTCAAAACCTCACTGCCTCTGCTTTCTCAAAAAATCGAGAATATGATATTTTGGATAGCAATCCAACAGATGTTGCCGAAGTCAGAAATATCTTTATTGATGATTGGGAAAGAAAATCTTTTTCTGCGCCAACGGACACCAATCTTATCGAAAGCCCTGATAATTCCCGATCGAGTCTTGAAACACTAGTAAATAATGCTGCTACCTCAATTGATGCAGAAACAGAAGATATCAATGACAATCAATTAATTCAAGACTTGTCAGAAAAAGCAAAAACAATTCCAGTAGAACTTATTGTGCCGACACTTCTTCAGCTTGCATCAAACGAAAAAGCACTGAGTGAACTCGCTGCTGCAGGTGTTCATGTTAGAACAATCTCTTCACCATACATGCATGCAAAAATGATTTTGACCGATGATGACAAAGCATATATTGGCTCAATTAATTTTTCTACGCAAAGTATGGATGACAACCGTGAATTAGGAATAATCTTGACACAGCTTGACGATATACAAACATTGGAAAATACTTTTCAAACTGATTGGAACCGTGCCTCACCTTTTCAGTGACCCATGAATTGTCTAAACACGGTAATATCAAAATAAATGATAAGTGAATTTAATTTTCCTTCTTTCACCTGCCATATCTCCGCAACATCTTGAGAGAGCTTATCTCTCTCTGCATTTATATAATCATAGTGGACAATCGCGCAGACATTGTCATTTTCAGTTATTATCTGTCTCACCCGAATATCTTCAACGGATCTAAGAAATTGCTTGAAAGAATTTACCACGTTTTCTTTCCCTGCTTGATTGATATTCATTCCCGCATCTGCAAATGTTATATTTTCAGAAAACAATGTAGACCATGCCTCATTTTTCTGGACAAGATAGTCATAAAACTGCTCAACAAGTTCTTTCGGTGTCATAGATAAACCCGCCTGCTTTTATTATAGAGACAGATGAGTTTATTATGCAATTAGCAATTTCGAATTGTAAAAACATACTATTGAACTATCACTGTTGCCTTCATGTTAGGATGTACACTGCAATGATATGTGTACGTTCCTGCTTTTGCAAAGGTAATTGCTTTTGATTGTCCTTGAGAAAGAACTCCGGTATCCCAACTATTGTCATCGGCAGTCGCACTATGTCCGACACTATCTTCATTGGTCCATGTTACACTCTGGCCAGCCTTTACTGTTATTGTTGCCGGCGAAAAGGCAAAATTTTGGATAGTAACTGCATCCGTAGTCTTAGGTTGAGAAGTACTTCCTGCGCTACTTTTTTGACTTTGGCTTTGCGTTGGCATGTTCATATTTTGAGTAGCAGTGCTTGATTGCGTTTCACTATGCTTATGCCATGCGTAATATCCTCCTCCAAGGATAACTAAAACTACAATAATGCCAATTATTACTTTACTATTCATAGCTTATATCACCTCCCCTCCCTTGATTATTTTTTAAATTATAATTCTCCTATCAAATCATACCTGCGAATTTTATAAATTAAGAAAGAAATCATCCATGAAACGATAAAAATAAAAATAGTTATATAACCAAGTTTGGCAAGATCAATCGCATTTATCAACTGGAAAAATTTGTTGTTAAACTTGAATGCTGAAGATAATAATTGCATTGCCTCTACCCCACCAATAAATAATGCAATAATAACTGAAACCAAGGTAATATTCAGATTGTAATATAACTTTCTAACAGGCTCTACATATGCCCATCCATATGCACCAAGCATCAATACACCATCAAGCGTATCAATCAACGCCATGCCGGCAGTAAAGGCCAAGGGTAGAAGAAGTATCTCTCCAAATGAAATTCCTGTTGTACTACTTGCAGCAGAAATACTCAGTAGTCCTACTTCACTTGCTGTATCAAAACCTAAACCGAATAAAAATCCCACAAAATACATATGCCAACTCGTAGTCACCATCCGAAGAAATGGTTTAAAAATTCGAGTGAGTAAACCTCCCACCTGAAAATAATCAACGGTAAAATTTTTCTTGTATTTGCCATTCTTCGTTACTGTTTTGAAAATTCGCAGAATATCAAGAAACGCTATTAAATTAATAAAACCGATAAGCAAAAGAAAAAAACTCGACACAGATGTTCCAATAACAAAACCTGTTGACTGCAACGAAGGCAAGAGATGCTTAATAAATAAACTCAAAGATGCAACCAAAATAGATAAGATAAAAACAATTGTCGAATGTCCAAGCGAGAAAAATAAGCCAACGGCAACTGGCTTTTTGCCATCTGTCATAAGTTTTCTTGTCGTATTATCAATTGCAGCAATATGATCGGCATCGACAGCATGGCGAAGCCCCAATCCATAAGCAATTGCTATTAAACCGAATAGCAATGGATGTTTTTGAGAAAAGAAAATACCACCAACCCAAACCGAAATAGTAACCAAAAGCACTATGGTAAACAAAACGACAATTCTTTGCCGAACTTTTCCGGATGATTTATTCCAAAGAGAATGGATATGTTTAAGTAATTTCATACATTCTTCTTGTGTTTGTAGTGACGCTAAATAACAATTCTGGTATTATCATAAAAGCTTTTTTCATAAATAAATGTAAGAAACGGAGCTTTTTTTAACATTATGCGTCAATCACAATCATATACGATTCGATATCTTAAAAAAAACAAACTTACAAAAGATACATATGTATTTTATTTTGAGAAACCAAAGGAGTTTGATTTTATTGCCGGACAATATAATAGATGGACGTTGCCAATAACAGCCACTGATGGACGTGGATCTTCACGATTTTTTACGATTTCTTCTCCTCCATCAGAAAAAGACTTTCTTGTCGTTACAACGAAAATCATCCAAAGTGATTTTAAAAAAGAATTGTTAAAACTTCATGAAAATCAAAAAATAAAAATATTTGGTCCGATGGGGCAATTTATTCTTGATGAAAATTCTAAAAAAGAACATATCTTTCTCGCCGATGGGATGGGAATAACTCCGTTTCATAGCATGATTGCACATGAAGCTGCAAAAAATAGCAATAAAAAACTTACCTTATTTGTCTCATTTTCAGTTCCCGAAGAAATCATTTTTTTAAACGAGTTAACAGAAATTACAAAAAATCATCCAAATATCCATGTTATTTATACTGTTACCAAACCGCAAGAATCACAAATGCCATGGGATGGCGAAACAGGAAAGATATCAGAAGAAATGATAAAAAAATATCATGTGGATAGTGCTCAATCCATTTTTTATATTGTTGGCCCTCCACCAATGGTTGAAGGTACACAAAAGCTGCTTGAAGACATGCATGTGCCAAATGAGCAAATCAAGACAGAACAATTTACGGGTTATTGAGGCTTGACTCATATGTTATTTTACATATAAAGTAGAATAGCATGGAAAATGGAAAAATCGTAAATCTACTCCTTCGTATCGGCATTGCAAGTGTTTTTTTGTATGCGGCTGTTGAGACAACACTGCATCCTGACGACTGGATTTGGTTTTTTCCACAATTTTTGAGAGATCTTGTGCCTCACCAACTTCTTCTTACTGGATTTTCGCTTTACGAAACGCTACTCAGCGCCTGGCTTCTTATCGGTTGGAGAACTGCGTATGCCGCATCACTTGCAGCACTAACGCTTCTAGGAATAATTGTTGGAAACCTTTCTGATTTTGATATTGTATTTCGTGACGTGGCAATATTTTTCATGGCAACTGCTTTGGCCATAGGATCATTTGGAAAAACGAAAAAGAAAAAATAAAAATTTATTGCAGGCCTTGTTGAGCAGCAAGTTCACGCAAGAAAAGATTATAATCATCTTCATTGACTACACCATCATCATTCAAATCCGTTGCAACTTGTTGTTCTGGAGTACATGAGGTAGCAGCAAGAAAATCAGTATAACAGCCAATAAAAATATTATAATCTAAAATACTGAGAGTATTATCATTATTGATATCTCCAGCTACCAATGTTGCGGGTGCGATACTATTTTCTTGCCCTGCAGTAATTGTTTGTGTCGCACTCGTAGATGCGCTCAAATGATAGTTTGTTCTCACTTCTACTCGATACGTTCCTGTGGGAAAAGCTGTAGAAATCGGAACAGAGGTCGCCGTAAAAGCACCAACAGATGAATCAAAATTTAATACTGCACTGCCGCTTGCAATTAATTGATTTTTTAGTGTAAAAATTTGAACTTCTGTGTTAATTTGCGGATGAGCAGGATTTTGATTACTCAAACTAAAAGAAGTAGAATTGATACTATCACCGCTTTGACCAATGCCGTGTTCAAAAATTGTGAGATCAATTGAGGTCTGTGTTTGATTGGGATTAGCAGTAGGACTAAGTGTTGCAAAAGAAGTAGGGATAATCGTAGGTGCAAGTGTTGGGTTCAATATGAAAGTTTGTGTTGGCTTGATGGTGGGTATTGCTGTCGGATTTTGTTGTGTTGGACTAATAACTGTAGTGCTCCCAAGAGAAAGATAATGAGCTTTAATCGCAGAGCCAACAGGAGATGCAGGAGTACCAGTATAATCTGTAATTATGGCGTTAGACCCGCATCCTCCTCCCCATGTATCCCATGTCCATGCAACATAGCTTGTTTGATTTTTGTCAAGAAAACTCATAAATGTATTCACAATATTTGATCCACATACACTTCCATCGGCACTCTCATTAAATTCTCCCACAACTACAGGCACTTGAGCCATAATACTGGTCGCAACTGATGCATCCCAGCATGTACCTGATCCTTCACAGTTAGAATTTCCATACATATGCCATGATGCCGCCATGTTGTTTAACGGATCTGTCGGTCTGTTTGCAAGCCAACCTGATAAATCACTTGCCCACCCCAATCCTCCAAGCATAAGTACATTGGTCGCTCCTGTCCCTCTGACGGCATTAACTAGTTGCTGCATTCCAGCTCCTGTTCCACAGTTGCCACTTGAACTGTCTTTCCAACAACTCCATGAGATATCGTGTGGTTCGTTATATAAATCAAATATAACCGTATTATTCCCCTTAAACGCATTTGCAACACTTGTCCAAAACGCTGGACTATGATCGCTATCTGCCATGTTGGTCTGTCCGGTTGCCTTTGTTCCGCCTGCAGCATTCCAATGTAAATCCAAGATAACATACATACCATTTTGATTAAGTACTTGAACATAACTTTTTACTGCTTGTTGATAGGTTGTTCCTCCAGTCACAACATTATTAATGCCAAGCCAACAATCTTCATTGAGAGGCACTCGAACAACATCAATATCCCACGTCTTCATTGCTTGTATCGATGCCGCGTCATTTGGACCATCAAATATCTGATTTCCGGTGACACATTGATATTCTGTACCTGAGCGGTCAACTCCATGCAAAATTACTTGCTGACCCTGTTCATTAACCAATTTATTCCCAGAAACTTTTAAACCTGAAAATGTTATTTGTGTCCCTGCGGCATGTTGTTCAATAGCTGTTCTTTTTTGTGAAATATGTACTATAAAAGCCAATGAAATAACCAAAAGAAGACAAGCCGTCAAAGAAATGATTGGCAATTTTTTCATAACTTAACCTTAATTATGACAAATATTACATCCAACGCAAATAAGAGAAATATGAAAACTTCCTTGCAATTCCCTCTCCAAAAAACGTACAATAGTAATCTGATGAAATCAATATTAGCAAATAAACCATTCCTTTTTATTCTCTTTACCGGTTTTTTATCAATTCTTGGAATTGGTGTTATCATTCCTGTTATCCCTTTTATTATTGGGAAATATGTTGACTCGCATCATACCAATCAAATTGCATTATATGTCGGACTTCTTGTATCGTTGTATTCATTCTGCCAATTTTTTGCCGCACCTGTTCTTGGAGCATTAAGCGATAAATATGGCAGACGTCCGGTTCTGTTATTCTGCTTGTTGGGATCTGCGATTGGATATATTTTGTTCGGAATTGGAGGAAGCCTTGCGATACTTTTTATCGCACGCGCAATCGATGGCATTACTGGCGGAGATATCAGTACTGTTATTGCCTATATTGCAGATGTAACCAAACCTCAAGAACGTGGAAAATATTTTGGAATTGTAGGAGCTACGATAGGATTTGGTTTTATCATTGGACCGACCGTTGGTGGCTTAGTCTCAGGTATTTCTCTTTCAGCGCCAGTTTTTTTGGCAGCTGGACTGACTATTCTTAATATGCTCTATGGATATTTTGTCTTGCCGGAAAGTTTGGTTAAAGAACATCGAATGATTGATTTCACACTGCATCATTTGAACCCGTTTCTTCAATTACAGTATATTATGAAAAATAATATTTTGCGATCTCTTATGATTATTGGATTTTTTTACTTCTTTGCATTTTCAGAATTGACGACTATTATTACTGTCTTTTTTAAAGATATTCTCCATTGGAATCCTGGAAACATAGGATTATATTTCTTTGTTTTGGGAATCGGAGATATGTTTACACAAGGATTTTTAACGGGCAAACTTACGCCTAAATTTGGCCCAATCAAACTCGTTCTTGGAGGATTTATCCTTACTACAATTTCTTATGCAATTAATGCATTCATTCCCATTTTCCCTTTGGTTCTTTTGGCTTATGTATACATAATTATTTATGCGGTTGGCAGCGGATTGTTTGAGCCGTCATATGGTAGCTTGATTTCTGGAGTTGCGAGTCCTCAAGAACAAGGACGTGTTCAAGGCGCGAGTCAATCAATGCAGTCTGTTGCGCGTATGATTGCTCCACTTCTGGCAGCATTCCTTTATCAATTCCACCCGAGTCTTCCATGGATTAGCTGTATATTATTCTCAATTATTGGCGTTGTACTTCTTTCAAAATATAAGAAATTAATTGCAAGTCATCTACGCACTAATACTTAGTTTTTCTTAACTCGTCCCCAAGGAACATATGACCATACTCTTTCATGAGTATAATAAAGAAGCATACTTGCTAGATTTGTTAATACAACAAACCCAATTGCCAAATCATAACGATGAGTTAACGTTAGAACAATAATTGTGTCAGAAATAATAGTAAGAATTCGAAAAACCGTTGCTTTCACGATTGAACGTTTTACTGTATCAAAAGGATATCTTTTTTTTGCCATATACTCACCTATTCCATCTTAGTCCTAAATGCGAAATAATTACAAGGATATATTACAATAACTTTATGAAAGGTATTCCAAAAATTCCTTATTTCAAAACTTCACGCTACAGAGTTGAAACCATGGTGGAATTGGCGGATGCGAAACCTGGCCAAAAAGCCGCAGATCTGGGGAGTGGCGACGGAAGAATTGTTATCGCTTTTACGAAAACAGGAATAGAAACCCATGGATATGAAATTGATGATGAATTGAGAAAACTATCCGAACAAAATATAAAAGAAGCACACTTAACGAATGCTTTCATTCATAACAAAGACTTTTGGGAAGAAGATCTTTCTCAATATGACATTATCTGCATATATCCTATGCCGACAATCATGGGAAGACTTGAGAGAAAACTCCAGGAAGAATTGAAACCAGGCGCGCGAGTACTTCTAAACTACTTCCCTTTCAAACATTGGAAATTAGAAAAAACAAAAGATAATATCTTTTTGTATATAAAGTAATCTCTGATAGAATATTCTAAGTATGGCTAAAAAAGATATCGCAAAGAAACATATTCACAAACGATTACGGATTCAATTGATTATATTTGCAATGGTCGCAATTGTTATGTTCGGTATTGTTGTTTTTGACATCTTCACGAACGCACTTTCATTCTCTCTCGCATTTCTGGGCATCATAATTGGTTTGATTATCGGTTTTATTGTCGGGAGAATGTATATCATAAAATGGCATGAAGAAACAGAAAAAGTGATTGTTAGCATGGATAGAACAAGTGTCTTCATCATTATTCTGTATATTGCTTTTCGTGTCTTTGAGAAATCGCTATTGAGTCCTTATATCAATCCAACAATGATTGGTGCTTTTACTTTTGCAATCCTTGCAGGGATAATGTTTGGAAGATTTCTCAGTATGAGGATTAAAACGAAAAAGGTACTTAAAGAACAAAAAAAGATTTAAAAAACTTGTTAAAAAATAATTCTCACATTTCCCAAATTCTCATAATCAAAAGGATGCGTTCCATGAATAGAACCAATAAGAATTCTATTCTTTCTCACTTTTAATTCTTTTGCTACTTTATCAACAATTTCTGGGCCGAACGGTTCATCTCGATAAAGTAAATGAAGATTAAAATGATCAAAGACACCTGCACGTTGTAAATGAGGCATTGTTTCCTTAAAATTTTTAAAACTTTTTTGATAATATTTCTTATCGTTATTGTTACAATGCACAATATAAATATCTCTCCCTATTTCATTGCGATTGATATACTCTAAAACATCATACAGTCTATCAATATGATGAACAAAAACGATATATTTTCCAGAAATAATATCATCAAAATGTTTTTGAAGCCATTGATGAATTATACTTGCATTTTTTGTAACATGGAGAAGCGAAATATAAATATCATCAAGTTTGAGAGAAAAGAAAACAATTCCCAACGTTGGCACGAAATAATAAAGGAAATAATCAAAATTTGTAGGATCCAAGCGGATATTACCTATAACCCCACTCGCTGTTGCAATAAAGGCTAATAAAACAAAAATGAAAGGCGCATGGTATGTTCTTTTTAAAGTGGGTCTTGTCTCTCTCATTAATAGATTACCAAAAGCAAAAAGGCTCATAACACTTAAGAAGGCAATTGTATAAACTCCTGCAAGTGAAAGAAGATTACCTTTTGTAATAAGAAGAATTGATGAACATAATAAAAAGAATGCAATAACAATATACGGTGCTGTTCCTTTTTTATTAAGCTTGCCAAGAGCATTTGGGAAACATCCATCAGTTGTCATTCGGTAAATAAGACCGGACACACCCACATATCCGGTAAGGACTGCTCCTGCTAACACCAAAAATGCATCAATAACAACAACATATTCAAAAATTGTTCCGCCCATAATTCTCCCCGCATCGGAAAGAAGAAAGTCTGCAGCATGGACAATTGCAGGATATGGCATCACATTGAGCACAACAAGTGCAACAAGCGGATTAAAAATTGCAACACCGATAAGCATATTGCGTAGTGTTTTCCTGAATACTCCATGATCTTGTTCTTCAACGAAATTTGCTGAAGATTCAAATCCCGACACTCCTAAAAGCGACGCAGAAAAACCAAAAAACAGAGCGGTCAGTAACCCACCGCTTTTAAGAGCAATTCCTTTTGTGCTTTGAAGGTTTGAGAGAAGATATGAATGTCCTCCATGAAATACATAAAGCAGTCCAAAAATGAGAAATACCGTTAACACCAAAATATGTGCGGCAAAAATAGCAAAAGCAACACGTGCACTATCTTTAATTCCTGAAATTACCAATACAGCAAAAAATAACATCAATACAATAGTAAGCGGAATCACAGGTAAAGGAATAACTGAATTTGAATACTCAATTGCAGTATTGGCTGATAGAACAGCAGTTGCAATATAAGAAAGAATAGTCATTGTTCCTGCAAAAGCAGCAATGGTTTTTGATGAAGCGTTTAATAAACAATTGTATGCTCCCCCATTCACTGGAAGTGCTTCAACAACTTCTGTATAAACACTTTTATAAAAGAACAATACAAGAACAATAATTGCTAGAATAACTGGAGCATAAATCCCTACATAAAGAATAGAAATTCCGGAGACATAAAACGTAGAACTCAAAATATCGTTCCCGCAAATTGCAGTCGCAAAGAATTGATTAAGTTTTTTTATCGGCTTTTTATTGCTTGCCATAAAAAATAAAATAAATAAACCCACTAGAGTAACCTTTACTGCTAACGGGTTTTAATTATTATCTCTTAAATAAATATTACTTGGAAAATTTTTGAAAAGTCAGTGTTATCTAATACGACTCTTCAAGAGACATTCTTAGTAGCTCAATAATGTAAGAAACGCCTATACTCTATATTTTACAATCAAATTATATGTTGTCAAGTGGCAACAACGTACATAGTATGACAAATGAAACTTATATTGTTGACATTTTTATGAAATAGTATTATATATAAATAAAGATATGAGTATAAGAAGCAACAAACCATTTTCTCGAACTTTTCTTGTTGACCCAGGAGTGATACATGCTGGTTTTGTTGCTAATGTATTGTATTGTAAGTGATAAAAAAGAAATTAAAAGTTAGCAACAACCAGCCAGATGGCTGGTTTTTTTTTGAGAAAGTGAGGATCAATAATGCATAGACATACAACGCTACTTTTTTTACTATTATTAATGCTATTAATTATTCTTTGTGGCGGCATCAACTCGAAAGATATTAATTCTTTTATCCCTTGGGGGGAATTCCAACCCTCATATGATGCACAAATTAAACATCTATCCAACGACACATCGCCTCAAAATCAACCTCACTATTTTAACGAATACAAATGGATTGTTGAAAAATAATATGGACATATTTTTTCTCTTGACGGGAGGATAAGTTGCTGATATGATGAATTTGTTCTATGAAACGTAATTTATTAAATCTTCTTACTCTTGCACTTCTTACCGTTTAAAACGGCGGATTTGTGTGATTAAGAAATCAACCAAGTAACCGCCGAAAGAGGCGGTTTTTTCGTATTCCTTGATTATTTTTAATATAAATAATATACGACGCACCGAGCGAATGCGAAGGGGTGGATACATTTTAAAACCGTATGAAAAACAAAATTTATATTTTTGATACAACACTTCGAGATGGTGAACAAGTTCCTGGATGCCAACTCAATACCGTTGAAAAAATTGAAGTTGCACAGGCTTTGGAAGAATTGGGTGTCGATATAATCGAAGCAGGCTTTCCTATTTCAAGCCCTGGCGATTTGCAATCTGTTCAGGAAATTTCAAAAGTTGTCCGAAAACCTATCATTACAGCACTGTCACGTGCTGTTTTCAAAGATATCGATGCAGCAAACGAATCTCTTAAATTTGCAAAAAACAAACGCATCCACACATTTATCAGTAGCTCTGATATTCACATCATTCATCAATTTAAATCAACACGAGAAAAAATTTTGGAACAAGCAGTTGAATCAGTAAAGTATGCTAAAAAATTTACAGAAGATGTTGAATTTTCTGCAATGGATGCCGGAAGAACAGAAAATGAATTCTTGGCAACCTTTATCGAAGCGACGATAAAAGCAGGCGCAACGACAGTTAATATTCCTGACACCACTGGATACTGTCTTCCAAATGAATTTGGCGAAAAAATAAAATACCTTTTTGATAATGTCAAAGGAATTGAAGATGTTATTGTTTCAGTACATTGTCACAATGATCTTGGCATGGCAACTGCCAACACTATTGCTGCTGTTCAAAATGGAGTCAGACAAATTGAAGTAACTATTAATGGTGTCGGTGAACGAGCGGGCAATACATCACTTGAAGAAGCAGTCATGATTTTGAAAACTCGCAAAGATCTCAACGCTCAGACAAATATTAACACTCGAAAAATTTATCCAACGAGTCGATTAGTTTCACGATTGATGCGAATGCCTGTTCAAGCAAATAAAGCAATCGTTGGACGCAACGCATTTGCACACTCCTCTGGCATTCATCAAAATGGCATTTTGAAAAACCGATTTACCTATGAAATTATGAGCCCCAAAGATGTCGGCATCAAAGAATCCTCGCTTGCATTAACTGCCAGAAGCGGAAGATCTGCATTAGGACATCATTTAGAGAGATTAGGATACAAACTAAAGCCTGATGAAATGAATGCAGTCTATGAAAAATTTCTCAATTTAGCTGATAAGAAAAAAGATATCAATGATGACGATCTGCGTTTTGTCATGGGAGACAAAGGCAGCGGAGAAGGAATCACATTGCAACTTCTTGAAGTTGTTTGCGGAACACCATTGAAACCCATGGCAACAGTAAAACTTTTGGTAAATGGCAAAGAAGAAATTGCAACAGCCGGAGGTAACGGACCAATTGACGCAAGCCTCCAGGCAATCAATAAAATTCTAAAAAAGAAAATACGGCTTGAGGAATATTTGGTACAAGCGATTACTGGTGGTACCGATGATTTGGGGAAAGTGCATATTCAAATCAGTCATAAAGGAGTTAGTTATTACGGATTTGCGGCAGACACTGATATAATAACTGCATCGGTTAAAGCATATATCGATGGCATGAATAAGATAGTTTAAATTATGAGAAAGAAACCTCAAACTTTATTTGAAAAAATTTGGGATGCACATGTGGTTACACAAAAACCAAACTATCCCGCCGTTCTTTATATCGATGCGCATCTTATTCATGAAGTAACAAGTCCCCAAGCATTTTCGGGACTGAAAAAACGAGGGATAAAACTTTTCCGCACCGATCGTACGTGGGCAACAATGGATCACAACGTGCCTACCAAAGATCAAGACAAACCAATTCAGGAAGAAATGTCTCGTAAACAAGTCGAGATGTTAAGAAAAAATTGTGAAGAATTTGACGTAAGGCTCTATGGACTTGGACATCCCAATCAAGGCATCGTTCATATCATTGGACCAGAACTTGGAATTACCAAACCCGGCATGACAATTGTCTGTGGTGATAGTCATACATCAACACATGGAGCATTTGGTGCAGTTGCGTTTGGCATTGGAACGAGTGAAGTTGAACAAGTTTTTGCGAGTCAATCAATCTTGCAATATAAACCAAAAACGATGAATATCAGAATCGACGGCAAATTAGGGAAAGGTGTTACATCAAAAGATATTATTCTCTATATTATTTCAAAAATTTCAACTGCAGGTGGCACAGGACATTTTGTTGAGTACTCAGGAACCGCAATTAAAAATCTCTCAATGGAAGCAAGGATGACCATCTGCAATATGAGTATTGAAATGGGAGCCCGCGGTGGAATGATTGCGCCTGATGAAACAACTTTTGCATACATGAAAGGTCGTTCCTTTGTGCCAAAAGGGAAAGAATGGGACAAGGCACTCGCCTATTGGAAAACTTTAAAAACAGATGACGGTGCAATATACGACAAAGAACTTTTTATCGACGCCAATGATATTGAACCAATGATAACATACGGAACAAATCCCGGAATGGGAATGAAAATTACAGAAAAAATTCCAACAGAAGATGACATGGGCAATGAAAATCAACGGAACAATTTCCGCAGTGCAATGGAATATATGGGATTACAAGGCGGCAAACAATTACTTGGGCAAAAAGTGGATTATGTTTTTTTGGGAAGTTGTACCAATTCTCGAATTGAAGATTATCGCAACATCGCAAAAATTGTCAAAGGTAAAAAGAAACCAAAATGGCTAACTGTCTTTGTTGTCCCTGGCTCTCTCAATGTTGTCAAACAAATTGAAAAAGAAGGACTTGATAAAATTTTTACTAAAGCAGGATTTGAGATGCGAGGAGCTGGATGTTCTGCATGTCTAGGGATGAATGAAGACAAAATTCCTACTGGGAAATATTGTGTATCGACATCAAATAGAAATTTTCAAGGTCGCCAAGGACCCGGAGCAAGAACTTTTTTAGCAAGTCCGATTACCGCAGCTGCAGCAGCAATAACAGGAAAAGTGACTGACGTGAGAGAGTTTATTTAAAAAGACTCAAACCGTCCTTCCTGCGAAGGCAGGAATCCATAAACTAGTTTTAGTATACAGATTCCCATTTTCATGGGAATGACGAAAATTATGAAAAAACAAAAAGTAACTAAAATAATTTCAACTGCCATTCCACTCGACATGGAAAACGTTGATACCGATCAAATAATTCCAGCAAGATTTTTGAAAGCAACTACTAGAGAAGGCTTTGGGTTAAATGTTTTCAGAGATTGGAGATTTGATCCCGAAGGAAATCCAAAGCCTCATTTTATTCTCAATCATCCGAATTATAAAGGAGAAATTCTAATTGCAGGACATAATTTCGGATGTGGATCAAGCAGAGAGCATGCCGCCTGGGCGCTTTCAGATTATGGTTTTAAGGCAGTTGTTTCAAGTTTTTTTGCTGATATTTTTAAAAATAACGCATTAAATAACAGTCTTTTACCAGTTCAAGTTTCTCCTGATTTTTTGAAATTATTATTTGCAGCGGTAAACGCAAATCACAAAACAAAAATTATCATTGATGTTGAAAAGCAAACAATCAGTGTCCCGAGTAAAAAAATCTCAGAGACCTTTGAAATAAATCCCTATAAAAAAATTTGCATTATGAATGGATATGATGATATAGATTATTTATTAAGTCTCAAACCAGAAATTGAAAAATTTGAAAAAGAAAGAAAAAATGACTTTTCTTTATCCTTTGAATAATTTTCTATTATGCTTGTCAAAATTCCTAAACTAAAAAATTTTATTAAACAAATCATTCTTACCGAATATTCCGAAAATGAAGCCGATATCATAACTGATGTCATTCTTTTTGGCGAACTTGCTGGAAGACAAAGTCATGGACTACTACGCTTATTAAAAAATAATTATGGTGTTTTTGACTGTATACCAAAAGGTAAACCAGAATATGTACATAAAACAAAAGTCTCTACAATTATTGATGCAAAAGAGAATCCTGGTATGTTGATTGCTCCTCTTGCTATGCAAGAAGTAATACGACTAGCAAAAAAAAGTGGTATAGGAATTGTAGGAGTAAAAGGATATTTCAATACTACTGGGGCAATCTCGTATTATTGTGAAAAAATTGCAAAAGAAAATCTTATTTGTATGATTTTCCCTCAAGCTGTACCTATTATTTCTCCTTTTAACGCGAAGAAAGCATTGTTTGGGACAAATCCAATAGCATTTGGTATTCCATCAGATCCACATCCAATAATTTTTGATATGTCGACATCCGCAATTGCTTGGGGGAAAGTACTAAAACATAAATTAGAACACACTGCATTACCTGAAGATGTCGCAATCGATGAAGAAGGAAATCTCACAACTGATGCACAAAAGGCAGTCGCGACACGAGCATTTGATGCATCGTATAAAGGATCCGGACTTGCGATGATAGTAGAAATATTTGGTGGGCTGTTGACTGGAGCAGCTTATGAAGGGTTGCATAAAGATAAAGGCGACGGAAGTCTTTTCTTAGCTTTTTCTCCAGAGTTATTACAAAACATAGATGAATTTAAACAAAAAACAAAAGAATTTATTGAAACACTACGAAATGCACCAACAACAGATGGTAAGAAAATAAGAATTCCTGGTGAGAATGCGATAACAATACGTGATAATCATGTAGTGAAAGGTGTTATAGAAATTAACGATGCTGTAATAGAAGAACTTAAAAAAAGATATCACATAACTCTATGAAAAAAACAATTGCAATTCTTTCCGGCGATGGAGTCGGTCCTGAAATAATTGAACAATCAAAAAAAATCTTAGAAACAATTGCTGAAAAATTTGGTCATACATTTATTTTTGAAACAGGTCTCATTGGCGCTGTGGCAATTGATGAAACGGGAAATCCTTATCCTGATAAAACTCATAAACTTTGTATTTCATCAGATGCAATTTTATTTGGCGCAATCGGTGATCCGAAATATGACAATGATCCAAGTGCAAAAGTCCGTCCTGAACAAGGACTTCTCAAAATGAGAAAAGAACTTGGACTCTACGCAAATGTCCGACCAATTTTTACTTTTAAAAAACTCCTCCCCTCTTCTCCATTGAAAGAAGAAATAATTAAAAACACTGATTTTGTTGTTATTCGTGAATTAATTGGCGGCATTTATTTTGGCAAAAGAGGAAGAAATAAAAATAGAACTTCAGCATTTGATACCAGTGAATATTCTAAGACTGAAATTCAACGAATCGCAAAGTATGCTTTTCAATTGGCACAAAAAAGAAAAAATAAACTCACCGTTGTTGATAAAGCAAATGTACTCGAAACTTCTAGACTTTGGAGAGAAACCATTCAAAAAATGGAAAAAGATTTCCCTAATGTAATAGTCAACTATATGTTTGTTGATAATGCGTCAATGCAAATTATCAAACGTCCGAGTGAATTTGATGTCATTGTCACAGAAAATATGTTTGGAGATATTTTGACAGATGAAGCATCAGTTATCACGGGCTCACTCGGCATGCTGCCCTCTGCCTCAATTGGTAAAAAAACAGCAGTGTATGAACCGATTCATGGATCCTATCCAAAAGCAGCTGGACAGAATATTGCCAATCCTATTGGCTCAATCCTTTCTGCTGCAATGATGCTTGAGTATAGTTTTGGTTTAAAACGCGAGAGCGAAACGATCTATAAAGCAGTTGAAAAAGTAATAGACCAAGGTCTTGGAACAAAGGATTTAAATTTAAACAAAACAGTCGGAACAAAAGAATTAGGAGCTAAAATCGCTAGTTTAATAAGAAAATAAATTCTTCCAAACTAAAAATATTTCTTTTGAATTTCTGGGATTTCTTTATATGCTCGTATTAAGGCAACATTCGGAGGTAAAAAAGAAAAAATTTCTGACATATGTGCAAAATTAATATCCCCTATTGCCACATACGGAATATGTATTTGTTCCTTTGCTTTTTTCAAATAATCAAAACCTATCGCTTTATATTCTGGTTTGGAAATAGTTGACCAAATTGGGCCAATGCCGATATAATCTGCGCCTTGTCGCTCTGCCTGAATTCCTTCTTTTAATATATGCGTGCTTCGTCCAATAATTTTGTGCGGACCCAAAATATCACGAACTTGCTTGATTGAGATATCATCTTGCCCCGAATGAAAACCATCAGCATCACATGCGAGCGCAATATCGATATAATCATTGATTATTAACGGGATCCCTTTCCTTTTCGCTTTTTCTTGAATACGAAATGCTTTTTGTAATATAACTTTCTTCGAATTTTTTTTATCTCTAAGTTGTATTGCAGAAACTTCCCATTTCAAACCCTGTTCAAGATTTTTTTCATCATCAGAGATAAGATAAATTCCTGGTTTAATATTTTTTTTCTGGAGACTTAATAAAATTTCTTTTTCTAACGCATATATTTCAAATCTCTTTTTTGTATAGAAAGGATTTCCAGTATATTCTTCCAAAACGCGCAATCCTTGTTCAATACGCTTAAAATTGGCCCGCAATAATGTTTCTAAATCCTTTCTTTGTGGTGGAGGTTCAGCAGCCCGAACATCGCTACCTCTACTTAAAAGATCCTGCAAATATTCTTTTTCTGTTTGACTAATTTCTCTACGCAATTTTGCAAGTTCATCAGTCTGTTTCTTTTGTAAAGTTAAAAAACGTGTATATTCTTCAATTACTCGCAACCCTTCAGTCACACGATTGATATTTGCGTCAATAATTTGATAATAATTATTTTTCATAATTCTCCTGTGCTCTTTTAAATGAATTATAAACTAACAATGCGCATTTTGTTCGTGCAGGTGTTAATTCTATTTCTAATAAATTTAAAACGTCTTGCTCTTTTACTTTTTTAATTGACTCCAAACTCTCTCCTTTTATTTCTTCACTAAACAACGATGCAGATGCTTTTGAGATAGCGCATCCTTCGCCAATGAATGCAATTTCTGTTAATTTCCCATTCTTTATTTTCCCCGTCAACCGAATCATATCGCCACAAAGAGGATTAAATTCTTCTACGTCAAAATCTGAATTTTCTACAATTCCATAATTTTGTGGATGTTGCCAATGTTCTAAAATAATTTCACGATAGAGTGGATCTTGCATAGGCTACATTCTAAAAGTTTTCTTCACTTCTTCAATTCCTTCCATCAATTTATTAATATCTTCCTTTGTGTTGTATAGATAGATAGACGCCCGTGCTGTCCCAACCACTCCTAATGTTTGCATTAACGGTTGTGCACAATGGTGCCCTGTCCGTACAGCGATATGTGATCTATTCAAAATTTCTGCGATATCATGAGGATGTACTCCATCAACAAGAAATGAAAATACACCGAGTCTATTATTTGAATCTTTTGGGCCATATAATGTGACCTTTTTTTGTTTTGCAAATTGCTCAAGTGCATAGTTTGTCAATTCTTGTTCATGTTTTTGAATATTCTCTAAACCAATTTTTTGCAAATAATCAAGTGCAGTGGCAAATCCGATTACACCTGCAATGTTTGGAGTTCCCGCTTCAAATTTCTCAGGAATATCTGCCCAGGTTGCTTCTTCTTTTGTTACTTTTTTTATCATCCCTCCCCCAAAAATAAACGGATCCATAGATTCAAGTAATTCCTTCTTGGCATATAAAACTCCTACGCCCGAGGGTCCCAACATCTTATGTGCAGAAAAAGAAAGAAAATCGCAATCTAACTCTGAAACATTTGTTGGTAAATGCGGCATCGATTGTGCCCCATCAACGCAAACTTTTATATCAAGATTTAATTTTCTGAAATATGGAATAATCTCATCAAGTGGATTTACAGTCCCCAATACATTTGATGCATTTGTAAGTGTTACTAGTTTAATTCGTTTCTTCTTTGCGAGTGGAAGCAAAGCAATCTCTTTATAATTCAAACGATAATCTTTCGTTAGTGGCAAATAAAATAATTTGATCCCTAACTCTTTTTTTAATTGTATCCAAGGAATGATATTCGCATGATGTTCCATTACAGATAAGACAACAATATCCCCTTTTTTCAAAAATTTCCTTCCCCATCCAAAGGCAACAACATTGAGTGATTCTGTTGCTCCTGCGGTGAAAATAATTTCTGAAGCATCTTTTGCATTGATGAACGATGCAACTTTTTTTCTAACTTCTTCAAACTTATCTGTGGCCTTTTGACTCAAATCATAAATACCTCGATGAATATTGGAATTAGAGTTTGTATAAAAATTTGAAACTGCGTCGATAACAACTTGTGGTTTTTGACTCGTCGCCGAAGAATCTAAATATACTAAATCAGGATTATTTTTAAATAGTGGGAAGTCTTGTTTCATAATTCTCCTTAACTTTTTCCTGTAATTCTTTCGGGAACTGTTGAAGGATATTTTGCAAAAAACCTTCAACTATTAATTGTTTTGCTTTTTCTTCTGAAATTCCTCGTGACATAAGATAGAATAATTCAAGATCATTAATTCTTCCAACAGTTGTTGCATGTCCTGCTTTAATAGCATTTTCCAGAATTTCTAAATTAGGAATGGCAATGCCACGCGCTTTTTGTGAAAGTAACAATATATGCGCAGCTAGCCATGCATTAGTTCCTTTTGCGCCTTTTTCAATTTTAATAAGTCCATCAAAAAAAATCTGTGATGTATCGCACACAGCACTTTTTATAATTACTTCACTTTTGGTATTTTCTGCTTGATGTGTGACAGTAATTTTTAATTTTAATCCGTTATTTCCATTACCTAATAATAATCCAAGAAATTTTATTGAAGCACCTTTTTCTGCAAGAGTAATATCATAAACTAATTCTGTTTCATCCCCTGTCCACAAAACCGGCAAAACTAACTCTTCATTTTCTTTAACAATAATTTTTCCCATATACTGATCCCTATTCCCTAAACTTACCCCACCGCTCCTTCCATTGAGAGATTAATTAATCTATTCAATTCTACTGCATATTCGAGTGGCAACTCTTTAACAATTGGCTCAATAAAACCATTAACTATCAATGATGTCGCTTGCGCCTCAGATAATCCGCGCGACATTAAATAGAATAATTGCTGTTCACCCACTTTACTGACTGATGCTTCATGTCCAAGCGTCACATCTTCTTCATTAACAATATTCACAGGATACGTATCAGAACGGGATAACTCATCAAGAAGTAATGCATCACATCTCACAAATGATTTACTCCCTTTTGCGCCATTTATGATCTTTACCATACCACGGTAACTACACCTTCCACCATTAAGACTTACGGATTTTGATGTAATCGTACTTGTCGTATATGGTGCAAAATGAAAAGCTTTCCCTCCAGCATCTTGATGTTGTCCATTCCCCGCAAGCGCCAGTGATAACACTTCACCTTTTGCTCCTTTACCATTTAAATAAACTGATGGATACTTCATTGTTTTTTTTGATCCTAAATTCCCATCAATCCATTCTCCTATCCCTTCTTCTTCAACAAACATTCTTTTGGTGACTAAGTTGTAAACATTGTTAGACCAATTTTGAATTGTTGTATATCGAACGCGTGCTCCTTTTTTAACAATAATTTCAACAACTGCGGCATGCAATGAATCAGTTGTATAAATTGGCGCTGTGCACCCTTCAACATAATGGACATAACTCCCCTCTTCTGCAATAATTAGTGTTCGCTCAAATTGTCCCATATTGGCGGCATTAATTCGGAAATATGCCTGCAATGGAATTTCAACATGCACTCCCGCTGGAACATAGACAAAACTTCCACCAGACCAAACCGCGGAATTAAGTGCGGCAAATTTATTATCCGCCGCCGGAATAACTGTCCCAAAATATTGTCGGAAAAGATCGGGATATTTTTTAAGAGCGGTATCCGTGTCAACAAAAATAACGCCTTTTTCTTCCCATTGTTTTTTTAGATTATGATAGATAACTTCTGAATCATATTGTGCACCAACTCCAGCAAGAAATTTTTTCTCAGCTTCTGGAATTCCAATCTTATCATACGTATCTTTTATATCTTTTGGAACATCTTTCCAATCACGAAACTTCCGATCTGTTGGACTTATGTAATAATACATATTATCAAAATCGATTCCTGAGAGATCTGCTCCCCAAGGTGGCATCATTTTTTGTTCAAATGTCATGAATGCTTGCAAACGAAAATTTCTCATCCAATCCGGTTCATTTTTATAATGGGAAATCGCTTCGATCACCTCACGACTCAAGCCACGTGGAGTTTTGAATACTGAAGATTCAGGTTTATGAAAACCAAATTGATATGCTGTATTGATATCTTGTGCTGTAACTTTCATAGATAAAATATCTAGGGTTAAGGGGCATGGGTAAGTCATAAATACTTTCCCCTTAACGCTTTACCCTTCACCCTAGTAATCTTGTTTAGATATTAGGATTTAGACATTTTCAAATACTGTTCATACCCTTTCTCTTCAGTTTCTTTTGCAAGTTGTGAATCACCTGATTTTACAATTTTTCCAGCAACAACAATGTGCACAAAATCTGGTTTTATATAATGCAAAATTCGCTGGTAGTGAGTTATAAGAAGTAGTCCGAATGAATAATCTAAATCTCCAATTGCATTTCCGATATACCGAAGGGCATCAACATCAAGTCCAGAATCCGGTTCATCAAGAATTGCAAAATCTGGCCGCAGCATTGCGAGTTGCAAAATCTCCGCTTTCTTTTTTTCGCCACCAGAAAATCCTTGATTGAGAAAACGTTTTACGATATCTTCTGAAAAACCCAACGTTTTAGCAATCGGTGCAACTGTATTGCGAAATGCAATTGGCGACAACTTTCTCTTTTCCCCGTTCCCTGTTCCCTGTTCCCTACTCTCATTAACTGCCATTCTTAAAAAATTTCCATAATTAACACCAGTTATCTCGACGGGATATTGAAAACCTAAAAATAAACCGAGATGAGCTCGTCGATCAGGAGTCAAATTGGTAATATCAACTCCGTTCAACGTTATTTTCCCTTTCGTTATGACATAATCAGGATGTCCCATCAGAACCTGCGCAAGCGTTGATTTTCCCCCACCATTTGGCCCCATGACAGCATGAATCTCACCTTTTTTTATAGTCAAACTAACACCGCGCAAAATTTCTTTCCCTTCTTTTGTCCCAGCATGTATATCTTTTATCTCTAAAACATTTTTCATAAATTAAACTGATCCCTGTTCCCTGATCCCTGTTCCCTCCTTTTGAACTGCTCTCCATTCTTTATCCAACTGCTCATTAATTTCATCAATCATTTCATTAACTTCTTCATCTGACATATTGTGCATCTGTGCACCTGTCTCAATAGTATCGTATTCATTAGCAAAACAATTAACACAGTGGAGTCCGTATTCCGACAACAATTCACCAGCTCGCGGACATTCATCAACGACGGTTTTTAGTGGATCAAATTTGGTAATAACATATGCATTTTGCTCCATAACATATTTCTCAATTCTCAATTTCTAATTTTGTGCACCATTTACTGTACTGCTCATCCTCTCCATTAACAATTTTGAAGAATTTCTTCCGTAATTGTGACGTGATAGGTCCAATTTTGCCGTTTCCAATTGTGCGTCTATCTATTTTTTCAATCCATGCAACTTGACAAGCAGTTCCGGTTAGAAATGCCTCATCCGCGATATATAGCTCACTCCGTTCAATAGGACGTTCCACTGTTTCAATTCCCATATCTTCAGCAACTTTAAGAACAGACTTTCTTGTTACCCCTTCCAAAACTCCTTCGGAAAATCCAGGAGTAATCAATTTGTTGTCTCGAATTATGAAAATATTTTCCGCAGAACCTTCCGCAACATTGCCAAATTTATTAAGAAGAATCGCTTCATCATATCCATTTTCATTTGCTTCTTTACGGGCAAGTGCCGAATTGATATATCCTCCGGTCGCTTTTGCTAAGGTTGATATAGAATTATCATTAATTCGTTGCCAACTTGAGACAAGAAGCGACAAGCCCTTTCCCATTGGCATATATTCTTCCAACGGGATTATGTAAGAACTAAAATCAAAATGCGCATCAGTAAAATTTGGGCTAAGATTGGTATGTCCAATATAACCAAAAAGACGAATATATAAATTAGTTTTAGGTTGGTTTTTTTTAACAAGTTCAATTATATTTTTTTTAAATTCTTGACTTGTATACGGAAGATCACCGCCAAGAATTTTTGCCGCGTCAATAAATCTTTTTATATGATCCTCAATTCTAAAAAGAGAAACAAAATTTTGCTCATTATTATAATAACCTCGAATTCCACCAAAGAAACCCGTACCATACTGCAACGCATTGGTCATAACGGAAACTTTTGCGTCCTCAATCGGAACAATTTTCCCTTGAAAAAATGCATATGGGAATGAACCAGTTTTCATACTTATGCTACTACCTCCGCTACAACTTCTATTTCAATTAGTGCACCTTTTGGTAAACTACTTACTCCGACTGTTGATCTTGCAGGTAGACTTACAGAAAAGTATCTTCCATATATATTGTTTACCACTTCAAACTGCGAAATATCAGTAAGATACAGTGTTGTTTTTACAACATGCACCAAATCACTTCCTTCAGCACGAAGTACTGCTTTAATATTATTCATAATTTGCTGTAGTTGCATTTCCAAACCTTCTGCAAGATTTCCATTGGCATCAATGCCAATTTGTCCTGAACAATAAATCATGCCATTTGAGACAACGGCTTGCGAATATGGACCAACTGCTGCAGGAGCTTCATTTGTTTTAATGTATTTCATATTATGTAATTCATCAACCCCTCTCCTTGTTTATTTTGCAAAACTGGGTCCCACTTTGCATGGAATCACTTCAATCTTCTCCCAAACTTTTCCAATAACATAGGGTTCATTTTTAAGATATTCATCAAGTCCTTCTCGTGTTGGAAAATCCAGGATATAAACTGAACCTTTCATATCTCCTTTACGATCTAAAAGTGCAACTCCATAAAGAGCTTTTCTTTCTGCTACTAGTTTATCACCTAACTCTATATGTTTCTCCCGAACTGCAAATCTTCGTTCCAAACTATTTTTATAATCATATGCAATAACAATAAACTGCATTTAATTCATTCCTCCGCCTTTCAATGCAGGTTTGGCTGTTTCGCGCATTCTTTTGAGCAAACGATTATTTACTGATTGAATCAAAGGATGAACACCGTTTTCTTTAGCCACTTCTTGCCATGTCTTCAAACGCGCAAGCAAAACTTTTTTGTCCTTCAATTCTTCGGCATCCATTGTATCATGATTTAAATCGATGACAATGGTATCCCCATCTTCAACTAGCGCAATCGGTCCACCTAAATATGCCTCCGGCCCGACATGACCTATCACCAAACCAACCGATCCACCTGAAAATCTTGCATCGGTCATGAGCGCAATGGTAATATTTTTTTGTCGACAAAGAACAGTAATTCTTGACGTCGGATCAAGCATTTCTGGCATTCCTGGTGCACCTCTTGGTCCAACATATCGGATAACAACCATATCTTTATCTTTAAAAATATTTGGCGTATGAGTTAGTGCATCAAGAAGTTCTCTTTCGCTATTAAAAACTCTCGCTTTACCAATAAATTTTCCGTCCTTAATTCCACCTTCAACTCCTGCAACTTTAATAACTGCCCCACCATTTGGTGCAAGGTTTCCATGCAGCATCCGAAGTCCACCTGTTGGTTTGAATGGTTTTTTGACTGAATGAATAACATCACCATCAGGTTTCGGTGGATTCAAACGTTTTATTTGTTCTGCAAGTGTTTCACCTGTACAAGTAATACAATCTCCATCAAGAAACCCAGCATCCAAAAGTTCTTTAACAATAACAGGAACACCACCTTTGTCATCAATATCAACCATTGAATAAATTCCAAACGGACGGGCATTTACAAGAACAGGTAGACTCCGTGATAAATTATTAAATTCATCTTGTGTGATAACCTCTTTCCAAAAATCAAAACCTGCTGCTCGCGCAATTTCCGGAGCATGCAAAACGACATTGGTCGATCCACCCATTGCAACCGCAACGGTAATTGCATTTTTCAAAGATTTTTTTGTCACGATATCCCGCGGTTTGATTCCTTTTTTAATCAACGTTAATAGAAAGGAAACTAATTCTTCAGGAAATTTCTCAACTCGTCGCACGTCTTGTGATGCTGGTGAAACCATATGCAAAGGCTCCATCCCAACAACACCAAAAAATGTCTGCATTGTATTGTAGGTAAACATACCTCCGCAACTTCCACATCCTGGACAGGCGTTCAATGCAATGCGATTCTTTTTTTCTTGATCCTCATCTCCTGCAACTTGAAAACCTGTTACCAAATCAATCCGTTCATTTGTTTCAGGATCATTTCCTGGACGGATTGATCCGTCAGACATCACAATTGCAGGTTCATTATGCTCCAAAAGTGCCGCAACTGTCCCAACAGGAGGTTTGTCACAGGCAACTACTGAAATAGATCCTTTCACCTGGCTTCCACTCAAATGCAAACAGACTGCGTCGTGTGAAACTTCACGTCCAATCAATGAAAACCGCATTTCATCCGTTCCGTTCAATTGTCCATCGGAAATACCGCCAGCATAATATGGAGGGATGAGCCGAACACCCAATTTTTCTTCTTTAATTTTTTTTGATACAGCTACCTGAATCGCCTCAACTTTTTCCGTAATTCCCAAATAACATTGACTATCTCCTTCATTCCCGATAACGGCCCAAACATCTCCATGAATCTTGTAGGGATCTTCTCCAAGAAATCGTGCAGTTCCAACTCTTTGCACATCACGTCCGGGATTCTCTGAAACAAAATCTTTTTCTCCACAATTACAATTACCACAATCGCACTCTACATTTTTATTTTTCTTCACATTCTTTTTCATAATCTTTTTAAAATCTTAAATCAAGAAATAAGCAAAACTTTTCTTTAATCTTTAATCTTTTTATTATACTCAGCTAATTCTAGCACAATTCCTTCAGGTCCTTTTAGATAACATAACTTTTTATTTGTTTCTTTATATTCCTGTACTGGTGAAAGAAACTCAATTCCTTGTTCTTTCAAATCATCAACAACTTTTTCAATGTTTCTAACTTCAAAAGCCATATGACGAAAACCAGTTTTATTAATAACATCATTATCACATGTTGAAAGATTTTCCGGATTGATGAATTTTAATAATTCTAAATTTGTTTCACCATCAGGTAAACGTAACGCGACATATTCTGCTTTCACATTTTTTAAACGAGTTAGTGTATCAATCCATTTGCCTTCAAGTAATCCGTCTTTTTGAACAACAAAACCGAATTTTATAAAAAATTTTTTTGCCTCTTCAAGATTTTTTACGACAATATTGATATGATCAATTTTTTTAAATGATATATTCATATAACATCTCCTTCTCTGATAATTTATGATAGTTTATTCCGAGCTTTTCAAGTCTTTTAAGAAATGCCTCAAGATCTTTTTTATTTTTTAATTCAATTCCGACAAGAGCAGCTCCTTTTTCTTTGTTGGTTTTTTTCATATATTCAAAACGTACGATATCATCAGTGGGCCCTAACGCTTTATCAAGAAACACTTTCAGCTGTCCTGGTTTTTGCGCAAATTCAATAATAAAATAATGTTTGAGCTCTTGATAGACAAGACTTTTTTCAAGAATTTCTGGATAACGTAAGATGTCATTGTTGCCTCCACTCAACACACACACAACTGTTTTCCCTTTAATTTCGTGGCGCAAACTACTCAATGCTGCCATTGAAAGCGCGCCTGCTGGTTCCGCGATAATACCTTCATTTTGGTATAAATCGATCATTGTTTTACAAATCCTGCCAACCGGAACAACGATAATTTTTTTCAGGTTTCTTTTACAAATTTCAAAAGTAAGTTCTCCGACACTCTGGACTGCAGCCCCATCAACAAAGGTATCAATTTTTTCAAGTGTTACTACTTTCCCTTTTTTAAAAGCCGCTTCCATTGAGGCAGCATTTTCTGGTTCGGCACCATAGATAGTTACTCCTGGATTTATAGATTTGATGTATTCGGAAACACCCGATATAAATCCGCCACCACCTATGGGTGCGACAACAATATCTATGCCCTCTGGCAGCTGCTCCATAATTTCTTTTCCGACTGTTCCCTGTCCAGCAATAGTGAGTGGATCATTAAAAGCATGAATATAGACTTCATTCTTTTCATCACAATAATCATGAGCCGCTTTTGCCGATTCATCATACGTCTGACCGATAAGTTTTACCGTGACATACTTACCGTCAAAATGTTTGACGCGCTCAATTTTCTGCAATGGTGTCGTAACCGGCATAAAGATCGTACCGTGAATTTTTAGATGGGAACAACTATATGCAACACCTTGTGCATGATTGCCAGCACTCGCGGTGACAACACCCCTCTTTCGTTCTGCAGCTGAAAGAGAAGCCATTTTATTATAAGCACCACGAATTTTGTAAGACCGAACTTCCTGAAGATCTTCTCGTTTAATATAGATAGAAGCATCAAACTTTTCTGACATGCGTTTGGAAAATTGTAATGGTGTTCTCATCACAACACCTTGCAATCGTTTCTCCGCTTCTTCAATTTGTTGTATAGTTATTTTCATAAATTAAAAGTATCAAATGTATCAGGTGTATCATGGGTATCAAGGGCTTTCTTGAGTATTTACTTTTGATACTCTTGATACCTTTGATACCCGTGATACTTTTACTTTTGGTTCTCGGGTCGTAACTCTCGAACCTTTTTCCCAGCCTGCCACATTTCACTATTCTGCATTGTGTCAAGCTCTTTTTGTAATTTTTTACGATAATCCTTTTTGCTGTTTACTTTGATCACGACTTCTGCCTCATGACCAGAAGAAACACTTTTGTAGAGCTTTTTAAAAACTGGCTCTACTGCTTTTTTGAACTCACCTTTCCAATCCAACGCGCCACGTTGAGCTGTTGTTGAACAATTTGCGTACATCCAATCCATTCCTTTTTCACCAATTAATGGGATAAGACTTTGTGTCGCTTCTTCAACTGTTTCATTAAATGCTTCTGATGGAGAATGTCCCATCTTTCGCAGGATTGCATACTGTGCTTCCATAAGACCAGCAATTGCGCCCATGAGAACTCCACGCTCTCCGGTCAGGTCACTGTAGACTTCTTTTTCAAAAGTAGTCTTGAATAAAAATCCTGATCCGACACCAACTCCCATTGCCTTCACTGTATCTTCAGCATGTTTGCTAACATTTTGATACACCGCATAACTTGCATTAATTCCCCGTCCTTCCAAAAAGATTTTACGAACTGTTCTTCCTGAACCTTTCGGTGCAACAAGAATCACATCAACATCTTTTGGAGGAACAATGCTTGTTTGTTTGGCAAATGTTACTGCAAATCCATGAGAAAAATAAAGTGTTTTACCCTTGGTAAGATGTGGTTTTATAACAGGCCACAATTGTATTTGTGCTGCATCAGATAAAAGATACGCGATAATTGTTCCTCTCTTTACTGCTTCTTCAATATCGAACAGAGTTTTACCTTCCTTCCATCCGTCTTCAACTGCTTTATCCCACGACGGAGAATTTTTTCTCTGTCCTACAATAACAGTGAAACCATTATCACGCAAATTCATTGCTTGTGCTGGCCCTTGGACGCCATATCCAATGACCGCAATTGTTTCATTTTTCAAAACTTGTTTTGCTTTTTTCATCGGGAATTCTTCCCGAGTGACAACATCTTCTTTTACGCCGCCAAAATTAATTTTTGCCATATTTCACCTCCTTCCATATCAGGTATTAGATGCTAGGGACTAGGTACTAGAGATTTTTAAACTAATCTCTTTTCTATTACCTATCACCTAAAACCTAGTACCTATTTCAATACTGCTATTCTTCCTGATCTCACATATTCTTTTATACCAAATGGTTTAAGAAGCAAATACAACGAATCGATTTCTTCCTCTGTCCCTGATTTTTCAATGACGAGAAAATCTCTTTCTATTGCTATTACTTCTGCTTTTGCCAAACGGACAATATCTTCGACACTTCTTCTCTTCTGTGGATCCTTTGTTGAGACTTTAATTAAAGCGATTTCTTTATAAATTAATTCTTCATCTGCTTTTTCCAAAACTTTGATAACTTCAATTATTTTGTATAACTGTTTTGAAATTTTTTCGATGGCGAGTGCAGTTCCTTTTACTCTGATAGTAAAACGTGACATCTCCTGTACTTCGATTTCTGAAACTGTTAAGCTCTCAATATTTATTTTTCTTTTAAGAAATGCATCAGCAATCCGGTATAAAACCCCCGGCTTGTTTTCTGTAAAAATAATAATTGTATACAACTTTTCTTCTTCCATAGTATTTTAGATATTTTGATGTGAGAAATGAGATTATTCTTGATAATGATTTTTCGACGTTTTGATATCTGATATTCTAGAAATCAAAACTTCAAAATTTCAAATTCAAAAATGTCTCGCTTCCAATTTCAAAAATTCTGACTTTTACTCTAACCGTATCTCCTCAACCGATGCTCCTGTTGGAACCATAGGGAAAATATTTCCTTCTTTTTTTACCACTACCTCAAGAACGTATGGGTTTTTTGCATCCAAAAGTTCATCCAGCGCTTTACTCAAATCTTTTCGCTGATCAACTTTTTTCGCATCAACAAAAAATCCCTTTGCCACTGCTACAAAATCAGGATTTTTTAGTTCTACAAAAGAGTAACGTTTATCAAAAAATAATTCCTGCCATTGTCTCACCATTCCTAAATAATTATTGTTTAAAATAATCGCTTTCACAGGAATATTATCCTGAGCAAGTGTTGCTAACTCTTGAATATTCATTTGAAAAGATCCGTCTCCGATAATAGCAATCACTTGTCTTTCAGGCTTTGCAACTTTTGCACCAATCGCCGCAGGAAGCGCAAATCCCATCGTCCCCAAACCGCCCGAAGTAATATAACTATCAGGCTTTTGAGGCTGATAATATCGTGCCGCGATCATCTGATGCTGTCCTACATCTGCTACCACCACTGCTTCACCTTTTGTTTTTTCTGATACCAAATTTACTACTTCTGCCATAGTAATCTCTCCTTCTTTGGGATGCATTTCAGACTTTTTCACTTTATCAAATTCTCCTTTGGCGAATTTTTGAAATTCTTTCAACCATCCCTGATGAGTATTCTTTTTTACTTTGGTACTCAAACTTTGCAGTGCACTTTTTGCATCAGCAACAATCGGAACATATGCAGACACATTTTTATTTAACTCCGCAGGGTCAATATCGATATGAATAATTTTTGCCTGTTTTGCGTAATCTGAAAGCCTTCCCGTCACTCGATCATCAAATCGCATTCCAACTGCAAGAATAACATCAGCTTGATTGGTAAGAACATTGGGACCATAATTGCCATGCATTCCAAGCATTCCAACATATAATGGATGATCAGAAGGCATTACTGACAACCCATGCAGAGTTTGTGCAACAGGAATTCCTGCTTTTTCAGCGAGTTTGGCAACTTCACTCTCAGCTTTTGAGATAAGAACTCCATGACCTGCAAAAATAAACGGCCGCTTCGCGTTATTCAAAAGATCAGCTGCAATTTCGATTTGTTTAATATTAGGACTCGTATTTGGCTGATAACCGGTTATATGCGGTGTTTTTTTATAAGAAAAATGCATAAAATCAGTCTGTGCATTTTTGGTGATATCGATAAGAACTGGTCCTGGCCTTCCCGTCCCTGCAATATGAAATGCTTTTGCAAAGACATCTGGAATTTCTGATGCATTAGTGATCTGATAATTCCATTTTGTAATCGGTGTTGTAATGCCGATGACATCTGCTTCCTGAAAAGCATCACTTCCAAGAAGCGATGCAGCAACTTGTCCGGTGATACATACCATTGGGACGGAATCAAGCATCGCATCGGTTATTGCAGTAACAAGATTTGTTGCACCAGGGCCGGATGTTACCAATGCAACTCCTGGCTTTCCAGTCATTCGCGCGTATCCTTCAGCCGCATGTCCTGCACCTTGTTCATGACGGACAAGAATATGACGGATTTTGTTACGGTAATCATAAAGTGCATTATAGACAGGCATGATCGCTCCGCCCGGATAACCGAAAATAACATCAACTCCTTCATGAAGAAGTGATTCCATTACTGCTTGTGATCCTGTTATTTTTTTCATAATTTAAAAAATTCTTCCAAAAAACAAAAAAACCCGCTGGTTAGCGGGGTCTTTTATTGTTTGCCAATAAAACCCGCCTTCAGTGGGTAATAAGGACAATAATAAGTTGTGCGAATCGTCTATTCATAAAGCTAATTTCATTGTACTGCGCAGAAAATAAAAATACAAGAGGTAATTATTGACAATGAAGCGCCGCGAGACACTGATTTCTTGCTGAACCTGCAGGTGCCTGATTACATTCTGAACATGCTGCAGCATTCCCTCCAGCTGGTGCTGAACCTTGTGATCCTTGCTGTGTTGTTGTCCCAGTTGAACCTCCGTGCATCATTGTTCCTTGGCCTTGCATCATTGACGAGTAGTCAGTAAATGACACATCTGATGGAGGTGTGAAAAGTGAATTATCAGCAGACCAACCACCGCATGAATAATTTGCTTTTTGATGCATATCTACACCTTGTGATGGTTGTGGATTCCCACCTGCATTCGAAGGTGTTTTAGCTTCACTAGATTGTGCTTCTTCTTGCTTAACAAACTGATCAGACATTTTATATCCATTGTTTTGTCCGTCAGTCCACATATAAACATATGTACCGTCGTTAATCATATGTGTTTGTTCTGTTTTTCCAGTACTATTATTACTTTCTTGAAAATCTCCGCGCATTTTGCCTGAACTTACATACACCGTACCGGCACTTTTATTTGTGTCATCAGAGAAAGTACACTTCTGGCTTCCTGCCATTGAGAAGAAATCAAAGAGAGATTTTTTTTGCGTAGAAGCTTGACTCTGAGGATTTGCACCTTCTCCTGCTTGCATAGGATGCATCATCGAATTACCATGATGCATAAAATAATATGCCCCACCAAGGAGTAAAAGAATAACTATAACTGCTACAATAATACCAGTATTATTTTTCTTCATTAATGTGAGTATAAAGAAAAAATTTTGCATATGCAAGAGTTAATTTAAGCCTAAATAAGCAATCACTGGTAGAAATTTAGTGCTTTTCTATGCTATAAAAAAATAGGCAGGATATTTATGGAAACACTCTTGCCCACCCAAATACAGCCGCCTGCACAAGTACAGCTACCCTTTTGGAGAAGACACATTATTTTGATTTGTCTGTCTCTAATCACAATTCTTTCCCTTTCGACAACAGCATTTCTTTTGTTAAGAAACACTACAATTGAGAATTCTTTACCGATAATTTCCCACTCGATTATCAGCGGAACGTTTGATATTAATGGCGTTATCCCGCAAGGAGCAACCGTTGTCATCAGACGAAAAAATGCATTGTCTACCACTGACACTGCGAATTCTCCACAAAATTTTCCTGCAGTAGATCAAGGGACATGGAGTTTGGACGGTACAAATGCAGGAAAGTCATATACTCTTACAGCTGCAGTTATTTCTAACGGTAAAACAATCGCGAAATCAGATCCTGTGGAAGTAACCGCGCCAGCGACAGATGAAACGCTTATTTTTAACATTCCTCAAGCACAGCCTGCAGGAACTACAGGAACTGCAATAATTTCAGGGAATATTCTTGTCGATGGATATATTCCGCCAAATTCGACAATTTCAGTCAAAGGCAAAATGCTCAGCGAAACGAAATATACAACAGTTGCATCCAACCTCCCCGCTCAACAGACACAATTTATGAGCTATGCCACTTCAACAGCTGGACAAACATATCAGATCATCGGGGTACTTCTTGATAGTGCTGGAAATCAAATCGGTGTTTCACCAATTCTTGAAGTCAGTGCTCCAGCGCTTAATGAAAAACTTACGATTAATTCTCAAGCACAACCACCTGCGACACCAACTCCAATTCCAACTGCCAAACCAGCAGTTACTATCCCCACTCAAACTCAAACCCAAACGCCTACTCCGCCACCAACACCTACTCCAACTCCGATAATGATTTCAGGAAGCATTCAATTCAATGGTGTCGCACCGGCAAATTCTCGAATTGTCATTTTGGAAAGAGTGTACAACACTCAACAATACCAAGTCGCCGTCAATAATGTCATGCCAACCAATGGCGCAACGTGGCAATGGACAGGAGCTCAACTTGCAACGTGGTATGACATTGTTGCCGTTCTGAAACAAACTCAATCTGATGGCACCGATACTGATATCGCATTATCACAAACACAATCAATAGCAGCGCCGGGAGCAAATGTATCATTGACGATAAATTCAGGTCTTGTCTTAAGTCCGCCAAGCGGACCAATCAATGCAAGCTGCGGCAATCTGATTAACAATGTCTGGGGCGGCCAAATGTCGTATGCATCAGTTAGCAATGCACAATCATATTGGCTTGAAGTCGGAACGTCAGAAGGTGCAAATGACACCTATAATTCTTTTCAAAATACCAACGGTCAATCAAATCAAACAGCGAGTGTGAATTTTACAAACGGCGTAACGTATTATGCGAGATACGCTTATGCGACGAGTCTCAATGCTACGCAGCCACAATTCTCGCCTTTTTCTTCAACACTGCAGTTCATCTGCAATCAGTAATTATTTTGTAACGCGGTATGTGAGGAGTACATTCCCTGATTGAAATTTTCTTTCTTTAACGAGTGTTAATTCCAACTTTTTCTTTAAGCCTTCAAACAAAACAGTTCCCTCTCCGATAAGAATTGGATTTATCATGATGCGGATTTCGTCAAGTAGTCCCCATTCAAGCAAACTGACACACAAATTACTACTGGCAAGAAGGATGATATCCTCTCCTTTTTCATTTTTTAATTTTATAATCTCTTCTTTAACATTTTCATTGATCAAGCGGACATGTTTCCAGATCTTTGTTTCTGTTACATTTTTAAAACTGGATGAGACGACAATTTTTGGCGTTTCATTCATCAACCGCGCAACTTCTGGATCATCTTCACGTCCGGATTCGGTGGGCCAATAAGATTCCATTAGCTGATAGGTTCTACGGCCAAAAAGAATCGTATCTGCCTCTTTCATCTGCACATGGGCAAAATCATTAAATTCAGCATCAACATTATGCCACGACAAATCATGATCAGGCCCTTCAAAATACCCATCCAGCGATGTCATCATGAATAAAAATATCTTTCTCATATTATTCAATTTTTGTTATACCATCTGCTGTTGCAGAAATCAAATAACCTTCGTATTTGTTCATTTCAGGAATATTAAAACTGTCTATCGATGAAAAGAATATTCGTGTAGCAAAGTGATTTGCGAGAATTTTATCTTTAAACACACTATTATATATATCACCAGATATGATTATTTTATTGTGGGAACAAACAAGTTGAAAAACTTCCTCTTCAAATTCTTCGATATTTTTAACAACTATTATTGTATTGTCATCTGCATGGGATAAGGCATCTTTAAAGTCTTCGACTTTTTCTTTTACAAAAAATTGTATGTTACTTTTATCAACCGTTCCAACTTGTTCTGTAAATTCCTTTTCCGCCATTGTGTATCCACATAAAAAGATAATCTTATGATTTTGTGAATAAAGATTTGCAGCAAGTGAAACCGTATATAACGAAGCACCAGCACCCTCTTGGCCATGGATTAAAATTGGATAAACTAATTTTGAAATATCAAATTCTTGATTTTTAAAAAATATTTTTCTCATGATATCTTTATCATACCCCGAAAAGGATTCTTTGTGAAGACAAAATACCAAATATTAAAATTAATAAAGTCCCAATAAGTGCAGTAATCTCACTTGTATTTCTTAACCAACGTAGCATAAAAAAATAAAAATCTCTATTTTTCTCTGATTTTTTTAAAGCCGCGGGTAACTTTTCAATGAATTCTTTTTTTCCCTTCAACCATCCTGGTAATTCAGCGTTCGACAAATCAAAAGGTTTAAGCTCAGGATATTTTTCAATAAACTCTATTCTTTTTTCTTCGAAATCTTTACCTTTTTTTAGATACTGGTAGTGTCCGAAATCCGAAATATAATGAGCATCCATTTTTCGGCTAATTAGTGCTGCGGTTAAAGAATATGCGAGTAAAATCCATCCCCCATAGATGAAATAAACAATTGGTAGGCTCAACAAAGTTGATTTATAAATGGGTAATAAATTTTTGTTTGTAAACAAAAAACCAATTAAAGTTACTGTAAATGATAATGCCGATGCTGAATATAAGGCAAGCTTATCATAATATTCAGCTAACTTTTGCCTATGAATTTCATTTAGATCGGCCCTTTGTTTTTGAGACTCATTAAAACTTCTCTCCGCTTTTTTTACTTCACCAAATTGCAAGTCAGGATCGTCCATATTTAAGGCTGATTTTACTCTTAAAAGAAGATAAAAGCTAGTATTTTATTTTTTATTATCTAAAGACGCCTTTGAAACCCGCAACAATGTCGCACTCAAAAGTGCTGCCAGGCCTGCGAAAATTGTTCCGACAAGAAACGCTGCGTGATAACCACCGGTAAGTGCAGCTAATTGTGAATGACCAGAAGAGAGCAAACTATTTGTCTGAGAGGCAGCAACGCTCGCAAGAATTGCCAACCCCAACGACCCGCCCATCATAAAAGCCGTATTCACAATTCCTGATGCAAGACCTGACTCATCAGGCGGCACACCATCCATCGCTGCCAAAAGCATCGGATTAAAGGCTGCTCCCGCACCAATCCCCAACAAAATCATATTTGGCAGGACGTCTACGATAAAATTCCCCTGCACCGGCACGCGTACAAAAAGCAAAAGTCCCAAAGCGGCAAATACCAA